>Ga0207713_1000883_pt1 | contig 27325 bp, 27 predicted proteins | sample KBSS64metaG_FD_184404 | JGI IMG/M metagenome (GOLD analysis project Ga0207713, IMG submission 184404) | Switchgrass rhizosphere microbial communities from Kellogg Biological Station, Michigan, USA - KBS S6-4 metaG (SPAdes) (version 2) | ecosystem: Host-associated > Plants > Roots > Rhizosphere >... | reverse complement strand
CGCAGCCCGCTCCCACCGGCGCCAACAGCGGCTAGACTCAATCAGTACCCAGTCGAGGGGGACGCAGGACAGCAGTGTCGCCCTGCCCGTTTCCACGACCACCGCCCGGTGGTGAATGCCTCGACCCCCAACGCCACCGGACTGTGATCCTGTCAAAGGAGCACATGAAATGGACGAGGCCAGACTCAACGAATTCATGGGCAAACTGGTCAACGACATGGGCGGCGCGGCGATGCTGGCCAATGTCATTGTCGGCGAGGAACTCGGCCTCTATCGGGCAATGGCCGACAGCCAGCCGATCAGCCCTGAATCCCTCGCTGCAAAAACCACCTGCAACCCGCGATTGGTGCGCGAATGGCTGAGCGCCCACGCGGCGTCCGGCTACATGGAACACCACGACGGCAAATTCCGTCTGCCGGAAGAACAGGCGCTGGCCCTGGCCAAGGAAGACTCGCCGGTGTACGTGGCCGGTGGGCTTGGCGTGGTGGCGTCGTTTTTCCATGACAAGGACAAACTGGTCAAAGCCATGCGCGGCAACGGTGCCCTGCCCTGGGGCGATCATCATCCGTGCATGTTCACCGGTACCGAGCGCTTCTTTCGTCCCGGTTACAAGGGGCATTTGATCGCCGAGTGGCTGCCGGCGCTGGACGGCGTGGTGGCCAAACTCGAAGCAGGCGCCAAAGTCGCCGACATCGGCTGCGGTCACGGTGCATCCACGGTAATCATGGCCCAGGCCTATCCCAACTCGCGATTCGTCGGCTACGACTATCACGCGCCTTCGATCACCGTCGCCACCCAACGGGCCGAAGAAGGCGGCGTCAGCAGTCGCGCGCGGTTCTTCCAGGGCACGGCGAAAAGCTACCCCGGCGATGACTATGACCTGATCTGCTATTTCGACTGCCTGCACGACATGGGCGATCCGGTCGGCGCTGCCAAACACGCCTTTGAATCCCTGAAAGACGACGGCACGGTGCTGCTGGTCGAGCCGTTTGCCAACGACACCCTGGACGAAAACATCACACCGGTCGGGCGCTTGTTTTATGCAGCGTCAACGTTCATCTGCACACCAAATTCGCTGTCCCAGGAAGTGGGCCTCGGCCTCGGTGCGCAGGCCGGCGAGTTGCGCCTGCGCAAGGTATTTACCGAAGCGGGCTTCAAACACTTCCGACGGGCGACGCAGACGCCGTTCAACCTGATCCTGGAGGCACGCAAGTAACCGCCGGGCAGCGGACGCCTCTGAAAAGAGGCGTCTGTCGGTGCTAACCTGCAAGGCACTTACAGCCTGCGGAGCGCTGATCATGCTCGACCGTCCCCTCCCCGACCCGCTCGACTCTCTTCAACAAATCATGGCCGATGGCGACTTTATTGTGCTGACCGGCGCCGGCATCAGTACGCCGTCGGGCATTCCGGATTACCGCGACAGCGACGGTGTGCGCCGTGGCCGGCAGCCAATGATGTACCAGGAATTCCTCGCCGCCCCGGAGTCGCGTCGGCGCTATTGGGCCCGGGCCATGCTCGGCTGGCCGCGTGTACGTCAGGCGCAGCCGAACGCCGCCCATGAGGCGCTGGCCAGTCTGCAAAGCCACGGCCGGATCGGCGGTTTGATTACCCAAAATGTCGACACCCTGCATGATCAGGCCGGCAGTCACGACGTCATCGAACTGCACGGCAGCCTGCACCGGGTGTTGTGCCTGGATTGCGGTCAGCGCAGCGAGCGGGATTCGATTCAGCAACTGATGGAAACGCAGAACCCGTATCTGGCGGGCGTCGATGCCGTGCAGGCACCGGACGGCGACACCCTGCTCGACCCGGCTTTCGAGGCGCGCTTTCAGGTGCCGCATTGCCCGCATTGCGCAGGCGAACGGATGAAACCGGACGTGGTGTTTTTTGGGGAGAACGTGGCGCAGCCGACAGCGGCGCGGGCCATGGCGCTGGCGGAAAATGCCGCCGGGATGCTGGTGGTCGGTTCGTCGCTGATGGCGTATTCGGCGTTTCGCCTGTGCCGGGTGATCGCCGATCGAGGCAAGCCGCTGATTGCGATCAACCTGGGGAAGACGCGGGCGGATGAGTTGCTGGATTTGAAGATTGAAGCGTCGTGCGAACAGTTGCTGCCGCTACTGACAGAACGTCTGACTTAGCGACCTCCCAAAGTCAGTGTTCAGCCTTGAGAATGTCAAAAAGCGCCTGCGCCGCCGCCGACAATTCATTCCCCGGATCCGTCAGCACGCCAATCGCCCGCTCCACCACCGGCTCGTGCAAGGTCAGGCAATGCGCGCCCAGTTCGCGCATCTGCCCGGCACACAAGGCCGGCACCGCACTGACGCCCAGCCCGCTCGCCACCATCCGCCCGACCGTCGCCAGTTGATGGCTTTCAAATTCCACCGGCAGTTTCATCCCTCGAGCCTGCAAGTGTTCTTCCAGCATCACACGCACCGTGGACGGTCGTTGCAGGGTGATGAACGGCTCCTGCAGCAAGGTCTGCCAATCAATGTCACTGCGATCAGCCAGCGGCGAATCCTGCGGCACCACGGCGACGAAACGATCACGGTAAAGCGGCGTGAACGTCAGCGAGGTGTTCTGCATCGGCTCGAAGGCCACGCCGAGTTCGACCTGGCGGTCACGGACCATTTCCAGCACTTGCTCGTTGATCACGTCGTTGACCGTGACATTGACGTTCGGATAACGCGCGCGGAAGGTCTTGAGGATCGGCGGCAGCAGGTTGCCGGCAAACGACGGCATCGCCGCCAACGTCACCCGCCCACGCTGCAGGCTGAAGCGCTGGCGCATTTCGTCTTCGGCGTTGTCCCAATCGGCGATCAGGCGCCGGGCCAGCGGCAGCAGCGATTCGCCTTCCGGGGTCAGCGCCACGTTGCGCGTGTTGCGACTGAACAGGCGCCCGCCCAGGCCTTCTTCCAGCGCCTTGATGGTCAGGCTCAGTGCCGACTGCGACAGGTGCAGACGCTCGCAGGCCACGGCGAAGCTCAGGCTCTGGGCCACGGCGAGAAAGGCGCGGATCTGCTTGATGGTCATGGTTGTGTTACTCGACGGACTAAGCTGAACATCCGTCCGCCGACCAAGGCGGACATTTAATGAGCTTTATCAATCAATCAACCTTAAAAATCAACTTAACAAATATATCCTTCAGCGCGACACTCCAGTCATTCGGCTAGCCAGCCGCCCGACAAACAATAAAAGAGGTGCATATGGCAGGTTTCGACAAGCGCGTGTATTCCTACGAGGAAGCCATGGCAGGTCTTGAAGACGGCATGACCGTAATCGCCGGCGGCTTCGGCCTGTGCGGCATCCCGGAAAACCTGATCGCCGAGATCAAGCGCAAGGGCACCCGCGACCTCACCGTCGTCTCCAACAACTGCGGCGTTGATGGCTTCGGCCTCGGCGTGCTGCTGACCGACCGCCAGATCAGCAAGGTGGTCGCCTCCTACGTCGGCGAAAACAAACTGTTCGAAGAGCAACTGCTCAAAGGCGACATCGAAGTCGTACTGACCCCGCAAGGCACCCTCGCCGAGAAAATGCGCGCAGGCGGCGCCGGCATCCCGGCGTTCTTCACGGCTACTGGCGTCGGCACCCCGGTCGCCGAAGGCAAGGAAGTACGTGAATTCCACGGTCGCAAGTACCTGATGGAAGAGTCCATCACCGGCGACTTCGCCATCGTCAAAGGCTGGAAAGCCGACCATTTCGGCAACGTCATCTACCGCCACACCGCGCAGAACTTCAACCCGCTGGCCGCCACTGCCGGCAAGATCACCGTGGTCGAAGTCGAAGAAATCGTCGAACCCGGCGAGCTGGATCCGGCACACATCCACACGCCCGGCATCTACGTCGACCGGGTCATTTGCGGCACGTTCGAAAAACGCATCGAACAACGCACCATCCGCAAATAATCCAGGCTGACGGAGAACAAGAACATGGCACTTACCCGCGAACAAATGGCTCAACGCGTCGCCCGCGAAATGCAGGACGGCTACTACGTTAACCTCGGCATCGGCATTCCGACCCTGGTCGCCAACTACATCCCCGAAGGCATGGAAGTCATGCTGCAATCGGAAAACGGCCTGCTCGGCATGGGCCCTTTCCCGACTGAAGACACCATCGACGCCGACATGATCAACGCAGGCAAACAAACCGTGACCGCACGGATCGGCGCTTCGATCTTTTCCTCGGCCGAATCCTTCGCGATGATCCGCGGCGGCCACGTCGACCTGACCGTGCTGGGCGCCTTCGAAGTGGACGTGCAAGGCAACATCGCCTCGTGGATGATCCCCGGCAAACTGGTCAAGGGCATGGGCGGCGCGATGGACCTGGTGGCCGGCGCCGACAACATCATCGTTATCATGACCCACGCGTCCAAGGACGGTGAGTCCAAGTTGCTGAGCCAATGCAGCCTGCCGCTGACCGGCGCCGGTTGCATCAAGCGCGTCCTGACTGACCTGGCCTACCTGGAAATCGAAAATGGCGCTTTTGTCCTCAAGGAACGCGCACCTGGCGTCAGCGTCGAGGAAATCGTCGCCAAAACCGCTGGTAAGCTGATCGTCCCGGATCACGTACCAGAAATGCAGTTCGCTGCCGAGTGAGGAATTCGAAAATGCAAGACGTCGTCATTGTTGCCGCCACGCGTACCGCGATCGGCAGTTTCCAGGGTTCGCTGGCCAGCGTCTCCGCCGTGGATCTGGGCGCAGCGGTCATCCGCCGGTTGCTTGAGCAGACCGGCCTGGACGGTGCTCAGGTCGATGAAGTGATCATGGGCCAGGTGCTGACCGCCGGTGCCGGCCAGAACCCGGCGCGCCAGTCGGCGATCAAGGCCGGCCTGCCCCACGCCGTACCGGCCATGACCCTGAACAAGGTCTGCGGCTCGGGCCTCAAGGCCCTGCACCTCGGCGCCCAGGCGATCCGTTGCGGCGACGCGGACGTGATCATCGCCGGTGGCCAGGAAAACATGAGCTTGGCCAACTATGTAATGCCGGGCGCGCGCACCGGTCTGCGCATGGGTCACGCACAAATCGTCGACACCATGATCAGCGATGGCCTGTGGGATGCGTTCAACGATTACCACATGGGCATCACCGCCGAGAATCTGGTCGAGAAATACGAGATCAGCCGCGAACAGCAGGACGCCTTCGCCGCTGCGTCGCAACAGAAAGCCGCCGCAGCCATCGAGGCCGGTCGTTTTGTCGATGAAATCACCCCGATCCTGATCCCGCAGCGCAAAGGCGATCCGCTGGCGTTCAAGGTCGACGAGCAACCACGCGGCGACACCACCGCCGAATCCCTGGCCAAACTGCGTCCGGCCTTCAAGAAGGACGGCAGCGTCACCGCCGGCAACGCTTCGTCGCTGAACGACGGCGCGGCTGCCGTGATTCTGATGAGCGCCGAAAAAGCCAAGGCCCTGGGCTTGCCGGTCCTGGCGAAAATCGCCGCGTATGCCAACGCCGGCGTCGACCCGGCGATCATGGGCATCGGCCCGGTTTCCGCCACTCGCCGCTGCCTGGACAAGGCCGGCTGGAGCATTGGCCAACTCGACCTGATCGAAGCCAACGAAGCCTTCGCCGCACAATCGCTGGCGGTGGCCAAGGATCTGCAATGGGATCTGGACAAGGTCAACGTCAACGGCGGCGCCATCGCCCTCGGTCACCCGATCGGTGCGTCGGGCTGCCGTGTGCTGGTGACGTTGCTGCACGAAATGATCAAGCGTGATGCGAAAAAGGGTCTCGCGACCCTGTGCATCGGCGGCGGCCAAGGCGTGGCCCTGGCGCTGGAACGCGCGTAAGCGCAAAGAGGTTCAACAGCGGGCAGTGGATCCACGACATCCATGGCCCGTTGGCAACAAACCCGGTACGACTCACGTCGCACCGGGTATTTTTTTGCCCGGCCGTCAGCCAAATTTCACCAGATTCAGCACCGGCAACGGCCCGCCCGGGAACTGCACCAGCCGCGCGCCCACGCTCAATTCGCCCAGATCGATACCGAAGAAGCCGAGCTGATCGATCAGCGCACCCACTTCCGCCTTGGCCTGCGCGTCATCCCCGGACAGGAACAACACACGCTTGCCGCCCTCCGACGCCGGATCCGCTTCCAGCAAACGCGCCAGCAAATGGTTGAACGCCTTGACCACCCGCGCGCCCGGCACCCACTCGGCGAACACTTCGCTGGAAGGTCGACCCTGCAAGTCCACCGGTTTGAACGATGGCGCTTCAATCGAGTTGTTGGCGTCGATGACGATCCGCCCGCCGAAGTCCGGCAGCCCGGCCAGTGCCGTCGGCAGTTTCGACCAGTTCACCGCGACCAGCACGATGTCCTGGGCCGCCGCTTCTTCACGGGTAACGGCACGGGCAGTCGGGCCGAGTTCTGCGACCAGTTCAGCCAAGGTCTCCGGCCCGCGACTGTTGGCGATGACCAACGGGATGCCCTGACGCGACAAGGCTTTGGCAAACGCTGAACCGATGGCGCCAGCGCCGATGATTCCGATAGTGCTCATGGTGTTCTCCTCAAAGTGGGGTAAGACTCGAAACGAATCTTGCGCTTGCCATTCCCACTTGATTAGCCGGTAATGCCTTGAATGATCTTCAAGTATCACTATCAGGTCGAAACCATGGAAACCCTCGCCAATCTCGAATCCTTCGTTCGCAGCGCCGAGACCGGCAGCTTCTCCGCCGCCGCTCGGTTACTGGCGCTGACTCCGGCGGCGGTCAGTCGCAACGTGGCGATCCTTGAGCGCAACCTCGGCGTGCGGCTGTTTCAGCGCTCGACCCGCAAGCTGTCGCTGACTGAGGCCGGTGAAGTTTTTCTGGCGAGCATCGGCGGCAACCTCGACGCCTTGCAGGCAGCGATTGCAACGGTAGCGACCGAGCGCGGCGAGCCGGCGGGCGTGCTCAAGATCAGCCTGCCGCCGACGTTCGGCATCGATCACATGCTGCCGCTGCTGCCGGAGTTTCTGGCGCGCTATCCACTGATCCGCCCGGAATGGCATTTCGAGAACCGCCAAGTGGACTTGATCGCCGAGGGCTACGACGTGGCGATTGGTGGCGGCTTCGAACTGACGCCCGGCGTGGTCGCCCGGCCATTGTCGTCCGCCGAAGTGCTGGCGGTGGCGTCGCCGGCGTATCTGGCGGGCCGCACACTGCCGCGACATCCGGCCGATCTCGCCGATCACCACGGCATCGTCATGCGCGGCCTGCGCACCGGGCGCCTGCGCCAATGGCAGATGCACAACGAGGCCGGCGAACAGGCCAGCGCCCTGCTCAACCCGAACATCGTGCTGAATGATCCGATGGCCATGCGCAAGGCTGCGCTGCTGGGCTTGGGCGTGACGATGCTGGTGCTGCCGGATGTCAGCGCGCAGATCGAACGCGGTGAACTGGTGCGGCTGTTGCCCGACTGGCAATGCGATGCCGGCGCGATTTCGCTGTACTACCCGAGCCGTACCTTGCTGCCGGCCAAGACCCGGGTGTTCATTGATTTTGTAGTCGAAGCGTTTGGCCGCTAGGCCGCTAGGCCGCTAGCTGCAGAATCAGCCACGCATTCGCGCCGCTGATCACCACAAACAATCCCCACGCCAGCACCTGCGTCGGTAACCGATTCACAAACGGCCCCATCAGTTGTTTGTCGTTGGTCATGCGAATCAACGGATACAGCGCAAACGGCAATTGCAGGCTCAGCACCACTTGGCTCAACACCAGCAACTTGCCCACCGCGCCGTCGCCCATCAGCCACACGCCAATGAACGCCGGGATCAGCGCCAGCCCACGGGTGATCAGACGTCGCTGCCAGCAAGGGATCCGCAGGTTCAGATAGCCTTCCATGATCACTTGCCCGGCGATGGTGCCGGTGAAGGTCGAACTCTGCCCCGAAGCCAGCAGCGCCACGCCGAACAGCACACTGGCCAGCGCGCCGCCCACCAGCGGATCGAGCAAGTGATAGGCGTCCTGGATGTCGACCACGTCGGTGTGTCCGGACTGATGAAAGGCGGCCGCCGCGAGAATCAGGATCGCCGCGTTGACCAACAACGCCAGCGCCAGCGAACCGATGGTGTCGATACGCGCCAGTTTTACCGCGTCCTGCTTGCTGGCCAGATCCTTGCCGATCAGCCGTGTCTGCACGATCGAGGTGTGCAGGTACAGGTTGTGCGGCATCACCGTGGCGCCAAGGATGCCGATGGCCAGGTACAACGGCGCGGCATCGCTGATCGCCGACAGTGAGGGTTTGAAGCCTTGGGCGACGTCCGGCCAGTACGGTTTGATCAACAGCAATTCAACGAAGAAACACGCGCCGATAGTGCCCACCAGCACCAGCATGATCGCTTCCAGCCGGCGGAAACCGCGGTTTTGCAGGGCCAACACCAGCAACGTATCGAATGCGGTCAGGGCGATGCCGAACGTCAGCGAACAGCCGAGCAACAGGTGAAATGCCAGCGCACAGCCGAGTACTTCCGCAAGGTCAGTGGCGATGATCGAGATTTCCGCCAGCACCCATTGCAGCCGCGCCGTCGGAGTGCTGTAGCGTTCGCGGGAAAGCTGCGCCAGATCGCGCCCGGTGGCGATGCCCAGCCGCGAGCACAGGCATTGCACAACCATGCCCGCCAGACTCGCCAGCAACACCACGAACAGCAAGCTGTAACCGAAACGCGAACCGGCCTCGATGGCGGTGGCCCAGTTGCCCGGATCCATGTAGCCGATCGACACCAGCAAACCGGGGCCGGCAAAGCGCAGCACGCGTTTGAAGAACGAGGCGTTGGGATCGACCGGGACACTTCCGGCCACTTCCGGCGGGCAGAACGGCGCCGTGGCGATTTTGGGCAAGCTGAACTTCACAAACACATCCAGAAACAAGTCGAAAGGCGCAGCTTAGACGTTTCAGTCGGCAGGCCCAAGCGCCGATGTGCTGCGTTCAAGGTTGGGCAGTACCCAGCAATTGCCGGCGCAGTTCGGGATTGCGTGTGCGTGGATCCAGCCAGATGTTGAAAAAAGCCTGGGCGAACAACGGGTCGTTGATCTCGTGCTGCAACTGTTGGCCAACAAAGAACCGCGCGCCCTGCCCCGGCAGATACACCCCGGTGATCCGCGTGCCGGCCTGCACGTCGACGAACGATTGCTGCATCTGGGCCTGCCACACCGCCAGTTGCGCAGAACTGATGGAGGAGCCTGCCAGGCGTTTGATCTCGTCGACGCTGGCTTTGACCAAATCTTCGCGGGACACGCTGCGCCGGTAGATCAGCTCCAGGGCGAAGGGCTGACCATCGGCCAATGGACGCGCGGCGCTCCACAACCGGGCGTTGTAAACGTCGAAACCGAAAATGCTGAAATCGCCGGTGCCAATGATTTGCGCACCGGGCACCACGTCTTGCCAACTGGCCCAGGTGGGGGTCAGCAACAACGCCCACAAGCCTATCCCGCAGCATCCACGCAACACCTTCGGTGTACTGCTCATCGCGGCATCGACTCCGGTAAACCCTGATACCCAGAGCATAGTCGGCAATCACACCCATGATTTTGTATACATTTATTGCATGCATATGCAGCAATCCGCTAATGACAATGCTAACGTGGCCCTCATTGACCCGACGGAGACACCTGCGTGCTGATCCTCAAACTGCTGCTGATTCCCGGTTTCCTGCTGCTGATTTCCCTCGCGGGCAAGCGCTGGGGCCCCAGCGTCGCCGGGTGGCTGTCGGGATTGCCGGTGGTGGTCGGGCCGATTCTGTTTTTCCTCGCCATCGAGCAAGGGCCGGCGTTTGCCGCGCAATCGGCGGTCGCGGCGCTGTCGGCCATGTTTGCGATGATCGCGTTTTGTGTCACTTATGCGCAGGTGGCGCAGCGGGCGAACTGGCCGCTGGCATTGATAGTTTCTTTATCGGTCTGGGCCGTGCTGGCGCTGATTCTGTCGCTGACTCCGGCGTCGTTACCCTTCTCGGTCGCCGCTGCTGCGACCGCCCTACTTTCCGCGCCGTACCTGTTTCCCAAGGTGCAACCGGTGGTCAGGGGTCCGGCGCCGAAATCGGACAAACTGGTCTGGCGGATGATCGCCGGGGCCGCGCTCACGCTGGTGGTGACGATGCTGGCCAGCACCGTCGGCGAACGCTGGAGCGGTCTGCTCGCGGTGTTTCCGGTGTTGGGCAGTGTGATGGCGGTGTTTTCCCAGCAGACCCGTGGCCCAGCGTTTACCGCCGCGTTGTTGCGCGCGACGGCGACGGGGATGTATTCGTTTTCGGCGTTTTGTCTGGTGTTGGCGCTGACCGTTCCGAACCTGGGCTTCGGCGGTTTCGTGGTGGCGGTGGCCGTTTCGGTGGCGATGCTCGGCGTCACTCGGCAGCTGTTGGCCAAACCGGCGCCGGCGCCATCGCCGAACTGAACCCGACCGGACAAACCGCGCTGGAGTGCCAGGCACCCTCCATGGGATGATCGCCGCCCAAGCGCGACCCATCCCTCGGAGATTCGAATGTCATTGCTTTGCAAGAAAGCCGCCGTCCTGTTGTTGGCGGCGGTGGCCGGTTTCGGCGCCATCAATGCTCAAGCGGCCAAGGCCAAAGAGAAGGCTGTCACCGAGAAGGTCTCGATGCTCGACGGCAAATTCAGTTTTGTCCTGCCCAAAGGCTTTGTCGCCGACCCTCTGCCCGCCGGCCCGACCGGTGCCAAGGGCACGATGTACACCAACCAAACGACAAAGACCGTGGTCATCACCGCCGAAAACCAGATTCCCGAAGGCAACAACGTCAAGGACAACGACAGTGCGTTCCTCGACGGCACGGTGTCCGACTTCATCGACGCCCAGCGCAAAGCCCTGCCGGACTTCAACAAGCTCAGCGAAAAGAGCCTGACCCAGAAAGGCAATGGCCTCGGTCTGCGTCAGGTCGACAGCACCGCCACCCAGGGCGGCGGCCAGACCCTCAACACCACATTGCTGGCCGGTTCCGGCACGCGTATGGCGCTGGTCCAGGTGATTTCCCGGGCCAGCGACAAGAGCGGTCACGAGGCGCTGGTGAAAACCATCCTCAAGGAAAAGTGATGCTCAGGGATTGAGTCGCTGCAACCAGTCGTTCAAATCCCGAAGCTCGGCCGCACTGATGCTGTGGCCGACGCCGGGATAGGCATGAAATTGCGGTTTGTACGACAGCTTCTGCAACAACGCATCGGCCTCGGTGGCACCGCTGTAAGGCACACGGTCATCCGCCGTGCCGTGGCCGATGAAGATGTCCAGCGGCGGATGCTGTTGCTCTGACTTCAGCTCGCTCTTGAGCACCGGCAACAGCCGCCCGCTCAACGCCGCGATGCCACCCACCGCCGCCGGCTGCCGCAGTCCGCCCTCGTAGGTCATCATCGCGCCCTGGCTGAAACCGATCAGGTACACCTTCTCCGGTTGGGCGTGATATTTCTGCGCCGCAGCGGCGATAAAGGCCCGCAGTTTCTGGCTGCTGGCCTTCAGATCATCGGTCTCGCCGTTGTAGGCACCTTCGCCTTTCTTGCGAAACCACTGGAAACGCCCTTCTCCCAACGCCATCGGTGCCTGCACCGACAGGTAGTTGTACTGCTGGGGCAGTTGAAATTTCATACCGATCAAGTCGGCTTCATTGCTGCCATAGCCATGCAGGAAAATCACCAGCGGACGCGGTTCGGCGTCCGGGTGCACCTGGGCCAGGTAGTTGAGCGGCAGATCGTTTTGCAGCGAGGTCTGAGCCTGGACGGCCGTGGACGCCAGCAGCGTCAACAGCGCAAACACCTTCAACATAAGCCTTCCTTCACACAGTGCAGGGTTCGGGGCAGAGCCTAACACTGTGATCGGGAGGACGGGATATCAGTCGTTGCTCAGCTTGCCCACCCGAATCGGCTCGCGCCCCGCCACTTTCGCCTGCCAGATGCCCGGCTGGGTGTAGCGCCCGCGATCGATGGCGAACAACAAGCCGCTGGTGCCGGCGCGCACGGTGGTCACGCGGTCGTTCAGCGGATCGACCACTTCAAACAGCGCATCGCCGCGCTCGACCCATTCCCCGGCATTGCGCAGGAAACTCACCACGCCATGGTGCGGGGCGAACAGATACTCGGTTCCTTCGAACGGCATGCCTTCGCAGCATTCGTCCGGCGCTTTCGGCCATTCGCCGCTGATGAAGCCCTGCTCGGCCAAGAAGCCGAGGATCGCCTCGCAATTGGCCTGAGCCTGATCGACGCGGGTGTCGCCCATACTGCCCAGTTCCAGGGTGGTGGCGAGGTTGGCCGGTGGAATCGCCGCGCCCGGGAACATACGTGCGAGGCGCAGCCACGGTGTGGAGCAGGACTCATCGAACGAGTTGCCACCGGAATCTTCACACAACAGCGCCACGCCAGCTTTCAGTCGAGCGGCCAGGGATTGCCACTGCGGCCAGTGTTGCGGCAAGGCGTAAATATGAATCGCCGCCTCGAAATCGCAATGCAGATCGAGAGTGATGTCGGCCTCACAGGCGTGGCGCAGCAACAGTCGGTGCAGCGCTTCCAGTTGCGATGCCGGGGCCGGCAGTTCGTCGAGTACCTGACCCATGGTCTGGCGGATCAGCGTGATGTTGGCTTCGGCATCGCTGCCCAACTGATCGCCGATCCGCTCGGCCACCGGCGCACTGAGTTCAACGAAGGAGCGGTTGAAGTTCTTGCCGCTGCCCAGCTCGAAACGCCCCATGTGGCTGCCTTGCAGGTGCTGATCGAGACCGATCGGGTTGGCCACCGGCACCAGTTCGATCACACCTCGCAACTGGCCGTTGCCCTCCAGCTCGGCCAGGCGTTTTTTCAGTTCCCATGCGGTGCGCATGCCCGGTAGTTCATCGGCGTGCAGGCTGGCCTGGATGTAAACCTTGCGCGGGCCGGCGCCGTAACGGAACACGCTCAGGGAACGTTCGCTGCCCAGGTGGCTCCAGGGCAGAAGATGATCGATGCGTTGCATGGGAAACTCCGGAAATTCTGTGGTCGCTGCCGGGGCAATGACCACAATGAAAATGTGCTGACAGGATAAATCAGGGGCGAAAAAAAAGTGGCCACCGCGCAAACGGGGCCACTTTCTTCTTACTGCGTATTAATGGCCGTATACGTCAAAGTCGAAGTACTTGTCCTGCACTTGCTTGTACTTGCCGTTGGCGCGGATTTCGTTGATGGCGGCGTTGAATTTCTCCGCCAGCGCGGTATCGCCTTTACGCACTGCGATACCGGCGCCGCCGCCGAAGTACTTGGCGTCTTCGTAGGTCGGGCCGACGAATTCGAAGCCTTTGCCGGCGTCGGTTTTCAGGAAGCCGTCGCTCAGGTTGACCGAGTCGGCCAGCATTGCGTCGATACGACCGGAGACCATGTCCAGGTTGGCTTCCTGCTGCGAGCCGTAACGCACCAGCTCGATACCGGCCGGCACCAGCACTTCGGTGGCGTAGCGGTCGTGGGTACTGGCACGCAACACGCCGACTTTCTTGCCTTTGAGCTCGACCAGCGGGTCTTTCACGCCGGAACCGGCCTTCATCACGAAGCGCGCCGGGGTGTGGTAGTACTTGATGGTGAAATCGACGTTTTTCTTGCGGTCGTCAGTGATGGTCATCGAGGACAGGATCGCGTCGATCTTCTTCACTTTCAGCGCCGGGATCAGGCCGTCGAATTCCTGCTCGACCCAGGTGCATTTGACTTTCATCTGCTCACACAGCGCATCGCCGATGTCCACGTCGAAACCGGCCAGTTTGCCGTCAGGGGTTTTCATCGAGAATGGCGGGTAACCGGCTTCGATACCGATACGGATCGGCTTGGCGTCTTCGGCCACGGCGGTCAGGGACAACATCGACAGTGCCAGGGCACCGAACATAACCAGCTTTTTCATTTATTACTCCCGTGTGCGGAGGCTTTTATTGGCAGCTTTCGATTGTCAGGTTCGGCCTTGGGCTGTGCAGCACAAAGAAACCGACGTGGCCGGCAGTCTATGGCGGCGCGCACGGGGCAAATTGTTTTTAAGCGACAAATACTTACAGAAAATCGGCGAGTGCCATCACATGGGAAAAGTGTGCGCCAGAGCGGTGCAAAGGGTTGTAGGACAAAGCCGACAAAAGCTGCCGCCGAAGCGGCAACCCTCCGGCTATCAGCAGTCGCAAGCGATCGGTGCGGCGGTGACGCGCGGTGTCGCGACACTCAACTGAAAGCCTTCATCCAGCCACCCCGTCACCCCGCCGATCATCTCCTTGACCGGATAACCCAACGCCGCCAGCTTCACCGCGGCCTTGTTGGCGCCATTGCAGTGAGGGCCGGCGCAATAAACCACGAACAGTGTGTTCTTCGAGTAGTCCGCCAGCCCTTCCGCTGTAAGCAAACGCCCCGGAATATTGATCGCTCCCGGCACATGCCCACGCTCAAAGGCCAGCGGCCCGCGCACGTCCACCAGCACAAAGTCGACTTCGCCGGCTTCCTGGCTGCTGAAGACGTCGGAACAATCGGTTTCGAAGGTCAGACGGTTGCTGAAATGCATCAGGGCAATGGCCGAAGGCGCTGCAGGAATTTCGCGAACCAGGCTGGGCATGTTGAATCACTCCTTTGTCTGTGGGGATGAACGGACTTTATCGAGCCGCCGCTGGCCGCTACAGTGGCGCACAAGACACTCACCGGGAGTTTTCCGCCAAATGCCTGATTCACCTGGATTGGTCGCGATCCTGGCCTACGACGGCCTCTGCACCTTCGAGTTCGGCATCGCCGTGGAGATCTTCGGCCTGGCCCGGCCGGAGTTTGATTTCCCGTGGTACGCGCACTGCATTGCGGCGGTCGATCAAGGGCCGATGCGCGCGATGGGCGGGATTCAGGTGCTGGCGGACGGTGGTCTGGAATTGTTGGCGGATGCGCGGACCATCATCATTCCCGGCTGGCGCGACCGAAATGCGCCGGTGCCGGAAGCCTTGCTCGAAGCATTGCGTGGTGCCCATTCACGCGGCGCCCGGTTGCTGTCGATCTGCTCGGGCGTGTTTGTGCTGGCCGCCAGCGGATTGCTCGACGGGCACGGCGCCACCACTCACTGGCGCTACACCTCCGAGCTGGCCGAGCGCTTCCCGGCCATCGATGTCGACCCGGACGTGCTTTACGTCGATTCCGGCCAATTGATTACCTCGGCCGGCAGTGCAGCGGGGATCGACGCCTGCCTGCATCTGGTGGCGCGAGACTTCGGCACCCAGATCGCCAACTCGGTGGCGCGACGGCTGGTGATGTCGCCGCAACGTACCGGCGGTCAGGCGCAATTCATTCCGACGCCGGTCAGCCCGACCCCGCGCAGCGATCTGTCGCGTGTGATGCAGTGGGCCCGCGAGCGCCTGCACGAACCGCTGGAGGTGCGCGATCTGGCCAGCGAAGCGGCGATGAGCGAACGCACCTTCCTGCGCAAATTCAGCGAAGCCAGCGGCCAGTCACCCAAGGCCTGGTTGCAACACGAACGTCTGGCCCGAGCCCGGGAATTGCTGGAAAGCACGCCGCAAAACACCGAGCAGATCGCCTTGCGCTGCGGTTATCGCTCGGTGGAAAGCTTTCGTGTGGCGTTTCGCAGCGTGGTCGGGGTGCCGCCGTCGGTGTATCGCGAACGCTTTGGTCGAGAGATCAAGGCTTGCGCAACAGATAAGTGTCCATGATCCAGCCATGCTCGGCCCGCGCGGCCTTGCGCACCCGCTCGATTTCATCGGCAACGTCGTTGAGCTTGCCATGGATGAGGATTTCGTCCGGCGTGCCGAGGTAGGCGCCCCAGTAAATCTCTGCCTCCTGATCTGCCACTTGGTGGTAGGAATCTTCAGCATCAAGCATCACCACCAGGCTGTCGGTGTCACTCACCTGCCCCGCTGCCAGGCGTCGACCGGTGGTGATCTCAATCGAGCGGCCGATGGTGTTCAACGGCACCTTGTGTTGCGCCGCCAAGGCCTGAACGCTGGTGATGCCGGGAATGACCTCGAATTCAAACGCACATCGCCCCGAGGCCAGAATCGCCTGCAGGATCCGAATCGTGCTGTCGTACAACGCAGGATCGCCCCACACCAGAAAACCGCCGCACTGCCCCTCAGACAATTCGTCATTGATCAGCCGCTCGAAGGTTTGTTGCTTGGCGCGGTTCAGATCATCGACGCTGACGTTGTAGTCCACATCGCCGCGCTCGCGCTCCGGGCTGTGGGCTTCGGCGAAACGGTACGTACGATCGGTGATGTAGCGTTCGCAGATTTCTCGCCGCAGGTCGATCAGCTTGTCCTTGCTCTGGCCCTTGTCCATCAGGAAAAACACGTCCACCCGATTCAGCGCCTTCACCGCCTGCATCGTGATGTAGTCCGGGTTGCCGGCACCGATGCCGATCACCAGCAATCGCTTCATTGCTCTGCTCCTTCCAGATTCATGCCGGACAAGCGTAGCCGCCAGCGCCCGGTAAACCGCAGATCAACCGCCGCCAGCGGCTCGACATCAAGGCTGTGAAACGCCTCGCCCTGCACGACCTGCATCAATGCAGCACGAATCACGAACGGATGGGTAACCGCCACCACGTGCCCTGGGGTGGCTTGCAGTGAAACCAGCCACGCGGCGACCCGCTCACGCAACTGCGCCACCGACTCACCGCCATGGGGGGCGGCGTGCGGATCGTCGAGCCAGGCTTGCAAGGCCTCGGGTTCGTTCCGTTGCAAATCCTTGATCGACTGACCTTGCCAGCGTCCCCAATCGCAATCACGCAGGGCCTGATCAATGTGCGCTTCACGGCCAAACCACGACGCCGTCTGGCGAGTGCGCAGTTCCGGGCCGCAAATCAGGCGCGAAGCTGAATCGAAGCGCGAAGCCAGCGAGCAGGACGCCAGCGCCGTTTCTTCAACAGGTTCGTTCGTAGGAAAACACGCCAATTTTTGTGCGACAGTTCTGGCATGGCAGATCAATGTCAAACGGGTGGTCTGCACGGGGAATCACTCGGCTGGAAGACAGGACGGTCATCGGCGCAATCGCGGATAGAGCGGCAATTGTGCCGTAAACCGGGAGGCCTCGGGCAAGTCGATTGGGCGACTCGAGCGTATGAAAGCGGCAATGTCTGACACCACCATGGGCAATGGACTACAAGACTGATCGACATCCGTGTAACCCTTGCGTTACGGGCTTCCCGCCCCATTTTGGGGCTTGGTTTAAACGGCGAAAAATTCGCTAGACATGTAGCGTCAGTTACATAAATACTGTTTTAACGGATTGTGAAGCGAATTCAACACCCCATCCAGCAGGAGCCCGGATGCCCCCTCTCAGAGACCTGATCACCGACCCCGGCCTTGACCTGACGCCGTCGGAGCGCAAAGTCGTTCGCGCCTTGCTCGATCAGTATCCACGCAACGGGCTTGGCCCGATGGCGCGCCTGGCCGAACATGCCGGCGTCAGCGATCCGACCATCGTGCGGCTGGTGAAAAAACTCGGCTTCGGCGGTTATGCCGAATTCCAGGACGCCCTGCTCAGCGACATGGACCATCGCCTGCGCTCGCCGCGTACCCTGTTGCAGCCGCGCTCGCATCAGAACAAGGACGACGCCTGGAGTCACTATCTGGCTCACAGCCACAATTTACTGGCCGAAACCCAGGCCCTGACCCAACCGGAAGATGTGCGCATTCTCGCCGACTGGCTGCTCGACACCCGGCACCAGGTGTACTGCTTCGGCGGCCGCTTCAGCAGCCTGATGGCCACCTACCTGCTCAATCATTTGCGTCTGCTGCGCCCCGGTTGCTTTGCACTGGAAGACAACGCGCAACTGCCGGACCGCCTGTTCGACCTGCAACGTCAGGATGTGGTGCTGGTGTTCGACTATCGCCGTTACCAGACCCAGGCCTTGCGCGTGGCCAGCGCCGCGAAAAACAACAATGCTCGCGTCGTGCTGTTCACCGACATCTATGCCTCGCCGCTGCGCGAACTGGCCGACATGATCATCAGCGCCCCGGTAGAGTCGGCCTCGCCGTTCGACACCATGGTCCCGGCGCTGGCTCAGGTTGAAGCACTGATCGCTTGCCTGACCTTGCGCTGCCCGGACCTGGCCGATCGCCTGGAAGGCATCGATGCCCTGCGCAACGACTTCGACACCCACTTGCTGGAGGATAAATAAGGATGTTCAGCCTTCCCCATCGCTCACCACGGGACCTGCCGTTTGTCACCGACCACACCGCCCTGTTGCTGGTCGACATGCAGCGTGCCTGGCTCGAGCCGCAGTTCGACCCGCACCTCGAAGGCCCGGACGCCGCGTACTTCCTCAACCGCACGCGCTCGCAAGTGGTGCCCAATCAAGTCCGCCTGCTCAAGGCCTTCCGCGACGCTCGGCAGAACGTGCTGCACACCCTGATCGAAAGCCTGACCGCCGACGGCCGCGACCGCTCGCTGGATCACAAGCTGTCGGACATGCACCTGCCCAAGGGCAGCCCGCAGGCACAGGTCATCGCTGAACTGACCCCGGCAGAAAACGAAATCGTGCTGCCGAAGACTTCGTCCGGGGTCTTTAACTCGACCAACATCGACTACGTGCTGCGCAATCTGGAAACCCGTCACCTGATCATCGCCGGCATCGTCACCGACCAGTGCGTGGACATGGCCGTGCGCGATGCCGCCGACCGTGGCTACCTCGTCACACTGGTGGCGGACGCCTGCGCAACCTGGACCGAAGCACGCCACGACGCCTGCCTGAACGCGATCAAGGGCTACTGCTGGATCACCGACACCGACACCGTGCTCGGCCGGTTGCAGGAGATGCAGCCATGAGCGAACGCCTGTCGCCGTTGCCGATGACCACCATCGTCACCACCGACCTGATCGGCGTCACCCGTGGCCGCTCGTTTCCCACCGATGAGCTGGAGCACTATCAGGCCGCCGGTTGTGGCTGGGTGCCGGCCAACAGCGCGCTGACGCCGCAGGACATCATCGCTTCGACCAGCCCGTGGGGCGCTTATGGCGATCTGCGGCTGATTCCCGATCTGGCCAGCCGCGTCACCGTCGGCAACGGCCCGGACGCCGCAGCGCCGGCGCTGGATTTCATTCATGGCGACATCCGCGAGACCGATGGCCGGCCATGGGCGGCCTGCCCGCGCACGCTGTTGCGCAACGAGGTCGAGCGCTACCGCGATGAGCTTGGCCTGCAGATCAACGCCGCGTTCGAACACGAATTCAACCTGCACGCCGGGTTTGCCGAACATCTGGCCTTCTCGCTCGAAGCCCAGCGCCAGGGTGCGGAATTCGGTGGCTGGCTGCTCAGTGCGCTGCGCGCCGGTGGGGTCGAGCCGGAGATGTTCCTGCCCGAATACGGCAAGCACCAATACGAAATCACCTGCCGCCCAACCCTCGGTGTGGCGGCGGCGGATCGCGCGGTCAACGTGCGCGAGATCACCCGCGAAATCGCCCGGCAGATGGGCCTGGACTTGAGCTTCGCACCGAAGACCGCCGCCGACGCGGTGTGCAACGGCGTGCACCTGCACGTCAGCCTGCTCGATCTGGCCGGTCAGCCGATGCTCTACGACGCCGGCACCAGCAATGGCCTGTCGACCCTCGGCCAGCACTGGGCGGCGGGCGTGCTGCATTACTTGCCCGCACTGTGCGCGTTCACTGCACCGACGCCGGTGTCCTATGAACGCTTGCAGCCGCACCACTGGAGCGCGTCCTACGCCTGCCTCGGCCAGCAGAATCGCGAAGCGGCGCTGCGCATCTGCCCGACCGTGAGCCTGGGCAACAAACCTGTGGCGAAGCAATACAACCTGGAATTCCGCGCCATGGACGCCACCGCCTCGCCGCACCTGGCACTGGCCGCGCTGCTGATCGCCGGACGCCTGGGCATCGAGCAGCGTCTGGCGCTGAACGCGATCACCGATGAAATCCCCGATTCACTCAACGACGAACAACGCAAGGCCCGGGGCATCGTTGCCCTGCCCGCCTCCCTGGCCCAGGCACTGGATTGCCTGCGTCGCAGTGAAGCGCTGGTCGAAGCGCTGCCAAGCGCGTTGCTCGAGACTTTTTTCGCCCTTAAAACCGAGGAACTGGCGCTGACGGAACAGCTCTCGCCCGCTGACCTTTGTGAGCACTATGCACGCCTGTACTGAATCCGTTGAGCTTGGGTTGTACACCCGACCGGTCTACAACCTGAGCCGTGAAGATTCGACGCACCCGCTGATTCTGGTGTGCGAACACGCCAGCCGCTACATCCCCGAGGCCCTGAACAATCTGGGCCTGGCTGATACGGCGGCGCGCGAACACATTGCCTGGGACATCGGCGCCCTGGCGCTGGCCGAGCAACTGTCGGAGCAATTGGGGGCCACGCTATTGAGCGCCAACTATTCGCGCCTGCTGATCGACCTCAATCGCCCCCGGCATGCGCCCGACAGCATCCCGGCGCAGAGCGAGATCTACCAGGTGCCGGGCAACCGCGAGCTCGACGAGGCCACCCGCGAATACCGTCGCCAGTGCCTGTTCAAGCCGTTTCACACGCGCCTGCAACAACTGATCGATGCACGTCTGGCCGAAGGTCGACCGGTGCGGGTGGTAGGGATTCACAGTTTCACCCCGGTGTATTACGGCCAGCCGCGGGAGCTGGAAGTCGGCGTGCTGTTCGGTCAGGCCAGGGCCTATGCCCAACGGATGCTCGACGGTCTGGAGCGACATCCGCTGAAAGTCGCCGGCAACCAGCCGTACAGGATCGACCCGCTGGGCGACATGACCGTGCCGGTGCATGGCGATGCCCGGGGCCTCGATTCGGTGTTGATCGAAGTGCGCAACGACCTTCTGCGCAGCCCGGAAGCGGTTTCTCGCTGGGCGAATTATCTGGCACCACTGCTGTAAAAAATGTTGTAACCACTGCTGATGCTGTAAACGACGGACCGATATAACAACTAAAACGACCGATTGGCTGACAAGGAGTTGCGCTTCATGGAAATAGAAGAGTTCGGCTACAAACAGGAGTTGAAACGTAGCCTGACACTGACCGATCTGGTGGTGTACGGGATGATCTTCATGATCCCCATCGCCCCGTTCGGCGTGTATGGCTACGTCAACGCCGAGGCACCGGGGATGGTGCCTCTGGCGTACATCATCGGCATGGTGGCGATGGTCTTCACCGCGCTCAGCTACGGCAGCATGGCCCGAGCCTTTCCGATTGCCGGATCGGTTTATTCCTACGCGCAACGGGGCCTGAATCAACACGTCGGCTTCATCGCCGGCTGGCTGATGCTGCTCGATTACCTGCTGATTCCGCCGCTGCTTTACGTCTACGCGGCGATGGCGCTCAACCACCTCTACCCGGACATCCCGAAAGTCGGTTTCATTCTGGCCTTTCTGGTCAGCGCGACCTTCGTCAACCTGCGTGGCATCACCTTCACCGCTCGCATGAACATTGTGTTCCTGCTGGCGCAGCTTGTTGTCCTGGGAATTTTCCTGTTCTACGCCTGGAACGCCCTGCACAACGGTGGCGGCAACGGTCAATTGACCCTGGCGCCACTGTATCACCCGGAAACCTTCAACTTCGCCCTGCTGATGCAAGCGGTGTCGATTGCGGTGCTGTCGTTCCTCGGCTTCGATGCGATCTCCACCCTCGCCGAAGAGATCAAGGGCGATCCGGGCCGCAGCGTCGGCAAAGCGGCGCTGATCACCCTGGTGGTGATGGGTGTGATTTTCGTTGCGCAAACCTGGATCGCGACCGATCTGGCAGCGGGCATGGGCTTCAAATCCGCCGACACCGCGTTCTATGAAATCGCCGAAATCGCCGCTGGCAGCTGGCTCGCGACCTTGACCGGCGTGGCCACGGCCCTGGCCTGGGGCGTGGCGGTGGCAATCACCTCGCAAGCGGCGGTCTCGCGCCTGCTGTTCGGCATGGCCCGCGACGGCAAGCTGCCGAAAGTGCTGGCCAAGGTGCATCCGAAACACAACACGCCGTACCTGAGCATTTATCTGGTGGCCGTGCTGTCGCTGGTGATCTGCTACCTGTTCATCAATTCGGTGGACACCCTGACTTCGCTGGTCAACTTCGGCGCCCTGAGCGGCTTCATGCTGCTGCACCTGACCGTGATCAATTACTACTGGCGCCGGCAGAAATCCGGCCAGGTGATCCGTCACCTGATCTGCCCGGTGATCGGCTTCATCATCGTCGCGGCCATCATGTACAACATGGGCGTCGATGCACAGAAACTCGGCCTGATCTGGATCGCACTGGGTCTGGTGTACCTGTTCTTCCTGAACAAGCTCGGCGCCAGTACCGCGCTGCCTGACCCGAGCAACGGCTGACAAGAAAAAGAGCGGCGTCTGACAACAAATCAGGCGACCGCCGCTTTAACGCGTGGAAACCGACAGTGATAGTCAGGTTCGGCGAATGGGCCGAACCTTTTGATACAGGAGTGCATCCATGCTGGTCTTACGTCCAGTCGAGCCAAACGACCTGCCTCAATTACAACAATTGGCGCGCGACAGCCTGGTAGGCGTCACATCCCTGCCGGACGACAGCGAACGCCTGGGCGAAAAAATCGCCGCGTCCTGCGCCTCGTTCGACAGCGATGCGGCGGCTCAAGGCCCGGAGAACTACTTCTTCGTGCTGGAAGACATCGACAGCCATCGACTGGTCGGCTGTTCGGAAATTCTCGCCACCGCAGGTTTCAACGAGCCGTTCTACAGCCTGCGCAACCGCCACTTCACCAGTGCCTCGCGGGAGCTGAATATCGAGCACGGCGTGCCGGCGCTGTCGCTGTGTCACGACCTGAGCGGGCATACGCTGCTGCGCGGTTTTCACATCGACGCGGCGCTGGTGCGCACGCCGTTTTCCGAATTGCTGTCGCGGGCACGCCTGCTGTTCATCGCCGCCCACGCGCCACGTTTTGCCGAAGCGGTGATCACCGAAATCGTCGGTTACAGCGACGAGCAAGGGCATTCACCGTTCTGGGATGCGCTGGGCAAACATTTCTTCGACCTGCCCTACGTCGAGGCCGAACGCCTGTGCGGCTTGCAGAGCCGTACGTTTCTCGCCGAGCTGATGCCGCAATACCCGATCTACGTGCCAATGCTGCCGCAAGCGGCGCAGGACTGCATCGGCCGCATTCACCCGGACGGCCAGGAAGCCTTCGACATCCTCGAGCGCGAAGGTTTTGAAACCAACAGCTACATCGACCTGTTCGATGCCGGCCCGACCTTGTATGCACGCACCGCCAACATCCGTTCGATCGCGCAGAGCCAGACCGCCACGGTTCAGGAGCAATCCCTGATTGATGCCCGCGGTCGCTATCTGGTGAGCAATGAGGCGCTGCATGGCTTTCGGGCGGTGGTCGCCGAGCTGGACTACCAGCCCGGTCAGCCCCTGGCGCTTGACCCGGCCCTGTGCGCGGCGCTCAACGTCCGCACTGGCGGTACGATCCGGGTAATCGCCCTGTGAATCGCGCCCCTACCCAACGACAGTGCCCGAGCAGGCGCGCAAAAGGAGTTGCAGCATGATTGTCCGTCCGGTTCAAGTCAGCGACCTGCCAGCGTTGATGACGCTGGTGCAACAGGCCGGCCCGGGGTTCACCACCCTGCCCGCCAACGAAGATCGCCTGGCCCACCGGGTGCGCTGGGCACAACGGGCGTTCGCCGAGCAGGTCGAGCGGGCCGATGCCGATTACCTGTTCGTGCTTGAAGACGACGAACAGCGCGTGGTCGGCGTCAGCGCCCTGGCCGGGGCCGTCGGCCTGCGCGAGCCGTGGTACAACTATCGGGTCGGGCTGACCGTCAGCTCGGCGCCGGACCTGGGTATTCAGCGGCAGATTCCGACGCTGTTCCTCAACAATGAACTGACCGGCCAATCGGAACTGTGCTCGCTGTTCCTGCGCCACGACCAGCGCCACGGCAGCAATGGCCGCCTGCTGTCGCTGGGGCGTTTGCTGTTTGTTGCCGAATTCCCGCACCTGTTCGGCGAAAAAATGATCGCCGAACTGCGCGGCAGTGCCGACGAGCAAGGCTGTTCGCCGTTCTGGGACAGTCTGGGCCGGCACTTCTTTCAGATGGACTTCAGCCACGCCGACCACTTGTCCGGGCTCGGCAACAAGGCCTTCATCGCCGAACTGATGCCGCGCCAGCCGCTGTACACCTGCCTGCTCACCGAACAGGCCCAGGCCGTGATCGGCCAGGCCCACCCCAACACCGAGCCGGCGCTGAAAATCCTCCAGGCCGAGGGTTTTGCCCATAAAGGCTATATCGATATTTTCGACGGCGGCCCGGTCATCGAGGCGCCGATCCGCAATATCCGCACGGTGCGCGACAGCCTGGAACTGAGCCTGAGCATCGGCACGCCGGATGATCAGGCGCCACTGTGGCTGATCCACAACCGGCGCCTGGAAAACTGCCGCATCACCGTGGCGGCGGGACGCCGGGTCGGCAGCAGTCTGGTGATCGACCGCCTGACCGCCAAACGCCTGCAATTGCAGCCGGGCAACTCGGTGCGGGCAGTGCCGTTGCCCAATCGACAGCAGCAGGCGGTGGCGGCCTGAGCTCAGATTCCTGGAGAGAAAGCGCCTGAACAGGTTTTTCCTGGTTAACTTCCTCGTTAATTCGTCATGATCCTTGACCCATTGGCGTGATAGCCTTTTCACCTTCGGCGTTGACACCTTTGCTCAAGCCTTTCCATTCCTTTGTATTGGTGGAACTCGTATGACCAGGCTTTCTCATCAAGATTTGCGCCGTAACTTCCGTCAGTTGCTGGCTTCCGACACCTGCTATCACACCGCCTCGGTGTTCGATCCGATGTCTGCCCGCATCGCCGCTGACCTGGGTTTTGAAGTAGGGATTCTCGGCGGCTCGGTCGCCTCGTTGCAGGTACTGGGCGCTCCGGACTTTGCCCTGATTACCCTCAGCGAATTCGCTGAGCAGGCCACGCGCATCGGCCGCGTCGCCCAATTGCCGGTGATCGCCGACGCCGACCACGGCTACGGCAACGCCCTTAACGTGATGCGCACCATCGTTGAACTGGAACGCGCCGGCGTCGCCGCGCTGACCATCGAAGACACCCTGCTGCCAGCACAATTCGGCCGCAAATCCACCGACCTGATCACCGTCGCCGAAGGCGTCGGCAAGATCCGCGCCGCACTGGAAGCCCGGGTCGATTCGGAAATGGCAATCATCGCCCGGACCAACGCCGGCATCCTGCCGAACCAGGAAATCATCAGCCGCACCAAGCAGTACCAGGCTGCGGGTGCCGACGGTATCTGCATGGTGGGTATCCAGGACTTCGACCAGCTCGAGCAAATCGCCGAACACCTGACCGTCCCGCTGATGCTGGTGACCTACGGCAACCCGGCGCTGCGCGACGACAAACGCCTGGCCGAACTGGGTGTGCGCGTGACCATCGACGGCCACGGTGCCTACTTCGCAGCGATCAAGGCAACCTACGACAGCCTGCGCGAACAACGCCAGATCTTCACCCAGGCTTCCGACCTGAGCGCCACCGAACTGACCCACACCTACACCCAGCCTGAGGAATACATCCTCTGGGCCAAGGAATACATGAGCGTCAAAGAGTAACCTCGCACCACGCTACAAAGAGGCAGAGCGGCCCGACGCCATCACGAGTCCACTCGCATGGCGCCCGCCGCGAAACCGCTAGACCGCTGTCTTGAAGCCTTCCTCCCGCTGTAATGCCCGCGTCTGAATCACGTTCAGAATGGCGCATCCCTCTCGCATCAACAGATGCACTGCGCTGGTAATGCGCGTCAGATCACAATCCGAGATGCCCTTAAGGTCGAGACTGGAAAAGGTATCTGCCAGATCGCGCACGACCACGAAACGGTGCATCGCACATGCGGCCATGTCGCTGAGTTCTTTTTGGGTATTGATGAAGAGCACCGGGGATTCGGCGTCGTAGGTGTCGATGGGGAGGTAACGGGGGATTACTTGATCCGACATTGGTGTAACTCCTGTAATTAGGGCTATCACCATTCGCGGCCAAACGAAGAGGGTGGCAGCCGTACGCGGGTTGGCCGACCGGATACAGGAACCGGCACACCCGAAGGTGTCCCACGCACAGCCGCCAAAACACAACAACTCAGGCGAACATCGCTGAATATGTTGGACAACTGTACGTTCCTGTATCGACCGGCCAAGGTCGTTCGCGGAGTTTTCCGCGAGCCCGAACTATAGGGGTCGATACTGAAACGCGGCAACAGGGTACGTTGTAGGAAAGGTCTTGGAAAGTTGTGCGCCGCTCACGCTTTCCTCATTTCCCACAAAAGCCCCCTCACCCTAACCCTCTCCCGGAGGGAGAGGGAACTGATTGGGGGAAATTCGAGAGATACGCCGACCTGAACGTTATGCGTCGAATCCATAATCGACTTGATCTCTCAGGTCGATGTATTGCGCAAGACACCTCGGTCGGCCCCCTCGCCCTCCGGGAGAGGGCTGGGGTGAGGGGAAATCCTGACACCCCGCCGAATCAACTACATCCGCTCACCGCCCCTTCGCCAACTCCATAATCATCCGCGACAACAGATAAATCCGCGGCGCCACACTCTCCACCTCCGCGTATTCCTCCGGCGTATGAATGTTGCCGCCGACAATCCCGAACCCGTCCAGCGTCGGCGTCCCTACCCCGGCCGACAGGCTCGCATCCGCCGCCCCGCCGCTGCCTTCTTCGGTCAACTTGCGGCCGATTTCCCCGTAAATCCCTTGCGCCATCGCCATCAACCGATCCGACTCCGCCGTCTGCGGCATCGGTGGCAAGCCGCGTTGCAGCGAGGTCTTCACTTCGGTGTCAGGAATCAGCTTGTTCTGGGACACCCGCGCCAGATCCTTCTCGATCCGGTCGAACTCCTCCGGCACCGCCGCCCGCACGTCAGCCTTGGCCGTGGCCTGATCCGGGATTACGTTGGTGCGGTCGCCGGCCTTGAGCACGGTGAAGTTGATGGTGGTTTTCCTGGCTTCGTCGCCCAGCTTGCCCAGTTGCAGGATCTGATGCGCCGCCTCCATCGCCGCGTTGCGCCCCAGTTCCGGCGCGACGCCGGCGTGGGCGGCCTTGCCCTTGACCTCGACCAGCGCGGTGGCGCTGCCCTTGCGCCACACCACCAGACCATCCGCCGGACGGCCCGGCTCGAGATTGAGGGTGACGTCGTGAAGTTTGGCGGTTTTCTTGATCAGGTCGGTGGCGACGTCCGAGCCGGTTTCTTCGCTGGCATCGAGCAGGAAGGTGATTTGCGCGTAGTCCTTGAAGTCGAGGTTCTTCAGAATTTTCAGCGCGTAGATGCCGGCGACGATCCCGCCCTTGTCGTCCATCACCCCCGGCCCGTAGGCGCGGCCGTCCTTGATGTGGAACGGTCGCTCGGCGGCGGAGCCTTCCTTGAACACCGTGTCCATGTGCGCCATCAGCAGGATTTTCGCCT
>Ga0207713_1000881_pt1 | contig 27355 bp, 25 predicted proteins | sample KBSS64metaG_FD_184404 | JGI IMG/M metagenome (GOLD analysis project Ga0207713, IMG submission 184404) | Switchgrass rhizosphere microbial communities from Kellogg Biological Station, Michigan, USA - KBS S6-4 metaG (SPAdes) (version 2) | ecosystem: Host-associated > Plants > Roots > Rhizosphere >... | reverse complement strand
TGGCTGGGAACGCCGTGAGTTGATGAATCAATACTTCGACACCCCTGAGCGTGACCTGGCCCGGGCCAAAGTCGCCCTGCGCCTGCGCAAGGATGGCGACGAAGTGATCCAGACCCTCAAGACCCGCGGCCAAAGCGTCGCTGGCCTGTCCGTACGTAACGAGTACGACTGGAACCTGCCCAAAGCCAAGCTCGACCTGAAAAAACTGGACGGTGAATGCTGGCCCGAAGAACTGGCCGAACTGGACAAGAAAACCCTGAAAGCCATCTTCACCACCGATTTCGTCCGCGAGCGCGCGGAAATCGCCTGGGGCCGCGGCAAGACCAAAGTGGTCATCGAAGCGGCACTGGACCTGGGCCACGTGGTGGTCGGCAAGCAGAAAGAAGAAATCTGCGAACTGGAACTGGAATTGCGCGAAGGCGAACCCGCTGCGCTGCTGGAGCTGGCTGCCGAACTGGCGGAAAAACTGGCGCTGATGCCATGCGACATCAGCAAGGCCGAACGTGGCTATCGCCTGTACGACGCCCACAGTTACTCCTTGAGCCTGCCGGCACCGCAGATCAGCGCCGAAACGCCACTGGACGACGCCTTCGCCGCACTCAGCTGGCACTTGCTGGGCAGCAGCCAGCGCCTGGCCGAGCAGTATCGTTTCAATGGCCACTGGCGCCTGTTGCAGGACTGGGTCGAGAACCTGGCTGAAATGCGCGCGCTGATCAGCAGCCTCGGTCAAGCCGCACCACGCCAGTCGACCCACGATTTGCGTGTCGCCCTCGACGCCCTGCTGGAAGACTGGCGCCCGCTGGTACAGGCTGGCCTGGACGATGAAGACGTTCGCAAAGCCGCGCCGGAGCAGTTCCTCGAAGAACTCGAAGACCCGCGTTGGGGCCTGTTCTCCCTGAACACCTCGCGTTGGTTGCTGGCCCGCACCTGGACCGCCGAGCGTAATACCCGGGGCAATCGCCAGGGCGCCGCGCAACTGGGCAGCTGGCTGCCACGCCTGCTGGGCGAGGAAGCCACCTCGCTGCAATTGCAGCGCTACCAGCAACAACCGGAAGACCTGGCTGAGCAACTGCCGCGTATCGAGCGCATTCAGGTCTGGTTGCACCACGCACGCAACGTGCTGGAGATCCCGGAAATGGATCGCCTCTACGGCGAGTTGAACAAGCTGGCGCAACTGGCCAACGAGCCGATCACCGACGAAACCCTGGATGCGCGCAAGCAACAGGCGATCGCGGTTTATCAGAATCGTGCCTGGAAGATGCTTCTGCGTCTGTAACACCGCTAAAAGATCGCAGCCTTCGGCAGCTCCTACATAGAATTGTGTACCCCTGCAGGAGCTGCCGCAGGCTGCGATCTTTTGCTTTACCGCAACACCGGCAAACTCGTCGTCGATTTGATCTCCGACAACGCCACGATCGAGTTCACCTCCTGAATCCCCGGCACCAGCGACAGCTTCTCAAAGAAGAATCGCTCATACGCCTCGATGTCCGCCGCGACAATCCGCAACATGAAGTCCACCGCCCCCATCAGCACGTAGCACTCCAATACTTCAGGAAAACCTCGAATAGCCTCGGTGAACTCGGTGAAGTTCGAGCGGCCATGGGCGTTGAGTTTTACCTGCGCAAAAATCTGCGTGTTCAGGCCGATTTTCTTGCGGTCAAGCAAGGTGACCTGGCCGCGAATGATCCCCTCCTCTTTCATACGCTGAATCCGCCGCCAGCAGGGTGACTGCGAAAGCCCCACCTGTTCGGCGATCTGCGCGCTTGAAAGCGAAGCATCCTCCTGCAGCAAGGCGAGAATCCTACGGTCGTAGCTGTCCAACTCGCTATGCATAAAAAAACCTTCAACTGATGATCTTGCGAATTACTTAATTCAACATAACTCGAATATGTCCAATCATAGATAAGAAATACCCACCGCCGAATGTAAAAATTTCTCCAATCAGATTGGAGATCGAGCATGCCTTACCTGGAAGCCGTGAATACCTCGCTAACCCGCGCCGATGCCTGGAATGCCGGCAACACACATTGCCGCGTCCACTATCAATTGCTCGCCGAGGCCGAACCGGACCTGTTGTGCCGCGCGCTCAACCTGTTCGCCTTGCAGTGCCTGACACCGCAGCAGGTGCAGGTGCAGCGTCACGACGATTTGCTGGCCATCGATGTGGTCGTCGACGGCTTGAGCTGGCATCGCGCCCAGGTGATTGCACAAAAACTGCGCAACCTGATCAGCGTCTGTTCGGTCGATCTGCAAGCGGCGGATTGCGCCTGGGGAGAAGCGGTTCTGGCGGCGGGCTGAAAAAACCCGATACGGCTTCGTCGGGTAGTGGCCCAACGGCCTGCAGAGTCACGACTATCCTTTGCGCACTGTTTTCAAAAGGAGCCCGCATGTCCGTTCAAATCGCCCTTCAGGACCGCTGGCTGGACCTCAATGATGTGCTGCGTGAACTGGTCGCCCAGGGCTTTGTCAGCCAGGACTCGGCCGAACAGGCGTTGAACGCCCGACGCCGTCACGCCGCCGATGGCCAGATGCACCCGCTGGAGTTCATCGCCAGCCAACACCTGGTCGACCTAAGCCGTCCGGGCAAGCACCTCGACCTTGAAAGCCTGACCCTGTGGCTGTCCCAGCAGGCGGGCCAGCCTTACCTACGGATCGATCCGCTGAAAATCAACGTCGCGGCCGTAACACCGTTGATGTCCTACGCCTTCGCCCAGCGCCACAAGATTCTCGCAGTGTCGGTCGATCGCGACGCAGTAACCATCGCCAGCGCCCAACCTTATGTAACCGGTTGGGAAGCAGACCTGGCCCACGTGCTGAAGTTGCCGATCAAGCGCGTGGTGGCCAACCCGGTGGACATCCAGCGTTTCAGCGTGGAATTCTTTCGCCTGGCCAAATCGGTCAGCGGCGCGAACAGCGCCGATCAGCAGGTCAGCCACCTGGGCAATTTCGAGCAGTTGCTCAACCTCGGCGCCAGCGACCAGGAACCCGACGCCAACGACGCGCACATCGTCAATATCGTCGACTGGCTGTTCCAGTACGCCTTCCAGCAGCGCGCCAGCGATATCCACATCGAGCCCCGGCGCGAACAGGGCACGGTGCGCTTTCGCATCGACGGCGTATTGCACAACGTCTACCAATTCCCGCCCCAGGTGACCATGGCCATCGTCAGTCGCCTCAAAAGCCTGGGCAGAATGAACGTTGCGGAGAAACGCAAACCCCAGGACGGCCGGGTGAAAACCAAGACTCCAGAGGGTGGAGAAGTCGAGTTGCGGCTCTCGACCTTGCCCACGGCCTTCGGCGAAAAAATGGTCATGCGGATCTTTGACCCGGAAGTGCTGCTCAAGGATTTCGATCAGTTGGGTTTTTCCGCCGACGACCTGCGGCGCTGGCAGGACATGACCCGCCAGCCCAATGGCATCATCCTGGTCACCGGACCGACCGGGTCGGGCAAGACCACTACGCTCTACACCACGTTGAAAAAACTGGCGACGCCGCAAGTCAACCTCTGCACCATCGAAGACCCGATAGAAATGGTCGAGCCGGCGTTCAACCAGATGCAGGTCCAGCACAACATCGACCTGACTTTCGCCGCCGGTGTCCGGGCGCTGATGCGGCAAGACCCGGACATCATCATGATCGGCGAGATCCGCGACCTGGAAACCGCCGAGATGGCCATCCAAGCGGCGCTCACCGGGCACCTGGTGTTATCCACGCTGCACACCAACGATGCACCCAGCGCCATCAGCCGTTTGCTGGAACTGGGCGTGCCGCACTACCTGATCAAGGCCACCGTACTCGGCGTGATGGCCCAACGCCTGGTGCGCACCCTGTGCCCACACTGCAAGGCACCGCAAACCCTGGGCGAGGAAGACTGGCAAACCCTGACCCGGCCCTGGCAGGCCCCCTTGCCTGGCAACGCCCAGCGCGCCATTGGCTGCCTGGAATGCCGCGATACCGGCTACCACGGTCGTGCCGGGGTGTACGAAATCATGCAATTGAGCGACGGCTTGAAGGCGCTGATCAATCCCGACACTGACTTGCTGGCGGTGCGGCGCCAGGCGTTCAAGGAGGGCATGCGCAGCCTGCGACTGTCGGGGGCGCAGAAAGTGGCGGCGGGCCTGACGACGATTGAGGAGGTGTTGCGGGTGACTCCGCAGAGCGAGCAGAAGTAGGTGGGCCGTTACGGAACTCGATTGGGGGTCGACAATCCAACATCGCAGTTAATCAGTGGAGTCACCCATCATGCGTTTCAAAGTTGCTGTCGCTACCATCGCCTTGTTGTCCCTGCCTGTCGGCTCGGCGATGGCTGATAGCTTTTGGCGTAACGTCCTTACCTCCGGTGCAACCACCGGCTCGACCTACCTGACGTTCAAGGATAACAAGATGATCGTCGCGGCCCAGGACGATGCCGGCAGCTTTGTCGCCAGTGACGGCAGCATCCGCGGCCCTTACCTGGAAGCGGCAATGCAGAAAGTCCGCGCCGACAACCCGGGCTTGCAGGCCACGGATATGGAACTGGCGAACGCGATCCTGGCGAAGAATGCCGTGGCTTCGGAATAAGCCAGGTTGCCGAACGAAAAATGCCGCCCATATGAGCGGCATTTTTTATGGACGTTTAAAAGCAAAGATCGCAGCCTGCGGCAGCTCCTACAGGGGATCGCGTTTCAATGTAGGAGCTGCCGCAGGCTGCGATCTTTTGATTTTGCCTAACGGTACTCGTCCAGCGGCACACACGCACAAAACAGATTCCGGTCGCCGTAGACATTGTCCACCCGGTTCACCGCCGGCCAATACTTGTGCGCCTTGGTGTGAGCATCCGGTGTAACCGCCTGCACGATGCTGTAAGGCCGTTCCCACATGCCAGTGATGTCCGCCAGCGTATGCGGCGCTCGCTTCAACGGGTTGTCCTCGGCTGGCCAGTTGCCGTTCTGCACCTCGGTAATTTCCGCGCGGATGCTCAGCATCGCGCCGATAAAACGGTCCAGCTCTGCCTTCGACTCGCTTTCGGTGGGCTCGACCATCAACGTCCCCGGCACCGGGAACGACATGGTGGGTGCATGGAAGCCGTAGTCCATCAGGCGCTTGGCAACGTCCTCTTCGCTGATGCCGGTCAGCGCCTTGAGGGGTCGCAGGTCGAGAATGCATTCGTGGGCCACTCGCTCGTTGCGACCGGTGTAGAGGATTGGAAACGCGCCAGACAGGTGGCGCGCCAGGTAATTGGCCGCCAGGATCGCCACTTCACTGGCGTCGGCCAATTGCGGCCCCATCATGGCGATGTACATCCAGCTGATCGGCAGGATGCTGGCACTGCCCCAGGGCGCCGCACTGACCGCGCCATTCTGTGGCTGCGGCCCATCGATAGGCACGACCGGATGATTGGCCACGAACGGCGCCAGGTGGGCGCGCACGCCAATCGGCCCCATGCCCGGCCCGCCGCCGCCATGGGGAATGCAGAAGGTCTTGTGCAGGTTCATGTGTGACACATCGGCACCAATGTCCGCCGGGCGCGCCAGCCCGACCTGGGCGTTGAGGTTCGCGCCGTCCATGTACACCTGGCCGCCGTGGCTGTGGATAACTTCACAGATTTCGCTGATGCCTTCTTCATACACGCCGTGGGTCGATGGATAAGTCGCCATCAGGCACGCCAGCTTATCCCCGGCCTGGGCGGCCTTGTCTTTCAGGTCCTCCAGATCGACGTTGCCCGCCTCGTCACATTCGACGATCACCACGCGCATTCCGGCCATCTGCGCCGAGGCCGGATTGGTGCCGTGGGCCGAGGAAGGAATCAGGCAGACATCCCGCCCGCCCTGCTGGCGGCTCTCGTGGTATTTGCGAATCGCCAGCAGCCCGGCATATTCGCCTTGGGCCCCGGAGTTGGGCTGCATGCAGATCGCATCGAAACCGGTAATCGCGCAAAGCCAGCGTTCCAGTTCTTCGATCATCAATGAATAACCGAGGGCCTGTTCTCTGGGCGCAAACGGATGCAGGTTGGCGAACTGCGGCCAGGTAATCGGAATCATCTCGCTGGTGGCGTTGAGCTTCATGGTGCACGAGCCCAGCGGGATCATCGATTGATTGAGCGCCAGATCCTTGTTCTCCAGTTGCTTGAGGTAGCGCAGCATCTCGGTTTCGCTGTGGTGGGCGTTGAACACCGGATGGCGCAGATAGGGCGAGGTTCGTGCCAGCGTGTCGGGAATGCCGCCATCCAGGGTTTCTGCGTCCAGATCGTCGACGTTAAGCCCATGATCGGCCCCCAGGAACAGGTCGAACAGTTTCGCCACCGTGGTTTCATCGCAGGTTTCGTCGAGGCTCACACCCAATCGCCCACGCCCCAGAATGCGCAGGTTGATCTGCGCGGCCTGGGCGCTTTCAATGATCGCGGTCTGGGTGCCACCGACCTCCAGGGTCAGGGTGTCGAAGAAGTGTTGGTTGAGACGGGTAATGCCTTTGCGCTCAAGGCCCGCGGCAAGGATGCAGGTCAGACGGTGGACGCGCTGGGCAATCCGTTTCAGCCCTTCGGGGCCGTGATAAACCGCGTAGAAGCTGGCGATATTGGCCAGCAGCACTTGAGCGGTGCAGATGTTCGAGTTGGCCTTTTCACGACGGATATGCTGCTCGCGGGTTTGCAGGGCCATGCGCAGGGCAACGTTGCTGCGGGCGTCTTTTGACACGCCGATGATGCGGCCGGGAATCGCCCGCTTGTACTCGTCACGGCTGGCGAAAAACGCCGCGTGAGGGCCGCCGTAACCCATGGGTACGCCAAAACGCTGGGATGAACCGAACACCACGTCGGCACCCAGCTCCCCCGGCGGGGTGAGCAGCAGCAGGCTCAGCAGATCAGTGGCCACACAGGCCAACGCCTGCTGGGCATGCAGATGATCAATCAGCGGACGTAGATTACGGATCTCGCCGTGGGTGTCGGGATATTGCAGCAGTGCACCAAATACCTGGTGCTGCTTCAAGTTATCCACAGCGTCAACGATGAGCTCGAACCCGAAGCCTTCGGCACGGGTCTGCACCACGGAAATGGTCTGCGGATGGCAGTTTTCGTCAACAAAGAACAGATTGCTTTTCGACTTGGCAACCCGCTTGGCCAGGGCCATGGCTTCCGCGGCCGCGGTGGCTTCATCCAGCAGCGAGGCGTTGGCCAGTTCAAGGCCCGTGAGGTCGATGGTCAACTGCTGGAAATTCAACAGCGCTTCAAGCCGGCCTTGGGCAATTTCCGGTTGATAGGGCGTGTACGCGGTGTACCAGCCGGGATTTTCCAGGACGTTGCGCAGGATGACGGCGGGTGTCAGCGTGCCGTGATAGCCCATGCCGATCAGGCTGGTCCAGACCTGATTCTGCTCGGCGTAACCGCGCAGCTTGGCCAGTGCGGCTTCTTCGTCGAGCGCTGGCGGCAGGTCGAGTGGTCGGTTCAGGCGGATTCCCGGCGGTACCGTCTGCTCGATCAACTCGACCCGGCTACCGAGGCCAAGGCTGTCGAGCATCGCTTGTTGCTCGGCGGCATCAGGCCCAAGGTGGCGGCGAAGAAAGGCATTGGGGTCGCGTAACTGGCTCAGGGACGGCAACTGGGACATGACGGGCTCTCTCTTGGCTGGCGCTCAGCGTCGATGCAACTCGGTCAAACCAGCATAGCAGTCGATGCCAGACCCGAACTCATGTAGGAGCGAGCATGCTCGCGATGAACCTGAGAACACCGCGGGGTGTCAGGCTTCCAGCGTCATCGTTGACGACTATCGCGAGCGTGCTCGCTCCTACAGGGGGAAAATCGCCAGAAGCAAAAAAGCCCCGACAGGTCGGGGCTTTGGGGTAACGCTGAAGGCTTACTCGCCGATGGCGGCCTTGTAACCTGCCGCATCAAGCAGCTTGTCCAGGTCAGCCGTGTTGCTTGGCTTGAGCTTGAAGATCCACGCGCCGTACGGGTCGGAGTTGAGCAGCTCAGGCTCACTGCTCAGTGCTTCGTTGACGGCGATCACTTCACCGGCAATCGGAGAGTAGATATCGGAAGCTGCCTTTACCGACTCAACGACACCGGCCTGATCTTCAGCGGCAAACACGTTGCCAACTTCGGTCAGCTCAACGAACACCACATCACCCAGCGCTTCCTGCGCGTGATCGCTGATGCCCACGGTGACGGTGCCATCGGCTTCCAGGCGAGCCCATTCGTGACTCTCGGCAAAACGCAGGTCGGCAGGGATATTGCTCATGTTCTGTGTCCTCAGGAAATTTATCGGCGGTCAACATCCGCCGGGAAAGGTTAGATCAAGGTTTTGCCATGGCGCACGAAGGTCGGCTTGACCACTCGGACCGGGTACCACTTGCCACGGATTTCCACTTCCGCGCGGTCGGCGGTGGCCATCGGCACCCGCGCCAGTGCAATGGACTTGCTTAGCGTAGGAGAGAAACTACCACTGGTGATCTCCCCTTCGCCAACATTGGCGATGCGAACCACCTGATGAGCGCGCAAAACCCCGCGTTCCTCAAGGACCAGACCGACCAGTTTGTGTTGTACGCCGCCGCTGCGCTCGGCTTCCAGCGCCGGGCGGCCGATGAACTGGCGAGTGGACGGCTCCCACGCGATGCTCCAGGCCATATTGGAGGCCAGCGGGGAAACGTCCTGGTGAATGTCCTGACCGTACAGGTTCATGCCCGCCTCGACCCGCAGGGTGTCGCGCGCGCCCAGGCCTATGGGCGAAATGCCCGCCCCCACCAGATCGTTGAAGAACCCCGGCGCCTGGTCGGCAGGCAGAATGATTTCCAGGCCGTCTTCACCGGTGTAGCCGGTGCGTGCGATGAACCAGTCACCGTCGGGCTGGCCTTCGAACGGCTTGAGTTTCTGGATCAATGCGCCGCGTGCCTGGCTCACCAGCTCGGCAATCTTGTGCCGGGCATGGGGGCCTTGAATGGCCAGCATTGCCAGTTCGGAACGCTCGTTGAGCTGTACATCGAAACCATCGAGATGCGCCTGCATCCACGCCAGGTCCTGGTCGCGGGTGGAGGCGTTGACCACCAGGCGGTAAGCACTTTCGAGACGATAGACGATCATGTCGTCGACGATACCGCCGCGCTCATTGAGCATGGTGCTGTACAACGCGGTACCGGGTTTATGCAGGCGTTCGACGTCGTTGGCCAGCAAATGCTGGAGCCAAGCCTTGGCCTGGGGGCCGTCGACATCGATCACGGTCATGTGGGATACATCAAAAACACCGCAATCGCGGCGCACTTGATGGTGCTCCTCGACCTGGGATCCATAATGCAGAGGCATATCCCAACCGCCAAAATCGACCATCTTCGCGCCGAGGGCAAGATGAAGGTCATACAGAGGCGTACGCTGTCCCATGGGTTTCTCCTTCCGGGCGTGGCGAAGGTGCGGTGGAGTGATAATTTGTGCGGGAACCTTGAAATAAAAGGCTTCCAGCCGCTTTCACTACCTTATCTGTCAGACGGACCGCACCGAATGCCGCGCATTGTAGCCGCAAGGTGTAGGACTGGCACCTAGCTGTTTCGATGCGCCGAACGTCGTATCAATCCGATGACTGGTAGCAGCCCGACCAAAACCAGGGTCAAGGCCGGCAAAGAGGCCCTCGCCCATTCGCCTTCACTGGTCATTTCGAAGATCCGCACCGCCAGTGTGTCCCAGCCAAACGGGCGCATCAGAAGGGTCGCGGGCATTTCCTTGAGCACATCGACAAACACCAGCAAGGCCGCGCTCAACGAACCGGGGAGCAGCAAAGGTAGATACACTTTGAAAAACAGTCGCGGGCCACTGACGCCCAGGCTACGTGCCGCTTCGGGCAAAGATGGCCGTATTCGCGCCAGACTGCTTTCCAGCGGACCGTAAGCCACGGCGATGAAGCGCACCAGGTAAGCCAGCAGCAGCGCCAACAGACTACCCAGCAACAACGGCTTGCCAGCCCCGCCGAGCCAGCCGGAGAGCGGGATCACCCACACGCGATCGAGGTAACTGAACGCCAGCATGATCGACACCGCCAGCACCGATCCGGGCAAGGCGTAGCCAAGATTGGCCAGGCTGACCCCGGCGCGAATCCCTGGGGTCGGCGCCAGCCGCCGGGCAAACGCCAATACCAGGGCGACACTGACGGTGATCAACGCCGCCATCGCCCCCAGGTACAACGTGTGAATGATCAGGCCGGTGTAACGTTCATCCAGATCCAGGCGACCGCGCTGCCAGAACCACACCACCAGCTGCAGCATCGGAATGACAAAGGCGCAGGCGAACACCAGAGCGCACCACCCCGTCGCCAACAGCGCCTTGAGACCGCGCAGGTGATACAACGCCTTGACCCGTGGCCGTTCATTACTCGCCCGGTTGGCGCCGCGGGCACGCCGCTCGCCGTACAGTACGAGCATTACCACCAGCAGCAACAGGCTGGCCAGTTGCGCGGCGCTGGACAGGCTGAAAAACCCGTACCAGGTCTTGTAGATGGCGGTGGTGAAGGTGTCGAAGTTGAACACTGACACGGCACCGAAATCCGCCAGGGTTTCCATCAGCGCCAAGGCTACGCCAGCACCGATGGCCGGGCGCGCCATGGGCATCGCCACGCGCCAGAACGCCTGCCATGGGGATTGACCGAGCACCCGTGCCGCTTCCATCAACCCCTTGCCCTGAGCCAGGAACGCGGTGCGCGCCAGCAGGTAAACGTAAGGATAGAAGACCAGCACCAGGACCAGGATCACCCCGCCCGTGGAGCGCACACGCGGCAAACGCAGGCCGCTGCCGAACCACTCTCGCAACAGGGTTTGCACGGGACCGGCAAAATCCAGCAGCCCGACAAAGACGAATGCCAACACGTAGGCCGGAATCGCAAAGGGCAGCATCAGTGCCCAGTCCAGCCAACGCCGACCGGGGAATTCGCAAAGGCTGGTAAGCCAAGCCAGGCTCACCCCCAGGACCGTGACGCCAACGCCGACACCGAGTACCAGGGTCAGGGTGTTGGTCAGCAGGCGCGGCATCTGGGTTTCCCAGAGGTGGGTCCAGATCTGCTGGTCGATGGCTTGCCACGACAGCAGCAGGACACTCAGGGGAAGCAGGACCAGCGCAGCGATGGCGAAGACCAGGGGATACCAGCGGCGTTGGGCGGGGTGGGCCAAGGTATAGCTCTCGCAAAATCTTGAAGTGTAGGGAAAACGCAAAAAGATCGCAGCCTCCGGCAGCTCCTACATTGGGTCGGTGATCACCCTGTAGGAGCTGCCGAAGGCTGCGATCTTTTGCTCTTTATTGCCGCCGACTCAGTTCCAGCCAGCGCGATCCATCATCCGAATCGCTTCGGCCTGGCGTTTGCCGGCGACTTCCACCGGCAAGGTATCGGCAATGAACTTGCCCCATGCAGCGACTTCGGCCGATGGCTGTACGGTCGGGTTGGCCGGGAACTCCTGGTTCACGTCGGCGAAGATCTTCTGCGCCTCTGGCGTGGTCATCCACTCCACCAGGGCCTTGGCCGCTTCCGGGTGCGGCGCGTGCTTGATCAGGCCGATGCCCGACAGGTTGACGTGCACGCCGCGATCCGCCTGGTTCGGCCAGAACAGTTTCACCGGCAGATCCGGTTTTTGCTTGTGCAGGCGACCGTAGTAGTAGGTGTTGACGATGCCCACGTCGCACTGGCCAGCATTGATGGCCTCAAGCACTGCCACGTCGTCGGAGAACACGTCAGTGGAGAGGTTGTTAACCCAGCCCTTGAGGATCTGCTCGGTTTTCTCGGCGCCGTGCACTTCGATCATGGTGGCGGTCAAGGACTGGTTGTAGACCTTTTTCGCCGTGCGCAGGCACAGGCGGCCTTCCCAGTTCTTGTCGGCCAGTGCTTCGTAGGTGGTCAGTTCGCCCGGTTTCACCCGATCGGTGGAATAGGCGATGGTCCGCGCCCGCAGGCTCAGGCCGGTCCAGGCATGGGAGGCCGCACGGTATTGCAGCGGAATGTTGGCGTCGATGGTTTTCGAGGTGAAGGGCTGGAGGATGCCCATCTGCTCGGCTTGCCAGAGGTTGCCGGCATCGACGGTCAGCAGCAGGTCGGCGGGAGTGTTCTCACCCTCGGCCTTGATTCGCTGCATCAGCGGCGCTTCCTTGTCGGTGATGAACTTCACCTGGGTGCCGGTTTTCGCGGTGTAGGCATCGAACACTGGCTTGATCAGTTCATCGATGCGCGAGGAATAGACCACCACCTCGTCAGCGGCCTGGGCGGCGGTGCTGCCGATCAGGGTCAGGGCCAGTGCGGTCAGTAGACGCTTCGGTGCCAACATGGGAGCAGTCTCTCGATTGAAAAAGTGAGGCCAAATGATAAGGACTCACATTTCGCTTCTCAATCGAACAGTTTCCGGAGGAGTTACCAGATGTTGCACAGCGGGAATTGATAGTGAATGTGCTGACGCCTTCGCGAGCAAGCCCGCTCCCACATTTGAAATGAATTCCCCTGTGGGAGCGGGCTTGCTCGCGAAGAGGCCATCAGCCACACCAAGGACATCAGGCCTTGGCCAGCGCCGGCAAATCCCCGATCAACCCCAACGCCTCACGCACGAACAGCGCCTTGGCCTCGGGCATCCGGTCGACCCAATTCAACCCGACATTACGCAACAAGCGCACCGGCAACGGGTCAGCCTGGAACAGCCGTTCAAAACCTTCCATTGCCGCCATCAATGCCAGGTTATGCGGCATCCGCCGACGTTCGTAACGGCTCAGCACCTTCACGTCCGCCAGTCGCTCGCCACGGGTTGCCGCTTGCAATAGCACTTCGGCCAGCACGGCAGCATCCAGGAAACCGAGGTTCACGCCCTGCCCGGCCAGCGGGTGAATGGTGTGCGCGGCATCGCCGATCAAGGCCAGGCCCTCTGCCACGTACCGCTTGGCATGGCGCTGACGCAGCGGCACGCACAGGCGTGGGTCCGCACTCAGTACCGTGCCAAGTCGACCTTCGAAGGCCCGCTCCAGCGCACGACAGAAACCCTCGTCATCGAGTGCCATCAAGTGCCCGGCTTCGCTCGGCGTGGTCGACCAGACGATCGAGCACCAATCCTGCTGGCCGTCGCGCTCAAGCGGCAGGAACGCCAGCGGGCCATTGTCGGTAAACCGCTGCCAGGCGGTCGCTTGATGAGGTTTTGAGCTGCGCACGCTGGTAACGATGGCGTGATGCAGGTAGTCCCATTCGCGCGTGGCGACACCGGTCAAACGCCGCACCGCCGAGTTGGCGCCATCCGCCGCGATCACCAGCGGCGCGCGCAAGGTACGGCCATCGGCCAGGGTCAGCAGCCAGTCGTCGCCGGAGCGGCGCATTTGTTCCAGGCGCGCGTTGGCCAGCATGCCCAAGTCACAGTCGTGCAAGCGCTCGAGCAAGGCGTCCTGGACCACACGATTCTCGACGATATGGCCCAGCGCATCGGCATGCACGCTGGCCGCCGAAAAGTGGATTTGCCCGGTGCCGCTGCCATCCCAGACGTGCATGTCGCTGTAGGGACTGCTGCGCCGGCTGGCAATACCTTCCCAGACACCCAGGCGTTCGAGAATTCGCTGACTGGCAATGGACAATGCACTCACGCGCGGCTCGAACGGCGCCTGCGGGTCATAGGGTTTGACGCTCAACGGGCTGCCATCGAGCAGCAGGACTTCCAGCCCGCTGTCCTGCAACGCCAGCGCCAGGGCGCTGCCGACCATTCCGGCCCCGACAATCAGCAGATCTGCGCGCATTTCCATGCTTTAAGCCTGTCTCGCTTGCGGCTTGAGCCGCACGTAAAGGGTTTTTCCGACACGCGCCACCAGGTGGCCGGCGCCGTCATGGATATCGACCTGCAATTGCGGCAGGTACTTCTTGCCCTCCGCAGTCTGCCGGCGGATTTCGTCGAGCAAGGTGTCATCGATGTTGAAACGGGCGAATACCGGGCCTTTGCCCGGCGCAATGAAATCGATGTCGGCGGCCTTGTCCCAGATGATGTACTCGCGACCGAGGTTTTCCATCAGCATCAGCATGAAGAACGGATCGACCATTGAATACAGGCTGCCGCCGAACTGCGTGCCGACGTAGTTGCGGTTGTACCAACTCAAGCCCATGGACACCTGGACATCACGAAAGTCATCGCTGATGTACCGCACCCGAACCCCGGCACCAAGGTACGGCGGATAGAGGTTCATGAACCGGCACATCAAGCGGGCCTTGCCAAACCTGCGCGTCAGCCACTTAAACATCAGGGCGAGTACCCAGGCCCATGGCTTGCCGGGCGAACCAGCGCTTGGCCGGCGGCAGCAGGTCAAGACCGAGCAAGCCCAGATTGCGCCCCAATGACACCAACGGCTGAGTACTGCCGAACAGGCGCGTGACCTGGTCGGAGAAGCCCACGGTGAGGCTCTGGTCCAGTCGCTGGTGCTCGCGGTAATCCTGCAAGGTGGCGAAGTCGCCCGGCAGGCGTTCGCTGGCGAGCAGCGCATCGGCCAGCGCCTGGGCATCGCGCAGGGACAGGTTGAACCCCTGGCCGGCAATCGGATGCAGGCTGTGGGCAGCATTGCCGAGAACCACCAGGTGCGAGCGCACCTGCTCTTCGGCCTCCACCAATGCCAGCGGATACAAGTGCCGCGCACCGACTTGCTTCAACGTGCCGAGACGATAACCGAACACCCCCTGCAGCTCTCTCAGGAAACTGCGCTCATCAAGGGCGGCCAGGCGCTGTGCATCCATGCCCTGGCGGGTCCAGACCAGCGCGCAACGATTGTCCGGCAACGGCAGGAACGCCATTGGGCCGTCATCGGTGAAACGTTCGAACGCCATGCCGTCATGGGCTTCGCTCGGGGTGATGTTGGCGATCAGCGCGCTCTGGTTGTATGGGCGTTTCTTGATGCCGATGCCCAGTTGCTCACGCAAGCCTGACCGGCCGCCATCGGCGAGCACCGCAAGGTCGCAATCGAGCGTGGTTTCGTCATTCAGGGTCAGGCGGTAGCCGTCGGTCAGCGGTTCCATGCGCGTGACTTCCGCCGGGCAACGCCAGCTGATCACATCCTTGTCCAGGCCCTGCCACAGGCAATGGCCGAGCCAGGCGTTTTCCACCACATACCCCAGCGCCGGAACGCCCTCTTCCATCGCCGACAGTCGCGCCGTGGAAAAACGCCCACGGTCAGAGACGTGAATCTGCTTGATCGGCTCTGCGCGCCGGGAGATTTCCTGCCAGACGCCCAGGCGCTGATAAATCTGCCGCGCACCGAAGGACAACGCCGTGGAACGCGCATCGTAACTGGGTTGATAGCTGTCCCCGGGGGCAAACGGTTCGATCAACACGATCTTCCAGCCGCGGGCCTTTGCCCCGGCCTGCAAGGCTAACGCCAGACTGGCGCCAACCAGGCCGCCACCGATAATCGCCAGGTTGACTCGATTCATGCCGCTTGTGTCCGTGCTTGCGCCATCAGGGCCTCGATCTCGGCGACGGTTTTCGGTACGCCTTTCGTCAGGATTTCACAGCCGGCCTTGGTGACCACGACATCGTCCTCGATGCGCACGCCAATGCCGCGCCATTTCTTCGCCACGCTCTGGTTGTCCGGAGCAATGTAGATCCCCGGCTCCACGGTCAGCGCCATGCCCACTTCCAGCACGCGCCATTCGCCACCGACCTTGTACTCGCCGACGTCATGCACATCCATGCCCAGCCAATGGCCGGCGCGGTGCATGTAGAACGCCTTGTAGGCTTCGCTGGCGATCAGTTCGTCGACGTCACCCTGCAACAGTCCCAGCTCGACCAGGCCCGAGGTAATTACCCGCACCGTGGCTTCGTGGGCCTGGTTCCAGTGCTTGTTCGGGGCAATCTCGGCAAACGCGGCTTCCTGGGCGGCCAACACCAATTCGTAGATTGCCTTCTGTTCTGCGCTGAATTTGCCGTTGACCGGCCAGGTACGCGTGATGTCGCTGGCGTAGCAGTCGATCTCGCAACCGGCATCAATCAGCACAAGGTCACCGTCCTTGAGCAGCGCGTCATTCTGCTGGTAATGCAGGATGCAGCTGTTGCGCCCCGCCGCGACGATCGAGCCGTAGGCCGGCATCTTTGCCCCGCCCTTGCGAAACTCGTAATCGAGTTCGGCTTCCAGGCTGAACTCGTGCAACCCGACACGGCTGGCCTGCATCGCACGCACATGCGCCTGGGCGGAAATCCGTGCGGCTTCGCGCATCACCTTCACTTCTGCCGCCGATTTATACAGGCGCATGTCATGCAGCAGATGATCCAGGGCAACGTATTCGTTCGGCGGCTGGGCGCCGAGGTTGGCCTTGGAGCGGATCACGTTGATCCATTCCATCAGGTGCCGGTCGAATTCCGGGTTGCTGCCCATTGCCGAGTAGACGCGATCACGGCCTTCGATAAGGCCGGGCAGGATGTCGTCGATATCGGTGATTGGGAAGGCGTCGTCGGCACCGAAATCGCGAATCGCGCCCTCTTGCCCGGCGCGCAGGCCGTCCCACAACTCGCGCTCGGCGTTGCGTTCACGGCAGAACAGGATGTATTCACCATGCAGGCGACCCGGCATCAGGACCAACACGGCCTGAGGCTCGGGAAAACCGCTGAGGTACTGGAAGTCGCTGTCCTGGCGATAGACGTGCTCGACGTCGCGGTTGCGGATGGCGACCGCGGCGGCGGGCAGGATGGCGATGCTGTTGGGTTCCATCTGCGCCATCAGGGCCTTGCGGCGACGGCTGTATTCCGATTTCGGGATATGAATCATGGGCAGATGGCGTTCCCTGGCATTGATCAGTGCAGCGACGGCTTGGCCGCAGCCGCTGCGTCTTTCTTGGTTTCCGAGAACAGCAGCAGCGGCGCGACGCGCAGGTACTCCATGACTTCCATATAGTCGGTTTCGCCGTCTTCGGACTCTTCCAGCGCGTCTTGAACCTGGGAAATGGCTGCAAGATCCTGCAACACTTCAGTGGCCTCAGTGCTCAGCATGCTACTGTCGCGGCAATTCAAGCCGAAACCACTGAGGAAGCCTTGGCACCATTGGCCCAGAGCCACGGCGCGTTCGGCCAACGGAGCGTCGTCGGTCGGCAGCAACAGGACGACGGTTACGTCGTCGCCGGTGAGCTCACCCTTGACCATCTCTTGCAGGCCGATCAGGGCGTTGCGAACGTTGTCCTGCGGCTCGCTTTCGAGCAGCTCGGCGGCGTCGATCAGCCAGCCTTCGGCGTCGAAGCCGGCGCCGGCGCAGCTGCGGCCGAGCAGCAGGCCGTGCAGTTCGGCAGGCGAGACGTTATGACCGCTGGAGGTCAGCAGGGTGGCGAAGCCTTGGTACGGGGAATTCTGAATGGTCATGGGCAGCTAGGCGCCAGACGGCGCTATGTCTAGAATGAAGGCCTTGTATCCTACATCGACTACCCCTGTAGGAGCGAGCACGCTCGCGATGAACCTGAGAGCGCCGTGGGTTATCAGGTACCCAGCGTTATCGTTGAAGACCATCGCGAGCATGCTCGCTCCTACAGTTACCACCCATCAGACGAACAGTGGACACAATGGAAGACACCGACCTGCAAGCGCTGATGGCCAGACTCGAACTGCTGATTACCCGAGTCGAGCAACTTAAGAGCCAAAACGGACTCTTACTAGCTCAGGAAAAGACCTGGCGCGAGGAACGCGCGCACCTCATTGAAAAAAACGAAATCGCCCGGCGTAAGGTCGAATCGATGATTTCGCGCCTCAAGGCCCTGGAGCAAGACTCATGAGTTCAAGCAATAGCGTCACTGTGCAGATCCTCGACAAAGAATATTCGATCATCTGCCCCCAGGAAGAGCGCAGCAACCTGGTGAGCGCCGCTCGCTACCTGGATGGCAAGATGCGCGAAATCCGCAGCAGCGGCAAAGTCATCGGCGCCGACCGCATCGCCGTGATGGCCGCGCTGAACATCACGCACGATTTGCTGCACAAGGAAGAGCGACCGGATATCCAGGCCAGCGGTTCAACCCGCGAACAGGTGCGCGACCTGCTCGATCGCGTCGATCTGGTGCTCGCCACTGATCCGGATGTCACCAAGGGCTGATTCGCGTCACCGCTTGCGGTATACTCTGATCACTCCCTGGGGTGCTTGCCAGTTGGCGATGTCCCTGAGCCGATTTGCTATACCCTGGAGGTCGCACGTTGGGCTGGTGTGCATGTCCGCTAGACGGAAAGCCTTAAAGCCTACTGCGTCTTCCACCTTGAACTTTCGGGTTCAAGGGCTAAGTCGACAGCGGCACATCCGGGGAGCCTGATTCCAGTCCGATGCCGGTTTAATACCGGCATCGGCGTTTTTACTGCTCTGCTTTTTTACAGAGGCGCTTTAGGTAACCGTATTGCCGAAGCCAAAATCCATGACCGAACCTGCGCTGCTCCCTCGACCGCAACTTCGACGCATGCTGCGCAAGGCCCGCCGCGCACTGACGACCAGTCAGCAACGCCAGGCGGCTCGCGGGCTGTACAAGCAGTTGGCCCAGCAACCGCTGTTCCGCCGCGCCAAACACATCTCTCTTTACCTGCCCACCGACGGTGAAATCGATCCGCGCCTATTGCTGCGTGCGGCTCAACGTCGGGGCAAGGCTACCTATCTGCCGGTGCTCAGTGCCTGGCCGCGAACCAAAATGGTGTTCCAGCGCATTCGCCCCGGCGAAAAGCTCAAGCCCAATCGCTTTCGTATCCTCGAACCCAGGCACAACCTCGCACGACAACGCAAAGTCTGGGCGCTGGACCTGGTGCTGCTGCCATTGGTGGGGTTTGACGATGTGGGCGGACGCCTGGGCATGGGCGGCGGCTTCTATGATCGAAGCCTCGCCTACCTGGCGCGTCGCAATGACTGGCGCAAACCGACGCTGCTGGGGCTGGCCCATGAATGCCAGAAGGTCGAGCGGCTGGCTCAAGCGAGCTGGGATGTGCCGTTGCAAGGAACGGTGACGGACAAGGCCTGGTATTACGCAGGCTAGACGCCACCGCGCTCAGGCGTCAAAAAGCAAGGATCAGCGCTTGAACGCTGTCGATTGTTGCTGCAGCGCCGAGACCTCGATGGGTGCATCGGTCTTGTTGTTCCACAGGCTTTGGGCATAGCCGGTGGTCACGACGCCAAGGCCGAACAAAATAACCAAAATCCAAAGTAAATCCGGTTTGCGTTTCATCGATTGCCCCCCAAAGGCATATCAACACGATGACAGCAGCGGTTTCCGTTTGTAGGCCGTGCAGCAGCGTCAAGCTTGAAAGGCCGGCATTTTGCGACAACGTGAACCGGCACGCAAATGCTGGCGTCAACCGACTGTCGGTTTGTCATAAAATTGCCCGACAACCTTTCCACCCACTTCGCAAGGAGCCAAACCATGGCCTATTGGCTGATGAAATCCGAGCCCGACGAACTCTCGATCAAAGGCCTGGAGCAGCTTGGCAAAGCGCGCTGGGACGGGGTTCGCAACTATCAGGCGCGTAATTTTTTGCGCGCAATGGCGGTGGGGGACGAGTTCTTTTTCTACCATTCGAGCTGCCCGGAACCGGGGATTGCCGGGATTGGCAAGATTGTCGAAGCGGCGTATCCGGACCCGACGGCGCTGGAGCCTGAGAGCCATTACTACGACCCTAAGGCAACACCGGATAAAAACGCCTGGAGTGCCATCGATGTCGCTCATGTGGAAACGTTTTCCAGGGTGTTGAAGCTCGACTATCTGAAGCAACAGGCAGCGTTGGCGCAGATGCCTTTGGTGCAGAAGGGTTCGAGGCTGTCGGTGATGCCGGTGACGGCGGAGCAGTGGGCGGCGGTGATAGCACTTAAGCCGTAAGACGTGCGGCGGCAATCAGAATGCTTTCGCGAGCAGGCTCGCTCCCACGGGAGAACGCATTCCAATGTGGGAGCGAGCCTGCTCGCGAAAAGGCCTGCCCGGACAACGCAAGTCTTATTGGATAATGAGGTTGTTGAACAACAGGTCCTCAACCACCGGTTTGCCGGTTTCATCATTCATGATCTGCTGGGTTTGCTTCAGGGCTTCCTGACGCAGCTTTTCCTTAGCCTCTACATTATTCATCGTCTCGGCGGACTGCTGGGCAAACAGCGCCACCAGTTGATTACGAATCAACGGTTCGTTGGCCTTCACCGCTTTGGTGGCCTCGTCACCCGTCACACGCAATGCCACATCGGCCTTGTAGACCTTGAGCTTCGGCGTGCCATCGAGCCCGTAGTTGCCCACGAACGGCGGGCTCAAGGTGACGTAATTGACCTTCGGCGCCACCTCTTCCTTGGCCTCTTCGGCCACCGCTGCCATAGGCAAGGAAAGGCCCAGCAACAACATGATCCACGCTTTCACAATTCGCTCCTTATCCGGTTTGCGGCCTAGCATAACCACCCGCCACGCCAGCACAAGCTTATGGCTGGTTATCAGGGCCGGGCATGCTCGTTGACCCGTCGACTCACACACCTACACTTATCGGCCATCACTCCCAAAGGAATAGCCCTGATGAAAGCCGTGCTGTGCAAAGCCTTCGGCCCTGCCGAATCGCTGGTGCTGGAAGACGTCGCCAGTCCTGTCGCGAAGAAGAACGAAATCCTGCTGGAGGTGCACGCCGCCGGGGTGAACTTTCCCGACACGCTGATCATCGAGGGCAAGTACCAATTCAAGCCGCCCTTCCCTTTTTCCCCCGGCGGTGAAGCCGCTGGCGTAGTCAGCGCCGTGGGCGAAAAAGTCAGCCACCTGAAAGTCGGTGACCGGGTCATGGCCCTTACCGGCTGGGGCAGCTTCGCCGAACAGGTCGCGGTGCCGGGTTACAACGTGTTGCCGATCCCGCCTTCCATGGACTTCAACACCGCCGCCGCCTTCAGCATGACCTATGGCACTTCGATGCACGCCCTCAAGCAGCGCGCCAACCTGCAACCCGGCGAAACCCTGCTGGTACTGGGCGCCTCCGGCGGTGTCGGCCTGGCGGCTGTGGAAATCGGCAAGGCCATGGGCGCCCGGGTGATCGCCGCGGCCAGCAGCGCGGAAAAACTTGCCGTGGCCAAGGCCGCGGGTGCCGACGAGCTGATCAACTACAGCGAAACCAGCCTCAAGGACGAAATCAAGCGCCTGACCGATGGCCAGGGCGCCGACGTGATCTACGACCCGGTGGGCGGCGACCTGTTCGACCAAGCCATCCGTACCATCGCCTGGAACGGCCGCTTGCTGGTGGTCGGTTTTGCCAGTGGACGCATTCCCGAACTGCCAGTGAACCTCGCACTGCTAAAGGGTGCAGCAGTGCTCGGCGTGTTCTGGGGCTCGTTCGCCCAGCGTCAGCCGCAGGATAACGCCGCCAACTTCCAGCAGTTGTTTGGCTGGTTTGCCGAAGGCAAGTTGAAGCCGCTGGTGTCGCAGGTGTATCCGCTGGGCAATGCTGCTCAGGCGATCAATGATCTTGGCCAGCGCAAGGCAGTCGGTAAGGTGGTGGTACAAGTTCGCTGAGTTGAAAAGGCGGTCTGGACTCGGTTCAGATCGCTCTTTTGCTGGCCGAAATTACAGCAACTTGCGAATTTCCACAGGTAGCAAACTCGTGTATTTGCGGGGCGGCTTGAATCGCCATTGCTCGATTGCAACCCTGCTTGCTTCAGCCCGATCAGGATGGTCGCTTTGCAAAATGCTTATCTTGCCGATCGAACCATCGGCATAGGCAATGAAACGAACCCGGACATCACCGACTACCCCCGCCCGTAGCAGCGCCAACGGACAAATCGGCTTGGGTTGGGCTGAAGGTCATGGCTTCCGGTAACTGCGCAGGACATTTCCCAAAGAACTGCCGACTTCGGACCGTGCATACGCATCAAGGTGGTAGCGCGTAACACTTCCTACACCGCCCTTCATTTACGTCTGGGCGACATGTTCATAAAGGAACGCTCGATTTCCAACATTTCCGCTGTTTTGTCGATGAGAACCGATGCTATTTTCGGTAACGAAACTGTAACATTCGCATCCGCAGTCAAAACAAGAAATTTGGAGCTCTTGAATGTTTGCTTTCTTTCGTCCTGCCGCACATCAGGCTCCACTGCCTGAAGAAAAAATAGACAGCACCTACCGACGCCTGCGCTGGCAGATCTTCGCCGGTATCTTTATCGGTTACGCCGGTTACTACCTGCTGCGCAAGAACTTCTCCCTGGCCATGCCCTACCTGATCGAAGAGGGCTACACCCGTGGAGAATTGGGCGTGGCGCTGTCGGCAATTGCCATTGCCTATGGTTTGTCCAAGTTCCTGATGGGCATCGTTTCCGACCGTTCCAATCCACGCTACTTCCTGCCGTTCGGCCTGTTGGTCTCGGCAGCGGTGATGTTCACGTTCGGTTTCGCACATTGGGCGACGTCCAGCGTGACCATCATGTTCATCCTGCTGTTCATCAACGGCTGGGCGCAGGGCATGGGCTGGCCGCCGAGTGGGCGGACCATGGTGCACTGGTGGTCGCAGAAGGAACGCGGTGGCGTGGTGTCGCTGTGGAACGTGGCGCATAACGTGGGTGGCGGCTTGATCGGCCCGCTGTTCCTGATCGGCATGGGCCTGTTCAACGACTGGCACGCTGCGTTCTATGTACCGGCGGCAGTGGCCATGGCCGTGGCGGTGTTTGCCTTCATCACCATGCGCGACACCCCGCAATCGGTCGGCCTGCCGCCAATCGAGAAGTACAAGAACGACTATCCGGAAGGCTACGACGCCAGCCACGAAGAGGAATTCAGCGCCAAGGAAATCTTCGTCAAGTACGTGCTGCGCAACAAGATGCTCTGGTACATCGCCCTGGCCAACGTCTTTGTCTACCTGCTGCGCTACGGCGTGCTGGACTGGGCACCGACCTACCTCAAGGAGGCCAAGGGTTTCACTGTGGACAAGACCTCCTGGGCGTATTTCTTCTATGAGTGGGCCGGTATTCCGGGCACGTTGCTGTGCGGCTGGATGTCGGACAAGATCTTCCGTGGCAACCGTGGCCTGACAGGCATGGTGTTCATGGCATTGGTGACCGTGGCGACGCTGGTGTATTGGCTCAACCCGGCCGGCAACCCGACGGTCGACATGATTGCGCTGGTCTCCATTGGCTTCCTGATCTACGGCCCGGTGATGTTGATCGGCCTACAGGCACTGGAGTTGGCACCGAAGAAAGCCGCCGGCACGGCTGCGGGCTTCACGGGGCTGTTCGGCTACCTGGGAGGTTCGGTCGCGGCCAGTGCAGCGATGGGCTATACCGTGGACCATTTCGGCTGGGACGGCGGTTTTATCTTGCTGATCGGCGCCTGCCTGCTGGCGATGGCCTTCCTGGCGCCAACCCTATGGCACAAGCAAGTCGCCAGTCAGAGCCGCGAAGCATTGGCTTGATCATCCTTTGACTTACAGCGCTTGAGCCGCGCCTCCAGATTGCGGTCTGGCATGGCGTGGCTACGCAGGGCGTGGGCGGTCTGCTCGACATAATCGCGAGTAGTGCCGTAACGCCCGCAAGCGTTTTCGAACACGTGGCTCAGGACATGATCCGGCAGGTTGCCGGCATAACTGGGCAGATGCCGCTCCAGGACAAATCCCAATGCCTGAACCTGGTTGCCGTCTTCCAGTCGGCAGTTGAGCCAGTGCGGGCGATAGGACGGAAATGGCATCTCACGTTTCCATAGCGCATACAACGAAGCGTCCAGCTGTTCATCTGGCAAGCGATAGGCGAAACCGCTGCAGGAGCCGCCGCGATCCAGACCAAAGACCAGCCCGGGCATTTCCGGCGTGCCACGATGCTCGTGGGACCACAGGTACAAACCGCGATGATAGCCATGCACTCGCCCGCGAACGCGCTCGACCGCCGTGCATTCAGGGCGCCAGATCAGCGACCCATACGCGAATAACCACACCGGCCCGCCTTTGTGGCGCGCCATGGTCGACTGCATCGAGCTGAGCAATTGTTCGTGCGTGAGTTGCGGCCCCAGATCGAGCTGCGGAGGATAGGACAGGTTCAGAAACGAAGATTCAATGGCGCTCATGGCGAATAGCGTTCAGCTCCCCGCGAGTAGACAGTTACTAAATAGAACGCACCGCTGTAGCAATAAGGCACATATGTATTCAAGTAATTGAAGCGCATTGGCGCAACTCTTAATTAATTACTTGAACGATATATAACCTACCGACATTTATATGATTTTATAAATACCGATCGGCTATATAGAGAGTTATAACGGGAGGAACTGTAGGAGCTGCCGCAGGCTGCGATCTTTTGATCTTCAAGGCAAGGTCAAAAGATCGCAGCCTGCGGCAGCTCCTACAAGGGCTGGATCAAGATCGTGGATCAAGATCGAGGCGCGTACGCAAACACATCGGCGCGCATCTGGTGGGCGTCCATCCCCGCCTCGACCAGCGCATCCAACGTGCCGTAGACCATGGCCGGCGAACCACTGGCGTACACGTGCAGGGCTTTGAGATCAGGAAAGTCTTCGCAGACCGCTTCATGCAACATGCCGCAGCGTCCCTGCCAGCCGCATTGATCGCTGACGACTTTATGCAGGAACAGGTTGGGCAGCTTCAGCCATTCATCCCAATGTTCGACTTCATAAAAGTCTTCAGGACGACGCACCCCCCAATACAGATGCACCGGATGCTTGAAGCCCTCGGCGCGGCAATGCTCGATCAGGCCATGGACCTGGCCCATGCCGGTGCCCGCGGCGATCAACACCAACGGGCCGTCCGGCAACTCGGCCAAGTGGGCATCACCGAACGGCATGTCGACGCGCACCATGCTGTTGCGCTGAAGTTGCTCGATCAGGTTGAGCGCGCTGGCTTCGCGCGCCAGCACGTGGATTTCCAGGTCACGGCCACCGGAGGGTGCCGAGGCCAGGGAGAAGGACGACTTCTCGCCGTTGTCGCGATGGATCATCAGATACTGGCCCGCGTGATATCGCGGCGGCTTGCCGGCGGGGGCCCGCAGCCGCACCCGCCAGGTATCGCCACCGACCTCGGTGCAACTGGTGACCTGACACGACAGACTGCGCACCGGCAATTCTCCCAGCGCGAGCACGCCATCCCACAGCACGATGCAGTCTTCCAGCGGCTCTGCTATGCAAGTGTAGAACTCGCCATGGTCACGCACATCGCCTGCCTGCTCCACGCGCCCTTCCACCAGCAGTGCCGCGCACACATGGCAGTTACCGTTGCGACAGCTTTGCGGGCATTCATAGCCCAGGCGACGTGCGCCATCGAGAATCCGCTCGCCGGGCAAGATATCCAGTACTGCTCCGGAGGGCTGCAAGGTTACACGCATCAATCTATTCCTAACTGATTCCAGATGGCATCGATCCGCTGGGTCACGGCGTCGTCCTTGACGATTACACGGCCCCACTCGCGCGTGGTTTCACCCGGCCATTTATGCGTGGCATCGAGCCCCATCTTCGAGCCCAGGCCGGACACCGGCGAGGCGAAGTCCAGGTAGTCGATGGGCGTGTTCTCGATCATCACCGTGTCGCGCTTGGGGTCCATGCGCGTAGTAATGGCCCAGATCACGTCGTTCCAGTCGCGGGCGTTGATATCGTCGTCAGTGACGATAACGAACTTGGTGTACATGAACTGTCGCAAAAACGACCAGACACCGAGCATTACCCGCTTGGCATGCCCCGGGTACGACTTCTTCATGGTCACGACGGCCATGCGGTACGAACAGCCTTCGGGCGGCAGGTAGAAGTCGGTGATCTCCGGGAACTGCTTCTGCAGGATCGGCACGAACACTTCGTTCAGCGCCACACCCAGGATCGCCGGCTCATCCGGTGGACGCCCGGTGTAGGTGCTGTGGTAGATCGGCTTGATCCGGTGGGTGATGCGCTCGACCGTGAACACCGGGAAGCTGTCGACTTCATTGTAGTAACCGGTGTGGTCGCCGTAAGGCCCCTCATCGGCCATCTCGCCCGGATGGATCACGCCTTCAAGGATGATCTCGGCGGTAGCCGGCACTTGCAGGTCGTTGCCACGGCATTTCACCAGCTCGGTACGGTTACCGCGCAACAGGCCGGCGAAGGCGTACTCGGAAAGGCTGTCCGGCACCGGGGTCACGGCGCCCAGAATGGTCGCCGGGTCAGCACCCAGTGCCACGGCGACCGGGAACGGCTGGCCGGGATGTTTTTCGCACCATTCACGGTAATCCAGCGCGCCGCCACGGTGACTCAGCCAGCGCATGATGACCTTGTTGCGGCCGATCACTTGCTGACGGTAGATGCCGAGGTTCTGCCGGTCCTTGTTCGGACCTTTGGTGACCGTCAGGCCCCAGGTGATCAGCGGCGCGACGTCGCCTGGCCAGCAGGTCTGCACCGGCAACGTCGACAGGTCGACGTCGTCGCCTTCGATGACCACTTCCTGGCAGATCGCATCCTTGACCACCTTGGGTGCCATCGAGATGATCTTGCGGAAGATCGGCAGCTTGGACCAGGCGTCTTTCAAGCCCTTGGGCGGCTCGGGTTCCTTGAGGAACGCCAGCAACTTGCCGATTTCGCGAAGCTCGCTGACCGCTTCGGCGCCCATGCCCAACGCCACGCGCTCGGGGGTGCCGAACAGGTTGCCGAGCACGGGAATGTCAAAACCGGTGGGTTTTTCGAAAAGCAGGGCCGGGCCCTTGGCGCGCAAGGTGCGGTCGCAGACCTCGGTCATTTCGAGCACTGGGGACACCGGAACCTGGATGCGCTTGAGTTCGCCGCGCTGTTCCAGGCCGCTGATAAAGTCGCGCAAGTCGCGATACTGCATGCGTGAGCCTCGTGTTGGCCGTGGCGTTCGGGGGCAGGCAGTTTAGCGCCGAACCTCATGCTTCAGAACCACGAACTACGGGTTGATCAAAAATCAGATAGCAAAAAGCCGGGTTTCCCCGGCTTTTGCTGGTCTATCGACTTACTTGCGCTTCATCGACAGGAAGAACTCATCGTTGGTCTTGGTCGTTTTCAGCTTGTCGACCAGGAACTCGATGGCAGCCACTTCGTCCATCGGGTGCAGCAGCTTGCGCAGAATCCACATGCGCTGCAGCTCGTCGTCGGCAGTCAGCAACTCTTCGCGACGAGTACCGGAACGGTTGATGTTGATGGCCGGGAACACACGCTTTTCAGCGATACGGCGATCCAGAGGCAGTTCCATGTTGCCGGTGCCTTTGAATTCCTCGTAGATCACTTCGTCCATCTTCGAGCCGGTTTCAACCAGCGCGGTGGCGATAATGGTCAGCGAGCCGCCTTCTTCGATGTTCCGTGCAGCGCCGAAGAAACGCTTCGGCTTCTCCAGGGCGTGGGCATCGACACCACCGGTCAATACCTTGCCGGAGCTCGGGATCACGGTGTTGTAGGCACGGGCCAGACGGGTGATGGAGTCGAGCAGGATCACCACGTCTTTCTTGTGTTCGACCAGGCGCTTGGCCTTCTCGATCACCATTTCGGCA
>Ga0207713_1000878_pt1 | contig 27448 bp, 21 predicted proteins | sample KBSS64metaG_FD_184404 | JGI IMG/M metagenome (GOLD analysis project Ga0207713, IMG submission 184404) | Switchgrass rhizosphere microbial communities from Kellogg Biological Station, Michigan, USA - KBS S6-4 metaG (SPAdes) (version 2) | ecosystem: Host-associated > Plants > Roots > Rhizosphere >... | reverse complement strand
AAAAATGCTCGCATGGCGCCAAAGTCACGAGGCTAAGTTCCGCTACAACGCCTCGCCAGATCCATCTGATATCCAAGCCGAGAACGCAGCGCGCTCCGCATCAGCAGCTAGACAGATTGATTTGCAGAAAAAGCTTCGTTCGGGTCTGGCTGCTTTACAAACTGCGGCGCCACGATGCCTATCCGCTAAGTCTGCGCCCGATCAATCTCTCTTGCAGGCACTTGCCGAGCGTGCAAAGGCCCAAGAGGATTGCGCGGTCTTGGGGATCAATGTGCCCGCACCTGCAGTCGTCACCATCGAGGTTCCCAAAAGAGCTCCCGTTCAACCTGCTCGAAGCCCGGCGCCGCTGACTCCAACACGCTCGTCTGCAACTGGCTCTGCGCGTTCGCCAGCATCGAATGCCTGCCCCATATGTGGTGCATCCATGGTTCGTCGGACGGCTCGCAAGGGAAAGCGTGCTGGAAGCCAATTCTGGGGGTGTTCCAAATATCCCTCATGTAAAGGAACAAGAGGCTGAAGTGTAGTGGTCTTGTTCTGGGCGATGGGTAGCTCAGTTAGGAGGTTGGAGTTGGGGGGGGCTCAGGATTTATTCGCTTTCGCTTTTTGCCGTTCGGCAAACTTCGCGGCTTCACCAGATTCCATGAACTCGAACAAGAAATTCTTGGCGGCGAGTATGGTTGTGAAGGTCTTTCGGCCCTGAACATCATTAATGATCAGCTTGCATCCCTGTTGTTCTAAGAGAACCGCCACGGTGAGTCCACAATGTCTTATCTTGAGAAGGTCGTTCCCGGCTGTCCATTTGGCGGAGGACATGAATCGTCTATACCGCCCTAACCGTCGTCGGCCTTCTGCCGCCTCTCTCGTCCCTGTGAGATTGTCACAGCAATGAGTACCGACCCCCATTTGCTCCCAGTGCTCATGCTGCACGTAGTGAACATAACGAATCGAGTTGTCACACAGTTCACAGTTGCCGCTCAGGTCGCCTAGATCTTCTTCGCCTACATACTCCCACCCAGCATCCGGTCGTATCTCACCATGCTCTCGAGCATGGCACCCTTGGCATAAGGTCTCGCATTCGGAGGTTTCGTATTCCCAAGGCTTACGTCCACTGATGTAGCGTTTGTGGTGAACCTGCAGGACGACGCCATCGTCCCTTGATCGCCCGCATTCGACGCACTGGCTACCGTCCAATTCGATAACTTGTCTCCTGAACGCCGCCCATAATTTGTGCGCATAAAGATTTGCCATTACTAGCCTCCAGTCCTTGGCATTGCTCTGTTAGCGATCGAGGAAACGTCAGCTGTTAGGGAGACCTGAGCTCTGCCTCGGCTTGCAGTGTGTTCATGTTTGCGGATGACCTCTTGAAGCATCAGTTGCTCCTCTTGGGCCCGGCTCTGTAACGACGTGATCTCTTTCTCGACCTTCAAGGCCAATGACTCTCTGACTTCGACATTATTCAAATCAATCTCCGCTAGGCGCTGGCGAATGTCGGCGTTGAAAGATCCTGCTGAGTGTCCGGACTCACTTTGCGCGAATTGCAGTGGCGTGAGCCCACCCAGCTCGTTTTTTGGGTGGTTCAGACAAGCGGCCGCTTTTTGTTTGCTGTCAAAGATTTTCTCCGTTCGACGCTGAAGAAGCCCGACATCATTCATGAATATAGAAAGTCGGGTCACTGCAGACATAAGCCGGCTGGGCGGCTTATGTTTTGAACTGTCGAACTCTCTTCAACTACTCCAGTGTCTCCTCGCGGCGCCTTCTGCTGATTTCACTGCGAATTTTGATTTCTTCCTGGAACTGACGTTCCTGTTTGCGTTTCTCTTCGTCTTTGTCTTCAAGGGCGTTATGTAATGGCGGGCAATAGATCCATCGTTTTTCGTAGGTGTCATCGTGCAACGAATGGAATGCCATGACGGCGAAAACAGATAGGGTTAGCCAAATGTGTGTAGTCGTTGAAAAGTATGTAATGCTCATCTGGGCCAAGGTCTGCGCTTGGGGTGAGCTAGGTAGGCAGCAATTCAGTACGAGAAAGCACAGTGTACAAAATGCAAAAAATTCGACTCTTCGTTGGTTAGTTTGCTCTTGCTTTCGAGTCGTGTCATAGGCGTTATAGAGCTGAATGAGGAAGTCGCTTTGTGTTTTGTGTGCTTCCTCTCGCAGTTCCCATGGACGAACACGATCATGTTCGCGTCTTTTTGGCCCTGTATAGTGTATAGGCTCATTGTCCGGTTCGATCTTATGCTTCAACCACAGACAGAAACTATAGACCGTAGCAATATAGAGTTGGATTGATGCTATGTATAAAAAAGGCAGAATCATTGAAGCCAAACCTGAGAAAGCCAGGAAGGTCAGAATCAAGGTGATGCCAACGGTTGAAGTGCTCAGGTTCGAAGTGCCTAGTTCAAAGAGTCCGATGTGGTGAAAACGTACTAGCGAAGCGTCGAAGAGCAAAACGAAACTGAATATGAGAAAAAAGAACTGAGGCTTGACCGCTTTTTCAACTAGGGAAAATAATTCTTCTTTCGAAAGCTCTACTGATCCAGACATGGGATAACCTATTCGTTTGTTTAAGATTCGATGCTTTTGAATTGTTTTAACGAGATTATTAGTTGATTTTTACTTTCCTGGTTCGAATACGCTGCCATGAGAAATTCACCTGGCGCTTTGAAGCTATTCTTTCCTGAATGCCATTCCGAAATCAGGCGCGTCAGAAATCTGAACCCTTCTGCAATTGCCTCTTTCTCCAAAGTAAGAACTTCCGCCGGCAGATACGTAATGTGTTGAATTTCGATTGGTTTCATTTGCAGCTTCAAAATCACGGAGCGCTTGGTTTACCTTGTATCGAAGCATCAGCGAAGCGGAAAGCTTTACCGTTGCCTCGAACAAGACATGTTCTTATTGAATCTCATACTGACCGACGCAACGCTCGGCATACTCCCCCGGCTCATAAGCGTAGACAGTGTAAAAAAACCTGCCGGACTCGCGATTCAGTCCTTTCGAAACACAAGTGACAGAACTCTCTGTCACGCTCAAGTCAGGAAGTGAAAACTCCAAGCTTCTTAGTCATCTGCTTGGCTTGTTCGATTGAAAACATCGTTCCTCCTTCGGTCGATGCATTTGGTGCTCGCGTTGCCAAACCTGGACTCTCAAGAGATGCGACAGGATCTTGGAGGAGAAGAAATGCTTTCACCTTCCCTTTCGGATGCGAGCGGCAGGCAGCATCAGCCCGCGCTGATCTGGCTCTTGCCTTAGGGAATCTTTCGTCGCTCGGTGTTTATCAATGAGAATTCCAATCAGACAGATCCAACGCGCTGTATGCGATACTGGCTCTGTAGTGGCACGGCTTGGTGCCTGGATTAGGATCGGTACAAGGACTGAACTCGCATGACATGGATGAATACAGCATCTGCTTCGCGGTGCTGGTATAGCGGGAAGGCTCAATGACTCAGGGCGCTTTTCGTAGTTTTCGCTTAGCAAAATGGCTGAGCTCCACCTGTTCATCATTGGATATTGCATCCAATGGATTGATTGTCGTCGACTGGGCAGGGCAGGCGTCGAAGGTCTTAGTGGCTAGCATGCCCAAACCTCCTCAACTCAATCGGTGGTTGGGTATCTCTTGCGTAACGCTGACAGTGCCTTCTGGCCAATTGAGGGCCATCGGGTGGGGTATCAGGCGCTCGGATGACATCTGGCGCGTTGCGTTGCGTGAGTGGTATGGCGAGCGCGTGTTGGCCATCACCCAGGTCTTGAATGCCTTCTACAAAAATCTCCAAGCCCGCGGTTATTGCCGCCGATCGCAATGGACCTTTCTGCATGCTCGTTTGGTGCGGCTAGCTAAGCACTGGCCAGCGCTACCTGCCAGAGGCTTGGGTATTCTGTCAGGACCCGAACGCAAGATTCTAACGCGGGCCTGGTCATGGGTTCATGACGGTGAGAAGTGCTTACGGCGCTGGCGTAAGCATTATGTGAGGTCCAGCCTCGCCAAGCACGCGGATCTGTTCGACACGATCGAGTCCATGCCCTTGACGCTGAATCAACGTCTGGCCTGCATCGTGGACGAAGACAACAACTTGGTATTGGCTGGGGCCGGTACTGGCAAAACCAGTACAACTATGGGACGAGTCGCCTTCTTGGTGCGCAGTGGGCAAGCGCAGCCAGAGGATATCTTGTTGCTAGCCTATGGTAGGGATGCTGCCAAGGAGATGCGTGAGCGGCTGGAAGCGCGTGTCGGCATCAAGGGAATCAAAGCCTCGACCTTTCACTCCCTTGGTCAAGACATGCTGGGTCAACCGTCTCTGAGCCCGTTGGCCGACGATGAAGCCGCTCGCAAGCGGTTTGTCCAATTGGCCTTTGAAAACTTTCAGTCTGAGCCAGGCTATCGCAAGCGACTATTGCAGTACTTCGAGAACTATCTGTTCCCGATCAAGAATCCTTTCGAATTTGCTTCTCTGGGTGAGTACTTCGCCTATCTGGCGGCGCATGAGATCAGATCGCTTAAAGGAGAATTGGTCAAAAGCATGGCTGAGTGTCGCATTGCGAATTTCCTGTTCAAGATGGGCGTGGAGTATCAATACGAAGCACGCTACAAGGTGTCCACGCGTACGGCTGAGCGCCGTGACTACCATCCAGATTTTTACCTGCCCGCGTTCGATGTTTACATCGAGCATTTCGGCACGGACCGCCATGGCAATACCGCGCCCTATGTTGACCGCAAGGCCTATCACCAGGACATGGCCTGGAAACGTAATCTGCACAAGCAACACCAGACTCGTTTGATCGAAACATTCCATTTCGAGCAGCAGGAAGGTCAATTACTTCCGTTGCTGGAGCAGCGCTTACTGTCTGCCGGAGTGAACTTCAATCCGCTGCCTGATGAGGCGATGCTGGAAACGCTTCGTGAGTTCGGTGTCGTCACTGAGTTTGCCGAACTCCTGGAAAAGCTGCTCACTTGTTACAAGGCTGCGGATTTGGCCAAGATCGATCTGGAGGCTCGTATCAATGCGGCACCGGCTCCGGACCAGATGCGTGCCGCGCTCGAGCTGTTGATGCCTATCTACGGTCGTTATCAGGCTGATCTAGAGGGTAAGGGGCAGATCGATTATGACGACATGATTGTGAAGGCGGTGCGCCTGGCGGAGCAGGGCGACTTCAAGGCTCCGTGGCGCTTTGTGCTGGTAGATGAGTATCAGGACATCTCCGAGCCGCGGGCGCGCTTGGTTAAAGCGCTCCGACGCTCACGACCTGATGGTTCGCTGTTTTGTGTAGGGGATGATTGGCAATCGATTTATCGATTTGCCGGCAGTGATATCCGTTTGACCTCGCAGTTTGAGGCGTTCTTTGGTGCCACCGCTATCAGTGCATTGGATAAGACGTTTCGCTTTAACGATCGAATCAACGCGGTGGCCAGTCGGTTTGTGATGCGCAATCCGGCGCAACTGAAAAAGAACATTCATACCCATACGCTGGAAGAGATGCCGGCGGTTTCGCTGTTTAGAACTGAGCTTGAAGATGATGAGGCTTTGCTCCATGTCCTGGCACGGATTTCCGCGCTAGCCAAGCCGGGGTCGGTTGTCTATATCTTGGCTCGGTTCAATTTCCTGCTGCCGGATCCGGCGAAGCTCAAGCAGCTCAATGGCAATCATCCGAATTTGACGATCAAGACCTACAGTATCCATACCTCCAAAGGGCAGGAGGCTGACTACATCGTGGTATTGGGGAATAAGACTGGCAAGTTTGGAATGCCGCCCCAGAAAGCAAGCCATCCACTATTGGAAGCACTATTGCCGCCACGTGAAGCGTTTGTTCATGCAGAAGAGCGGCGTCTGTTTTACGTAGCGCTGACCAGAGCCAAGCGGCGTGTTTATCTGGTGGTGGGTAAGGGGAAGACTTCCAGCTTCATCAAGGAATTGCTTGATGATCAGTACGACTTAGAGGTCAACGAGTTTGGGGATTCGGCGGTGGTTCCTGTTCAAGCGCCGGCTTGCCCTGCTTGCCAGGAAGGGGAGTTGACACTGCGCGCGAGGAAGAACGGTCTTGAGTCGTTTTTCTTTTGTTCGCTCTCCCCGCGTTGCAGGCATACCGAAACGGCCTGTCCTGATTGTCAGTCTCAGATGCGTAAAGAGGGGCGTTATCTTATTTGCAACGAGAACTGTGGTGGTTGGGTTGCGCTGTGTCCGTTGACGGGCGGTCGAATGGTGGCGCGGGGGACTGGCAAGAAATTTTGGGGATGTTCGGATTATCGTCGCGATGATGCGGATTCCTGCGCTCATACAGAGACGAAGATTGCACCGCCCCGAGGCTGTAAGGCTCGGATACTGACCCAGTAGTATCTCTGGTTTGCGTTATGGAGTTTACATGCTCAAAAATTTGCGTGAATAGCTCAAACCAAGATCCACGATGCGCGTGTACGACGCCGTGTCTCAGGCGGGTATTGATGTCGAAGATTGGCACAACATTTCCTCAAACAGAACGCCTGCCCAAAACCCCAAGTATTGCTATCGCTGGGCGTTTGAAGGTGCTCGTCGGGTATTGTTGTGTCTATGGCATAGCGACCTTAGCTTTACGGAAAGCAGTGTCGAGTACCATGGAAATGCCAGGGGTGAGCAGCGTGTCAATGGCGAGCGTTCGAACGAGCAGCGTGATCCCTCGCTGAAGCAGCGCTTCAAAAAGTGGGCTTCGAGCGCCTACCAGATGGATGGTCAACTCAGGCGGTATAGCTAGACGGTCTCATGGTTTTGGGTGCTGTTTGCGGTGAATTCGTCGTTGCACAGCTACCTGATCGCGTCCTATGCCAAAGAAGATGGCGCTCTGGACGTGGGCCTCTATTACATATCGAAAGTCATGGGATGACTGATTGGAACCGTGCTTTCCGGCTGGGTTTATCAGCTATGGTCTGGAGGCTTGCTCGTGGATTTCGAGCGTATTCGTATTGCTGGCCTCCCTGATTTCCATCGTATTACCAAGGCATACCCAGACGATGTGAAGCCATTCTGATAGGGCAAGGGCCAGGAAAACCGTTGGCATGCGGTGGGCGCCGAGGAGCGACAAAGCTCTTGGGTAGTGGCGCTCTAGGGATTCCAGGAAAGGGTAAGGAAGTCGGTAGCTCGCCTTGGAATTGCTCTTGATGTACCCGAAAAATAAGTCCAGAATTAAGTCTTTTCCTGCTCCGGCGAGAAAAGAAACCCCTTAGATTTCAATGGGTCGGACGCTAGATGCGAGTCTCGTTTCCCGCTCCAATTTAAGCAGTGTGGCCCTCGGGCGGCACTGAGTGAAACCAGGGCATGATCTTCGGATCTAACCCCTGGACACTGAAATGCACACCATGTGTTTCAGTTGTGTGTCCCCTTCGTCTAGTGGCCTAGGACACCGCCCTTTCACGGCGGTAACAGGGGTTCGAGTCCCCTAGGGGACGCCATTTGCGGGAATAGCTCAGTTGGTAGAGCACGACCTTGCCAAGGTCGGGGTCGCGAGTTCGAGTCTCGTTTCCCGCTCCATATTCGACAAAAACGCCGATCAGCAATGATCGGCGTTTTTGTTTGTGCGTGATTTGTGCAGAGCCGCCGCAGGCCCGCTGCGGCAGCGTTCAATGCGCCGTCTGGGCCTCCTGCGCCGGCATGAAAAAACGCGCAAACAACTCGGACTGAGACTTGATGTTCAGTTTGTTGTAGAGGTTGCGACGGTGAACTTTGATGGTCTCTGCCGACAGGTTCAGCTTGCCGGCGATTTCTTTGTTGGAAAAACCGCTGAACAGCAACTTGAGCACATCTTTTTCGCGCGCAGTGATTTGTGTGCCCAGTTGCACGATGGCCTCTGACCAGGGTGGCGGTTCGTCCTGGCTTTTTTCCGCATCAGTCTCAAAGCACATGCGTTGATGCATCAACGCCATCACCCATGGCTTGATAATGTCCAGGGTCGCGATCTGCTGCGGGCTGTATCGCGCGTTGCTGCCAAATGAAATGCACAGCGTTCTGTCGGCGTCGAGTTGTACGTTGTACTGCACCTCATCCACGCTGATGTACTGGGCGAAATACTGGTGGTAATACTCGGTGGTCAGGAAGTGCTCCGGCGCAATGTCGGACAGATGAAAAAAGCCGCTCTGCGGGTTTTCGCGGTTGGCAATGTAGAACGGGTCGAGCAGGTACAGCCCTTTTACGTAGCGCTGGGTCAACGCGTCCACTTCGTCCGCATCGGCGACCTCAGTCACGCTGACCACCCGTACCTGGTGGTCGCTGAAGATCAGCACGACCCAGTTGTCGATCTGGACGTATTCCTTTAGCACGCGAACCAGTGAGCTCCAGAACGCCGGTCGGTTCAGTTGCATGATCAGCGTCCCGGCCGACCGATGCCAGGCCAGGTTGTGAAGGTCGAGCGACATGTACTACCCCTTTAGGGTTAGGCATTCATGGGGCTGGGCTAAGTACTTCTAGGTATTTACTAATCGGACGTGCCGAGTATATTCACCCCTCAGCGGATGAAGGCCATGATGGCCTGTCGTTTTTGACAAGGATAGCAATATGAGTCAACCCCGTTTGCGCGCCATGTTCATGGCGGCGCTGGTCTGTGTTGGCGCGAGCGCGCCGGTCTCGGCGGCCGAACCCCGGGTCAACCTCTACAACTGGTTCGGGCTGATCGCCCCGGAAACACCCAAGGAATTCGAGCAGAAAACCGGCACCCGGATGCACATGGATGCCTTCGACAGTGCCGAGATCATGCAGAGCAAGGTCATGGCCGGGCGTACCGGGTATGACGTGGTCGTCGCCACGTCGAATGTCTTGCCCAGCCTGATCAAGGCCGGCGTACTGGCGCCGCTGGACCGCTCTCAACTGAGCAACTTCTCGCATATCGATCCGGAGATGCTGGCGCTGCTCTCCGCCAATGACCCGGGTAACCGCTACGCCGTGCCCTACCTGTGGGGCACCACCGGCATTGGTTACGACGTGGATAAGGTCAAGGCCGCCCTGGGCGAGAATGCCCCGGTGGACAGCTGGGACCTGATCTTCAAGGAAGAGAACATCAGCAAGCTCAAGTCGTGTGGCGTGGCGATGCTCGATTCCCCGAGTGAAATCATTTCGATCGCCTTGCATTATCTCGGGCTGCCCAGCAACAGCCAGAACCCTGAGGATTACCAGAAAGCCCAGGCGCTGCTGCTGAAGATCCGCCCTTACGTCCTTTACTTTGATTCATCCAGAACGGATGCCGACTTTGCCGATGGCAACATCTGTGTGGTGGTGGGCTGGGCGAGCGGGGCGCTGACGGCACAGGCCATCAATGAAAAAAACAACACCGGGCGCAAGATTGCCTACAGCCTGCCGCGCGAGGGCGGGTTGGTGTGGTCGGAAAACTTCGTGCTGCTCAAGGATGCGCCGCATGCCAGGCAGGGTCTGGCGTTTATCAACTACATGCTTGAGCCGCAAGTGATTGCCAAGAGTTCCAACCACACGCTGTACCCCAACGCCAACAAGGACGCTACCGAGTTGGTCGAACAGAAGCTGCGCGACAACCCCTGGATTTATCCGTCCAAAGAGACCATTGCCACACTGGTTCCCCTTGAACCGCTGCCCTTGAAGTTGGAGCGAATCCGCACGCGTGTGTGGACCAAAGTGAAGAGCGGCACGTGACCGGCTGAATGACCAGGCATGCCGGGCTGTTGCAGGCGTGCCGTTGAAGGAGATCAATCATGGGCCAAGCGGAATATCAGCGCGACGTGAAGTCGGACGATGACGAGGCGTACACGCAAATCGAAGAACAGATCGGCCACTGTACGCCCGAACAAGCCTGGGCCATGTATTACGTCTCGACCGGCATGGTGCGTGAGTACATTACACGGGCGGTGATGGAGCATATTGGCCGGGGCAACCGGGCGCTGCTGCTGGAGTTCCCGGAATTGGCCCGGGCCGAAGAGAAATCCCGCTTCCTGCTGCCGCTCTAACCGCATGCCGATCAGCGATGATCGGCATTTTTGTGTGCGCGCGGGTTTGCCGCTTTGGCCAGGCGCACCGTGGCCTCACGGATTTCCGCCTGATTGAGTGAGGCAAAGCCCAGGCGCAACGCATTTTCCGGCTGGTCCATCGGCGAAAATTGCCGACCACTGCGTACGACCAGCCCATGCTCCAATGCGGTGGCCACCATCTGCTCGACGTTTATCCTTTCGTCAAAACGCACCCACAGCGCCAGCCCGCCTTCGGGTTCGCGCACCATGATCCGATCACCGAATGCCGCATGTAGACAGCCCTGCAAGGTTTCGCGGCGGGCGCGGTATTCCTTGGATACCCGACGCAGGTGTTTCTTCAATTCACCCGCGTTGATCAGGTCCGCGAGCATCTTCTGCGCCACCGCGTCGGCATCGCCCAGCATCAACGCGGCGTTGCCGTGCAGCGCTTCAATGACCGGTGTGGGCGCCACCACATAGCTGCAGCGAAACGTGGAACCGAGCGCCTTGGACAATGAGCCGACGTAGAGCACATGGCGCTGTGAGCGGTCGCTGGCCAGCGGCAGGTAGGGCCGCCCGTTGAAGTGATATTCGTGGTCGTAATCTTCTTCGATGATGCAGAAGTCATGCAGTGCCGCCAATGCCAGCAACTGTTGCCGCCGCGCTGCGTGCAGGCTCACGGTGGTGGGGAATTGGTGGTGCGGCGTGAGATAGATCATCCGCACCTTGTGCTCGCGGCACAGATGATCGATCTGGTCCGTGCGGCAGCCTTCGTCGTCGACATCCACGGTGACCAACTGCGCGCCCAGCTTGCGGAAAATCTCCCAGGCCGGCGGGTAGCTCAGGCGTTCCACCAGCACCACGTCGCCAGGCTTGAGCAGCAGGCTGGCGCTCAGGTACAGCGACATCTGGGTGCCTTGGGTCAGGCAGATATTCTCGGCGCTGACCGTCAGCCCGCGGTTGTTGCGCAGCATTTCGGCCAGGGCGCAGCGCAACTCATAGCCGGTGCCCTCACTGCCATAGCGCACCGTATTGGAGGCGAAGCTGTTGCGCAGGGCATTGCGGTAGTGGCGGTGCAGCACGGCTTGGGGCAGCAGGCGGTGGTCACTGGTGCCGTTGTCGAAAAACAGTGCGCCATGCCGGTGCTGCAGTGCCGTCGCCTGGGCGTTCTGGGTGAAGTACGGCGCGTTCGCCTGGGCCAGGATGGGCGGTGCGAAGGACGGTTGCGCGCGATTCGGCATTGGTTTGGGCGCCAATTGCGCATTGACGAAGGTCCCGCGTCGCGGCTCGCTGACCAGCCAGCCTTTGGTCATGGCTTCTTCGTAGGCCAGAATCACGGTCTTGCGGTTGACGTCGAGCAATTGCGCCATTTCCCGCGTGCCCGGCAGCAAAGTGCCGGGCGGCAAGCGGCCCTCGACGATTGCCGTCACCAGGCCTTCGGCGATCTTGCGGTAGGACGCCTGGCTGGCGCTCTCGTCCAGCTTGAGCAGCGGCCGCCATTTACGCATCTGGACCATCTGAAGTATCCAAAACTGGAGGTTTTAATGGGCCTATTCTAGCGCAACAATCTAGCCTCACTCACCCCGAGGTTGTTATGAATACACGTCATGTCATCGAACTGTCCCCCTCGGGGAAAACCTTTGAGGCCGGTGATGAGCTGTTGCTCGATGCGATGCTCGCCAGTGGCCTGTCCGTGCCGTTTTCCTGTCGGCGCGGTGCCTGTGGATCGTGCAAGGTGGTGGTCGCAGAAGGGCAGTACCGGGCCAGGCAGTTGGCGCCGAACGCCCCCGCGCCGTGCTATCCGTTGGCGGCGAATGAAATGTTGTTGTGCCAGAGCCACGCCTGCGGCGATATGCGCCTGGAAATTCCCGGCTGGGCCCTGGACACCCCCGCGCTGAGTGTCGAGGCGCAAGTGCTGAGCAAGTGCGCATTGAGCCCTGACATCATTGAGCTGGTGCTGATGCCGGACCTGCCATTGGCGGTGCGTGCCGGCCAGTACCTCAAGTTCCGTCTGGTCGACGGTGACTCGCGGTGTTTCTCGATCGCCAACCTGCCGGCCGAAGATGACGGGCGCCTGGTCTTTCAGATTCGCCAGGTGCGCGGCGGGCTGTTTTCCGAGGCTGTTCTGGGCGACCTGGAGGCCGGCGACGTGCTGCAACTGGAGGGGCCTTTTGGTGCCTGCACCTGGCAGGACGTGGATGACAGCCCCGTGGTCCTGTTCGCCACGGGCACCGGCTATGCCGGCATCAAACCAATCCTGTTGAGCGCCTTGAAGCGCAATGTCGAAGTGACGTTGTACTGGGGCGGTGCGCAACCGTCAGACTTCTATGACCGCGTGTTCCTGGACCAGTCCGTCATCGATCACCCGCGTTTTCACTGGCACCCGGTGCTGGCTTCGCAGGGGCGCGTGCAGGACGTTGCGCTGGGTCATGGGCATCACTGGCAAGTCGCCCAGGTGTACGCGTGCGGCAACGGCGCAATGATCCGCCAGGTCCGCGAGCAGTGCCTAGACGCGGGCTTGCCGGCTCACCGGTTTGTCGCCGAAGCCTTTGTGCCCAGTGGTGGCGCAGGCACGCAAGCGCCTACACCTGCGTTCGATCCGATCTGGGAAAAGGTCGGCCCCCGTTACTCGTTCGACGGCATGCTGGCGGCCCGTGACCAATCCATCCGCGCCCTGGCGGCCATTGCCAGCCGACTGCGGGTCGGCATGACCACCGGCGAAGCCCTCGAGATGGCCACCGAACAACTGCAGGCCATGGGCGCATCGCACACCTGGCACCCGACCTATATTCGCTTTGGCGCCGACACGGTCCGCCCACCCCGCGAAGGGGTCGACCGCCAGCGCAGGCTGCGCGCCAGCGATATCGTCGTGGTTGATCTGGGCCCGGTGTGGGACGGCTATGAAGGCGACTACGGCGATACCTTTGTGTTCGGTGACGCGCCGCTGCACCTGGCGTGCACGACCGCGCTGCACGAAGTGTTCGATGAAACCCGCGACGCCTGGTTGCAAGGCCTCACCGGTCGAGAGCTGTATGACTTCGCCGAGCAGAGCGCCGTGGCAAAAGGCTGGAGGCTGGCGCGCAACCTTGCGGGGCATCGCCTGGCGGACTTCCCCCACGCGTTGTTCGAGAACAAGGAATTGGCGGATCTGGACATCCCACCGAGTGAAATGGCCTGGGTGCTGGAAATCCAGCTGTGCCATCCCACGGAACCGGTCGGTGGTTTTTTCGAGGATATGTTGAGGCTGCAAGCCTGAAGAGCCCGCCGTTGCGGCGGGCTCTTTGCATCAGTGCTTTGGGCTCAGAGCTTCGGCAGTTGGCCGATACGGCCCATCATTTCGGTGACGATCTGCAGGTCGAGCAGGAACTGGTCGACGGTCTTGAACTCGCCGTCGGTGTGCCCGGTGTATTTGACTTCCGGGCGCGCCAGGCCGAATTGCACGCCGTTGGGCAGTTCATGCACGGAGGTTGCGCCGGCGGAGGTGCCGAACTTGTGCTCCATGCCGAGGTTTTCCGTGGCGACTGCCAGCAGTGCCTTGACCCATTCACCTTCCGGGTTGCGGTACATCGGCTCGGCCACCGAGTAGGCGAAGTCCACCTTGACCTTGGCTTTCTTGTCCCAGGCGCTCAGCTTGTCGGCGATCTCGGCCTTGAGTTTCTCTGGCGACTTGCCCTTCGGCACACGCAGGTTCACCGCCAGCTTGAAGGCTTTTTCATCCAGGCCGACAAAAGTCAGCGAGGTAGTCAGTGGCCCCATGAACTCGTCGGAGAAGCCCACGCCCAACTTGCCACCCAGGTAGTCCAGGCCCCAGTTGTCGGAGGCATACCGCGCCGCGTCTGTGATGTGGTTGTGCTTGAGGGCGATCTTGCCGTCGACGCTGTGGATCAGCTCCAGCATGCGCGCCACCGGGTTGACCCCGGACTCCGGCTCGGAGGAGTGAGCGGACACGCCGGTGACGGTCAGCTTGACGTCTTTGCCGTCGACCTTGGCGGCCACTGCAAAATCGCCGCCGTTGCGCTTGGCGTATTCGCTGCCGGCCTTTTGCAGGCTGGCGGCCAACTCGGCAGGCTTGTCGCTGACGAAGGTCGCCACCGATGCCGACGGAATCTGGTTGGTGGCCATGCCGCCGGTCATCGCGATGATTTCCGCACCTTTGCCTTCACCCTTGCGGCGCGGGAAGGTTGCCATCACCGTGCCGTAGCCTTTCTCGGCAATCACCACCGGGTAGCCGCCATCCAGCGCCAGGTTGTATTGCGGTGTCGGGTTCTTTTCGAAGTAGTAAGGGATCGCGTCGCCGGAGGTTTCTTCGGTGGTGTCGACCAGCAGCTTGAAATTGCGCGCCAGTGGCAGCTTTTCTTCCTTGATCACCTTCATGGCATACATCGCCACGACGATGCCGTTCTTGTCATCTTCGGTACCACGACCGTACATGCGGTTGCCGATCAGGGTGACCTTGAACGGGTCGAGTTTGGTGCCATCTTTGAGCACCCAATTTTCCGGCGTTACCGGCACCACATCGGCGTGGGCGTGGATACCGACGACGTCGTCGCCACTGCCTTCCAGGGAAATTTCGTACACGCGGTTGTCGATGTTGCGGAAGTTCAGGTTAAAGGCCTTGGCCAGGTCCTGGAGCTTGCCGGCGATCTTGATGAATTCCGGGTTCTTGTACTGCGGCAGGCCATCCACGTTGAAGGTCGGGATTTCCACCAGCTCGCGCAGGGTTTCGAGGGCGGCTTTGCCGTACTTCACCCGGGTGTAGATGCCCAGCAGGCGATTGATTTCGTTCTGCTGGTCGGCGCTCAGGGTTTTGTTGTCGAGAAAGGCACTGATTGCCGGGCCGACGTCGCTGGTCTTGCCCAGGTCGCCTTTAGCCAGCGCGCCGAGGAAGCCGCGAAAATCGGTGACGGACGTTTCGTTGAAGTTCTTGAGAATCGCCGTGCTTTGCTCGGGCGTGATGTTGGCGAAGGCGGGGCAGGTAACAGCCGAAAGGCTCGCCGCAAACAGGGTGGCAGCCGCCAATTGCTTGAGTGGAAAGTGCATGGAGGGACGCATTCCTTTGCAGGTAGTGAGTAGGAGGTTTCTGATCGATCTGTCAGAAACATTTCCACACACTAACACTGTGAAGGCGTGAGATGGGAGGTGCGGATGAGTGAAATGTCCTACTTCAATAAAAAAACGCCGCGCGTTGATGGGCGGCGTTTTGCGGGTTCAGCGAGGAGTCAGATACAAGGTTTGCTTGAATGTACCGTCGGGCATGGGTTCGGAAGTCATATGGCCAGTGAAGCCGGCATACTTGCCGGTACTGCCCAGGAGTGCGACGGTGGATAAGCCGGTTTCGTACTCCTGTCCGCCGACGACAAGGGTGCCCGTGATCTGCCCGGCGGTATCCACGAACATCAATGTCCATTGGCATTGGCTGTGAACGCCAGGCTGCGTGGTGACGCAATAGCCATTGTTGTGTCCGATGTCCTGGCGATCCTGATCCATCAGGGGTTGAGCGAAGACAAACAGGTCGCCTTGGGAAGGCCCCGATGCGCCAGTATCCACGGGCGTCTTGAGGCCCCGTGTACCGTCGGCAAAGGTCACCAGAGTGAGTGTTGGCGGGCTGTTGACGCAGGCGCTGAATGGAATAAGCAGAAGCAATGTACACAAGGTGCGAAAGGGTGCGGTTTTCATGGCAATGCTCTCATGTCAGTGGGCTCCAGCCGCAGCACCGCTAAAGCTGCGTCCGGAGCCTGAGAAGGCTAGCTGCCAATCTCAAGAATTCAAATGTCCGCAGCTGATGGTGTATTACAAAGTACCCGGGTGCGCAGCCGCGTATTCAGCTGTCACATCCAATGCCTTGGCATATGGCCCATCCCACAGCTGCTCATGCAATTCCCCGACACGCCTGGCCATCGCTTCGTCGCGCATCACCACTTCCAGGTTGCGCGAATTATCCAGGTAGCCACCCAGCCAATTGCTGGTGCCGACCCACGCCACCTGGCCGTCGATCTCCATGGTCTTACTGTGGATCACCCGCGCATAAGGAATGAATCCCCGCCTGGCCTCGGGCAGGGTGACGATCTTGATCTGCACGTTGGGCAGCACCGCCAGGCTCTTGAGGTAGGGCAGTTCCAGCTTGTCGGTGTTCCAGTTGGACACCATCAGCTTGATCGACACCCCACGCGCCGCCGCCGCGCGCACGGCATTGTCGATCACCGCGTAGTACGGACGGGTCTTGTCCGGTCCGTAGGACAACGGTGCGTAGTCCAGCAATTGCACGCGCACTTCCTGTTTGGCTTCATTCAACAAACGCGGCAGTTCCAGCTGCGAGTCGCCCACGCCGGGCGGGTTGTAGCGCTGCGGGCTGGCGACCAGGTAGTTGCCGGTGCGCGGTGGTTCTTTACCCGCGACGGGCAGTGGCACCGGCTGGTTGTCGGCCAAGGCCTGCTGGGCTTTCCAGTCTTGTTCGAAGATGGCCTGCACCTGCCCCACGACCGTCGGATCAGTGATGCGCAGGCCGGTTTCGTGGATGTGCTCCAGCGAGCGCCAATCGAAATTCTGGCTGCCGACAAACGCCTGCTTGCCATCCACCACCAGGTACTTGGCGTGGATGATCCCGCCGCTTACACGGGCGTAGGGCAAGACGCGAAAGGTCAGGTTGGGGATCGCGCGCAGGCGTTCCAGGGTGGAGGCCTCCGACAACTTGATGCCTTTTTCTTCGAGCAAAAAGCGAATCTTCACACCGCGTTTGCCGGCGGCTTCCAGGCGCTCGATGACACGATCCATCACCGAGCCGGCGTGATCGGCGGCGTAGAACTGGCCGATATCGATGCGGCTTTTGGCGCCGTCGAACAGTTCGCTCCATACCGGGCCGGGCTGGCGCAGGTCGTCGGTGCCGAGGGCGGTGTCCACCGGTACGGTGTGTACCAGTTCAAACCCCGGAATCGAAAAGTCCGCCTGGGCCAGCGGACTGAGGAGCAAGCCGGCAAGGCCGGCGATACGCAATTTCAAGGAGACGGACATAACACTCTCTTCACTGATGTAGTGAGCGGGCTTGCCCCGCGCTGGGTGGCGCAGCCGCCCCAAACAGTCCACCGCGTTGTCCCAGAAAGACCGAGGTGCCTGGATATGGGGTGGCTGCGCCACCCAACGCGGGGCAAGCCCGCTCACCACAGGTTTATGCGGTGCGGCTGTGCAGCGGCGTCGGTACCCGATGCGGCACTTCACTCTGCACACGGGCACCGGTGGCGGCGCGGATCAGCAGGATTTTCAGCTGGTCGTTGATGCGCTCCAGGCGGTCCTGGAAGAAGTTGTGGAACACCACGCAAAACAGTGCGATGGCGATCCCCAGGCCGGTGGCGAACAGGGCCGTACCGATGCCACCGGAGATCTGGCCCGGGTCCGACACGCCTGCCGTCGCCAACGCCTTGAAGGTGTCGATGATGCCGAGGATGGTACCCAGCAAACCCAACAGCGGCGCGGCGGTGGTGATGGTTTCGATGATCCACAGGCTGCGGGCCAGCGGCGCGCGGGTGGTCAGGTACTGGGTCTCGATGACGTCATCCAGGTCCTTGCGCGAGCCGTTCGACGCCTTCTGTGCCAGCACCGGCAGCACCATGCTCAACGGCAGGCTGTCACGACGGGTCAGGCTCTCCGGCAGGTCGCGTTCGCTGTGCACGTTGGCGCCGAGCACTTCGGTGAGTGCATGGGCCTGGCGGCGTACATACGCGAAATAAATCCCGCGCTCGATGGTGATGAAGATCGCGATGGCCATCGCGGCATACATCACATAGAAGGTGATGTCGTGGAGCAGGTTCATGTCCATGTTCAGTTACCTCGCAATTAGAAATTGGCTTCCAGGGAAACCGTCACGGTGCGTTCCAGGCCCACGATGTAGGCCGGGTCGCCGTCACGGAAACCGCCGTAGGTGGCCGCGTTGGTCTTGGTGGTGTACACGCCGTCCAGGTACTTCTTGTCGAACAGGTTGTCGACGTTCAGGCGCAGGGTCGCGTCCTTGACCACTTTCTTGTCCACCGGCAGGTAGATACCGGCGCCGGCGTTGAATACGGTGCGCCCGGAGATGGCTTCGTCGTTGGTCAAATCGCCGTAGAGCTTGCTGGTGTACTTGCCGCCGAAGGTGCCGTAGAAGCGGCCGTCGTCGTAGCCGATGTTGGCGGCCAGCATGTTTTTCGGCACGTTGGCGAACTGCTTGCCGCTGGTGGGCAGTACGATCGCTTTGCCAGCGTTGTACACGGTCAAGTCGTCTTGCTGCTCGGCCTTGGTGTAGGTGTAGGAGGTGTAGTAGTTGAAGTGATTGGGCAACAGGCCGCTCCACTCCAGTTCCAGGCCGCTGTTGTTGACGGAGCCGGCGTTGATGTCGGCGAAGTCGCCGTTGATATCGCGCGACGACACCTGGCGATCCTTGAACTGCATGTAGAACAAGGTGGCGGCCACGGTCATGTCTTCATCGGTGTAGCGCCAGCCCAGTTCGTGGTTCCAACTGGTTTCCGGCTTGGCGTCGATGGAGCCTGCGCCCTTGTCGTACAGCACGTAGTTCTGCGGGATGCGCATGTTGCGTGACAGGCTGTAGAACACCTGGTCGCGTTCATCCACCTGGTATTTGAGGCCGGCGTTGGGCAGCAGTTTGTTGTAGGTCTGGTTACGTTTTTCTGCTTGCTCGGTGAGGCTGCCATGGTTGGTGCCGTCACGCTTGACGTTCATATAGGCCAGGCCGCCGATCAGGGTCCAGTCCGAGTTGATGTACCAAGTGTCCTGGGCCCAGACCTTCTGCGCCGGGGTGATGGTGAAACGGTCGCGACCCTGGATGGTGTTGCCATTGGCATCCACCACCGCCTCGTTGGCGTCCGGCCAGGTGTCGACCGGCTTGCCACTGGCCTTGAGCGGAATGAACGGCTGGGTCTGGCTCTGGCGTGCGCGCTCGTACCAGTAGCCCACTTGCAGGCTGTGATCGCCCAGGTCCCAGTTAAGCTTGGTGGTGATGCCCGGACGCCAGGTCTGGGTGCGTGAAGGGCGATAGTACACGCCGCTGTTCGGGGTGCCGTCGGCGTTGTATTGAGCGCCGGTGGGCAGGTTGCCCAGGTCGAACACGCCGCCCTGGTTCGAGCCGCGGTTCAGGGCATAGCTGGACGAGCCGACGCCGCTGCCGTTACCCCAGTAGTAATACGGGATCACCGACAGCGCGAGGTTGTCGGCCAGTTTGAATTGGGTGTTGAGCACCGCGGTAAACGTCTGGAACGGGTTCTGCGCCAGGGCGTAGTAGCTGTTGTACTTGCCGTTGCTGCCCACGGTGGGGGTGGCGGGGTAAGGGTCGTATTTGCGGCCGTTCTGCTGGAACTGGGCCTTGGTCAGTTGGCTGTAACTGTTGTTGTCCTGCTCGTGGTATTTGAGGATCAGGTTGGCGGTGTTGCCATCGCCGGCGTCGAAGAAGCTGTTCCACTCGACCTTGTCCGCGCGCACGGCACCCGAACCGCGCCACATCTGGCCTTCGGTATGGGAGGCCGACAGCCAGTTGCTCAGGCCGTTGATCTCGCCGGTGTTGAGGCGGGCGAAGGTCTTGCGGGTGGCGTTGCTGCCCATGATCTGTTTGACGAACGCACCGGTTTCCTTGGTCGGGCGAATGGTCACGATACCGATGTTGCCGCCGCTGGAGCCGATGTGCGGGCCGTCGGCTTCCGAAGAGCCCTGGGTGACGAAGATCTGCTCGATGTTTTCCGGGTCGCCCAGCAGGTTGGAGTACAACGCGTAGTTGCCGGAGTCGTTGATCGGCATGCCGTCCACCGACATCCCCACCTGGTCGGAGTTGAGGCCGCGCATGGTAAAGCGAAAGCCTGACAGACCGGTGTTGTCTTCACTGGAAATGTTCAAGCCTGGGGTGTACTTGAGCTTGTCCACGGCGTTGCCGGTGGCGGTCTGTTTATCCAGCGCTTCCTTGGTCACGGTGGAGCGGCCCTTGATGCTTTCTTCCTGCACCATGTAGCCGCCACCTGCCGTGGCCTTGCCCTGAACCCCAATGGTCCCGACGTCACTGTCACTGGTATCGGCCATGACCATTCCATGGCCCATGCTTGCGGCAACAAGTGCCAGATGAATCCGTGTGAACCTCATCTCTGTCGTCCTGGTGTCGGGTGCTTATTGCACGCTGTAGTTGAAGGTGGCGGTGAAGCGCTGCTCATTGCGGCCCCCGAAGGCTTGCTCGGGGAACGGCTTGACTTGCTTGATGCGACGCAAGCTGTTGGTGGCGGCCCGGTTGAGCAACATGCTCGAGGCCTGGGTTTGCAAGCCGGAGTCGAGAACCCGACCCTGGCGGTCGACCAGCAACCACACCACCACTTCGCCGCTCGGGCGTTCGAGGGAGGCCTGGCGCCCGGTGGGGTACTGTTTGTAGGTGTCCAACTCGTTGCGCAGCCCCTTGAGGTAACTGCCTTCCAGCGCTTGGCCGTCGACCTTGGGAGGGGCGGGCGGCGCGGGTGTCGGCGCGGCCTGGGCCACGGCCGCAGGCGCCGGTTTGGCGGCGACCGGTGGCGGCGTCGGCGCAGGCGTTGGCTTGGCCACCACGGGTTTGGGCACGGGCTTGGGTTTGGGCTCAGGCTTGGGTTTTGGCAGCGGCTTGGGCGGCGGCGGCGGCGGGGCCGGCTCGGCCTCTTCATCCTCGATCACCGGCGGTGGCGGCTCTTGTTCCACCACCGGTTCCGGGATCACCTCCGGCTCCGGTTCGACCAGCGCCAACTCGACGGCGGACTCGTCATACACCGGTTCGACCTTCAAGGTCTGGGACTGGATACCCAGTGCAATCAGCACCAGAGCGATCAGGGCCGGGACGCTGCCCAGCAGCTGACGCGCACGAAACAATACGTACATGATCAGGACTTACGCGTGGCAATGGACACGGAGGTAAAGCCACCCAGACGCAGGGTGTCCATCACCTCCACCAGGCGCGAAACCTCGACGCCTTTGTCGCTGTTCACGATGATGGTCGACTTGGTGTCAGGCTTTTCGGCCGCTTTCAACGCCGGCACCAGCCCATCGACCGTGAGGTCCTTGCCATCCAGTTGCAACTGGCCTTCCAGGCCCAGGGTCAGGATGAATTTGTTCTGCGGCTTGAGCTGCTGCGAACTGCTGGCGCTCGGCAGTTGGGTCTTCATGCCGAGGGCCGGAATCACGTTCAGGCTCACGAGTACGAAAAACACCAGGAGGAACATCATTACGTCGATCATCGGGATCAGTTCGATGTGCGCCTTGCGTTTTTTCGGTTCGTCCCAGGTTCTCATTCCGCTACCCCGTTATTGAATTAGGGGCGACACGCTAACAACCAAAAATGACCGATTGGTTAACTTTAATTGACGTTTTGAGGGCTCTAGGACGGGTATTACAGGCGACTCTTGGGTCATTTTTGTGACGTAACAGAATTGAAACCCGACAGGGGCATTCTCAAAAACTTTACATCGAGGGCCCCCAAAGATGAGTAGCGAATTGCCATGTCTTTCCACTCCGCGACTTCTATTGAAAGCACTGGAAAAGCACCAGGCCGAGACGTTGTGCACCCTCGCCAACGGGCCGAAGATCGCCGATAACACGGCGAGCATTCCGTCGCCCTATACCCTGCAAACGGCGCAGGATTTTATCGACGGCATGCAGGAGAAATTTCGCTCGGTGGGGGTGTTGAGCCTGGGCGTGCATGTGCGCGACAGCGGCGAACTGATCGGCATCGCCAGCCTGCGCATCAATGCGGCTCATCACTATGGGCACCTTGGCGGCTGGACGGCGGCGGATGCACGTAACCTGGGGTATGCGACCGAGGCGGCGACCGCGCTGATGGACTACGGCTTTGGCGAACTTGGCCTGCACCGTGTGGGCAGCCAGTGTTTCAGTCGCAACAAGGAATCGGCGCGGGTCATGGAGAAAATCGGTCTGCAGTACGAAGGCTGCATGCGCGGGGCGTTCCTCAAGAATGGGGTGCATGAAGACATGCTGGTGTTCGCCACCCTGCGTGAGGATTGGGAGTTTCGGCTGTGAGCGGCGACGTCGATCACGGTCGGCGGCGGGTCCTCGCCGGGCTGGCCGTTGCCACCACCTTTTCGATCCTCAGCCCGTTTGCGCGCAGTGCCGGGGTGGACTACCCGTTCACTTTGGGCGTGGCCTCCGGCGATCCATTGCCTGACGGGTTTGTGATCTGGACGCGCCTGGCGCCGCTGTTCAATGCTGGCGATGGCCGGGGTGGCTTGAGCCGCCCGGTGCCGGTGCGTTGGCGGGTTGCCCACGATGCGGCGATGACCCGCGTGGTGCGCCAGGGCGAGGTCATGGCCAGCGAGCGCTGGGGGCATTCGGTGCATGTGGAGGTGGCGGGCCTGGAGCCGGGCAGGTCGTACTGGTACCAGTTCGAAGGGCTCGGCGCGCAAAGTCCGGTGGGGCAGTCGCGCACGGCACCGGCGGTGCATGCCATGGTGTCGGCACGCTTGGGGTTTGTCTCGTGCTCCCATTGGGAGCGTGGCTATTTCAGTGCGTATCGCCACCTGGCGCAGGAGCAACCCGACCTGGTGTTTTTTCTCGGGGACTATATCTACGACAGTTCCTACGCAGCGGACTCGGGCAAGATCATTCGCCCCCATGGCAGCGGCAACGCGGTGAGCCTCAGCGACTACCGCAACCGCTATGCCTTGTACAAAACCGATCCTGATCTACAGGCCCTGCACGCTGCTGCACCGAGCGTGGCGACCTGGGACGATCACGAAGTGCAGAATGATTACGCCAATCGCTGGTCCCAGGACCCGAAGGTCCCGGTGGGGCAGTTTCTGCAGCAACGGGCGGCGGCGTACCAGGCCTTTTATGAGCACATGCCGCTGCGTGCCAGTAGCTTGCCGAAAGGGCCGGACATGCGCATTTATCGGCGTATGGATTACGGCCGGTTGGCCCGTTTCCACGTGCTGGACGGCCGACAGTACCGCTCCGAACAACCGTGCGTCCTGGCCAATGGCAGCCACCAGGGGCATATCGCCGATAACCTTTGCCACGACTTGCGCGACCCTGCCCGCACCCTGCTCGGCTGGCAGCAGGAGGCCTGGCTGGACCGGGGCTTTGCCCAATCGAAGGCACAGTGGAACATCATCGCCCAGGACTTGCTGGTGGCGCCGTTGACCCAGCGCGACCTGACCAACCACAAGCCGGGGCGCTGGACCGATGGCTGGGATGGCTACATGGCCAATCGTTCGCGGATGCTGGCTTCCCTCGAGCGCAACCGGGTCAACAATCCGGTGTTCTGGGGCGGCGATATCCATTCGTTCTGGGTGACGGACTTGCATGCCGATGGCAACAACCCGGATTCGCCTGTGGTCGCCACGGAGTTCGTCGGTACGTCGGTGACGTCCGACGGGCCGCCGTTTGAGGCGTTCAGCAAGATCCTGCCGCTTAACCCCCATGTGAAATTCTTTGACAGTCGCCAGCGGGGGTATGTGTCGGTGGAGGTGGAGGCGGGCAAGATGCTAACGCACTTGCGCGTGATTACCGACCCGCGTGATCCGGCGGCCAGGGTGTCGACGCTGAAGTCGTTTGTGGTGGAGGCGGGGCGGGCGGGTGCGGTTGAGGTGTAGGGAAGTTTGTTCTGACAAGCCAATTTTCTGTGGCGAGCCCGCTCGCCACAAGGGGGAATGGGGCTGGTTCAGGTGATTTCGTAGCGTACCGACAACGCGCCCTTTTTCTCCGATAACGCCAGGATGGTGATTTGGCCCAGTTCACCCAAGGTCTGCACATGAGTGCCCCCACAGGCATACGCAGGCAACTGGCCAAAGCCGACCTGGCGGGTACCGTCTTCCAGGTTCATATGGCGCGGGTAGTCCGCGGCGATCCATTGGTTGACCTGTTGCTGGATCGTCTCGGCGTCCATGCTCTGCGCGGCTTCACCACGGATAAAGGTGATCTTGCCTTCGCCTGGCCAGTGATGAGCCTTGATGGGCATCCAGCCCAGGGTCTCGCCCACGTTGCCGATCAAGTGCCCGGCGGAATGCAGACGGGTGTGCAACGCCCGGCGCTGTTCATCGACCCGTGCGGTGGCGGGGCCCGGCGCCAGCGGGCGGTCGACGTAATGCACCACATGATCGGCTTCCTGGGTCACGCGCAGCACGCTGCTTTCACCGAGCCAACCGGTATCGAAAGGTTGCCCGCCGCCCTGTGGATGAAAAATCGTCGACTGCAGGATCACCGCGAACTGGTCTTCGTGGGGCGTGCAACTCAGCACCTCCAGTTCGGCAGTCAGGTGGTCGTGGGTGAAAAACAGGCGTTCGGTCATGATCTACATCCGCATCAGGGTTCTGCGGGCAGTATAAATAGTGCGCAGATGGGTGATAATCCGCTCAATTATCAATGGACCTGTGCACCATGAGCATCAATCTACCGTTGCCACTGCTGGGCGAGATGGCGATCTTCGTCAAAGTGGTGGAAACCGGCAGCTTCTCCGAAGCCGCCCGGCAACTGGGCGCTTCGCCGTCCTCGGTGAGCCGCAGCATCTCGCGCCTGGAAAAGGCCCTGGCCACGCGTTTGTTGCAACGCACCACGCGCAAATTGCGCCTGAGCGAGGGCGGGGAAGAGGTGTTCAAGCGTTGCCAGGAGATGGTCAACGCGGCGCGTTCGGTGATGGAGATCAGCGGCCAGTTCACCCACGAAGCTGAAGGGCTGGTGCGGGTCAGCGTGCCCAAGGCGGTGGGGCGGTTTGTGGTGCACCCGCATATGCCGGAGTTCCTGCGGCGCTATCCCAAGGTCGACGTGCAGTTGCTCCTGGAGGATCGGCAGGTGGACATGATTGATGACAATGTCGACCTGAGCATCCGCATCACCGACAGCCCGCCGCCGGGGTTGGTTGGCCGGCAGTTACTGCCCATCGAGCATTTGTTGTGCGCGACGCCGCAGTACCTGGCCGAGCATGGAGTGCCGGGCCATCCCCATGATCTGTTGGAACACAGCTGTATTTACCTGGGGGAAACGCCAGGGGACTCGCGCTGGAAATTCCGCCAGGCGGGCAAGGCGGTGACGGTGGTGGTGCGCGGGCGGTATGCGGCGAACCACACCGGGGTGCGGTTGGATGCGGTGTTGCAGCATGTGGGGATTGGCAGCCTGCCGTACTTTACGGCGCGCCATGCGCTGGAGGAGGGGCGTTTGGTGCAGGTGTTGCCGGCGTGGGACTTTATCGCGTCCTATCATGGCGAAGCGTGGTTGCTGCATTCGCCCACGCGCTATCTTCCGCCGAAGTTGCGGGTGTTTATTGATTATCTAGTGGCGTGCATGGCGAAGGAGCCGACATTGCGACGGCCCATTCCGGATCGCTGATCAGTGCTTGCTTTGGTCGTCGGGCATGGCCAGCAGCTGTTTTTCCTGGTTCCAGTCGAACGGTTCGTCGTTCTGTTCGGCTTCGAAGCGGCGCTCTTCCAGGGCCTGGTACAGGTCCAGTTCTTCATCGGGCATGAAGTGCAGGCAGTCACCGCCAAAGAACCACAGCAGGTCGCGTGGCACCAGGTGGGCGATCTGTGGGTAGCGCAGGATGACCTGGCTCATCAGGTCCTGGCCCAGGTACTGGCTTTCGATCGGGTCGATCGGCAGCAGGGCGCGCAGTTCGTCGAAACGCTCCAGGAACAGGGAGTGGCTTTCCTCGGGCACCTGTTCGGCTTCGCCGACGGCAACCAGGATGCTGCGCAAGTGGTCGAGCAAGACGAGATGATCGGCAACGACGTTGGACACGAGATAAGTCCTCTAAAGCAAAAACGGGCGCGAGAGTATATGCCCCTCGCGCCCGTTTTTATATGACCACTCGACTCAGCGGACTTTACCCTCAGCCTGGGTCAACTCTTCCTTGCTGAAGTCATCCACGTCGATCACCTTGCGCCGCGCTGCTTCAGCGTCACGCAGGGTCTGCGCTTCGGCGGGTTGCAGCACGCCGGCGTGCAATGCCGCATCAATGGCATGCTCGCCGGCAGCAGGTTTGACCTGGCCGCTCTTGAGCGCGGTGTGCAGTTTCTTTTGCAGCGGATGGCTGGCGCCCAGCAGGTCGTAGGCATGTTGCAGGGCACCCACCGGGTCTTCCGCCGATTGCGGGCGGTAGCAGCCGGCCAGCAACTCTTCCAGGGTCGGATCGCCTTTGGCGCGGCCGATCACGGCGGCGACTTCGGCGTCCAGCGCATCGGACGGGCCGGTATGGCGACGCCCGAACGGGAACACGATCACCCGCAGCAGGCAGCCCAGCACCTTGTTCGGGAAGTTGCTCAGCAGCTCATCCAGTGCGCGCTCCGATTCGCCCAGGCTTTCTTCCATGGCCCAAGCGAACAGCGGTTCCAGGTGATCCGGCGAATCCAGGTCGTGGTAACGCTTCAGTGCGGCCGACGCCAGGTACATATGACTCAACACATCACCGAGGCGCGCCGACAGGCGTTCACGACGCTTCAACTCGCCACCCAGCAGCATCATGCTCAGGTCGGCCAGCAGTGCGAACGCGGCGGCCTGGCGGTTGAGTGCGCGGAAATAACCCTGGCTCAAACGGTTGCCTGGCGCTTTTTCGAAATGGCCGACGCCGAGGTTGAGCACCAGGGTGCTGGCGGCGTTGCTCACGGCAAAACCGATGTGTTGCATCAGCAGGCTGTCGAATTCCTTCAGCGCCTGGTCATGGTCTTCGCGACCGGCCAGGGCCATTTCCTTGAGCACGAACGGGTGGCAGCGGATCGCGCCCTGGCCGAAGATCATCAGGTTGCGCGACAGGATATTCGCACCTTCCACGGTGATGAAGATCGGCGCGCCTTGCCAGTTGCGGCCCAGGTAGTTGTTCGGGCCCATGATGATGCCCTTGCCGCCGTGCACGTCCATGGCGTGGCTGATGCACTCGCGGCCGCGCTCGGTGAGGTGGTACTTGAGGATCGCCGACAGTACCGACGGTTTTTCCCCCAGGTCCACCGCATTGGCGGTCAGCATGCGCGCGCTGTCCATCAGCCAGGCGTTGCCGCCGATGCGGGCGAGGGCTTCCTGGATACCTTCGAAGGCCGACAGCGGCACGTTGAACTGTTCGCGCACCTGGGCGTACTGGCCGGTCACCAGGCTGGTGAACTTGGCCGCGCCGGTGCCGACCGCCGGCAGGGAAATCGAACGACCCACGGAGAGGCAGTTCATCAACATCATCCAGCCCTTGCCGAGCATTTCCTGGCCGCCGATCAGGAACTCCAGGGGTATGAACACGTCCTTGCCGGAGTTGGGACCGTTCATGAACGCGGCGCCCAGGGGCAGGTGGCGCCGGCCGATTTCCACGCCAGGGGTGTCAGTGGGGATCAGCGCCAGGCTGATGCCCAGGTCTTCCTCGTCACCCAGCAGGTGATCCGGGTCATGGGCCTTGAAGGCCAGCCCGAGCAAGGTCGCGACCGGGCCAAGGGTGATGTAGCGTTTTTCCCAGTTCAGGCGCAGGCCGAGGGTTTCCTTGCCTTCCCATTCACCTTTGCAGATCACGCCGGTGTCGGGCATCGCGCCAGCATCGGAGCCGGCCAGCGGGCCAGTCAA
>Ga0207713_1000877_pt1 | contig 27523 bp, 33 predicted proteins | sample KBSS64metaG_FD_184404 | JGI IMG/M metagenome (GOLD analysis project Ga0207713, IMG submission 184404) | Switchgrass rhizosphere microbial communities from Kellogg Biological Station, Michigan, USA - KBS S6-4 metaG (SPAdes) (version 2) | ecosystem: Host-associated > Plants > Roots > Rhizosphere >... | reverse complement strand
CCCCGTCGGGTTGATCGTGCGATGGCTGGCATAGTAATGCCCCTTGATGTGTTCGAAATCGACCGTCTCGGCCACCCCCGGCCACTGATACATCTCCCTCAACCAATTCGACAGGCTCGGGTAATCCGCAATCCTGCGCAAATTGCATTTGAAGTGGCTGTAATACACCGCATCAAAGCGAATCAGCGTGGTGAAGAGCCGTACATCCGCCTCTGTCAGGTAATCGCCGGCCAGGTAACGATGGTCGCCCAAGTGCTGTTCCAGATGATCCAGCGCGGCAAATACATCATCAAACGCACGTTCATACGCCTGCTGTGAGGTGGCGAAGCCTGCGCGGTACACGCCGTTGTTCACCGCCGGGTAAATGCGCTCGTTCAAGGCGTCGATGGTTGCGCGCAGCGGCTCGGGGTAGAAATCCAGGGTGTTGCCGGTCAATTCATTGAAGGCGCTGTTGAACATGCGGATGATCTCCGCCGACTCATTGCTCACGATGCGCTGCAGCTTTTTGTCCCACAGCACCGGCACAGTGACGCGCCCGGTGTAATCGGCGGTGTCGGCGGTATAACGCTGGTGCATGAAGGCTAAGTCGTCGAGTTTGTCGCCGGTCGAGCCATGGGCCTTGTCGAAGGTCCAGCCATTTTCCAGCATCAACCAACTGACCACGGACACGTCGATCAGGCTTTCCAGGCCCTTGAGCTTGCGCAGGATCAGCGTGCGGTGAGCCCAAGGGCAGGCCAGGGAGACATAGAGGTGGTAGCGGCCGGCTTCGGCTGTGAAGCCGCCTTCGCCACTCGGGCCTGGCGCGCCGTCGGCGGTGACCCAGTGGCGGCGTTGCGCCTGTTCGCGCTGGAACGCACCGTCCGCGCTACTTTCGTACCACTGGTCTTTCCAGTGCCCTTCGATCAGCAAACCCATGACTGGCTCCTTGGCTAATAAGCGTTGGAGCCCAGTCTAAAGGGATGAGTTCGAACTAAAAGCGCAAAGACCGGGGGTTAATCATCGATTAAATCGATTTGTCCCGTGCGATCCAGTATTGCCGGGCCAGTTCAAAGGCCTGCTCCCGTGGGTGACCCAGGCCACGCAAGGCCAGGGCCATGGTGGCGATCAGTGCCAATTGCGGGTAGCTGTCCTCGATGTCGCCGCGCCACACGGCTTTCAAGTGCTCGGGGTCGAGGGTGGCCGGCTTGACGTGGCGTTGGGCGGAGAGGGCGGGCCATTCTTCGTCCCAGCTTTCGCCGCCGGTGGTGCCGTACAGATGGCTGAGGGTGTCGGGGTTGATCTCGACCTCGCCGCCATCGCCCTTGACCACAATCACATTGTCGCCGAGCAGGCCGCTGGCATCGCGGTGCACGCCTTGGTAACCGGGATGGAAAATGCTTTGCAGCCCCAATCGCGCATTCAGCGGGTTGAGCAGGCGCGCCAGGGAATGGATGGGCGAGCGCAAGCCCAGGGTATTGCGCAGGTCGATCATGCGTTGCAACTGCGGCGCCCAGTCACCCAGCGGGATAAAGGCCAGGTTGCCTTTTGCATAGGCAGCCTCGACCTGCTGCCAGTTGCGGCACAAGGGAATCTGCAAACCCTCCAGCAATTGCTCGGTGTACAGCCGTCCCGCCGTGTGGGCGCCGCCGCCGTGCATGAGGATGCGCACGCCGTTTTGCGCCAGGCACTTGGCCGCCAGCAGGTACCACGGCAGGTGGCGTTTCTTGCCGGCGTAGGTCGGCCAGTCGACATCCACGTTCAGTGCCGGGGCATCCAGGCGTTCGCGCACGGCTTCGGTGAAACCGGCCAGTTCTTCCGGGCTTTCTTCCTTGTGGCGCAGCAGCATCAGGAAGGCGCCGAGCTGGGTGTCCTCGACTTTTTCGTCGAGCAGCATGCCCATGGCTTCGCGGGCCTCCTCACGGGTGAGGTTGCGCGCACCGCGCTTGCCTTTGCCCAGGATGCGCACGAATGGTGCAAACGGGTGCTCGGCAGGGGTTTGAAGAGTCAGCGGGGCAAAGTCGGTCATAAGCAATTCGTCGGCCTGGGCAGGCCCGCCAGCTTGGCGGCGAGTTTGGCGGGAGTGCCGTTGAACAGTTTGTTGAGGTGCAGGCTGTTGCCTTTTTCCGGGCCCAGCTTCAAGGCGGTGTACTTGATCAGCGGGCGCGTGGCCGGGGACAGCTGGAATTCGCTGTAGAACTGGCGCAAGAGCGTGAGGATTTCCCAATGGTCCGCGGTCAACGCCAGGGGTTCGGCGGCGGCCAGGGCGTTGGCGACTTCCTCGGACCAGGCGTTCAGGTCGACCAGGTAGCCGTCCTTGTCCAGTTCCAGGGTGCGTGTGCCTACGGTCAGGGTGTTCATAGCCAGCTGTTGACCTTGTCGTAGTCGAGCGACAACTGCACGAAACCTGGGTAATCGACGCTGTCGGCCCAGTCCGGCAAGGGCAGGTTGCGCGCCTGCATGTCTTCGGCCAGCACAAACACCTTCACGCCTTTGGTTTGCAGCGCCGCGTTGTGCAGCCCATAGGCGCCGTCGCCGCAGAGCAGGATGGCGTCATTAACGCCACAGATACGCAGGCAGCTGTCCAGGCGGCTATCGGTAAACGGGGAGTGGGAAACCACATGTAGAGTCGACATCAGAGGGTTATCACCTGGTCGTAACGGTCAATCAACTGGGAGATCGCAGCGCTGTCCAGCGGCTGTGCGCTGGCGGGTGTCGTGAGGCCGCGTTCGGCCAGGCTATGGTGGCAGGCGAATACCTCGTCGATACCGAACAGGCCCAGCGCCTGCAGGTTGGCGCCGAGGTCCTTCTGCTGCACGGCCTTGGCGTCCTGATGTGGTGCCAGTTGGAACACACCGTCGTCGAGGAACAGCAGGCCGATGGGCAGATCGAAGGCACCGCCAGCCAGCACGATGTCCAGTGCTTCGCGTGCGCCCGGGCCAGACCAAGGTGCCTGGCGGCTGATCACCAATAGGGATTTGGACATGTCACGGCCCTCCAAAACAGATCAGGCGATCGGCGGCCTGGGCGGCGTCGTGCAATTGCCCCAGGCCCGACAGCTCCCACGGCGCATCGAGGTTGACCGCACTGCGTTGATAACGGGTGGCTTCCTCCTCGTTGAGCACGCCACGACGCAAGGCGGCGGCGATGCACACCACGCTGTCGAGTTGGTGCGCGCTGACAAACTCACGCCATTGGCGAGCGATGTCCTGCTCATCCTGGGGCACAACAACCGAATTGGACGCGCTGTACACGCCGTCCTGGTAGAAAAACAGCCGCACAATCTCATGCCCGCCGGCCAGTGCCGCCCGGGCAAACAGCAGGGCGCGGCGCGAGGAGGGCGCGTGGGCGGCACAAAACACTGCAATCGCAAACTTCATGGAACACTCTGCAAGCAAACGTGGGCCAATGATAAAGCCGCCGCCGCGAAAAAGCCCGCCGTGATCAAAACGGTCACTGTCGGTGACCGTTCCGGCGATTGCCGACCGGCGCAAGGCTGCCTAGTCTGTGGGCATTCAAAACCGAAATGGAGTGCCCATGTCAGGTCCCTTGGCGTCCCTCAAAGTGCTGGATTTTTCCACCTTGCTGCCTGGCCCGTTTGCGTCGCTGATGCTGGCAGACATGGGCGCCGAGGTGCTGCGTATCGAGTCACCCACGCGCATGGACCTGTTGCGCGTACTGCCACCCCACGACCAGGGCACGTCGGCCAGCCACGCCTACCTAAACCGCAACAAGCGCAGCCTGGCGCTGAACCTCAAGCAGGCCGAGGCGCTGGAGATCGTACGGGCGCTGGTCAAGGAATACGACATCCTGCTTGAACAATTCCGCCCTGGGGTGATGGAGCGACTGGGGTTGGGGTATGAGGCATTGAAGGCGATCAACCCCCGGCTGATATATGTATCGATCACCGGTTATGGCCAGACTGGCCCGTACAGGGACCGCGCCGGGCACGACATCAATTACCTGGCGCTGGCCGGGGTGGCCAGCTACACCGGGCGCCGGGACAGCGGCCCGTTGCCACTGGGCGTACAACTGGCGGATGTGGGCGGCGGGTCGCTGCATGCGGTAGTGGGGCTGCTCGCGGCGGTCATCGCCCGGCAGCAGAGCGGGGTAGGCCAGTACCTGGATGTGAGCATGACCGACTGCTCGTTCAGCCTGAACGCCATGGCGGGTGCGGGCTTCCTGGCGTGCGATGTCGAGCCTGAACGCGAAAGCCATGTGCTGAACGGTGGCAGTTTTTACGATTATTACCGCTCGCGGGATGGGCGTTGGATGTCGGTCGGCAGTCTGGAGCCTGGGTTTATGCAGCAACTCTGTGACGCGCTGGGACGGCCGGAGTTGGCGGCGCTGGGCCTGTCGCCCACACTCAAGCAGGCGCTGCAGGTTGAATTCGAGAAACGTAGCTTTGATGAGTTGTGTGAGTTGTTTGCCGGGGTGGATGCGTGTGTGGAGCCGGTGTTGAGCCTGAGTGAAGCGGTGCAACATCCGCAGTTAAGGGCTCGGGCGTTGGTCAGTCAGGTGCCCAGGGGGGATGGCTCGAGCCAGGCGCAGATTGCCTGCCCGTTGAAGTTCTCGGAGGGGTTGCCAGCGCCCAGGCATATAGGCGCTGCTGTGGGGGCGCACAGTGATGAGGTGCTGGCGGAGTTGGGGTTCAGTGTTCAGCGCATACAGGATCTGCGGCGGACCAAGGTAGTAGGGTGACTGGATCGACGCCATCGGGAGCAAGCTCCCTCCCACACTCGATAGGCGGCGCGGTCAACAGGTGGGAGTGGGCTTGCCCCGATGAGGCCCTCATTCCACCCGGGTTTCACCGGTAAACACCAGCGTCTGCCGGCACCGCCTGCACAAATACCTTCGGCCCTGAGCCACCATGCCATGGCGCTGGGGCGAGAACGGAAAGTCACTGTCCGCGCACGGGCACTTGTAGATATAGCGGGTCACCTGGCGGCGCTTCACGGCATAGGTGTGGCAACGGTCCGGCGGCAGTTCGTAGACCCCGCGCATGATCAATTGCCATTCCTCGCCATGGGGCTGGATGCGTTCACCAAACAATTGGTGGGCAATCAGGTGCGCCACTTCATGGGCTACGGTCTGCTTGAGGAAATGTTGGCTGTTTTCTCGGTACAACTGTGGGTTGAAGCGCAGCAGGTTCTCGTGCAAATGCGCGACACCGGCCTTCTGGCCCCGCAGCTTGAGGCTGACCTGGGGACGTTTGAAGCTTCGTTTGAAAAAGGATTCGGCTAGCAGGAAACAATCTTCGACGCGGGTATTGAGTTGCTCGGGCATGCTGTACATATCTCCAGAGACGCCCAGTATGCCGCAAAGCCGGGTGTTTCCGAATCTGTCAGGCGCCGAATGGTCATGCATGATGCACAAAGCCACCTTGCGGTGGCTTTGCCCACGGTTCATCTGCTCAGTTGGTATAGATCGGGCCTACGCCCAAGCCCCAGACAATCACGGTAAAGGCCATGATCGCCACCAGCACCACCAGCCCCACGGCCAGTATGGAACTGGAAAACAGGAAGCCTTCATCCGGATCAATGTTCATGAAGGTCGGCACACCTACATAAAGCAGGTACACCGTGTAGCAGATGGCCGCCGTGCCTACCACCATGCCCAGCCACATATGTGGATAGAGCGCCGCCAGCCCGCCGATGAACAGTGGCGTGGCGGTATAGGTGGCAAACGCCACGCAGCGGGCCATGCTCGGGTTGGCGTCATAGGTACGCGCCATCCAGTGAATGAATGCACCCATCACCGCCACGCCGGCGAGCATTGCGGCGTAGGACATGATGGTCATCCACAGTGCGCTTTCCTGGGTCAGCATCACTGGCGCGCGGTTGCCGATGACCCAGCCGACCTGGGTGGTACCGATAAACGCGGAAACGGCAGGAATCGCCGCGAGAATCAGGGTGTGAGTGAGGTACATGTGGCCGATGCTTTCTTCTTTATCGCCACGGATTTCCCGCCATTCCTGGTCGGGATGGGTAAAAAGCCCCACGACGTGATGGATCATGCCAGTCACTCCTGTCGTTATTGCCATCGCCCCCCATCGGAGCGCCCACGGGCCAAATGGCCTCAAAGGTCCTGGATAGCTGTGCGACCTCTTGTCGCAGTATAGGAAGGGATGACCGGAATAACTGTAGTGCCTTAGAGCAAATTGCGCTGTAAACGTTGGGGTTAATCGCAGATTGGAATGCAGCCCCCTCCCACATTGGAACTCGGTGATTCTTACCGGTAAAATGCTGGGCTTTTCGTCACACACCTCCAGCGGATCCAAGCGCCATGGGCACTCTTACGGTCAACCAGAACAAACTGCAAAAACGCCTGCGTCGCCTGGCCGGTGAAGCGGTCGCCGATTTCAATATGATCGAGGACGGCGACAAGGTCATGGTCTGCCTCTCCGGCGGCAAAGACAGCTACACCATGCTCGACGTGCTGTTGCACCTGCAAAAGGTCGCGCCGATCAAGTTCGAGATCGTGGCCGTCAACATGGACCAGAAACAACCGGGCTTCCCTGAGCATGTGCTGCCGGCCTACCTCAAGGAACTGGGCATCGAGTACCACGTCGTCGAGAAAGACACCTACTCGGTGGTCAAGGAACTGATTCCGGAAGGCAAGACCACCTGCTCGCTGTGTTCGCGCCTGCGCCGTGGCACGCTGTACACCTTCGCCGATGAGATTGGCGCGACCAAGATGGCCCTGGGGCACCATCGCGACGATATCGTCGAGACCTTCTTCCTCAATATGTTCTTCAATGGCTCGCTCAAGGCCATGCCGCCCAAGCTGCGTGCCGATGACGGGCGCAACGTGGTGATCCGCCCGCTGGCGTATTGCAACGAGAAAGACATCCAGGCTTACTCCGACTTCAAGCAATTCCCGATCATCCCGTGCAACCTGTGTGGCTCCCAGGAGAACCTGCAGCGCCAGGTGGTCAAGGAAATGCTGCTGGACTGGGAGCGCAAGACCCCGGGCCGCACCGAAAGCATCTTCCGCAGCCTGCAGAACGTTATCCCCTCACAGTTGGCCGACCGCAACCTGTTCGACTTCACCAGCCTGAAAATCGATGAGACCGCCGCGTCGCGCTTCGTCAATGTTGTGAACCTCTGAGCCCATTCAAGGCTCTGACACACGGCGCTCGCGGGCGCCGTTTTCCATTCAATTGCCAGGAGAGGGCATGCGCGATTACAAGTGGCTGCACGAATATTGTCTGAACCGCTTCGGTTCGGCGGCCGAGCTGGAAGCCCACCTGCCTGTGCCCAAGACTGCGGCGCAATTACGCAAGATCAGTGATGATCGCTACCTGTCGACCCTGGCGTTGCGCGTGTTTCGTGCAGGCTTGAAGCACAGTGTGGTGGACGCCAAGTGGCCGGCGTTCGAAAAGGTGTTTTTCGGCTTCGACCCGGAAAAAGTCGTACTGATGGGCGCCGAGCACCTGGAGCGGCTGATGCAGGACACCAGCATCATCCGCCATCTGGGCAAGCTCAAGAGCGTGCCGCGCAATGCGCAGATGATCCTGGATATCGAGCAGGAGAAGGGCAGCTTCGGCGCGTTTATCGCCGATTGGCCGGTGACCGACATTGTCGGCCTGTGGAAGTACCTGAGCAAACACGGCCACCAGCTCGGCGGGTTGTCCGCGCCGCGCTTTTTACGCATGGTCGGCAAGGATACCTTTGTGCCGAGTTATGACGTAGTGGCGGCGTTGAACGCGCAGAAGATCGTCGACAAGGTGCCGACCAGCCTGCGCGACCTGGCGACGGTGCAGGGCGCGTTCAACCAGTGGTACGCCGAGAGTGGACGGCCGATGTGCCAGTTGTCGATGATGTTGGCGTATACCGTCAACCATTGAGGCCGGGATGATGCCATCGGGGGCAAGCCCCCTCCCACATTGGATAGGCGGCGCGGTAACAGTGTGGGAGGGGGCTTGCCCCCGATGAGGGGCTTCAGGCCGCTGCCAGCTGCCGGTTCAACTGATGCCGCCAGCGCACATACAACAGTGCCGTGCAAAACACCGCCAGGCTCGCCAGCATCTCCAGCACCCCGAACCACTGCCGGTTCGGGTCATACGCCGCCAGCGCGCCCTTGATGAAATACAGGTTCACCACAAAGCACATCCATGAGTGCCCGCGCGCGCTGCCCAGCAGCATGCCTGGCGCCAGCACCAGCAAGGGCACCAGTTCGATCAGCAGGATCACCCACGGCCGTGCGCCGTGCAGATCAGCAACGAACAGGTAGTACACGCACAGCAACCCCACCAGGCCAAAAAACGCCAGCAGGCTCAGCGCGCGAGCAATTCTGACCCGTGGCTCCAACCACGCCTGGGGCGGCAGGACCTTAGGCTTCCTGGCCACGACCGCCCTCCAGCAGGGTGGCGGTGTTCGCCAGGCGTAGCCCCAGGGCGCGGCACAGGGCGATCTCATGCTGGTCGAGCATGCGCTTGCCGTCCGGCCCGGCGTGATGGCTGGCACCATAGGGCGTGCCGCCGCCCTGGGTATCAAGCAAGGCCTGTTCGCTGTAGGGCAGGCCGGTGATCAGCATGCCGTGGTGCAGCAACGGTAGCAGCATCGACATCAGCGTGGTTTCCTGGCCGCCGTGCAGGCTGGCCGTGGAGGTAAACACCCCGGCCGGCTTGCCGACGAGGGCGCCGGTGAGCCACAGGTTGCTGGTACCGTCGATGAAGTACTTGAGCGGCGCGGCCATGTTGCCGAAGCGGGTCGGGCTGCCCAGGGCCAGGCCGGAGCAGTGTTTCAGGTCGTCGAGGCTGGCATACAGCGCGCCTTCCTCCGGAATGCTCGGTGCCACGGCTTCGCACTCGGTTGAGATCGCCGGCACGGTGCGCAAGCGTGCCTCCATCCCGCCTTGCTCGATACCCCGGGCAATCTGCCGGGCCATTTCGCTCACCGAGCCATTGCGGCTGTAATACAGCACCAGCACATACGGCGACGTCACGGCAGGATCTCCAGTACGTTTTCCGGCGGCCGGCCGATGACGGCTTTGTCGGCGGTTTCCAGGATCGGGCGCTCCATCAATTTCGGGTGATCGGCAATGGCGGCGATCAACTGGACTTCGCTGAGGCTGGCGTCGGCCAGGTTCAGGGTTTTGTATTCATCTTCGCCGGTGCGCAGCAGTTGGCGCGCGCTGATACCCAGCTTGCCGAGCAGCGCCTTGAGTTGCGCGGCGTCCAGCGGGGTTTCCAGGTAGCGTACGACGGTGGGGGTGAGGCCACGGGCCTCCAGCAGCTCCAGCGCACCGCGGGATTTCGAGCAGCGCGGGTTGTGATAAAGCGTCAGATCGGTCATGTGCGGGTCGCATCTTGCGTAAGGTGGCGGGTATTCTACCCGTGCAGCGACCTGTCCTTAAACCGTAAGAGGCGATAGGCCGCAGCCAACGTTCATTTTTGCGAAGGATTACCCCATGACAAGGCGACTGATCGGTGCATTGGCGATCATCACAACCCTGCTGCTCAGCGGCTGCGGTAACGATTACGGCGTTGACCAATTTGGCAAGAAGGTGGCGTCCGAACGCTTGGACAAGCAGTGGCTGGTGGTCAATTACTGGGCCGAATGGTGTGGTCCGTGTCGCACGGAAATCCCCGAGCTCAATGCCTTGGCCGAACAGTTGAAGGCGCAGAACGTGGGCGTGTTCGGGGTCAACTTCGACAATGTCCAGGGCGAAGAGCTGAAAGCCGCCAGCGACAAGCTGGGCATCAAGTTCACGGTGCTGGCGCAGAACCCGGAAGAGATTTTCGATATTCCACGCAGCGAAGCGTTGCCGGTGACCTACATCATCGATGACAAGGGCAAGGTGCGCGAGACGTTGATGGGCGAGCAGACGGCGGAAGGCGTGCTGGCCAGGCTCAAGGCCTTGCGCGGCTAGGGGCTACCCGGAATCAAATGTGGGAGGGGGCTTGCCCCCTCCCACATTTAGCTTCCATCAATCCATGGATTGGGAAAATCAGCCTTCCTCAAGCCACAGGCGGATCGGTTTGCCCTCGGCCGGCCAGAACCGGGTCTGCTCGATCGGCGAGATATCCCAGCGCTGCACGCCTTGCAGGGCCTGGAAGAAGCGGTGTTCCTGTTCCATCAACGCTTCGGCGCAGAGTTTGCGGGTGCTGCCGATCTGGCCGAAGCTGAGCTTCTCACCGTCGACGGTGTAGGGCGCGAACCAATGGTTGCAGCCGCCGTTGCCATAGGCGCGACCATCGGCGCCGAGGGTGACGGTCAGGTGCGCGTAATCCATCAGCGGCCGCTCGCCAATCCATTCCACCACGTAGCTGTGATCCTGTTTGAGCTTGACCGCGTCGCCGGCACAGCCGGTCAGGCCCGCCCCGAGGGCGGCGAGCAGAAACAGGCCTCTCATTGCGCAGCCTTCTGGCATTTCGGGCAGCGGTGCTTGTCGCCCTCGCTGGTCCAGCCCAACTCGGCGATCCGCGCATTGGCGGCCGGTTGCAGCGGTTCTTTGGTCAGCTTGGTTTCCACCGCAAACTCGAAGTCCAACACGGCGTCGCAGCTGTCGCAGTTGACCTTCCAGGTGTGAATCTCCAACTCCCCGAACTTCGGCCCCTGGGCCATGGCGACCCACTGGCCCGCCGGGCGGATGGAGTAGCGCGCGTCACCTTCGACGGTGAGGCGCATCGACAGGGTTTTACTGCCGCGCAGGGAGACGATCAGAACGTCGCCATGCTTGATCGAGCCACCGTTGCCGGTGACCTGGTAACGGCCCGGCACCAGGGCGCGGCATTCGATCAGGGTGTGTTGCGGGCTCAGCAAACTGAAGCGGAAATCGTGTTCGGCCATGGATCCTCCAAATAGGCGCGGCATCCTATCACGGGTGCTGGCTCATCATGAGCCTGGTATGTAACCGCTGATCATCCTTCGACGAGGTTCTGTGCCCGGCCATCGGCCCAGGCGGCAATGTTGGTCAAAGTCGTGCCGGCGATGGCGGCCAGGGCCTCGCGGGTCAGAAACGCCTGGTGGGCAGTGATGATCACGTTAGGGAAGGTCAGCAGGCGTGCGAGCACGTCGTCCTGCAAGGGCAGATCAGAGCGGTCCTCGAAAAACAACTGCGCTTCTTCCTCATAGACATCCAGACCGAGGTAGCCGAGCTGGCCGTCCTTGAGCGCCTTGATCAGCGCCGGGGTGTCGACCAGCCCACCGCGACCGGTGTTGATCAGCATCGCACCCGGTTGCATCTGCGCCAGGGACCGGGCGTTGATCAGGTGTTTGCTGTCGGCGGTGAGCGGGCAGTGCAGGCTGATGATCTGCGCCTGGGCCAGCAGTTCGGGCAGGCTCACGTACTGCGTGCCCAGGGCCTGGACCTGCGGGTTGGGGAAGGGGTCGTAGGCCAGCAACCGGCAGCCGAAGCCGGCCATGATGTTGGCGAAGGTGGCGCCGATCTGTCCGGTGCCGACCACGCCGACGGTCTTGCCCACCAGGTCGAAACCGGTGAGGCCATGCAGGCTGAAATCGCCGTCGCGGGTACGGTTGCAGGCGCGGGGCAGGCGGCGGTTGAGGGCGAGGATCAGCGCGACGGCGTGTTCGGCCACCGCATGGGGCGAGTAGGCCGGTACGCGCACGATGGTCAGGCCCAGGCGCTTGGCGGCGGCCAGGTCCACATGGTTGTAGCCCGCCGAGCGCAGGGCGATCAACCGCGTGCCGCCCTTGGCCAACTGCTCCAGCACCGGGGCGCTGAGGTCATCGTTGATAAAGGCGCAGACTACTTCGTGATGTTCGGCCAGGGCCACGGTGTCGAGGTTGAGCCGGGCGGGCTGGAATTGCAGCTCCAGGCCTACGGGCAACGGTTCGCCGAGAAAGCTGTCGCGGTCGTAGGTTTGGCTGCTGAAAAGAATCACGCGCATCAAAAGGCTCCCCGCAATTAATCAGTTGGAAACGCTGGACAACTGTGGGAGGGGGCTTGCCCCCGATTAGGGTGTGTCAGCTACAGATGCTTCGACTGATACGACGCTATCGGGGCAAGCCCCCTCCCACAGCTGATCGGCGTCAAAGTCTCTTCAGGCACTGACCCGCGCTTCGCTGGCCAGTCGGGCGATCGCCATGTCGAGTTCGTCCAGCGCATGCATGGCCTTGGCGTCATCCTGCTTGAGCAGGGTTTCGGCACGGTGGCAGGCGGCGCGCAGTTGCGGTACGCCACAGTAACGGGTGGCGCCGTGCAGACGATGCACCCGTTCAATCAGGGCGTTGTTGTCGTTGGCGTCACGGGCAATGGTGATGGCGAGTCGATCGGCTTCCAGGGAGGCAAGCAACATGGCGAGCATGTCTGCTGCCAAATCAGCCTTGCCGGCCGCCAGGCGCAGGCCTTCCTCGTGATCGAGCACCGGAAATTGCACGCCAGGGCCGAGGTTGTCGGTCGCGCGCTCCGGCCCCTGATTGCGCAGCGCCAGGCCGGTCCATTTCAACACCACCTGGGCCAGTTGGCGTTCGCTGATGGGTTTGGTCAGGTAGTCGTCCATGCCGCTTTGCAGCAAGGCGCGTTTTTCGTTGGCCATGGCGTGGGCGGTGAGGGCGACTACCGGCAATGGCGTGCCGCTGCGTTCGCTTTCCCACTGGCGGATCGCCTCGGTGCTTTGGCGGCCGTCCATGCCCGGCATTTGCACATCCATCAGCACCAGGTCGAAGGTGTCCTGCTTCACCGCGTCGATGGCCGCATAACCGCTTTCCACGGCGCGTACCCGAGCGCCCATGTCTTCCAGCAGGGTCTGGACCAGCAACAGGTTCGCCGGGTTGTCATCCACACACAGTACACGCGGTGCCCTACTGGACAAGGGTTCGCCGGGTTCGCTGCGCGTGGGGCGCGGGCTGATCAGGTCAGACAAGGCACGCCGCAATTTGCGTGTACAGGCCGGCTTGGCCTGCAATTGACTGTTGGGGTTGGGCACCGACTGATTGAACAGCATCTGTTCGGTGGTGGGGCACAGCACCAGCACTTTGCAGCCCAGGTGTTCGAGGTCCCACAGGTGCTGGTTGAGGCGCTCGGGCGGGATGTCGTTGGCAGTAACACCAAGGACGGCAAGGTCAATGGCTTGCTCGGTCTGGTGGGCACTGGTAATGCCGTTGGTCAGGCTTTCCAGGCTGGTGAACGGCGTGACTTCCAGGCCGCAGTCTTCCAATTGGTGCTGCAGCGCCTGGCGTGCCAGTTCGTGGTTTTCCAGCAAGGCAACACGATGGCCTAGCAGGGGCGCCGACGGCAGGTCCTCCACGTCGTCGCGGGTCTTGGGCAGGTTGAGGCTGATCCAGAACTCCGAGCCTTCGCCCGGCGTGCTGTCGACGCCGATTTCGCCGCCCATCTGTTCGATCAGGCGCTTGGAAATCACCAGGCCCAAGCCCGTACCGCCGGGTTGGCGCGACAGTGAGTTGTCAGCCTGGCTGAAGGCCTGGAACAGGGCACGCACGTCCTGGTTGGACAGGCCGATGCCGGTGTCCTGCACGCTGATGCGCAATTGCACGCTGTCTTCCTGCTCGTCCTCGATCATCGCTCGCGCCACGATGGTGCCTTCGCGGGTGAACTTGATCGCGTTGCTGATCAGGTTGGTGAGGATCTGCTTGAGGCGCAGCGGGTCGCCGACCAATGCCAGCGGCGTGTCGCGGTAGACCAGGCTGACCAGTTCGAGCTGTTTGGCATGGGCGGCGGGGGCGAGGATGGTCAGGGTGTCTTGCAGCAAGTCCCGCAGGTTGAACGGAATGCTGTCGAGGACCAGCTTGCCGGCTTCGATTTTCGAGAAGTCGAGGATCTCGTTGATGATCCCCAGCAGGTTGTCAGCGGATTTTTCGATGGTGCCCAGGTAGTCGAGTTGACGCGGGGTCAGCTCGCTCTTTTGCAGCAAGTGGGTAAACCCCAGGATGCCGTTGAGCGGCGTGCGGATCTCATGGCTCATGTTGGCCAGGAACTCCGACTTGATGCGACTGGCCTCCAGCGCCTCCTTGCGCGCCAGGTCCAGCTCGATGTTCTGGATCTCGATGGTTTCCAGATTCTGGCGTACGTCTTCGGTGGCCTGGTCGATGCTGTGTTGCAGTTCTTCCTGGGCGTTCTGCAGGGTCTCGGCCATGCGGTTGATGCCAGAGGCGAGTTGGTCCAGTTCCTGGCTGCCCAGGGGCGGCAGGCGGGTTTCCAGGTTGCCGTCCTTGAGCTGGGCCACGGCTTGCTTGATCTGGCCAATCGGCGCGTTGATGGTGCGGCTGATACGCAGGGCCAGTGCCGCGGTGCAGATCAGGCCGATGGCGATCAGCAGCAGGCTGGCGAACAGGCTGCGGTAGCCACGCAGCAACATGCCATTGTGGGACAGTTCCACCTCGACCCAGCCCAGCAGGCGGTCGGCTTCATCCGGGATCAGGTCGCCGGCGAGGTTGCGATGGCGGCCAAACACCGGCAGCAGGTAGCGCGTGGCGTCATTGCCGGTGCGTTGCAACAGGTGTGAGCTGTTGCCGATGGGGGCCTGGTTGAGCATGGTCGGGCCGGCGTGGGCGAGGGTCGCACGGTCCGGGCTGAGGAACGACACGGTGCGCACGTCCGGCTGCTCCAGGGACTGGGTGGCGATGCGCTCCAGCAGGTCGGTGTTGCGTGCACTCAAGGCGGGCGCCACCAGTGGCGCCAACTGCTCGGCGATCATTTCGCCACGTTGCAGCAACTGGGTCTGCAGTTCCGACAACTGCATCCAGGTGAAATAGCCGCCCAGCAACGAAGCCATCAGGCTGGTCGGTAATAAGGTCAGCAACAGTACGCGGCCTTTTATCCCCATTCTTGTCAGCACGCCACTCTCCTGCTACCACATTGATATCGATGATTCACACGGGCATCCGGCCCGCGCCACCTGCGCAGTGTAGCCATTTGCGCAGCGCGGAATCTTGCAAATTAATGACATATGGCAATCTTCGCGCCATTCGGCGCCCGGTGGCGATTGCCTGTGGCGGGGTAATCTTGAATAATCAGCCATTGAGAATGACTTGCAGATACTAATGAATCCCGCAGCAATTGGCCTACCCAGTATCCTGACTATTGAAGATGACCCTGTGCTGGGTGCTTATGTCCATGAGCACCTGGGCCGCTGTGGTTTCCACGTGACCTGGTGCCAGAATGGCCAGCAGGGCCTGCAGATGGCGCGCGAGCAGGCCTTTGACGTGGTGCTGATGGATATCCTGTTGCCGGGGATGGACGGCCTGTCGATCCTCACTCATCTGCGCCAGAGCCATTCCATCCCGGTGATCCTGATGTCTGCACTGGGCGCCGAAGCCGATCGCATCAGTGGTTTTCGCCTGGGGGCCGACGACTACCTGCCCAAGCCGTTCAGCATGATCGAGCTGCGCGTACGCATCGAAGCCATCCTGCGCCGGGTGGCCCTCGACCGCCGTCCGCTGCCGATCTCTGCGCCGGTGCACGACGATGCCCGCACCCTGCGTTTCGATGATGAACGGTGTGATGTCTTCCATCTTGACCACTGGGCCGGCTTGACCCGCAGCGAATACCGCCTGCTGGAAACCCTGCATCGCAACAGCGAAGAAGTCCTCAGCAAACCTTTCCTGTACCAGCATGTGCTGCAACGCGGTTATGCGCCCCATGACCGCAGCCTCGACATGCATATCAGCCAGATCCGCCGCAAGCTCAAGGCGATCAACTACACCGAGCGCGAAGTGCGCACGGTGTGGGGCAAGGGCTATGTGCTGAGCGGTCACGATGACGGGCTTTGAACGCCCCTTGAAACGGCTGCCGGGCCGGCACTCGTTATTCTGGAAGCTGGCCTGCCTGCTGATCGCCTTTTGCTTGCTGATGATCTGGCTCAGTTGGTCCTGGGGCCGCTACATGGAACAGAAGAACGCCTACCTGTCCGATGAGGCGCGAGGCACCTTGAGTGGTTATGCGGTCGCGGCTGAGCAGGCGTGGAGTCGCGATGGCAGTGCCGGCGTCGACGCTTGGCTGCAGGCGATGGGCAAGCGTGAAAGTACCTGGATAGGCGTGATCGGCAATGACCTGCAATCGTTGAGCAGCATCCCGCTGAGCGACAACGAAAGCCAGCGACTGACCTTTCTGCGTGGGTTGGATTGGCCGGTGAGCCGGTATGTCAAAGGCCTGCCATGGCTGAAGATCCCGTTTCCGACCGACCCCCATGCGGGGTCGCTGGTGATCGAGTTACCCCAGCGCTTTATTCCGGGGCGCTACCAACTGTTCTGGCGAGTGGTGACCAACGGGGTGATTCCCGGACTGTTTACCCTGTTGCTGTGCATCGGCCTGTATCGGCTGCTGATCATGCCCCTCAATCAACTGCGCGAGCAGGCCAATGCCTGGCGCGCCGATCAGTTGAATACGCGGTTGTCCCACGACGCCACCAGTCGCCAGGACGAGTTGGGCGAACTGGGGCGAGCGTTCGACCATATGTCCGAGCGTTTGCAGGGCACCGTGGTGTTGCAGCAACAGTTGCTGCGAGACATGTCCCATGAGCTGCGCACCCCGCTGAGTCGACTGCGAGTGGCCTGTGACAGTGAGCGAGACCTGACGCAGCTGCGCGAGCGGCTCGGCCGTGAAATCGACGCGATGCAACGCCTGGTGGAAGACAGCCTGCAACTGGCCTGGCTCGACACCGAACGGGCGCCGCTGCCCCAGGAAGCTATCCAGCTTCAAGCGCTGTGGGACATGTTGCGCGAAAACGCCTGCTATGAGAGCGACTGGCCAGCGTCGCGACTGCCATGCCTGCTGGGGGGGGACTGCTGGGTGCGAGGCAACCTGAATGCGTTGGCCCAGGCTTTGGAAAACACCTTGCGCAACGCTATCCGCCACTCACCGTCGGGCGGTGTGGTCAGCCTGGACGGGCGTCGCGAAGGTGATTGTTGGCATGTCTGGCTGGAGGATCAGGGCGGCGGGATCGATGAAGGGGATCTGGAACGGATCTTCGCGCCTTTTACTCGCCTGGACGGTTCACGCCCCGGCGATGGCGGCTTCGGACTGGGCCTGAGCATCGCCCGCAACGCCGTGCAGCGCCAGGACGGCAGCCTGTGGGCGGAAAATACCGGGCAAGGCCTGCGCGTGCACCTGCGCTTGCGGGCCTGCTAAGCGCGACGCTGTTTGCGCTTTTTCCACTGGTGGGCCACCCACCAGCGCCAGTAGCCCATGGTCAGGCAATAGGCGAGGGCGCCCAGCACCAGCCCCAACACCACTGAACCCAGCAGGAACGGCTGCCACAAGGTGCTCAGTTGGCCACTGATCCATTCCCAGGTCAGATCGTCGGGCAGGCTGCGCGGTGGCACGTTCATCAGCCAGGCGCCGGTCATGTAGGTGCAGATAAAGACCACCGGCATGGTGATCGGGTTGGTCAGCCACACCAGGCTGACAGCGATGGGCATGTTGCCGCGCACGGTGATCGCCAGGACCGCGGCTAACAGCATCTGCAAGGGGATTGGGATAAACGCGGCGAACAAACCCACGGCCATTGCGCGTGCGACCGAGTGTCGGTTCAGGTGCCAGAGGTTCGGGTCATGCAGCAACGTGCCGAGAAACTGTAATGACTTATGTTCCCTGATACTCGTGGGATCGGGCATGTACCGTTTGAATAAGCGCCGGGGCATAAGGGATCCAGGTCAGTTCGAGGGGCAAGTATGCCCGCATTCTATAAACAGAAAATTCAGACTTTGTGACAAAACATCATAGGCCGCCCTGGGCATCCGGCTAAGACTGAGTGGATCACTTGAAAAGGATGATTCATGAAGACAGGGATGTGCGCGTTTGCGCTGGGGTTGCTGGCCCTGCGTTTTTTGCCGGCGTTGCCGCCTATGGGCTGGCTGGTTGCCTGGCCGGTGCTGGCGTTGATGTTGTTGCCGTTTCGTACCTACCCACTGGCGTTTTTCCTGCTGGGGCTGAGTTGGGCATGCCTCAGCGCACAGTGGGCGCTGGATGATCGTCTGATGCCTGCCCTGGATGGCCAGACGCGCTGGCTGGAGGGCCGGGTGATCGGGTTGCCGCGACAGACGGGCGAAGGTGTGCGCTTCGAACTGGCCGATAGCCGGTCGCGCAATGCCCGCTTACCCAAACGCATCCGCGTGTCCTGGCGTGGCGGGCCGCCGGTGCGCAGCGGTGAACGTTGGCGCCTGGCGGTTACCCTCAAGCGTCCGACCGGGTTGCTGAATTTCCACGGGTTTGATCAGGAAGCCTGGCTGTTGGCCCAACGCATCGGCGCCACGGGCTCGGTCAAGGATGGCGAGCGCCTGGCGCCAGCCCGCAATGCCTGGCGCGACAGCGTGCGTCAGCGCCTGCTGGCGGTGGATGCCCAAGGCCGGGAAGCAGGCCTGGTTGCCCTGGTACTGGGCGACGGCTCAGGGTTGGCCGCTGCCGACTGGCACGTGTTGCAGGACACGGGCACCGTGCATCTGCTGGTCATTTCCGGCCAGCACATCGGTTTGCTGGCGGGTTTGATCTATGGGCTGATCGCCGGGTTGGCCCGCTACGGTTGCTGGCCGCGAACCTGGCCGTGGTTGCCCTGGGCGTGTGGCCTGGCGTTCAGCGCTGCGTTGGGCTACGGCTGGCTCGCAGGGTTTGGCGTGCCGGTGCAACGGGCTTGTGTGATGGTCGGGTTGGTGTTGTTGTGGCGGCTGCGCTTCCGGCATCTGGGGCTGTGGTGGCCGTTGCTGCTGGCGCTCAATGGGGTGCTGGTGCTGGAGCCGTTGGCCAGCTTGCAGCCCGGGTTCTGGTTGTCGTTTGCGGCGGTGGCGGTGCTGATTCTGGCGTTTGGTGGGCGGTTGGGGCCGTGGAGCCTGTGGCAGGCATGGACCCGACCGCAGTGGCTGATTGCCATTGGGCTGTTTCCGGTGTTGTTGGTGTTGGGACTGCCCATCAGCCTGAGCGCACCGCTGGCCAACCTGGTGGCTGTGCCGTGGATCAGCCTGGTGGTGTTGCCGCTGGCGCTATCGGGGACCGCATTGCTGCCATTGCCATTTATTGGCGAAGGTCTTCTGTGGCTGGCGGGCGGCGCTCTGGATGGTTTGTTCAGGGGGCTGGCGTGGCTCGCCGGACACATGCCGGCGTGGATCCCGGCGCAAGTACCATTGGGTTACTGGCTGGTGAGTCTGCTGGGGGCCGTGTTGCTTCTGCTGCCCAACGGCGTGCCGTTTCGCGTATTAGGCTGGCCGATGCTGTTGTTGGCAGTGTTCCCTGCGCGAGAACTGGTGCCCCACGGGCAGATGGAGGTGGTGCAGTTGGACGTGGGGCAGGGGCAGTCGCTGATTCTGCGCACGCGCCACCATGCATTGCTTTACGACGCCGGACCGCGCACCGGAACCTTTGATCTGGGCGCGCGGGTGGTGCTGCCGTCGTTGCGAAAACTCGGGGTGAGGGCATTGGATCTGATGCTGCTCAGTCACGCCGATGCGGATCATGCCGGCGGCGCGGCGGCGATTGCCAAGGGCATACCGATCAAGCGCGTGGTGGGCGGGGAAACCGATGGGTTGCCGGCATTTATCGGTACGCAACCTTGCGTCAGCGGCGAGCGATGGACCTGGGACGGGGTAACGTTCGAACTCTGGCAATGGCCAGGTGCTATCAGTGGTAACGCAAAGTCCTGCGTGTTGCAGGTGCAGGCCAATGGCGAGCGCCTGTTGCTGACCGGCGACATCGACCGCGAAGCCGAACAGGCCATGCTCGCGTCGCCTCTGGCGGTGCCCACCGAGTGGCTGCAGGCGCCCCACCATGGCAGTCGCAGCTCTTCGTCCTGGGCGTTTGTCGAGCGGCTCTCCCCCCGTAATGTGCTGATCTCGCGGGGGCGCGGCAATGCGTTCGGCCATCCCCATCCGCAGGTGCTGGAACGTTACCAGCGGCTGGGCAGCCAAGTGTATGACAGCGCCGAACAGGGCGCCGTGCGTGTGCAACTGGGAGCATTCGCGCCACCGGTCGTTGCGCGCAGTCAACGCAGGTTCTGGCGCGAGCGCTTACCCTAGGGGTTCAAGGCCTCGGCGGATGGGGTCTGTGGCCGACGCACCTATATGGTAAAGTGGCGCACTTTTTCGAGGGGACATTCACTGTGTGGGAATTGGTCAAATCCGGCGGCTGGATGATGTTGCCGATCATCATGAGCTCCATCGCCGCACTCGGCATCGTCGCCGAACGCCTGTGGACCCTGCGCGCCAGCCGCGTGACCCCCGAGCATCTGCTGGGGCAGGTCTGGGGCTGGATCAAGAACAAGCAACTGGACAAGGAAAAGCTCAAGGAACTGCGCGCCAACTCCCCGTTGGGTGAGATCCTTGCCGCAGGCCTGGCCAATTCCAAGCATGGTCGCGAGATCATGAAGGAGTGCATCGAAGAGGCCGCCGCCCGCGTCATTCATGAACTGGAGCGCTACATCAACGCCCTCGGCACCATCGCCGCCATGGCGCCATTGCTCGGCTTGCTCGGCACGGTGTTGGGCATGATCGACATTTTCAGTTCGTTCATGGGCTCCGGCATGACCACCAACGCGGCCGTGCTGGCCGGTGGTATCTCCAAAGCGCTGATCACTACGGCGGCCGGCCTGATGGTGGGTATTCCTTCGGTGTTCTTCCACCGTTTCCTGCAACGCCGCATCGATGAGCTGGTGGTGGGCATGGAGCAGGAGGCCATCAAGCTGGTGGAAGTGGTGCAGGGCGACCGCGACGTGGACCTGGTTGGGGGCAAAGCGTGAAATTTCGCCGTAAGCAACGGGAAAATGTCGATATCAACCTCGCGTCGCTGATCGACGTGGTGTTTATCCTGCTGCTGTTTTTTGTCGTCACCACGACTTTCACCCGGCAAACCGAACTGCGCGTCGACCTGCCGGAAGCCGTGAGCGGTTCGCCGGCCGAAGACCAGCAAGTCAAGCAACTGGACATCGCCATCAGCGCCGACGGGGTGTTTTCGGTGAATAACCAATTGCTGGAGAAAAACGACCTTGCCAGCTTGATGGAAGCCTTGCAGAAAGAGTCCGGCGGCGACACGCAGTTGCCGCTGTCCATCAGCGCTGATGGCAAGACCCAGCACCAGGCTGTGATCACCGCGATGGACGCTGCCGGCAAGCTCGGTTTCAGCCATTTGCGCATGAGCACCGTCGAGGCGGCGAGCCAACCCTGATGGCCATGTCCGATCGTTTGCTCAAGGCCTGGTACGAGGGCCATCCGGCACTTTCGCTACTGCGGCCGTTGGAGTCCCTGTATCGCCGGGTGGTGCAGCGCAAGCGCGCACGGTTCCTGGCGGGTGAGGGTGATATTTACCAAGCGCCGGTGCCGGTGGTGGTGGTCGGTAATATTACCGTGGGCGGCACCGGCAAGACGCCGTTGATCCTGTGGTTGATCGAACACTGTCGGCACAGCGGCTTGCGTGTGGGTGTGGTCAGTCGCGGTTATGGCGCCAAGCCACCACAGTTGCCGTGGCGGGTCGAAGCCAGCCACAGCGCCGAGGTGGCGGGTGACGAACCGTTATTGATCGTGCAGCGCTGCGGCGTACCTTTGATGATCGATCCTGATCGCAGCCGTGCGGTCAAGGCGCTGCTGGCCAGCGACACTCTGGACCTGATTCTCTCCGACGACGGCCTGCAGCATTACCGCCTGGCCCGCGACCTTGAACTGGTGCTGATCGATGCCGCCCGTGGCCTGGGCAACCGTCGCTGCCTGCCGGTGGGGCCGCTGCGCGAACCGGTGGAGCGTTTGCAGAGTGTCGATGCGTTGCTGTACAACGGCGCCGCCGACGACCGCGAGGACGGCTTTGCCTTTCGTTTGCAGCCTACTGCACTGGTCAACCTGCAAACCGGCGAGCGCCGGCCAGTGGATCATTTTGCGGCGGGCCAGCAGGTGCATGCGGTCGCCGGCATTGGCAACCCGCAACGTTTCTTCAACACCCTTGAAACGCTACACTGGCAGCCGATACCCCATGGGTTTGCCGACCACGCGACTTACAGTGCCGAGGTCCTGAATTTTACGCCGTCATTGCCGCTGGTCATGACCGAGAAGGACGCGGTGAAGTGCCGCGCCTTCGCCCAGCCCGACTGGTGGTACCTTGCGGTGGATGCGCTGCCGTCGCCGGCGTTCGTCGCCTGGTTCGACACGCAGTTGATGCGTCTGTTGCCTGCCCGTCTTTTGCCTTAAACCGCTTTTTTCCAGGAAACACTCATGGACACCAAACTGCTCGACATCCTCGCTTGCCCGATCTGCAAAGGCCCGCTCAAGCTCAGCGCCGACAAAACCGAGCTGATCAGCAAAGGCGCCGGCCTGGCGTACCCGATCCGTGATGGCATCCCGGTGATGCTGGAAAGCGAAGCCCGTACCCTGACCACCGATGAGCGCCTGGATAAATGACCACCGCCTTTACCGTTGTCATTCCCTCCCGCTATGCGTCGACCCGCCTGCCGGGCAAACCGCTGCAACTGATCGGCAACAAGCCGATGATCCAGCTGGTGTGGGAACAGGCCTGCAAAAGCAGCGCCGAGCGCGTAGTGGTGGCCACCGATGACCCACGCATCATCGAGGCCTGCGAAGGCTTCGGCGCCGAGGCGGTGCTGACGCGTGAAGACCACAACTCCGGCACCGACCGCCTGGCTGAAGTGGCCACAAAGCTCGGCCTGGCGCCCGACGCCATCGTGGTCAACGTGCAAGGTGACGAACCGTTGATCCCGCCCGGCGTTATCGACCAGGTGGCCGCCAACCTGGCCGCCCATGGCGAAGCGCGCATGGCGACCCTGGCTGAGCCGATCGAAGACGTCGAGACCCTGTTCAATCCGAATGTGGTCAAGGTGGTCAGCGACATCAACGGCCTGGCGCTGACGTTCAGCCGTTCTACCCTGCCGTGGGCACGCGATGCGTTTGCCAAGCAACCGGATGTACTGCCGGAAGGCGTGCCGTATCGCCGTCACATCGGCATTTATGCCTACCGCGCCGGTTTCCTTCATGACTTCGTCAGTTGGGGCCCGTGCTGGCTGGAAAACACCGAATCCCTGGAGCAACTGCGGGCGCTGTGGCACGGCGTGCGCATCCACGTGGGCGATGCACTGGAAGCGCCGCCGGCTGGTGTCGACACTCCCGAAGACCTTGAGCGCGTCCGTCGCCTGCTGGGGGCCTGATGGAGGTTTTGTTTGTCTGCCTGGGCAATATCTGCCGCTCGCCCACCGCAGAAGGCGTGCTGCGCCACAAACTGCGCGAAGCGGGGCTGACTGGGCAGGTCGATGTCGCGTCCGCCGGCACCGGTGAGTGGCATGTCGGCAACCCGCCGGACCAGCGCAGCCAACGTGCGGCGTTGGCCCGCGGCTACGATCTGTCGGCCCAGCGTGCCCGGCAGGTCTCCCGCGCCGACTTTGCGCGCTATGACCTGATCCTGGCCATGGATCACAGCAACCTGCGCAACCTCAAGGCGATGCAGCCGGTGCAGGGCAAGGCGGAGCTGGACCTGTTCCTGCGCCGTTACGATGCCGAAGTGGACGAAGTGCCAGATCCGTACTACGAAGGTGAACAAGGCTTCGAACGGGTCCTGGACCTGATCGAACAGGCCTGTGATTTATTGGTGATCGAATTGAAGGGGCGGTTATGACCTTGCAGGTGCTTGCGCAGGTATCGCTCAAGCCATTCAACAGTTTTGGCATTGATGTGCATGCCCAGCTGTTCGCCGAGGCCCACAGCGACAGCGATGTGCGTGAGGCCCTCACCTATTCCACCGCACACAATGTGCCGTTGCTGGTGATCGGCGGCGGTAGCAACCTGTTGCTGACCCAGGACATTCCGGCGCTGGTGCTGCGCATGGCCACCCAGGGCATTCGTGTGCTGCACGACGACGGCCTGCACGTGGTGGTCGAGGCCGAGGCGGGCGAAGCCTGGCACCCCTTCGTGCTGTGGACCCTGGACCAAGGTTTCTGTGGCCTGGAAAACCTCAGCCTGATCCCCGGCACCGTCGGCGCCGCGCCCATGCAGAACATCGGAGCCTACGGTGTCGAGATCAAGGATGTATTCGCTGGCCTGACCGCCCTGGACCGTCGCACCGGCGAACTGCGCGACTTCAGCCTTGAGGAGTGCAACTTTGCCTACCGTGACAGCCTGTTCAAGCACGAGACCGGGCGCTGGCTGATCCTGCGCGTGCGCTTCGCCCTCAGCCGCGCCAGCCACCTGAAACTCGACTACGGCCCGGTGCAGCAGCGCCTGGCGGCGCAGGGGATCACCGAGGCGACGCCGAGCGACGTCAGCCGTGCCATCTGCAGCATTCGCCGTGAAAAACTGCCGGATCCGGCGGAGCTTGGCAATGCCGGCAGCTTCTTCAAGAACCCGTTGGTCTCCCAGGTGCTGGCGGCTGAGCTGCAGGCGCTGTATCCGGACCTGGTGGCCTACCCGCAACCTGACGGGCAGATGAAGCTCGCCGCCGGCTGGCTGATCGACAAGGCCGGCTGGAAGGGCTTCCGTGAGGGGGACGCCGGCGTGCACAAACTGCAGGCGCTGGTGCTGGTCAACTATGGCGCCGCCTCGGGGCATGACATTGCCAACCTGGCCCGCCGCATTCAGCGAGACATTCTGGAGCGCTTCAAGGTCGATCTGGAAATGGAACCCAACCAGTACTGATCTTCTGAAAACAAAAATGCCCCGCATCTTTCGATGCGGGGCATTTTTATTGAGGCAAGTAATCAGTCATCGCGGCTCATGATGCCGAAGATCTGCAACAGGCTGATGAACAGGTTGTAGATCGATACATACAGGCTGATGGTCGCCATGATGTAGTTACGTTCACCGCCGTGGATGATCGCGCTGGTCTGGAACAGGATGCACACCGAGGAGAACAGCACGAAACCTGCGCTGATCGCCAGTTGCAGCCCGCTGATCTGGAAGAACATGCCCGCAACCACTGCCGCCAGCAACACGAAGAAACCAACGGTGATGAAACCACCCAGGAAGCTCATGTCCTTGCGGGAGATCAGCACATAGGCCGACAGACCACCAAACACCAGCGCCGTCATGGCAAACGCCGAGCTGACCACTTCCGCGCCGCCGGCCATGCCGAGGTAACGGTTGAGGATCGGGCCGAGGATAAAGCCCATGAAGCCGGTCAGGGCAAATGCCGACACCAGGCCCCACGCAGAGTCGCGCAGTTTGTTGGTGAGGAAGAACAGGCCATAGAAGCCGATCAGCACCACAAAGATATTCGGGTAGCCAACGCGCATCTGCTGGGCCACGAACGCCATCACGCCGCTGAATGCGAGGGTCAGGGCGAGCAAGCCATAGGTGTTGCGCAACACGCGGCTGACTTCAAGCTGCTCAGCCTGCGCGTTACCATTCACTGCGTAATTCTGTTCGCGCATGGCGACACTCCTTCAGTTTTGAAACGTTCAGTCGCAAAGATCATAACAGACGCTCTGTAACAAGCTATGGCGAGAGTTTGACAGTGTGTTTCATTCGGGTATTATGGCGCCCGCTGAGACGGGATAGGCTACTATAATCCTGTGATGCACAAGGGAAATTGGCAGAGTGGTTGAATGCACCGGTCTTGAAAACCGGCGGACGTTAATAGCGTCTCCAGGGTTCGAATCCCTGGTTTCCCGCCAAGATTCAAACGAAAGCCCCGCACTAGCGGGGCTTTTGTGTTTCTGGGGTTTAGTTCAGTAGCCGTCTCCTCGCCCGATCGTTTCCGCATCATATCGGGCAGTTTCCGCAACTCGATTTCAGCGGGTCGGTTTCACAATCTCCCCGACACGTCTGTAAACCGTCTCGGTGATGCGTTTGTCTGTGTGCCCCAACAGACGGCTGGCATCGCCCAGATCCAGGATTTCACTGGCGGCTTTCGGTCGTATGTCGCGGAATTGGAACTGTCGGATGCTGGCCGCCAGTACGCCGTCACCTGCTTCCTTGGCGATTGCAATTGCCTTGTCCCGTGCATCGTCAAAGCGCAGCCGCAGCATGTGCTTGGTCACTTGCCTCCCGTCCTCAGTGACGATCAGATAAGGATTTCGAACTCCACGGGCGCGTCTCTGTGCGATCAGGCGCTCAACCAGCACGCCTAAATCATTCATCGCGCCGGCGGCCGTCAGCCGGATTCGCAGCTTCTTGGACGTCTTGCCCTGGGATACCTGCAGGAATTCGTTAGCCGCGTCAGCCTCCCGCATTGAAAGCGTGTCAGCCGGGCGCTGGGCAGTCAGGTAAGCCAGGTCCATCGCATCGCGCAGCTCTGAAGCGGCCACCGCGTATACAGCGCTCCAGATCTCCTCACTGGCGTAGAAGTCGCGCGGCGCCTCTTTGTTCTTGCGCATACCGGCGGCGGGGTTGGCTTCAGTCAGTCCCCACTCGCGTGCGATGTTGTAGATGTGTGACAGCAGGGAGATCTCCCGGTTGGCTCGAACCTTGGCGGTGCGGCTGTCGCGGTACTTCGCAATAATCTGCGGCGTAACCGCATCGATAGGCGCGTCACTGAACACATTGCGCAGCTGTTTCAGGCTCAGCCGGTTATCGCTTTGTGTCTTGGGCGCCTTGCCCGGGATGATCTCCCGTTCGTACCGGTCAAACACCTGGCCCAGCAGAGCGTTCTTCTTCGGCACCGGCTTGCAATCAAGCTTTGCCCATTCAGCCTTGGCGATATCCAAGTCACCCCCGAGCGGGATTTCTACCCGCTTCCCGTCTTCATTCCTCCCGTCGTAGTAGTACCCAACCCACTCTTTACCGCCTTTCAGCGTGCGCACACGTCGAATCATTCGTGGCGGCAGGTCCCTGTTTGCCGCCTTTTTCGCTCGCATTTCGTCATCCTACCCGTGACAAGTCCAGTGACCAGGCTTCGGCCGCAACGTTTTCTGGTGATGGTTTCACACCTGCCAATTTCATGCGGGCGTAGACGCGACCGACCACCGGGCGTCTTGCCCGGGTCAGTACGTATTTCCAACCGTTACGGTTGAGCCAGGCGATCTGGCCGGATGGGATCATGTAGCCGGTAATTGCTGCCAACTCTTCATCGGCAAGGGTTTCGCTTTGCATTTCCATTTTATTCACCTCTATGCCTCTGGGTTGTCGAAAGGCCCAGCCGTGGGCCGCGCTGTTTTGATGATGTGAACTGCCAGGCCGAAGGTGATCAACAGCTAGGCGCAGGTGCCGGCGAATGCGTAGAGCAGCGCCTCGGTGGTGCCGGTGCCAACGAGGTCAGGGCCGATCCAGATGAACCAGGTGCCGGTTCCGCCCAGGTACAGCAAAGCGCCCAGCAGTATCAGGGTGAGTTGCATAGCGAACATGGGGTGTCCTTGCCGCGCTGGGCGGCAGAAGGTGGGTTATTCGGTACGGAAGACTTCGGCGCGAACGGCTCGCCAGTCTTCTTTGGTGGTCACCGGATCGCGACCGAACCAGTTCTCTGCCTCCTTTGCCAGATCCTCACGGGCCTGACTCCAGCTGCAGCCCAGGCGTAGCGCGAGCACGTGCACCTGGTCGCCGAGCGATTTACACCGCTCGATCTTCGTTTCTGCGCAAATAAACATGCGTGCATACCTCGCCCGCCGCTCACCGGCAGGCATGTAGGGGGATTGGGGTTAGAGTTGCGGCGCGAGCAGATCAGCAACTACTTCGCCGGTATCGTGGAAGTACCAGTCGCTGTCGGTTAGGCGACC
>Ga0207713_1000876_pt1 | contig 27538 bp, 19 predicted proteins | sample KBSS64metaG_FD_184404 | JGI IMG/M metagenome (GOLD analysis project Ga0207713, IMG submission 184404) | Switchgrass rhizosphere microbial communities from Kellogg Biological Station, Michigan, USA - KBS S6-4 metaG (SPAdes) (version 2) | ecosystem: Host-associated > Plants > Roots > Rhizosphere >... | reverse complement strand
TCGCCGTGCGCTGGCTCAGGATTGCCATAGGCTTCACCGTCACGCTGTTGACCTTGCTCTGCATGCTCCCGGCCCAGGCCGCGCAAGGCAGTGGCTGGTCGGTATTGCTTGACGATCAGGGCAACCTGCAGCTGAGCGACATCCGCTCCGCCCGCTACACCAATCAATTCAGCCCTATCGAGCTTGACCGCCTCACCGCGGCCGAACCCGATGGCGCCCTGTGGCTGCGCTTCAGGCTGGCGCCCGGCACGCACGAACAAGTGCTGCGGATCTTTGCACCCGACCTGTCGCACCTCAATCTGTATGTACTCGACGGCGATCGCCTGATCGAACAACGCGACACCGGCACCACCCAGCCCCAGGTGGAACGACCGCTGCCGAGCAGCGATTTCATGCTGCCGCTGCCGCAAAGCGACAAACCCCTCGACGTCTACCTGCGACTGGTCTCCGATCACCAGTTGCGCCCGTATATCACCCTGCAATCGGCAGTGATGGCCGCGGCCAATCACAACCAGACGCTGATCTACGGCCTGCTGTTCGGCTGTCTGGCGATGCTGATCCTGCACAACCTGATCCGCTACGCCTACACCCGCTCACGCAGCAGCCTGTGGCTCGCGGTGTGTGAAGGCCTGTTGAGCCTGAGCCTGTTGCTGTTGCTCAACCTCGCCGGTCCGTGGCTGCCGAACTGGCATGCGATCCAGACTCCCGGCGCCTATCTGGCCCTGCTGCTGACCGCACCGGCGGGCCTGATGTTCGCCTACCGTTTCTTCGCGCCGCTCGGCCCGCATCCGCTGAACAAGCTGCTGATCGGCGACATCCTGTTCATCGTGATCTGCAGCCTGCTGCTGTTGTTCGTCAACACCCTGCCGCTGAACATCATCACCTATGCGCTCGTAGCCCTGGCTGGGCTGAGCATGCTGCTGGTGGGTTTCTATCACTGGCAGAAAGGCTACCGCCCTGCCCGCTTGTTCGTTGCCGCCATGGTGGTGTTCAACATCGGCACACTGATCATTCTCCCGGCCTTGCTGGGGCTGACCCTGGTGGCGCCGCAAGGCCTGATCATGACCCTGATGGGTTTCATCTGCATCAGTGGCCTGCTGATGAGCATCGCCCTCGGCGAACGTCAGCGCAGCATTACCGAAAGCCGTTTCAGCATCAGCCGCGACCTCGCCGCGAGCAACGCCGAGATCAACGCCAAGGCCGAGTTCCTGGCCAAGATCAGCCACGAAATCCGCACGCCGATGAACGGCGTACTGGGCATGACCGAACTGCTGCTCGGCACGCCGCTGTCGGTCAAGCAACGCGACTACGTGCAAACCATCCACAGCGCCGGCAACGAATTGCTGACCCTGATCAACGAGATCCTCGACATCTCGCGGCTCGAGTCCGGGCAGATCGAACTCGACGACGTGCAGTTCGACCTCAACGCGCTGATCGACGATTGCCTGAGCATCTACCGCGCCAAGGCCGAACAGCAGAACGTCGAGCTGATCAGTTTCATCCAGCCGCAAGTGCCACGGGTCATCAGTGGTGATCCGACGCGCCTGCGCCAGACACTGCTGAGCCTGCTGGAAAACGCCCTGAAGAAAACCGAGGAAGGCGAAGTGCTGGTGGTGGTCGCCCTCGACGAACGCAGCGCCGGGCCACGCCTGCGCATTGCCGTGCAGGACAGCGGCCAGCCGATGGACCAGGAGGAGCGCGATGCGCTGATGCACGCCGAGTTGCACAGCAAGCACTTCCTGTCGGCCAACCGTCTGGGTGGCAACCTCGGGCTGGTGATCGCCCGCCAATTGATCCGTTTGATGCAGGGCGAGTTCGGCATCAAGAGCGGCGCCAGCCAGGGCAGTACGCTGTGGCTGACCCTGCCGTTGGATCCCGATCGCCTGGAGCACCCGACCTCGGACCTCGACAGCCCGCTGCAAGGCGCACGCGTATTGGTGGTCGACGACAACGACACCTGCCGCAAGGTGCTGGTGCAGCAATGCAGCGCCTGGGGCCTGAACGTCAGCGCCGTGCCGTCGGGCAAGGAAGCGCTGGCCCTGCTGCGTACCAAGGCGCACCTGCGCGACTATTTCGACGTGGTTCTGCTGGACCAGAACATGCCCGGCATGACCGGCATGCAACTGGCGGCCAAGATCAAGGAAGACCCGAGCCTGAACCACGACATCCTGCTGATCATGCTTACCGGCATCAGCAATGCGCCAAGCAAGATCATCGCGCGCAATTCGGGGATCAAGCGCATCCTGGCCAAACCGGTGGCCGGCTACACCCTCAAGACCACGCTTGCCGACGAACTGAACCAGCGCAACCGTGGCCAGGTGGTGTTCCAGCCGCAGCCGGTCAGCCCCGCTGCGCCGGTCAAGGTGCCGAGCGACTTCCGCATTCTGGTGGCCGAAGACAACACGATTTCCACCAAGGTCATCCGCGGCATGCTCGGCAAACTCAATCTGCAACCGGACACCGCCAGCAATGGCGAAGAAGCCTTGCAGGCAATGAAAGCCCAGCGTTACGACCTGGTGTTGATGGATTGCGAAATGCCGATCCTCGACGGGTTCTCGGCGACTCAGCAATTGCGCGCATGGGAAGTCAGCAACCAGCGCATTCGCACGCCGATCGTTGCGCTGACAGCGCACATCCTCGCTGAACACAAGGAGCGCGCGCGGCAGGCCGGGATGGACGGGCACATGGCCAAACCGGTGGAACTGTCGCAACTGCGTGAGCTGATCGAGCACTGGGTGGCGCAGCGTGACCAACAGAATCGCACCGCCTCAACGTTCTGAGCGGCGTTGCCGATCAAGCGTCTCGCCGCTATTCAACAGCCATCGCCAAAACGTGAGCCGCTTGCCTGTCCCTGACTTTCAAGGCGATGGCATCACGTACAGGCCCGTAGAGTGTTTCCGACAAACTGGCTTTGGCGTAGCGCAAGCAGACCGCTCCCTGTATGTCCCGTGCTTCGAAACGCTGGGCCAGCGGGTTGAGTTCGATAGACCCATGAGCCTGGAACTCAACATAGACGCTCGAAATGCGCATTGGCGTCGAGGCGATGATCGCTAGCAATCGAACGGGTCCGGCAGGGGCATGAGCCTCATCGGGTAGGGACATGGTCCTTTGCACATGAGCTCGCAGCAGCGCCATGACGGGTTCGGCTCCCGATAACTGAGCCAAACGCTGCAAGGTCGCCACCGCCGCACTGGCGTTTTGCGAACCACCTTTGGCAATAGCGCCACTGATCCATTCGCTGACGGATTCGACATCCCCCTCATTGACGGACCAGTCTTGTCGGGCGCGCGCGTAGCGCAGCCAGTAGTCATCCATCAATTGGATGTAAGCGTCATACCAGTCAGTACCTTGCGACTTTTCGACTTTCTTGCTCGCGGCCAACTGCGCCAACAACACTGAGTTGACCAGATCGCTGTAACTATCCGCATCGTCCGCTGCCGGTAGCAACATCACGCAAGCGCCAACGATCAAAACCGAATAATCAAGTTTCATATCGTCCCCCGTAAAAAAGGCGACCTGTTACGGCCGCCTTTTCACTCATCAAATGTCGATCTCGTCAATCTTGTCCTTGTGCGGAATCAACTTGTTCTTGATCAACTCACGCACGCCATCCGCCACGAATGTATTTTTGGCAAATACCGTTTCACCGCGATACAACTTCACATTACGAATATCAAGATCCACAAACATGACTTTGGTCGAGGTGTTCCGACGCAGGAAGCGCACTGCGCCGACCGCCATGATCGCTTCACCGTCGACTTCCACGCAGGCGGCGCTGGAAACACCACCGACGCCATGCTCGAGCAGATTGCGTTCGTAAACGGTCAGTGCTGCGGTATCACGCTTTTGCAGGGCGGCAATGGCATCGCCCGCTACTTTCAGCATCAATGCGCTGGTTGGGCCAGGCAAGGCAACACCCGCGACGACCGAAGACAGAATCTCCAGAACCAGTTTGTCCATGCGAACACTGGTACCACCCACTTGCAGATCGCTGTAGTAACGGCTGACAGGGGTCCAGCCTGCCATGGTCATGATGTCCCGGAAGTACAGGTACCATTCCTTGCCCTGAGATTCTTCAGGGTATTTTTTGTTTGCTGCACGCGTTGCGAATAAAAAAGCATTCTGCGCATCGGACTTGTTATCGCCAGTGAGGTTACTGGAGAAACCCAGCACGCCCTCACCGACGATGCTACCGCGCGACGGCGCTTCAACATCATCACCGGAAATCTGCAAGCCACGTGGCTTGATAATCAGCGGATCACCGATATCACACTCACCCAGCGTTTCAAGACAGGTGTTTACATAACTTTCACGAACAGCTTGATTATACATTTGACACATCCATTAGTTAGAATCACAAGCTCCTCATGAACTTGTCAAATAACAATAACCAAGTATCAAACAAACAACAAAGCAAAACATGTAACTTGATATCTGAACTTTCCACTCACTTAGCAACTTTCACACAAGTTAAATCAAACCTGATTAAAACCACGCTTCCAGACACAAACAACTAAACCACTGATAGACTCCACGTCGTCCACTCCACAGCGGCGAGTCGAAACCATGCTCCATGTGTTGTTCAGCGTTTACCTGAAGATGCTTGTGCTCTACAGCCCGTTCTTCGTGCTGTCCTGCTTTATCAGCCTGACCCGTGGTTATTCGCGCAAGGAGCAACGACGCCTGGCCTGGAAAGTGGCGATCGCCACGCTGGTCTCCAGCGTTCTTCTGTATTTGTTCGGGCGAGTGATTTTCGATGTGTTCGGCATTACCGTAGATGCTTTCCGGATCGGCGCCGGCAGCGTGCTGTTCATATCGGCACTGGGCATGGCGCAAGGCAAGTCGGTGGTGCAGACGGACAATGTGCAGCAGGACGTGACGATCGTGCCGCTGACCATTCCCCTGACTGTCGGCCCGGGCACTATTGGTGCGTTGCTGGTCATGGGCGTCAGTCAGCCCCACTGGGACGACAAACTCACCGCCATCATGAGCATCGCCCTGGCCAGCTTTACCGTGGGTATCGTGCTTTATCTGTCGAATCGCATCGAACGGATTCTCGGCGATCAAGGCTTGCAGATCGTCAGTCGCCTGATGGGATTGTTCGTGTGCGCGCTGGCCGCACAGATCATCTTCACCGGGGTGAAGGGCTATCTGGTGCCATAGAACCGGAATGCAAAAGACCGCCAATACTTCCATCGGCGGTCTTCTTTGGTCACTGACAACTATCTTTCAAGCACAACTGAATCGTTAACTCAGATCGTTGATTCAGTCATGAGGTTGTTCTTCGCCTCCTCTATCAAGCTTTTGAGTGTCACGCTGCCTGTCACGCCCTTGGCCCCCAACATCCCTCGGGCGAGCGTCGATACCTGGCAAGGTCGCAACCCCTTGACCTCGAGTATGACGTCGCCGTGCAACGCCGGATCGTTCGCGCAGGCATCACGGAACAACACGCAGAGTCCGGAATCAGGATCGATCAGCACCAGGTGATCCCCGACAACGCCGACCTCCAGCGCTTGCGATGTGTCCAGCGACCAGATCAGGCGACTCATCACCGCGGGCGGGCCGGCCAGCGGGAACCGTGCATCAATGACCATCCGATCCAGCCTGCGCGTCAGAGCCTGCGACAGATGGCACTTCATGGAGCCGTGGCCCATCCGCACCACCAGTGTGCGCACGCCATCAGGAATCAGCGGCAACAGGTTCGGCGCATCCACTTGCCCTTCGATCACCAGCACCTCGGCGTTGCGCTGGACGTAATCCAGCGGCCCGATCTGCCGCTTGCTCGGATAACCCCGAATCAGTCGCTGCCCTGAATCGTTCAGAAGGACATCCGTGTGTCGCCGAACGCCCAGCAACTCGTAATCCCCGGGTAGATCCTGCGCTGCGATCCGGATCAATCGCGCACTGTCGACGAAGTACCAGCACGCGCTGGCGTCGCGGGTGGCGATGGAAATGAACGGGCGATGCGCCTGGTTCACCAGCATGGCCTCGAGGTCACGAATCAGGTGCTCGTCATGAGCGACCACCCAATCGAGCGCCACACCAGCCAGCACAGGTTGCGCCTGAGCGTGCAACTGCAACACCTGGCCATCGAGGGTCGTGCCCAGCAGCCCCGTACCGTCGATCCTGACGTCGGCGAAGCTCCACGGTGCCCATTGCCGTTCCGGCGGGGTCAACACTTCAGCGTGCAATAGCTGCGCAGCGGTTCCGAACGCCTGATCCAGTCGCTGCGGATCGATCAACGCCTGACGCCAGACTTGCCCTGCCGCCGGTTCGAACAACCACGCTGCCTGTCTGTCGGGGGTCAATCCCAGAAGACGTACATCGCCCTGCCGCGCCCCACTCAGCACCAGATGGTTATCCACGTACCATGCATGCAAACGCGCGTCGCCGGTGGCATTGACAACGCCGACAATCGTGAACCGTTCAACGGAGTACCGCTTGGCCAGCCCTTCCAGCGCCAGCCACCATTGGGTGCGGCTCTTGAGCCATTGTTCGCTCACGCCGGCGAAGCGCACCTCACCGGTGCTGTCGATTTCAAACGAAAGCCCCTCTGCGGTACTTGCCAGATAGCCGCTTTCCTGTGCCGCAATCTGCTTCAGTCCAGCAGGCTGCACCCAACGATGAGCCCATTGCATCTTGCCCTTGAGCACCGTGCACTGCGTCCGGCACAAGGTCTGCGCGTTACGGTCATAGATGACAAATACATCGCTGTCATCAGCCACCGTCAGCAGCATCAGGTCGTTCAGATTCTGGATCGAATCGGCCCAGCCCCGGGCGCGATGACGACGCGGCACCGGGCGAATGATCAGGTCGTCGCGAGTGCGGATCCAGGCCATGTCACGGAGGTTGTTTTCGATCATCCAGCAGATCGACACATAGGGCGCGAACTGCCAGTGGACCGTCGCGTAGGACTTGTCATGACTCGACTTGAGCACGATCTGCTCGCCGAGCACAGACGTCCAATCGGTCAACGGGGCCGTCTCATCGAGGAGCGCCTCGAATGCCGGTTCAAGACCGCGCGTGACTGAACTCAACCATAACTGCCCATCGTGAATAAGGTAATTGAAGCGCTCCACACGGCCGTCTGCTTGCAGATACTCCTGCACCACATGAACCACACCCTGCCCGTCGGCCTCCACACTGCGAATCGAGCTGGTGCCACGCGGCTTGAACAACAGACGATAGCGATGGCTGAGCAATCCCGTGTTCGCCTCGACCTGCCAGATTTCGAAACCCTCGGCCGATTGAAAAAACGCCGACTCGCCCACCACGACCGACAACTGCGCATCGTCGGCCGAAACGTCATCATTGCGCACGTAAAGAATCCGGTCCTCACGGGCGTCGTACCAACCGGTGGTGTAACGCGGTGCATCGGCTGGTTCGAATGGAATCAGATAATCGTGGATCGGCGTGTAGGGCAGCACCAGCCGATGGGCCCGGGCCAGTTCCTGCAGATGATTCTGCAATACCTGTCCGTGCTGTTCCTGAGGGGGGTGGTCCAGCAATAACGTGAGTATGCGGCCTTCGACTTTGAACAGGTTGCCGCCTTCGAGTAGCACATACAGATCAGGTGGAACACCGGCACTGACCTTGAACCGGCAATCCTTGACGCTGAACCGGCCGTCCTCGCCGAACACGATGTCGGTTTCACGAGCCCAGGGCGCCGCGATAATCCAGCGATCCTTCTGCGCACCGATCGTCTGCAACTCAACGTCGACACCGGGATTGAGCACCAGCGTGCAAGTCCCGCCGCCCCCCTGCAGCCGATAGGAAACCTTGCCCCGCCACAGGGACGGGATCACCGGCACGACCAGCTTGCGCTCGCGGGCATCAAGCTTGACGGTGATATCGGTGGGTCGGTAATCGGGATAAATCCGATAGACGACGTATTCGCTGGGAAAGGAATAGAACGAAAACAGGAACAGCCATTGGCCGTCCGGTTTTTTCTTTTCCAGGCGACGTGCAATGTCAAAACCCTTGTCGTGAAACACCGAGACAAACGGCAGGGTCTTGTACTCGTAGCGATAACAGTTCAGCGGTGTACAGGGTAAAACGATGGGTTGATCGGAGGGCGCAGTGAAACTCATCTCGTCGGGATAACCCAATTCGGCACTGAGGTTGATGGCGCGTGAGTAATCGGCTTCGAATTCCGGCACTCCGAAATGATCACGCAGCGGATACAGCCGGGTGCTGTCCAGCTGCATCCTGCCGTTGCCCAGATCCAGCTGCCTGATAATCAGCGACGGTCTCGGCAGCCAGGCACCTTGCGTGCCGTCGTACCGGTAGCCGGCACCGCGATGAGCCTGCTCGATTTCATCGAAGAACAGACCGACGGCTTTTGCCTCCTCGGCAATGATGGCGTAGGCATGTGCCAACGCGGTCACCCCGATCGCCAGCCCGCCCAGAATCACCCCGGCGCCACCGAGCACCGCAGCGGCCGTACCCGCCCCCAGGGCCGCCGCAGCAAGCCCTGTACCGGTCAGGGCCAGGCTCGCCGCGTCAAAGCCCAACTGAGTACCGTAAGTCGCGACCTCCACATCGTTCTTTGCGTTCGCCAACTGATAGATATCGAACCCGACATTGGCCAGCCCCAGTACCGCGCCAACGCCTTCATTGGCCACATGCCCCGCCACATTGCCCAAAGTTCTGGCGGTCAGTGGCGCCAGCGCTTCGGCCACCACTTGCCCAGTGGTCCGGGCCATGATCCTTTCATCACGCAATGCCGTTTGCAGGACCCCGACCAGCCCCGCCACGTCCACCAGATTGCCATGCACCAGCTGCGCATAGTTGACGTAGGCATGCCATTGCACGGCGGTGGTCAATGTGCGGCCTTCACCTTCGCGGGCGCGCAAGGCATTCATCAACGCCTGAACGGCGAACCCGGCGTTGAGGGTGTGAACAGCGGAAGCTTCCGTCGGATCGACTGGCGCGCCGGCCCGGGTACGTTTTTGGGCCAGCGTCGAAAACAGCTCGGCCAGATAATTTTTGATCCGCAGCAGACGGCTGTCGCGGCTGATGACCGTTGCCATCACCTCGCCGCTCTTCGGATCGAGCATGCTCACCCGATAAGTGCCCTCGAGGGTGACCTCCAGCGACTCGAATAACGGCACCAGTGGCGACACTGACTCATGCCCCTCCTGCAACCGCGAAGTCACGTCTGCGACCTGTTCGGCCCACCAGTGGCTGTCGGACTGCAGCAATGTGCTGGCCAGGTGTGGATTTTCAACCAGCGATTGTCCGTGTGCGCTGAAAAGCCGCTGGCGAACCCTGCGCAGCGGCATGCTCGGCAACGCATCCTCCCTTAAAAGGTGTGCCACCTTGGCACCGCTCGACAGATCCAGATCGGCTACCCGTTCCCCCTGGAGATCGATCAGATCGAACTGCGGACGGTCAGGCTCACCATAGGCGGCGTAATGTCTGGTCATGCCTCTCTGGAAAAATCTCGTCAGTACCGCTCTGAATGTGGCAGCAGTCTCGAACTCGAAGAGGCCGAAGTTGGGATCATAAAAGTGGTAGATGACTTCCGTGCCGTTGACGGTACGAGCAACCAGCATCGAATGATTGTCAGAGTTGAGCATCAAGGTTCGAGTACCGACAGACTCCTCGAGGGTCGCCGTGACCTGGTCCAGATCCAGCCGCCCCAGCGGAGTCCCGACATCGCCATACTTCACGCCACGCATCTCCTCAAGTGCCCCCAGAAAGGCGATTGTGTCAGCGTGTTCCGGCTCGAGTACCGCAAGGTAAAAACGCTCGTGCAATCGCTGGGTGGCAGCCTTGCCCTCAGTGATGGCTGCACTCATCGCCAGCGCAAGAGGAAAACATCGCCCGGCAGTCATATCGCCCATTCCGTGCATCAGCAGGTCCTGTGGCGCCAGTTTCACGGCACCGCCCTCAAGCTGATTGAGCACCTGCTCCAGGCGATCCTGCACTTGCTCACGATGTTCCTGGAGGGCCACCTTCTTGATCTGCGCGACCTGCTGCCCCCACTCATACAGCGTCGTCGCCCCGGCCAGGGCGGCTTTCTTCAGACTCAGCGCACTCGGCAAGTCCATCGGCAGTTCGTGCTGGACACTGTTCAACCCGGCAACGAATGCGGTGTCCCTGCGCTGAAACAGATGCTGCTCGATCGCCCCGAACCGTCCCGAAGTCCCGCGCTCCCTGACACTGTTGATCAGGTTTTCCATCACACTGTTCTGCGCCAGCAAACTCTGTTCATCCAGCGATTCAACGCCGAGCAAGGCCCCGAGTGTCAGGCGCTGCAACGGACTGAGGTGAGCCCGTTGCAAGGAGCCCGCCCCCAGACGCACCAGCACTTCGTCCAGCGCAAGGCTCCGGGTCTGTTCATTGGCCAGAGAAGCCGGTGGTCGCAGCCGCGTGTCCTGATTGCGGATCGCCTGACGGTCGTCGAAATCCAGTGGCAGCCGGTCGACGAACACTACCGGGCCGTCATGGCCGTTCATCATCGCCTGGGTAAACGGTTTACCCAGACGCTCGGCCAGGCGTTGCAGCAGCCCGGTCAGCAGAACATGGCGCCCTTCAATGAGCGGCCAGCCGAGCTCGAACTCGACGGTGGAATGATTGAGCAGTTCGTCGAGGTCGCCGGCGTAACGGGTGGTGTATCGGCCGTCGCGAAAACGCTGCTGTTCGTTCCTGACCCACTGTTGTTCATCGGCTCCGTTTTCTTTCCAGGAATGATCCAGCTCTTCCTCGCTTGAACGACTGACCGTGCCCTTCGGTTCAATGCCGACTTCAGCCCGAGAGGCTTCGCCAGCACGCGGGGTGAAATGCGCCTGCTCGTAATCTCCCATGCCAAGACGCATGGCAGCCGGTCCGGTGAGATAGATCGTGCCCTCACGTTCAAGGCGAATGCCGTCGCTGTAGTAACTGGCAGCGGCGTCCGCCAGATATCTCATCGCGATTTCATCCTCGTCCGACAGCCCCTCCAGGGCACCGAGGCGATCCTCAAGCTCCGCGATCGCCAGGGCTTGCATGGAGTCATCGTCGTGAGGGGCTACACCTCTTTCAGCCGCCGTCCGGAACACTGCGTTGACCACTTGATAGTTAAAACCCAGCCGCTGCATGACGGCCTCCAGCATTGGCGAGCCCGGGTGCGCCATCAGCCAGGCATTGCTCAACGAATTGCCCTCACGCACAGCACGCAACATGTAGGGGCGTGCAAGGAGATCGGAAGGGGGCTGGAAAACCTGATTCAGCGCAGGGCGGCTTCCGGCGAACGCTTCCAGCGCCTGGCGATGCTCTGCGGGAATACTGTCGGCATAATCCGTGTACCCGCCGCGCACCGCCTGGCGCCCCGGCATCCAGTGCGGATTGTGGTCCAGCAGTAATTGCAAAATCCCCCGCTGGCCATCGTTTCCGACCGTACTGATGTCCACGCCGCCCAGTACCTTCACCAACGGCGGGAGATTATCGACATCCGCGTACAGCCCCCCTTCGGGGAGCAATGCCTCCAGCCGCACGACATCGGATCCGGCGGCAAGATTGCCGCGCAAGCGCATCTCCTGATCGTAGATCGCTCGTAGCCGCATGGGTTGCGCAGCCCCGGCGAGATCACGCAACTGCAAGTCGCCACCGACCAACGCATGCACGCTCTGCAAATTGCGCTCTTTCAACGATTTGAGTCTTTCTGCCTGCTGTCCGTACGCCCGACTCAACAACTGCGTCCGAGCCTCATCAGCCGACACCCCGTTTGCAACAGCCTGATTGATGTGCGCGAACATCTCCTGTTTCAGTACGATGGCCCGCGCCTCATACATTGATCCAAGTTGCGCTTCAGTGGAGCTATCCATACCGCCGTTCTGCAGGCTGTGCAGTTTCGCTGCCTCGCTGATCAGCCGATTGGTTTCATGCGCCAACATGGCATCACTGTCATACCAGAGGTTGATCTTGTAACCCTCTCCAGCCAGCACTTGTTTCCAGAGATTGATGTAGTCGCGCTGGATCTCGCCAAGCCCGCCACCGAGCCAGACGAAGTGCAGGATTTTCGGCACGGCCGTAGCCGGAAGTTTCATCAACCCGACACTGGAGTGCAGGCGCGACTCGACAACTTCGAGCCTGTCAAAGATCTGCGCAAGATCCGGCGCTGTCCCGCCGTCCGGTGTCGCTACCGGTGCCTTGTCTAAACTACGGCGCACTCGCCCCTTGTTCAGTTCTCCCAGTGCCTGCTTGAGCAGCGCCAGCGGTTGCAACAGTCGAGGCGAGTCGAGCAGATCGATACACGCAGAATAGTAACGAAGCGCCGCGTCATATTGCGCGCTGTCCTTGTAAGGCTGCAGAGCCTGCTCAAATTCGGAAAACTTGAACAACGTCGCAAACTTCAGATGACCGACATCGGCAACATCATTATTAATTTCCCGCATACGTGAACTCCCGAAATAACAAATTACACGAGCCGATTGAAAATCACGCGCACAAATACCCCATTACAAAAAAATCGCTCTTGCAACAAGTTGATATCAATGCACAAACAACAGATCGACACGCACTTTCCGGAAGCGAAACTAGTATAAAAAAACCAACTCAACAAACAACAAGCCATTCAAACAATTTCAACGGAAACTTCCCGCCACATCAAAACTTCCAAACAAGTGTCACAGATATATAAATTGCCGTGCGATACGAAAGACAAGGCCGCGAACAATCCATTCGCGGCCTTGTCTTGTCAATCGATACCCGAGGGGGCACACAGCATGGAAGGGAGCATCAGCCGCCAGGCTTTTCGCCATACCAGCGGGGGGTGTACACCCAGTCGCCTCCCGTCGCACGGGGGAAGGTGCAGGTGGTGGATGAACCGATCAGCACCATGGTGCGCATGTCCACCTGATCCGCGGTCAATGCGCCCAGCGTAGTGGTACGCAGGGTCTGCCCCGGTCTGCCGATATCGCGACCGAGCACCACCGGCGTCTGCGGTGTGCGATGTTGGGCAACGATTTCCAGGGCTCGCCCCAACTGCCACGGACGGGCGCGGGAGATCGGATTGTAAAACGCCAATGCCAGATCGGCCTCGGCGGCCAGGTCCAGGCGCTTCTCAATGATCGACCATGGCTTGAGGTTGTCCGACAGCGACATCACGCAAAAGTCGTGTCCCAGCGGTGCACCGGCCTGAGCGGCGGTAGCGAGTGAGGCGGACACACCCGGCAGGATTTCCAGATCGACGCTGTGCCACGCCGGATCCGTCGATTCGTGCAACGCTTCGAGCACCGCCGCCGCCATGGCGAACACCCCCGGATCGCCGGACGAAACCACAATCACCGATCGGCCCTGCGCGGCCAGTCGGAAAGCGTGACGGGCACGCTGCATTTCTTCGCGGTTGTCGGTGCAATGCTGCACCTGATCGTCGCGGAAGGGGCCGGCCATGCGCACGTAGGTTTCATAACCCAATACGTCGGTGGCACGGGCCAGCTCGGCTTTTACCGCCGGCACCATCAGCTCTGCCGCGCCCGGGCCGAGGCCGATGACGGCCAGACGTCCGCGCGGACGACCGATCTGCGAAACATCCAGTGGCTGTTCTGCCACTGCGATGGCGATGTTGGGGGATGTCGCGATGACCCGAGCATGGGGGACGGCATGACCGGCGAGCTGACTAAGGTCATCCGCCGGCGCAACAAAGCGCAACGGCACCGTCAGTTCCAGCGCGGCTTCGCACAACGCCGCATTGGTCATCTGATTGTCAGCCGCCACCAGGCAGGCCAGCGATTGAATCGCCACACCGGCCTGCTGCAACGCATCACGGATAGTGCCCGGCAGGTCGGTCAGATCAGCACCCACCGCCACCGCCACACTGCGTGGATAAATCAACAACTCACTGGCGCTCGCCACGCGAGCATCGCTGCCCACACGAATCGAGCGCTGCGCCTGTGGATCTTCCGGCAGTTGCGCCTGCGCAAGCCACGGCGCGGCACCGTCGATGCGCACGCTGTGGCCGGCGAGCAGATCAGAGACAAAGCGCTTGCCCTGCTCCAGATCGCCGAGCGCGTAACCGCCGGGTGGATTGAGCAGGCAAGTGCCGAAACGCAACTCGCCGCTGGTGGTGATCGCCGCTGCCACTTCAAGTGCAGCCGCAATCTCGCGGGCCATGACGTTCACCCCGCCGAGGCCGCCGAGCAGCGGCACCACGGCGCTGCCGTCTTCAGCCACGGCGAGCACCGCTGGCTCGACGCCCTTCTCCAGCAACAGCGGCGCCAGCGTGCGGATGACAATGCCCGCCGCGCACAGGGCAATGATCGGCGTGTCCTGTTGATACAGCTCGCGCAGGGTCGCGCCGAAGTCGCTGTAAGTCAGGTCGGCGCCATCGACGCGCCCTTTCAGTCCATGAATCTGCGCAGTTGGATAGACCTGCTGCAGGCGACGGGCCGTGGCCAACGCGCCCTGGCCGAGAATGACGATGGCCGGTGTGGAATGAGTCATCAGCCTTGCCACCGTTCGCCGGGCACAATGATCAGCGAGAAGTACGGCGACGACATCGGCTCGACCTCATCCAGTGGCACGATCTTCTGGTTGGCCATGGTCGCGCGCTCGACATACAGCGCACGCTCGGCCAGGCCCAGTTCCGCCAACACATCGCGCACTTTCGGGAAATTGCGCCCCAGCTTCATGATCACCGCCGCGTCGGCATCGGCCAGACGACGTTTGAGCTCTTCGTGAGGCAGCACACCGGACAGCACCGACAGGCTCTGATTGCGATACACCAGCGGCGCGCCCAGCACCGACGCGCCGCCGAGCATCGAGCAGACGCCCGGCACCACTTCGGCTTCATAACGGTTGGCCAGGCGGTCATGCAGGTACATGTAGGAACCGTAGAAGAACGGGTCACCTTCGCAGATCACCGCTACATCGCGGCCGGCATCCAGATGCACGGCCACTTCCTCGGCGGCGTCATCGTAGAAATCGCTGATCACCTGCTCGTAGGACAGCGGCGCCGGCAGCACTTCGGTGGTCACCGGGTACACCAGCGGCAGCAGATTCTGCGCGTCCTGCAGGTGCGCTTCGATGATGCCGAACGCGTTACCCTTTTTGCCCTTGGCCACGAAGTACGCCACCACCGGCGACTCGCGCAACAGGCGCAGGGCCTTGACGGTAATCAGTTCCGGATCACCGGGGCCGACGCCCAGGCCAATCAAACGTCCTTGAACCTGCATCATTCGATCTCCGTGGCGAGGGCATTGACCGCCGCGGCGGCCATGGCGCTGCCGCCGAGGCGGCCCTGCATGATCACGAACTGCACGCCACGGCTGTTGGCAGCCAGCTCGGCCTTGGATTCGGCAGCGCCGACGAAGCCCACCGGAAAGCCGAGGATCAGCGCCGGTTTCGGGGCGCCGGCGTCGAGCATTTCCAGCAGATAGAACAGCGCGGTCGGCGCGTTGCCGATCACCACCACGCTGCCCTCCAGATGCGGACGCCACAGTTCCAGCGCCGCTGCCGAGCGGGTGTTGCCCAGCTCGCGCGCCAGCTCCGGAACGCTGTCGTCGCGCAGGGTGCAGATCACTTCGTTGTTGGCCGGCAGGCGCGCACGGGTCACGCCCTCGGAAACCATCCGCGCATCGCACAGGATCGGCGCACCGGCGGCCAGCGCATCGCGCCCGGCCTTGCCGGCGCCTGCGGAGAATTGCAGCCCGTCGATCGCCTCGACCATGCCGCAGGCGTGGATCACCCGCACCGCGAGTTTTTCCAGGTCGGCCGGGATGCGCGCGAGGTTGGCCTCGCGGCGAATGATCGCGAAGGAGTTGCGGTAGATCTCCTGACCGTCGCGGATGTAATCAAGCATCAAGGGGGCTCCGTGAGCGGGCGACGAGCAGGGTCGCGGCCGCTTCGATAGTAAGGTTTTGAGCGTGCAGCGCGCCGAAACCGGGCACCGCTGCATCGCGAATATAGAGGTCGTAATGACCGGGGCTGACGGCCAGCAACGTTGCCGGAGCGCGGTGGGCGGCGGCGCAGGAACGCGGGCAGCCGGACAGGTGCACATCCACGGCATGTGGCAACAGCGTCGCCAGCAGGCGGGCATCGTGTTTGGTGTCGGCCAGGCCTTTGCCGCAACCGTTGGAGCCGGTGCAGGCGATCAGGTGCGCCAAAGGACTTTCGGCATGGGTCAGCAGGTTCAGCTTGCCCAATTCGTCGAGCACTTGAACCGCAGCGGTTTCCCGCACATTGGGCAGCAACAGACTCTGCCAAGGGGTGAAACGCAGGGTGCCGTCGCCGAAAGTTCTGGCCAGTTGCGCGGCGCCACGCAGCATGTCCGGATCGAGGCGGCCAAACGCCGGTGCGGCGCCGACATACACCTGACCGGCCGATGGCTGAGGATGGATGCCGATGTGCAAGCCTTCCGGCGTCGATTCACGCCGCCAGTCGCCGACGCTTTGCAGACGGATCCGCCGCCCGAGTGTTGCCAGGAGCATCGGCGCCGGACATTCATCCAGCAGATGACGCATTCGCGTCTGCTCCGGTCGAGCCAGATCGAGGAACACCTCCAGCACCGCCACCACCAGCGCATGTCCGTGCGCAAGCGCCACGGCGGCCAGCGGTCGCTCCGTCGGGCAACCCGCCAGGCCGAATGCCAACAGCGTTTCCCCGCGCTCTTCGTAAATTGACAACCACAGATCATGGGGATGTTCGAGCATCGCCAGCGCTTCACCGCCATCCAGTTGCACGGCGAACTTGGCGCTCAGCTCGTGGAAACGCGGATGGCTTTGCAGGGTATCGAGAATCTGCCCGGCGAGCGTGCGGGTATCCAGGCGCATCTGCGGGTCGATTCCGGCAGCAGGGCTTAGCATCAGGTTGCGCACGTCATCCCCGGCAGCGGTTCGCGGCCCGAGGCCGGCGGCCAGCAGGCTGTCGATCAGCGCGGTGCCGTGCTCGCCGATCCCGCGAATCTGCAGGTTGGCGCGGTTGGTTGCCTCGATCACGCCACTGGCGAAACGCTCGGCGGCATCCGCCACTACCTCAGCCTGCTCGGCGCTGATCGAACCACCATTGAGTTTGATCCGGCAGATACCACCATCCAGCGCCTGGACGATACGCAGCAACCCCGGACAAGCCGAGGGGCGTAGAGCTGTTGACATCGAGCGTTCGTTCAAGGGATGACCGGCTGGCTGGCAGCACCGTGAGGGCGAAAGGTCGCCATTATGCCTGCTTTGCCCGAGCGCATGAAAATGCCTGCCGGTCGGATTCTGCGTTGCCGGGCTATTCCCGTGGAAGAAAATCGCCGCAGAGGGAGGCGATCACAGCGGGTAATCCTCGAAATTGAATTTGATCCCCTCCAGCGCCTTTATCACACTGGCTCGACGAGCATCCAAGACCCGGCGACTGATCACCACCTTCCGAGCCAGAACATCCAGCTGAGTCATTACTTGCGAAACGTTCCAGAAAAAATACCCGGTGTTCAGGCTCGACTTGATGAACCGGGTATTTGTCACGATCAATTCCATATCACCATTGGCGTTGTAATTGATCGGCATGATTTTGAAATCGAACGCCTTGCCACTAAGGCCTTTGATCTTTTTCAACAGTGCAACGTCGCCTTCGAGCGCCACCAGCCCTCGATCAACGCCAGCCACCTGTTCAGCACTCAGCAGCGGCGATGCCAGTCGTGACCAGACCTCGCGCACGCTGCCCCGGAACTGCGTTTGAACGTGCTCGATCGGTTGATAATTACGGCTCCAGCCATGCGACCACAGTACATCGGTAAAATAATCGGTCCATCGTCCAGGCTGGGTCGCACTGTTATAAGTCATATCCGCCTGGCGCTGTGCCAGGTAAGTACAGTTCAACGCGAACTGATAGTCCTCGTGTGTTTGTCCCCGACTGCCGGTCAGCAATATATCGCCGACAAGTGTCGCATTATGTTTTATGTCATCCATGTTTACATCACATCCCTATAACAGGACGCCAGCAAGGCGTTCAACCACTAGTTAATTAAATAATCGTTCAGAAAATGATCCAGTGCGTTTTATGGGTAACGTTCAACTTGATCAAAAACCAAAATAACAAAGACGCTCGATCCACCAATCGGTTTTCAGCCACATAACATGTCTACGCTGCCTTCGCCTGCAACAAGGCAGCAACGCCAGACAACAGAAGCCGCGCTATCATGCGCCGATTGAACGGCGCACGAGATTGAGGAACGGCATGACACCCTGGCTGACGGTAGTGGGAATCGGTGAAGACGGCTTCAAGGGCCTGGGCAAGAATGCCCGCCGCGCCGTGCTGGGCGCCTCGCGGATCATCGGCGGCCAGCGTCAACTGGACCTGTTGCCGACGTGCATCGGTGGCGAGCGCCAGTTGTGGCCGAGCCCGTTCTCCCTGGCCCCGGTTCTTGAACGCCGTGGCGAAGCGGTCTGCGTGCTGGCCAGTGGTGATCCGATGTACTACGGCGTTGGCGCAAGTCTGGCGCGGCAGGTGCCGGGGGCCGAGATGCTGGTTCTGCCAGCGCCATCCTCATGCTCGCTGGCGGCCGCCCGACTGGGCTGGCCGTTGCAGGACGTCAATGTGCTGTCGCTGGTGGCCCGCCCGCTTGCGGCCCTCAACGCACAACTGTTCAGCGGCGTGCGCCTGTTGCTGCTGAGCAATGACGGCCAGAGCCCGGCCGCAGTTGCGCAATTGCTGCGCGAGCGCGGATTCGGCGCCAGTCGCCTGAGTGTTCTGGAACATCTGGGCGGCGACGCTGAACGCCGGATCGACGGCACAGCCAACGACTGGAACGATCCGCTCATTGCCGACCTCAACGTGATCGCCATCGAGTGCCTGGCCGATCCGCATACACCGCGCCTGTCGCGCCTGGCCGGCCTGCCGGACTCGGCCTTCGAGCACGACGGCCAACTGACCAAGCGCGACGTACGCGCCATCACCCTCGCCCGTCTCGCCCCGACCCCGGGCGAACTGTTGTGGGACGTCGGCGCCGGCAGCGGCTCGATCGGCATCGAGTGGATGCGCGCTCACCCGAGCTGCCGCGCCCTGGCCATCGAGGCCGACGAGGGTCGCCAGCAACTGATCGAACACAACCGTGATGCCTTGGGCGTTCCTGGCCTGCAACTGATTCGCGGCAGTGCTCCTCAGGCCCTCGCCGGTCTTGAGCGTCCGGACGCCATTTTCATCGGCGGCGGCGTGACCCGCGAAGGCGTGATCGACACCTGCTGGGAACACCTCAAACCCGGCGGCCGACTGGTGGCCAACGCCGTGACGCTGCAAAGCGAAATGACCTTGATGGCCTGGCGCGAACGCCACGGTGGCGAGTTGACCCGCATCCACATTGCCCAGGCACAGCCGCTGGGCGGGTTCGACACCTGGCGCCAGGCCTTGCCGATCACCCTGCTCGATCTGGTCAAACCCCTTGATGCGTGACGAAACCGCCGAACAACCCGCGCCCCTGCGCAGCGGCCTGACCACCGGCAGCTGCGCCACGGCCACCAGCCTCGCCGCTGCCCGTCTGCTGCTCGGTGGCTCATCGGCCGACGCCGTGCAGATCGTGTTGCCCAAGGGCAAGCAGGTGCAGATGCGTCTGGAGTTCTGCCGGCTGACCGAAGACGGCGCCGAAGCCGGAACGATCAAGGATGCCGGCGATGATCCGGACGTGACTCACGGCGCCCTGCTTTATTCGCGGGTGCGGCTGATGGCCGAGCCGGGGATTCGCTTCGTGGCCGGCAAGGGCGTCGGCACTGTGACCCGGCCAGGGTTGGTGCTGGGCGTCGGCGAACCGGCGATCAACCCGGTGCCGCGCAAGATGATCAGCGATCACCTGACCCTGCTCGCCGAAGAAACCGGCTATCGCGGCGGCTTCGAGGTGACGGTCAATGTCGAGGGCGGCGAAGCCCTGGCGCTGAAAACTATGAACCCGCGTCTGGGGATTCTCGGCGGCTTGTCGATCCTCGGCACCAGCGGCATCGTCCGGCCGTTTTCCTGCGCGGCATACATCGCTTCGATCCATCAAGGCATCGACGTGGCGAAAACCAACGGCTACCTGCACATCGCCGCCTGCACCGGCAACGCCAGCGAAGACACCATGCGCCGGGTCTACAACCTGCCGGAAATCGCCCTGATCGAAATGGGCGACTTCGTCGGCGCGGTGCTCAAGCACCTGCGCAAAGTACCTGTGGAGAAACTCAGCCTGTGCGGCGGCTTCGGCAAGATCAGCAAACTGGCGGCCGGGCACATGGACCTGCACTCGCGTCATTCGAGTATCGACCTGCCGCAACTGGCGGAATGGGCAGCGGCGATTGGTGCTGACGATGCGTTGCAGCAAGCCATTCGCGGGGCGAACACCAGTCAGCAGGCGTTGGCGATGGCCCGTGCGGCGGGCGTTGCCCTCGGTGATGAAGTTTGCCGCCATGCGCTGGAATTCGCCCGCAGCGTGGTGCCGGCGCAGGTGCAGGTCGAGGTGTTTGCGATTGATCGTCAGGGTGGCATTGTTGGCCATGCGGGTGCCTTTGAATGAAGCGAATCTTGTTGCTCGGCGGCGTGACGGAAGCGTTGGCGATCGCACGCACGTTGGGACCGGAGCACATCTACAGCCTGGCCGGTGTCGGCCGGGTGCCGACCGATCTGACGTGTCAGGTGCGCGTCGGCGGCTACGGTGGCGCCGAAGGTCTGGCGCAGTTCATTCGCGACGAACGCATCACACTTTTGTTCGACGCGACCCACCCCTACGCCGCACAAATCAGCCGGAACGCCGCCACCGCCGCGCAACTCACCGGCATCCCCTGCTGGGCCCTGCGCCGCCCCGCGTGGCAACCGCAACCGGGCGATGACTGGCGCGAAGTCGCCGACTGGGCCGAACTGATCACCGCCCTCGAACCCTTCCGCCGCCCCCTGTTCACCCTTGGCCGCGAACCGCTGCAACACCTCGATGAAATCCCCGCGCACCAGTTCTGGACCCTGCGCGCCCTCGACATTTATCCCGGCAACGAACGCTGCGAAGTCATCGGCGCCCGTGGGCCGTTTCTGCTGGAAGATGAGCGGGCGCTGTTCGAACGCCGGCAGATCGACGTGCTGATCAGCAAGAACAGCGGCAGCACCGCAACCGAGCCGAAGCTGGACGTGGCGCGGGCGCTTGGGGTGCCGGTGATGGTGTTGAAGCGGCCGGAGTTGGCGGGGGTTGATCGGGAGTTTTGGACGCTTCAAGAAACACTTGTTGAATTGGAGACAATCAACTCCTGAGGCAAGATCCACGGCTTGCATGATAAGTAACCTATTTGTTACCTTCAGGGCCGACTGTGATCACACTCGAAGAATATCTACAAGAAAACGATTCAAGCCCGTTTGGCCGTTGGATCTCCACTTTGAGCGTGCCGGCCGCAGCGAGGGTTTCGAAAGCCTTGGCACGGTTGGAAGCGGGCAACACCTCCAACATCAAGTGGTTCGATGGTCTCGGCGAATACAAAATAAACTGGGGGCCTGGCTATAGAATTTATCTGATACAAGAGGGAAAACGACTGATCATCATGTTCGGTGGAGGAGATAAATCCACACAGAGACAGGACATCAAACAGGTGAAAGCACTGATAGCCGAATTTCGAACTCGAAAAAAAGCTGAACAGAACCAGAGGTAATTTGATGGCGCTCACTCGAAGCTACAAAATTTCAATTTCAGAGCGTGCACAACGTGATCCCGAATTTGCCCAGGCATTACTGGACGAAGCCGCAACGCTTTTTCTGAATGGCGAGCCAGAAGTTGCCAGGATAATTTTGCGCGACCTCGTCAATGCAACTGTCGGATTCGAAGAGCTTGCAAGGGAAACTGAAAAGCCCAGCAAAAGCCTGCATCGAATGTTGTCCGCCAAAGGCAACCCGAGCATGGACAATCTGGCGAAAATTTTTTCGGTAATCCGAGCTACGCTGGGAGTAGACATGGAGGTTCACGCGGTACCAGTGAACTGAGCGATTGGTTGATGAGATCGCTGCGACACCAAACCGCACGACGCTTTTTTACTTATCGGCCCTGATCAGGCTAAATAGCCGCGCCTGATCGCCCACCCTACGGATCTGTCCCATGAACCGACACCGGCTCGCATTTGCCTGGATCGCCTGCTTTGCAGTGCTGTTCAACATGCTCGCCATGCCGTTGACGGGAGCGATGGCGCAGGCGGCGCAGACGCCGGCTGAGCAGTTGCTGTGGAGCAGTTTCTGCACCGGCAGCGGGACGAAGATGGTGGCGATCGACATCGGCAGCCTCGATCAGAAAGCACCGCAAAGCGGTGACAATCATTCGACCATGCAGCATTGCTGGTGCTGTTCCGGATCGGCGCCGGTGGTGGCGTTGCCGGGGCATTCGCCGCAGCTGTATTTCGCTCAGTACGAAAGTAATCGCAGTGTGGCGCCCGCCTTGCTGCAAACCCCGACACCGCGCCAGCAATGGCCGAGCCTCAATCCCCGCGCCTCTCCTCTGGTCTGATTTGTTCCCGCATTTGACCTGCGTTTCAAATCGTTCTGGAGAACTGCCATGTTGAACAAATTCATCGTCATCGCTGCGCTGTTGCTGCCTGCGTGCTTCGCCCATGCCCACGAATACAAGGCCGGCGAGCTGGAAATCGCCCACCCGTGGTCGCAGGAACTGCCGCCGAACGCGCCGACCGTTGCCGCGTATTTCATCATTCACAACGCCGGCAAGACCGCTGACCGCCTGCTCAGCGTCGACTCGCCGATTGCCCCGACAGCGGAACTGCACGAGCACGTGATGCAGGGCGATCTGATGAAGATGCAACAGGTGCCGAACGTGGCCATCCCGGCCGGTGAAAACGTGACATTCGCGCCGATGGCCTATCACGTGATGCTGATGAATCCAACCGACCGCAGTCTGCTGACCGACGGCAAACGCTTTCCCCTGACGATGCACTTTGAAAAGGCCGGTGACGTGACCGTCGAAGTCGCCGTGCAGAAGAAGCCGCCGCAAGCCACGCAAGCCCACGCGCACGCCCAGTAACCGTTCCGGCAGACTCCGCCCATGCGCCCCCTGAGCGCCAGGCCCTCCCTGCAACGCCGTCAGACTGAACACCTGACCCGCGGCAGCTGGATCGCCCTGTTCGCCATGTTGATGATCTTCATCGGCCCGCTGATTTCCCAGTCGATGCCGATGGATCAGCACGCCTCGACCTCCATGCCGATGAGCATGGACATGTCGATGGACATGCCGGGCATGGATCACTCCGCGCATGCAGCAAAACCCTCGGCCGAACACTGCCCGCCGCAATCCTCGCACCACGTACTGTGGGAAAAATGCGGTTATTGCAGCCTGCTGTTCAACTGCCCGGCGCTGACCGGCGGTGGCAGCTTCGCCACCTTCAGCATTCCACTGGTCAACACCTTCACCCCACCCTCCCCGCGTCTGGGCCATGCCCGGCGGACCTTCTTCCCCGGCGCCCGCACCCGCGCCCCGCCCGTCGCAGCGTAAACACCCACCTCTGATTGCACACGGTTGAGAAGACAGCTTCAGGCTGCCGGCCGTGTTGTTTACGACTGTTTGATGGAAATTGTCATGTCCAGGTTTTCTGCTGTCCCACGCCCGGGTTCTGCCCCGGTGTCCTTTGCTCTGAACGAATCCCGCGTTCGTTTCAGACACGCGACCGCCGTCCTTTGCGGCGTCCTGCTGTCCCCGCTGGTCCACGCCGACGAACATGCCGGCCACGCTGACGAACTGAGCCCGACGGTGATCACTGCCATCGCCCCGAGCTCGCCGCTGACCATCGTCACCAACCCGAAAGACCCGCGCCAACCGGTGCCGGCCAGCGACGGCGGCGACTACCTGAAGACCATTCCCGGCTTCGCCCTGGTGCGCAACGGCGGCACCAACGGTGATCCGGTATTGCGCGGCATGTTCGGTTCGCGCCTGAACATCCTCACCAACGGCAGCATGATGCTCGGCGCCTGCCCCGGCCGAATGGACGCGCCGACCTCGTACATTTCGCCCGAGACCTACGACAAACTCACCGTGATCAAAGGCCCGCAAACCGTGCTTTATGGACCGGGCGCCTCGGCCGGCACGATCCTGTTCGACCGCGAACCGGAAAGCTTCGGCGAACTGGGCACCCGCGTGAACGCCAGCGTGCTGGCCGGCTCCCACGGGCGCTTCGACAAAGTCATCGATGCGGCGGCCGGCGGTTCGTTGGGCTACGTGCGGGTGATCGGCAACACCGCGCATTCCGACGATTACCGCGACGGCAACAACGACATCGTTGCCTCGCGCTATGACAAGTGGAACGGCGACGTGGCGCTGGGCTGGACACCGGATGCCGACACCCTGATCGAACTCACCGCCGGCAAGGGCGACGGCCAAGCGCGCTACGCCGGACGCGGCATGGACGGCTCGCAATTCCTGCGCGAAAGCCTCGGTCTGCGCCTCGAGAAATCCAACCTCACCGAGGTGCTGGAGAAGCTCGAAGCGCAGGTCTACTACAACTACGCCGACCACGTGATGGACAACTACACCCTGCGCACGCCGTCCGGCACCGGGATGATGGCGGGACCGATGGCGTCCAACGTCGACCGTCGCACCCTCGGCGCGCGCATCAAGGCCACCTGGCGCTGGGCCGATATTCAGCTGATCACCGGCCTCGATGCGCAGACCAACGAACACCGGCAGCGCAGCGGCATGGGCATCGATACCTACAAGGATCAGCCGTTCACCAAGGACGCCGACTTCCATAACTATGGCGTGTTCAGCGAAATGACCTGGTACGCCGCCGACCGCGACCGGCTGATCACCGGCGCCCGGGTCGACCGCACCTCGGCCAAGGATTATCGGCAGAGCACCGGCTCGGGAATGATGTCCCGGCCGAACCCGACCGCTGGCGATACCCGCGCCGACACCCTGCCGAGCGGTTTCATCCGTTACGAGCATGACCTGGCCGACAGCCCGACCACGCTCTACGCCGGCCTCGGCCACGCCCAGCGGTTCCCGGATTACTGGGAGCTGTTTTCGCCCAAATCCGGCCCGGCCGGTTCGGTCAATGCGTTCGATTCGATCAAGCCGGAAAAGACCACCCAGCTCGACTTCGGCGTGAACTACAAGAGCGCCGACCTCGAAGCCTGGGCCTCGGGCTACATCGGCCAGGTGCGCGATTACATCCTGTTCGATTACACCCCGACGATGATGGGCATGAGCACCTCCCGCGCCGAGAACATCGACGCGCGGATCATGGGCGGCGAACTCGGTGCCGCTTACAGACTCACCGACAACTGGAAAGCCGATGCGACCCTGGCCTACGCCTGGGGCAAGAACAGCAGCGATGGCAAGGCCCTGCCGCAGATGCCGCCGCTGGATGCACGCTTCGGCCTGACCTACAGCGAAGACAACTGGAGTGCCGGCGCACTGTGGAGGGTGGTCGCCGCGCAAAACCGTATCGACCAGAACAAGGGCAACGTGGTCGGCAAGGATTACGACAAGAGTTCAGGCTTCGGCGTGTTCTCGCTCAACGGTGCCTACCGGATCAACAAAAACTGGAAGGTCAGTACCGGCGTCGACAACCTGTTCGGCAAGGCTTACGCCGAACACCTGAACCTGGCGGGCAACGCCGGGTTCGGCTACCCGGCCAACGACCCGCAAGCCATCAATGAACCGGGGCGCACGCTCTGGACCAAGGTGGACATGAGTTTCTAACAGCATCGCCAGCAGGCTGGCTCCCACAAGGATCGAGTTGAACCTGTGGGAGCTAGCCCTGCTAGCGATAGGTTGCGCAGCAACCGCAACAGACAACGAGAAGATCCAAGCCAAGCGGAGCACACGTGATGAAACAGCCCAAACCGAATTTCTACAACCTGGCCTGGCGTTGGCATTTTTATGCCGGATTGTTCGTCGCCCCATTCATGGTGATGCTGGCCCTGACCGGCATCATTTACCTGTTCAAGCCGCAGCTCGATTCGCTGATGTACAGCAGCCTGCTGAACGTCCCCGCCGGGCATCACACGGTGCCGGCCGATGACTTGCTGCAAAAGGTCAAAAGCGCTTATCCACAGGGCCAGGTCACCCAGTACCTGCCGCCGGTGAATGCCGAGCGCAGCGCGCAGTTTGTCGTGGCCAATGCCGGCCATGAGCTGAACGTGTTCGTCGATCCGTACCACGGCGACATCCTCGGCAAGCAGGATGCCAAGCAGAACCTGCAAGCCATCGCCCGGGCGATCCACGGCGAATTGATGATCGGCACCGTCGGTGACCGGTTGATCGAAATGGCCGCCGGCTGGGGCGTGGTGCTGGTGGTGTCCGGGGTTTTCCTGTGGTGGCCGCGAGGTCAGGCAGCGGGGATTCTGTGGCCACGCCTGAGCAGTCGCGGCCGCGTGCTGTGGCGTGACCTGCATGCCGTGACCGGATTCTGGGGCGCGGCCTTGCTGCTGGTGATGCTGCTCAGCGGCATGACCTGGACCGGCTTCTGGGGCAAGCAGTACGCCCAGGTGTGGAACGTGTTCCCGGCGGCGATGTGGGACAACGTGCCAACCTCCGACGTCGAGGCCGGCAGCCTCAACAACGCCGCGCGCCAGACCGTACCGTGGGCGATGGAAAATACCCCGATGCCGATGTCCGGCGACCATGCCGAACACATGGCCCACGGCGGCATGCAACACGGCCCCGCCGCGCCGACCATCCGCCTGCAGGACGTGCAGAATATCGCGATCGAGCGCCAGGTCGAGCCGGGCTACAGCATCACCCTACCGACCACCGCCACCGGCGTGTTCACCATCGCCGTGTTCGCCGACGACCCACGCAACGACGCGACCCTGCACATCGATCAGTACACCGGCAAGGTGTTGGCCGACGTGCGCTTCGAGCAGTACGGCGCTGTTGCCCGCGCTACCGAGATCGGCGTGATGCTCCACGAAGGCAAGATGTTCGGCACTTTCAATCAGATCGTCGTGCTGCTGATCTGCCTGATGATCCTGCTCAGCGCCGTCAGCGGCGTGGCGATCTGGTGGAAGCGTCGACCACAGGGCAAGTTCGGCGTGCCCCCGCTGCGCCACGATCTGCCGAAGTGGAAAACCGGGGTGGCGATCATGCTGGTGCTGGCGGTGGTGTTTCCGCTGGTGGGGGCTTCGCTGGTAGTGGTGTGGTTGCTGGATCGGCTGCTGGTGTCGCGTCTGGGCCGGCAAACTGAATCTGCCTCAACTTCATCGTGAATCACGCAAGATGCGCGATCCAGACAGATCTTTAAACTGCCGGGGCTTAAACTCCGGCAATTTTTAGTGTTACTGTATAACGCAAATTTGCTGCTCTGCCCGCAGCCATGCACTGTCATGAGCCTGCGGGCTTTTCTTTTGAAGAAGTGATTCACCGCCCCGATGAACAAGTACCTCTTGTCCAGCCTCTGTCTGTTCGCCCTGAACAACAGCGCCCACGCCGACAACGCCCCGCTGACGCTGCCCACCGGCACCATCACCGCCCCGGCCAATGACGACCAGACCGTCAGCCTGACCACGCCGACCAGCGCCGGCTCGCGTCTGAACCTCAGCGCCATGGAAACCCCGGCCAGTGTCGAAAGCCTGAGCGGCGAACAAGTCCGCGCCCGTGGCGACCGCAGCGTGCAGGACGCGGTGTCGCGCAGCACCG
>Ga0207713_1000870_pt1 | contig 27610 bp, 25 predicted proteins | sample KBSS64metaG_FD_184404 | JGI IMG/M metagenome (GOLD analysis project Ga0207713, IMG submission 184404) | Switchgrass rhizosphere microbial communities from Kellogg Biological Station, Michigan, USA - KBS S6-4 metaG (SPAdes) (version 2) | ecosystem: Host-associated > Plants > Roots > Rhizosphere >... | reverse complement strand
TGTGCGATGCCGCAGCGGCGCCTCACGGCAAGTTGCGGGTCAGCCTGCCGCAGGTGCATGACCTGGTGATGCCGGTCATGAACGAGTTCATGGCGCTGTATCCGCAGATCGAGCTGGATCTGGACCTGACCGATCGCATGGTCGATGTGGTTGAAGAAGGTTTCGATGCGGTGATTCGGACGGGTAAACCGCGAGATTCGCGACTGATGGCACGACCGTTGGGCGAGTTTCATATGGTGTTGGTGGCCAGCCCCGCGTACCTGCGCGAGCGCGGCGAACCGCTGACCCCGGCCGATCTGGCGGAGCACGCCTGCCTGCGCCATACGTTTCACGCCACCGGCAAACTGGAGTCCTGGCCGTTCAAACGCGAAGAGGGCGCTCCCGAGCCGACCTTGCCGACACGCCTGGTCAGTACGTCGATCGAAGCCGTGCGGCATGCAGCGCTGGCGGGCATGGGCATCGCTTGTCTGCCGGACTTCATGATCTTCGAGGCGCAGCAGCAGGGTCGCCTGCAGCGCGTGCTCGATGAGCATCTGGAGCACGTCGGGCAGTTCTGGGTCCTGTGGCCATCAAGCCGGCATGCAACCGCCAAATTGCGCGTGTTCATCGATCATTTATCGGCGCGACTTTTTCCTGTCGCCCATGACCGGTAGAGTTGTAACTGTTTTAAGACACTAATCCATACGCCGCGGGGCAGCGATCTGTTGCACAATACGCCCCGGATCGTTTTCCCCTCAGGATGTTTAATGTTGAATTCTATTCCCGTGCGTTTCATCGGGTTGGCGTTGTTGCTGACCGCCGCTGCCGGCTGCTCCAAGGACAAGCCTATCTACGAGCATGAGAATTTCGACGACTCCGGCACCTTTTCGCGCAATTACCCGGTGACCGACACCGCCAGTTGCGAAGCGGCCCGCCGAGCGTTACTCAGCCAGGGCTACATCATTACCAGCAATGACCCGAAACTGGTCAGCGGGCACAAGAGCTTCCAGCAGACCGGCGAAACCCACCTGGAGATCAGCTTCAACGTGGTGTGCGCCGATGATGGCAGCGCCGGCCATCACGCCACCGTGTTCGCCAACGCCTTGCAGGACCGCTACGCGCTGAAGAAGACCAACAACTCGGCCAGTCTGGGTGTCGGCGTATTGGGTTCGGTGTCGATGCCGATCGGCTCGTCTGACGATTCGATGGTGAAAGTGGCCAGTGAAACCGTGTCGTCGCAGAAGTTCTACGAGCGTTTCTTCACCCTGGTCGAGTTGTTCCTGCCGGCCGACGCGAAGAAAGCCGCGCATATCACCGAAAAGCCCAAGACTGACCTGGGTGTGCCGGAAGCCAAGGCAACGCCGGCTCCTCTGGCTCCAGCCCCAGTGGCTGAACCGACCCCAGCGCCGGCCGCCGAGCCCGCTGCGGTACCGGCGCCAGCGCCTGCAGAAGCGGCCCCGGTCAGTTCCGAGCCGGTAGCACCGCCTGCCGAAGCCGCGCCGATCACCCCGGCACCGGTTGCCGAGCCTGCGCCCGCGACGGAAACCATCACGCCGCCGGCCAACCCGACGGACATGCCGCCACCCTCCGAGCCGATTCCGGCCATGCCTGCCTCCGGGCAGTAAACTTCACGCCACGCCTCCGGCTCCTGTCGGACGCGTGGCGTTTTGTTGTCTCCCTTGAGCTTCTTCCTGCCAGCCCCGTCGAAAAATATCCCGCGATAAATCCCTGACCGCCTGCTACGTTTATTTCATGAAGGACGCGTTTCATTTTTCCTTCACACGGGCACTTTATGCTCGAGGCGCTGGTCATTTGTTCCAGGCCATTTCAAGCAAGCGTCAGGGGGATTACGCAATGGATGACTATCAAGAAGAACTGCTGGAATTCCAGGCCTTTGAGCTGGATTCACCAGAGCCTGCGGAAGACGCCACCGAGCTGTGAGGCGTCAGCCTGTCTTGCGGTGACTGCGGCGAAACTCGCCCGGTGTCTGGCCGTTCCAGCGCTTGAAGGCGCGCTGGAAAGCTTCTGCCGAGGCAAAGCCCAGCAGGTAGGCGATCTCACCGAATGCCAGTTCGGTGTCGCGGATGTAGGTCATCGCCAGATCACGGCGCGTGTCATTGAGGATCGCGCGAAACTGCGTGCCTTCCTCGGCCAGCTTTCGCCGTAACGTCCAGGTTGGCAGCTTCAGGCGTGCCGCCACTTCCTCCAGGTCGGGTTCCCGGCCACCATTGAGCAACGGCCCGAGCAATTGCGTGATGCGTTCGCGCAGGCTGCGGGTGCGGGTCAATTGCTCGAGTTCCCGTTCACACAGACCGAGCAAATGTTTCCAGGTGCTGGGGCAATGCTCCGGATTGCGTTGGCCCAGGCTGGTGAGGCTCAGGCGCAGTTGATTGTGTTCGGCGCCGAACTGGATCGGGCATTCGCCAAGCACCGCATAAGCGTCGCGATAATCCGGGTTGTCGAACTCGATCTCGATCCGCTCGGCGCGCAAGGGTTCGGGGCTGACGCTGGACAACTGATGCAGCCACCCGGCAATGATCGAATCCACCACAAACCGGTTGTAAGCGTTGTACGGGCTGATCGAATAGAAGCGCAGCCACGCACCGCTGGCGTCTTCGTGGAAACTCGACTGGCCGCGATAGTTGGAACCGTACAACGGTTCGAAACGAGTCAGGCAGCGAGCGGCTTCGCGCACGGTCGGGGCCTGCGCGGCGGTCACACCGGCCAGCCCGGCCTGACTCAATCGGCTGAGTCCGCCCATGCGCAAACCCAATGCCGGATCGCCGGTCAGCTGGATCGCGCCATGCCCCAGGCGCATGTAGCGCGGGATCGACAGACGCGCCCCGGCTTCGGCCAGCCGTGCGGCATCCAGGCCGTACTGTTCGAGCAATGGCAGCGGATCGACGTCATGGCTGCGTACGGCATCGGCCAGGCTGTGAACAAAGCCCACCGACAGATCCCCGAGACGCATCGGCTGCGGCTTCACGGGTTACAACCAGAGGTTCAGCAGGCGCGCGCCACGGGCTTCGCTGTCGGCGAATTGCTGGCCGTTGCTGCTGAGGAAGCTTTGCCCGGCGCTCGGCTTGTCCCAGAACTGCCCGCGCAGAAACACACTCATACCGGCCTGCGCCTTGCTGGCCGGCGGTTGCGCGGTCAGGGTCAGTTGGTGCCAGGCCTGGCCTACACTGACTGCTCCTGGTTTCAGGCTGACCGAGTCCGGCACGCTCGAGCCTTTGTAACCCTTCCAGGGTTGATCCCACACCCCATGACCGACGACAAACGCGGGCACCGCGATCAGCTGCGCGCCTTGCTCGTCGAGTTTGCGGTAGTTGTCCGGGTACCAGCTGTCGTTGCCGATCAACACGCCGAGGCGTCCGGCCGGGGTGTCGATCACATTGATCCGCGACGCTTCGCGGGTGCCGGAGTCATCCTGATCGAAGACCGGACGCATCTGCCGCTGCGGCTGGCCGAGCGGGGCACCGTCGCGACCGAACACCACCGTGCTGTTGTACAGCGCGCCACTGCCGGCCTTGAGCCGGCCGTCGGTGATGTTCGGTTCGGGTAACACGATCGTGCCGGCCACCAGAGTGACGTGAAACTCCTTGGCCAAACCACCGAACAGCGCCTGATAATCCTTGGCCATGTCCCGGGACTTCATGCGCAGGTGTGCGTCATCCAGACGGCTGCTGCCCTTGGCGGTGAGCCAGGCGCGAGCAAACTGCACCGGGTTGCTCGCTGCCAGCCAGTTCATCGCTTCGGCGAGGGTGGCGGCCTGGTACAGCTCGTCTTTTTCGCCGCTGATCATCAGCCAGGTGCCGACATGCTCCGGCAGGATGACCACGGTTTTTTCATTCAATAGCCCCTGATCCTGCGCCTGCTGCAAATAGGCGGCGAGCTTGCGGTGCAGGCGTTCGGGGCTTTGGTAGTCGGTGGGGAACAGCTCGGGCTGGATGCCCAGCAGGTTGCCACGGTCGGCGGGCGTGCCCTGATCGACCGCGAGTTTGATCCGCAGGTCCGACAGGTAATGACCGGCCGGACGGTCAGCCGCCCACATGGCGTAGAAGGTGAGTGCGGCGATGAGCGCCATGGAAAAAGTCAGGTACAGAAGTTTGCGCATGAAATCCAACAACAACCGGGTGCAGGGTGTGTGGACAGGGTAGGGCGCCAGCCCCGGCTTGCCAAGGGGTGCTGCGCATTTGGATCAATAACTTGTCAGTTACGGTCATTGAGTGACAGCGAGGCGACTCCTAATCTGTCGAGCATGACTGACGGGGGACGCAGAGCTCCCGCATTTTCCGTGATCGCTCGCTGTGGAGTTAACGATGACCGCCACTCAATACCCGCACCTGTTGGCCCCGCTGGACCTGGGATTCACCACGTTGCGCAACCGCACCCTCATGGGCTCGATGCACACTGGCCTTGAAGAGAAACCGGGCGGTTTCGAACGCATGGCGGCGTATTTCGCCGAGCGTGCCCGTGGCGGCGTTGGCCTGATGGTCACCGGCGGTATCGGTCCGAATGACGAGGGCGGTGTGTATTCCGGCGCGGCCAAGCTGACCACCGAGGAAGAAGCGCTCAAACACCGCATCGTCACGCGCGCCGTGCACGAGGCGGGCGGCAAGATCTGCATGCAGATCCTCCACGCCGGCCGTTATGCCTACAGTCCGAAACAGGTCGCGCCGAGCGCCATTCAGGCGCCGATCAACCCGTTCAAGCCCAAAGAGCTGGACGAGGAAGGCATCGAGAAGCAGATCCGCGATTTCGTCACCTGCTCGGTACTGGCCCAGACCGCCGAGTACGACGGCGTGGAAATCATGGGCTCGGAAGGTTATTTCATTAACCAGTTCCTCGCCGCCCACACCAACCACCGCACCGACCGTTGGGGCGGCAGCTACGAAAACCGCATGCGCCTGCCGGTGGAGATCGTTCGCCGGGTGCGTGAAGCGGTGGGCCCGAACTTCATCATCATCTTCCGTCTGTCGATGCTCGATCTGGTGGAAGGTGGCAGCACCTGGGAAGAAATCGTCACCCTGGCCAAAGCCATCGAGCAGGCCGGCGCGACCCTCATCAACACCGGCATCGGCTGGCACGAAGCGCGGATCCCGACCATCGCCACCAAAGTGCCGCGTGCCGCGTTCAGCAAGGTCACGGCCAAGCTGCGCGGTTCGGTGAATATTCCGCTGATCACCACCAACCGCATCAACACCCCGGAAATCGCCGAGCAGATCCTCGCTGAAGGCGATGCCGACATGGTCTCGATGGCGCGGCCGTTCCTCGCCGACCCGGATTTCGTCAACAAGGCTGCTGAAGGTCGCGCCGACGAAATCAATACCTGCATCGGCTGCAACCAGGCCTGCCTCGATCACACCTTCGGCGGCAAGCTCACCAGCTGCCTGGTCAACCCGCGTGCCTGCCACGAAACCGAGCTCAATTACCTGCCGGTCAAGCAGATCAAGAAAATCGCCGTGGTCGGTGCCGGTCCTGCCGGTCTGTCCGCCGCCACCGTGGCCGCCGAGCGCGGGCATCAGGTGACCTTGTTCGATTCGGCCAGCGAGATCGGTGGCCAGTTCAATGTCGCCAAGCGAGTGCCGGGCAAGGAAGAGTTCTACGAAACCCTGCGTTACTTCAAACGCAAGTTGCAGACCACCAACGTTGAGGTGTGTCTGAACACCCGCGTCGATGTGGCAAAACTGGTCGAGGGCGGTTACGACGAAGTCATCCTCGCGACCGGCATTGCACCGCGTCTGCCGGCGATTCCGGGTGTCGACAACGCCAAAGTGCTGAGCTACCTGGATGTGCTGCTCGAGCGCAAACCAGTGGGCAAGCGTGTGGCGGTGATCGGCGCCGGCGGTATCGGTTTCGACGTGTCGGAATTCCTCGTCCATGAAGGCGTGGCCACCAGTCAGGATCGCGCCGCGTTCTGGAAAGAGTGGGGCATCGACACGAATCTGGAAGCCCGTGGTGGCGTGGCCGGGATCAAAGCTGCACCGCACGCACCAGCGCGTGACGTGTTCCTGCTGCAACGCAAGAAATCCAAGGTCGGTGACGGTCTGGGCAAGACCACCGGCTGGATTCACCGCACCGGTCTGAAGAACAAGCAGGTGCAGATGCTCAACAGCGTCGAATACCTGAAGATCGACGACGAAGGCCTGCACATCCGCATCGGCGAAACCGGCGAGCCGCAAGTGCTGCCGGTGGACAACATCGTCATCTGCGCCGGCCAGGATCCGCTGCGCGAGCTGCACGACGGTCTGGTGGCAGCCGGGCAGAGCGTGCACCTGATCGGCGGCGCCGATGTGGCGGCCGAACTGGATGCCAAACGTGCGATCAATCAGGGTTCGCGTCTGGCCGCCGAGCTCTGATCCACCCTAGAATGCCGGCTCTTTGCACAGAGCCGGCCTTCATGTTTCTGCCTCCCACCGATTGGCTACCTCAAGCCCCACTCGAACCGCTTCATCTGGACTGGCTCACCGCCGCCGGTATTGAAGTGGCGGCCCTGCGTCTGGACCGGATCGATCCGCTGATCAGCGGCAACAAATGGTTCAAACTCGTCGAACATCTCAAAGCCGCCGACCGCGCGGGTGCCGAAGGCATCATCAGCCTCGGCGGCGCGCACTCCAATCATCTGCATGCACTGGCGGCTGCGGGCAAGCGCCTGGGATTCACGACGGTCGGGCTGTTGCGCGGGCATCCGCAGGACACGCCGACGGTCAGGGATCTGCAGGAGTTCGGCATGCAGCTGAACTGGCTCGGATACGGCGGTTATAGGGCGCGGCACGAGCCGGGATTCTGGCAGTCGTGGCTCGCGCAATATCCGACGCTGCATCCGGTGCCTGAAGGTGGCGGCGGATTGCCGGGCGCGCAGGGTTGCGCGGCGCTGAAGAATCAGGTCAGAGAACAACTCGGCAAACTTGGCTGGGACGACTACCACGGTTGGTGGCTGGCCTGCGGCACGGGCACCACGCTCGCGGGATTGGTGTTGGCCGAGACAGGACAACATGCGGTGTACGGCGCAATGGCCGTGCCCGACGATCACGGCGTCGCGACCAATGTCGAGGCGCTTGTGGGCAAGGCTGGAGGCTACGAGCTGATCGACGCCAGCCGTGGCGGTTTCGCCAAGGTCGATCCGGCACTGCTTGAATTCATCGCGCACGCCGAACAGGCCGGCGGCATTCCCCTCGAGCCGCTGTACACCGGCAAGGCCTTGCTGGCGCTCAAGCAACAGGTCGAGGCGGGCCGCTTTGCTCGGGGTTCACGCTTGATCTTCGTCCACACCGGCGGCTTGCAGGGGCGGCGCGGCTTTGACGGCTAACCCTGGCTGCGCTTGGGCATCATCCGCAGCAACGTGTTATCGCGCACCACGTAATGGTGATAGATCCCCGCCAGCGCATGCAGACCGATCAGCCAGTAGCCGATGGTGCTGATCAGCACATGCCAGTGCTCAACCTCTTTGGCGAACACCTTGTCTTCACTCACCAAAAGAGGCAGATCGAAACCGTAGAACATCACCTGATGACCTTCGGCGCTGGTGATCAGCCAGCCGAGGATCGGCATGCTGATCATGAACAGGTACAAGGCCCAGTGCATCAAGCGTGCGAGGATGGTTTGCCACGGTGGCGAGGCCGGGAAGATTTTCGGCGCCGGGCCCAGGCTGCGGGCGAACAGGCGAAACCAGACCAGCACGAATACCGTCAGCCCAAGCATGTAATGCACTTCGCGGATCAGCGTGCGGCCGCCGCTGCCCTTGGGAAACAGACCACGCAATTCCATGCTGGCGTACACCAGTACCAACAGCACCAGCATCAGCCAGTGCAACAGGATCGACACGGTGCTGTAACGGGATTCTGAATTTGTCCACGGCATACGGCGTTCCTCACGGTTCAGGGCTCAAGCGTGCCGTTCTGCGACGGCATGCCTTAACTGTAATCCCCTTTGGCGCGTTTGCCCGAGGCTAAAAAAGCTTTCACTGAGCTGAGTCAGCGATTTGACTGAAAACACCCATGAAAAAACGCCAGTGTCGGGCAGACACTGGCGTTTTTGTTTGTCGAGATGGGTGCAATCAGCTGCTTTGCGGCATCTCGCCGTTGGCCAGGCGCTTGTTGACGTCGGCGATCACTTCCGGCAGATCGCTGATGGTGTCGATCATGTAGTGCGGGCGCGAACCTTCGAACAGCGCGTGAATGCGCTTGCGTTCGCTAGCCAGCGCGTCGCTGCCCAATGCGCGGTAGCCTGCATAATCCAGGCCCAGCGCATTGCCGGAGCAGATCAGCGCCACGGTCCACATCCCGGCGCGACGGCCTTCGAGAATCCCCGGCACGGTGTCGTCGATCTTCACGCAGGCGGCGACATCGTCGATGCCCAGCGCAATCACGTTGGCCAGCGCTTGCGCAGGCCATGGACGGCCGTTCGGCACTTCGTCGGTGGCCACGACGTGGTCGGCGATGTAGCCGTTGGTGGCGGCCAGTGCCACGACCTTGTCCATCACTTGCTTCGGATAGCCGGAGCACGAGCCGATCTTGATCCCTTGCTGGCGCAGGTTGGCGATGGTCTCCAGTGCACCGGGAATCAGCGCCGAATGCTCGGCGATTTTCTCGATCTGCAGCGGCATGAAGCGGTTGTAGATCGCGGTGACGTCATCGTCGGTCGGGGTGCGGCCGAACGCTTTGCGATAGCGCTCGGCAACCTGCGGCTGATCGCACAGGGTGCGGATGTGATCCCACTTGCCCATGCCCATCGGGCCACGGGCCTCCTCGATGGACACCTGGACGTCGAACTCGGCGAAGGCTTCAACGAAGATCTGGGTCGGTGCGAAAGAACCGAAGTCGACCACGGTGCCGGCCCAGTCGAGGATGGCGGCTTGCAGCTGGGTTGGGTTGTTGTAGTTCATGTTGGTCAGAATCCTGTGTGGGCAAGGCAATTCAAATAAGGGAGCGGGCCGGGTGAATCAGATGTCGAGCACTTCCATCTCGCGCAGCACTTCACCCACCGCCGCGACGGCTTCGCGCATCTGCGCCGGGGTGACGTGGCCGATGCAGCCGACGCGGAAGGTTTCGACCTGGGTCAGCTTGCCGGGGTAGAGGATGTAACCCTTGGCCTTGACCCGTTCGTAGAAGTCCTTGAACTGGTAGCGCGGATCTTTCGGTGCGTGGAAGGTTGCGATGATCGGCGCCTGGATCGCGGCGGGCAGGAAGCTGCGCAAGCCGAGTTTGCCCATCTCTTCCATCAACGCCTGGCAGTTGGCGGCGTAACGCGCATGCCGTGCCGGCAGGCCGCCTTCTTCGTTGTATTGCAGCAGCGCTTCGTGCAGCGCCGCGACCACGTGGGTCGGCGGGGTGAAGCGCCACTGGCCGGTTTTTTTCATGTAGCTGTGCTGGTCGAACAGGTCCATCGCCAGCGAATGCGAATTGCCGGCGGCTGCGGCCAGAGATTCCTTGCGGGCGAACACGAAGCCCATGCCCGGTACGCCTTCCAGGCATTTGCCGGAGGCGGCAATCAGCGCGTCGAACGGGACTTTTTGCGCGTCCACCGGCAACGCGCCGAACGAGCTCATGGCATCAATGATCAAGCGTTTGCCGTGCTGCTCTACAACCTGAGCGATTTCCGGCAGCGGATTGAGGATGCCGGTGCTGGTTTCGCAGTGGATCAGCGCGACGTGGGTAATGTCACTGTCGGCACGCAGCAGGCGGTCGACGTCGGCGGCGGTGGTCGGTTCGTCTTCAGCGGTTTCGAAGGTGCTGAACGAGCGGCCCAGCACTTCGCAGATTTTCGCCAGACGCTTGCCGTAAGCGCCGTTGATCAGCACCAGGACCTTGCCGTCACGGGGGACGAGGGTGCCGATCGCGGCTTCGACGGCGAAGGTGCCGCTGCCCTGCAACGGTACGCAGTGGTGGCTGTCGGCGCCGTTGAGAATCGCCAGCAGTTGTTCGCACAGGCTGGCGGTCAATTGGTTGAAGCGGTCATCCCATGAACCCCAGTCGACCATCATCGCCTGGCGGGTGCGGGCCGAGGTGGTCAACGGGCCGGGAGTGAGCAGGATGGGTGCGGCAGTACTCATTCGTATGTCCTCGCGATAGCGCTGTGGGATGAAGCTACGGGGCCTACGTTGCAATTCGCCGGATCATCAATCAAATTGTTTGTTGTTATGCCAGCCATCAGTGAGGGTTATTCATGAACCTGTTCCAGCTCCGCGCCTTCGACGCCGTGGCCCGGGAGGGCAGCTTCACCCGTGCCGCCGCACGCCTGTTCATCAGCCAGCCCGCGGTCACCGGGCACATCAAGGCGCTGGAGGAGCATTACCAGATCACCCTGTTGCGACGCACGGCGCGCCGGGTCGAGCTGACGGAAGAGGGCACCAAACTGGCAGCGATCACCCGGGCGATGTTCGGTATGGCCGAGGAGGCCCAGGCGTTGCTCGAGGCCAATCGGCAACTGCTCACCGGACGCCTTGAGGTGGCGGCGGATGGCCCGCACATGGTCATGCCGATGCTCGCCAGCCTGCGGGCGCGCTATCCGGGGATCACCGTGAATCTGCGGTTGGGCAATGCCCAGGAAACCTTGGCGGCGTTGTTGTCCGAGCATGCCGATGTGGCGGTCTTGACCGAGGTCGAGCCGCGCAAAGGGCTGCATCTGCAAGCGTTGAGTGAATCGCGGATCTGCGCGCTGGTGCCGGCGGGGCATCCGTGGGCGGCTCGCAGCGGTGAGGTCAGGCTCAAGGAGCTGGATCAGGTGATCATGGTCTTGCGCGAGCCGAGTTCGATTACCCGGCGCACGTTTGATCAGGCCTGTGCCCAGGCATCGGTCAGCCCACGGGTGTTGCTGGAACTGGACAGTCGCGAGGCGGTGACGGAAGCGGTGGCGGCTGAACTGGGGGTAGGGGTGGTGTCATCGGTGGAGGTCAGTCATGACCCCCGTGTCGTCGCGATTCCCATTGCGGGAGAAGGGCTGGTGAACCGGCACATGATCGGCTGCGTGGAGCGGCGGCGGGAGTTGCGCTTGATTCAGGCGTTTTTCGGGTTGGCCCCGGTCTGAACAAGACTCTCGCGAACCATCTCGAGAAACGTCGCCACCACCCGCCGCGAACTTTGCTCGCGCAGGCACACCAGCGTTTCGGTCAACCTCCGGGTGCAATCGGTGATCGGCAACGCGCAAACCCGTGAGTCCGCACCAAACTCCGCCGCCGACACCACACCCACGCCAATCCCCACCACCACGGCCTCCCGCGCGGCTTCCCGGCCTTCGACCTGGATCGCCGGGCGGATGCGGAAGCCGGCGCGGGCCATTTCTTCTTCCAGGGTCTGGCGAGTCACCGAGCCGTGTTCGCGCAGCACCAGCGGCGTGTCGTCCAGATCTTCCAGACAGATCGATTCACGCTCGGCCCACGGATGATGGCGCGAGACGAACGCCACCATCGGGTCGTTGCGCAGCGGCACACACAGCAGGCGTTCATCGCTGACATCGCGACCGAGCAACGCCAGATCGGCCTGATAGTTGAACAGTCGAAACAGCGATTCATCGGTATTGCCGGTCTCGATTTTCACGCTGATCCCCGGGTAGCGTTCGCAGAACCGGGCGATCTGCGGCAGCACATGCACCGGCGCATCCACTGCCAGTATCAGACTGCCAGTCTGCAAGGCCTGGGATTCCTGCAGCAACTCCTGGGCTTCGGCCTCGACCACAAACAGACGCTGGGTGATCGCCAGCAAGCGTTCGCCCAAATCGGTCAGGCGCACCGAGCGCTTGTTGCGATGGAACAGCAACACACCGAAGCGTTCTTCCAGCTTGCGCACCTGGTCGGAAATCGCCGGCTGCGTCAGATAAAGCCGCTCGGCGGCCTTGGTGAAGCTTCCGTGCACGGCCACGGCGTGAAAGGCTTTGAGCTGGGCGTGGGAAACCGACATGTTCTGACTCCAGTAACAAGCTGAGCTTATGTGTAAAATACGATAAATCGATTTTATTTATTAAACAGTAATTGCTTTGATCGGCTTACGCCAACGCTGACTGCCCGGTCGGGCAGCGACGCTGGCCATGAGCCTGTGCGTGCAACACCAGGACTCATCTGACCGGTATCGCCGAAGGGACGGGGTGATATCGCAGTGCTCAACAATAAAAAACACAGGCGTTTACTCATCGATTCTGCCGGCACACTCACACCCTGAGGTCAGAACCACAATGAACAAGCACATCGGCACCCTTGCGCGTTGGCGCATGCAGATCTTCGCTGTCACCTGGCTCGCTTACGCCGCGTTCTATTTCACCCGCAAAGCCTTTTCGGTGGCAAAACTGGGCATCGCCGAAGACCCGAGTTTCACCCTCGACAAAATGGCCATGGCCAACCTCGACGCGATTTACCTGGCGGCCTACGCCATCGGCCAGTTCACCTGGGGCATGCTCGCCGACCGCTTCGGCCCACGGATCGTGGTGCTTGGCGGGTTGCTGATTTCCGCTGCGGCAGCGCTGGTGATGGGCAGTTTTGCGACCTTGCCGATCTTCGCCACCTGCATGTTGATTCAGGGCCTGGCGCAGTCCACCGGTTGGTCGGGGTTGTGCAAGAACCTCGGTAGTTTTTTCCCTTCGGAACAGCGCGGGCGAGTGCTCGGGTTGTGGAGTTCCTGCTACGCCTTCGGTGGTTTGCTGCCGGGTTACTTCGACTCGGTGACGGTGTTCATCGTGTTCGCCGGTTGTGCGCTGTTCTCGGCGCTGGTGCTGATTCCACACTGGAACAGCCGCCCGGTCGGCGTCATGGAACCGCGCGCCTACGTGCCCAATCGTGCCCTGACCGTCAAACCCCTGCGTAACTGAAACCCCTTGTCTCGCGGCCTGCTGCGGCACTCGCGGCAGGCTGTGTCGTGGCCGACTGACTGGAGAATTTTCATGAGACCGTTTTGGCTGGAGCAGGCTTTGCAGCTCGACACGTCCGAACCTTGCCCGCCGCTGCAAGGCGATGTGCGCACCGATGTGTGCATCGTCGGCGGCGGTTACACCGGGTTGTGGACGGCGATCATGCTCAAGCAGCAGAACCCTGAACTTGATGTGTTGCTGATCGAAGCCGACATTTGCGGTGCCGGCGCCAGTGGGCGCAACGGCGGTTGTGCGCTGTCGTGGTCGGCGAAGTATTTCACCTTGGAGCGGCTGTTCGGCGTCGAAGAGGCGGTGCGGCTGGTCAAGGAATCGGAACGCAGCATCCACGCCATCGGCGAGTTCTGCGAGCAGTACGGCGTCGACGCCGATTACCGCCTCGATGGCACGCTTTACACCGCTACCAACCGGGCGCAATGCGGCTCGACCGATGCGGTGATCGCGGCGCTGGAGCGCAACGGCATCAACTCGTTTACCCAGCGGCCGGTCGCCGATGTACAGCGCATGGCCGGTTCGGAAAAACATTTGGAGGGCTGGTTCTCGCCGGCCGCCGCCAGCGTGCAGCCGGGCAAACTGGTGCGCGGCTTGCGTCGGGTGGCGTTGCAACTGGGCGTGCGGATTCATGAAGGCACGGCGATGACCGGGCTGGAAGAGGGCCGTCCGGCGCGCCTTCACACGGCGAACGGCCGGGTGACCGCCGACCGCGTGGTGCTGGCGATGAATGCGTGGATGGCCCGCGCTTTCCCGCAGTTCGAGCGCAGCGTGGCGATTGTCTCCAGCGACATGCTGATCACCGAACCGCGTCCGGATCTGTTGCAGGAAATCGGTTTGACCAGCGGCGTCACCGTGCTCGACTCGCGGATTTTCGTGCACTACTACCACAACACCCCGGACGGCCGGATCATGCTCGGCAAGGGCGGCAACACCTTCGCTTACGGCGGGCGGATGCTGCCGGTGTTCGACCAGTCATCGCCCTATACCGGATTGCTCAAACGCAGCCTCGACGACTTCTTCCCGGCATTCGCGGATGTGAAAGTCGATGCAACGTGGAACGGCCCTTCGGATCGCTCGGTCACCGGCCTGCCGTTCTTCGGCCAGATGAGTGCCAGCGGCAACGTGTTCTACGGTTTCGGTTATTCCGGCAGCGGCGTCGGGCCGTGCCACATGGGCGGGCAGATTCTCGCCTCGCTGGTGCAGGGCCTCGACAACCCGTGGACGCGTTCGCCGCTGGTCAACGGGCCGCTGGGTTACTTTCCGCCGGAGCCGATCCGCTACCTCGGCTCGCTGATGGTGCGCAACGCCATTCGCCGCAAGGAACGCGCCGAGGATCACGGTCGGCGGCCCCGGCACCTTGACGTGCGTCTGGCGAAATTCGCAGCGGCGGCGGGCAAGGCCGACAAGGCTTGAGCGTCAGCTTGGCGGGGCGGAACGGTTGAGCAGCCAGTCGAGCAGGAGGTCGTCGTCGGGTTCGTTTTCTGTCGGCGGTGCCTGGCGGAGCCGACAAGCGTCGAGGCAGAGGATCGGCCGTTCGGGATCGCTGTCGAGAAAACTGACCCAGACCTCGCTGCCGGCGCAGGGCAGATTTTCCCGAGGCAGGCCACCGCCGGCATGAGGCATGACCACCGGCAACCACAGCCCTTCGCTTGCGTCGGAGTGTGGCTGATCGGGCCATAACCGGACGACGATCCGGCCCTGAGCGTCCACTTGCGCCGGTTGCCCCGGCACGCCTAGCACTTGCGCCGGCTGATACCCCGGGATGCTCGGACGCTCTTGTTTCGGCGGCGGGCGAAACGGGGTCGACCAGGGCAGCGCGCAGAAGTCGTTGTGATAGCGGCGAACCGTGGGGATCGGGTCGAGTATCGAAGGTTGCTGACCCTGATGACGCAAGTCGGTGATCAGCCACTGCTCGTTGAACGCGCTCACCGGGTGCTCCATGACTTGCAACAGACGCCCACTGAGCAGTCGCGGACAATCGCTGCGGCCCTGAATCGAACGCGACCGGCAGCGTTGGCGTTCCAGCAGGCGACGACTGCGTTGGGCCGCGTGACGTTGCGCAGTCGGCAGAAATCCCGGTGGGGCGACGGCACTGCCCAGCGTGTGATTGGCGGCCTCGTGGCCCGTAATCGATTGCCCTCGCTCACGTACGCCGACTGGCATTTGAGGCAGCACCGCCTCATGGCGCTGGAACAGGCTGCTGAGGCCGGTTGCCGGCGCATCGATCTGCGTGTTGAAAGCCATCGCTGTCGGTTGTTGCGGCAGGCTCAGGCTGTCATCGGCGAACACCACCACATGACCGTCCGGCTGATGTTCGAAGTGATAGTGGATGCCTTCCTCTTCGCAAAGCCGTTGCAAAAAGGCCAGGTCGGTTTCTTCGTATTGAATACAGAACGGGCGCGGAGGGTAATGGCCGACAGTCATCTCGATCCGGTAACTGTGGGCAGGCAGGTGATGTTCGCTGAGCAGTTGTTCAAGGATGGCCGGCACGCTCAGTTGTGTGAAAACCCGGCGAACGGGATGTTGCTCCAGCGCTTGCAGATGCGGCATCAGCACCAGTTGGTAGGCGATCCGGTGCGTCGCGCGGTGTTCGCAACTGGCACTTTGAATGATGCCGTGAATTCCGTGATCGTCATCCAGGTGCAAAAATGCTGCCTGATGCAGCAACGTACCGGGTGACCAGGCGGGCGCCAGGCCCATGACTTCGATCTCGAACCGAAAGGGCTGATTCAGCGCTTCGTGGCCACTGAAGTGCAGGACTGGCAGGCTTATCCCACCCTCGGCCAGGGTCAGCGAAAACGGACTTTCCTTGTCATTGAGCATTCGGACGGGCTCTGTTCAGGCAATACGGGCGACAGAGGGTACGAAAACACGACGTCGAATGGACGTGGCAAACCAGTTTTTCAGAATCGCCCTACAAGGCGCGTAGAAGATGTCGATGCGCATCGGAATTTTTGGTCGATTGCCGACTTTAGGCCGTATAAACTTGGCGCCATGCGTCGGCCAATAGATGTCTCGGCGCCACAGATCAAGAGAGTGAGTAATGGGCGCACAGTGGAAGGTTAAACACAAAGAAGCGGCAGCCAACGCCAAGGGCAAGATCTTCGGCAAACTGGTGAAGGAAATCACCATTGCTGCGCGTAACGGTGCCGATACCGCCACCAACGCACACCTGCGTCTGGTGGTCGAACAGGCCAAGAAAGCCTCGATGCCCAAGGAAACCCTGGACCGCGCCATCAAGAAGGGTGCTGGCCTGCTGGGCGAAACCGTTCAATACCATCGCGTGACCTACGAAGGTTTCGCACCGCATCAGGTGCCGCTGATCGTCGAGTGCGTGACCGACAACATCAACCGCACCGTGGCGGAAATCCGCGTGGCGTTCCGCAAGGGCCAACTGGGTGCTTCCGGTTCCGTTGCCTGGGACTTCAACCATGTCGGCATGATCGAAGCGTCGCCCGACACCCCGGACGCCGATCCGGAAATGGCCGCAATCGAAGCCGGCGCCCAGGATTTCGAGGCTGGCGAAGAGGGCGCGACCCTGTTCCTGACCGATCCGACCGACCTCGATGCCGTGCAGAAAGCCCTGCCGGAACAAGGCTTCACCGTGCTGTCGGCCAAACTGGGCTATCAGCCGAAGAACCCGGTCAGCGGTCTGAGCGACGAGCAGATGGCTGAAGTCGAGGCGTTCCTCGAAGGCCTGGACAACCATGACGACGTGCAGGATATGTTCGTCGGTCTGGCCGGCTGACAAACCGGAAAATCGCAGCCCTCGGGCTGCGATTTTTTTTCAGGCGTGTTGCAACGCCTGGCTGATCTCGCCAAACCCCGGCCGCGCCAGCACATCCGGCTGACAGCAGCGCTGTTCCAGGGCCTCTAGCACCTGACGCTGTTCATCGCTCAACCCCGAGTCGATACGCGTCAGCAGTTCCCCCAGTAAAATCCCGAACGCACGCACTTCGAGACGTTGCAGCGCGCGGGTTTCAGGCGTGTCCGCCATGGCATGGAACGACGCCGCGCCAAAGTCCCCCAGCAGACAGTCGCCCTGATCGTTCAACAGAATGTTGTGTCCGTAGAGATCGCCATGGGTGATGCCGCGACGGTGCAGATGCCCGGCGACCGAGGCTATGCCGCGAGCGATACGCAGGGCAACGTCGGCACTGAAACGACAATCGTCGGCATATACGTCCCGTGAACAGGACGCCAGGCTCGGCAGCCCGGCCAGGTTGCGATAGCTCGGATCGATCAACTGCATCACCAGACCTTGCTGGCCATCGGGATGCTGGTCGATGCGGCCTTCGACGCGGATCAGGTTCGGGTGCAGCCCGGCGGTGATGCACGCGTTCATTTCATGCAGCGGCGAGCCGTCGCTGGTCATTTCGCCCTTGTACAACTTGACTGCCACGGACGTGGCCGGCTGATTCGCGGGCTGCCACTGCGCCCGATAAATGACCCCGGAAGCACCTTCGCCCAGCCGTTGCTCCAATTGCAGCGCCGACCAGTCGATCAGTGGCGCTTTGTCGAGGGCGGCGGCATCGGCTTCGGTTTCCAGCGGATTGCCGGCGTAGGCCAGCCAGGTCAGGCTCGGCAGGGTCAGCAGCCATTGCGGCAACTCGGTCAACTGGTTGGCGGCGATGCGGATCAGCTCCAGTCGATGGCACTGGCTCAGTGACGGCGGCAGGGTGTTCAGACGATTGCCGGCAAGCATGAGTTTTTGCAGCAGCGGACGTTCGCCCAGTTCGGTGGGGAGGGTTTCGATGGCGTTGTCGGTCAGGATCAGCCAGCGCAGATTTGGCGGCAGCGCCGCGCCGGGCACCTGAGTGATGCGGTTGGCCTTGAAGCCGATCATCGTCAGCGCCTGGCACTGGCCCAGGCACGCCGGCAATTGCGTGAACTGATTGTCGGAGCAGAACAGCACGCGCAGGCGCGTCAGACGGTGCAAGTCGTCCGGCAGGCTGCTCAGGGCGTTACCGCTGAGGTTGAGCACTTCCAGCGTGTCGGCCAGGTTGAAAATCTCCGGCGGAAATTCAGTCAGTCCTTCGGCCAGGTCCAGCCGGGTGATGCGCGACAGTTCGCCGGCGCGCAGTTGTGCAAGGGTGTGCATGAAAAAGGATCGCTATCGAGAAGGCGCAGGGCGCCGGAAATGGACCGCATGATAACGGCAAATCAGCCTGGTTCGTGCACTTCGCGCAATTGCCCGAGCCGGCTGCGGGTGCGGGCCAGATCGATCGCCTGGCCACCGAGGCTTTCGCGCAACGGGAGCTGGCCGAGCAGGGTCAGGTGTTTGTCCTGGTCGTAGAGCACGTCGATCAGGTTGATGAACCGCTGCTGGGCGGCGATCGAACATTCGCCCAGTTCCGGCAGTTCATCGATGATCCAGTGGTCGAAGCGCCGGCACAGTTCCAGATAATCCATCACCGCCGTGGGCTGTTCGCAGAGGTCGTTGAAGGTGAAGCCGACGCGCCGGTCTTCGCACAGCCGCGCCTGCAAATGCCGGCTGCCGACCGCCAAGGGCAACGGCGCGGCATCAAGGGGCGGCAGGTTCAAGGCGAGGCGCTGCGCCGGGCTGGCCGGCCAGACGTAATGGCCCTGGGTGAAGACCTGATGCGCGTGCCGACGCGCCTGGCTGCGGTAATCGTGGGGGCCGCCGACTTCCATGACCTGCATGCGCGCATTGATCAGGTCGATTACCGGTTTGAACCGCGCGTGATACAGCGGATTGGGCAGCAAGCCTTCGGGCGGGTAGTTGGAGGTCACCAGCAACAGGATCCCGCGCTTGAACAGTGCCTTGAACAGGCGGGTGATGAGCATCGCATCGCCGATGTCATGCACGTGAAATTCATCGAAACACAGCACCCGACAGTCCATCAACAGCGCATCGAGGGTAACGGCGAGCGCGTCATCGCGATCGCGGTGCTCGAACATACCCTGATGCAACTGGGCGAAAAATCCATGGAAGTGCAGACGGCGCTTTTGCTCGATGGGCAATGCCTGGAAAAATCCGTCCAGCAACCAGCTCTTGCCGCGTCCGACCGCTCCGTGCAGATACAGGCTGGGCGGGGTTTGCGCAGGGGTGCCGAACAACAGACCGGCCTGATGGGCCATGCAGTCGATGACCCGCTGCTGGCTGTGGCTGAGGGTGTAGCCCTGGCCGTGGGCCTTTTGCCGGAAATAGTCACGCACCGATTGCGCGCTGGCAGCGCACTGGCCCGCGTTTGTAACGGAGCGTTTGCCGAAGAAATGGCGCAAGGCTGACCAGCGCTGGATCAGACGCGAACGGTCGGGCGGTCGGGCGGGCACTGCAATCACTCCGTCATCATCGGGCCGGCTCCCCGGAGCGCGGCGGGGTAGTTTAACCAGACGGGTAGTTTTGCTTCCACTGCGCTTTATCGTTTTTCCGTAGAGCAATCTGCGGTGTGTACAGGATCTTTCAACACTTTAAATCGGCGTGTTGCCAACCTTTCGAAACAAATCCCGGCGGGCGACTGGATCCAATCGACTGGCGCAATCGGCGTCCGTTGCTAACCTGAAACACTGTAACGACAGAGACACTGTCGCCATCAAGGAACGGGCGGTGAATGCAGGGATGGTCTGGGCATTGCTGGGCGGGCTCGCGGTACCGGTCCACGCCGCCGACCTTCAGGTCGAGGTGCGGGTCGATGTGCAGCGCGGTTGCCAGCTGATCGGCCTGCAACGCGAGGCCGGTATCGAGCAACTGGGTGTGCTCGACTTCGGCACCACCGCGCGGCTTGGCGAGCGGGACGGGCCACTCGGCGCGGCGCTGCCCAATTCGCGCCTGCCGCGTCTGGAATGCAACCCGGACACCCCGTATCAGTTGCGCGTCGATGGCGGCCTGCACGGCGGCGTGGGCGAGGTGCGTTATATGGCGGGGGAGGCCGGCAGCAAGCCGATTCCCTATCGCCTGTATCAGGACGCCGCGCGGCGGGTGCCGCTGGTGGTGGATGTGCCGGTCAGTGGCCGGGTGCCGGACAGCGGCACGGTGGACTTGCCGTTATACGGGCGGATCGAGCGTATGGCGGAGGTGCCGCGCGTCAGCCGGTATTCGGATCTGGTGAAGGTGACGGTCACCTGGTGATCGCGGAGTTTTTCAGCCATTCGGTGGAACCGGGTGGCGCAGGGAAGGGCGTTCAATGACGAGCGCAATGGTCGAGTGATCCTGAAGGAGTCGGGGCTCAATGATGGGCAGACACGGGCGAGTAATCGCCACAGCCACGTTGCTGTTGTTCACCGAGATCGCGTCGGCGGCGGTCAGTGGGCATATCCTTGCGCGACTGACGCTGATCGCCGGCTGCGAGGTCACCAACGCCTCCAGCCCCGCCAGCCCGGTGGATGGGCTGGGCTCTCTCGATTTCGGCCAGCAGGGCCCGACCTGGAACGCACCGATCAAGGCCAGCCTCAGCGAAGCGGGCAGCGGCCAACTGAATGTCGCCTGCAACCCTTCGGTCACCGGGTTCACCGTGACCATCGACGGCGGCACCCACGGCGACGGCACCACACGCCGGTTGAGCAACGGGCGCCAGACGCTCCCCTATCAGCTGTTTCTCGATGCCTCCGGCAGCCAGAGCTACAGCATCGGTCAACAACACAATTTCGCTGTCACCAGCGGCGCACAGATACCCATCCCGGTATTTGGCTCGGTGGTGGCGAACACCCGAGCGGTACCGGCTGGTGTCTATACCGACACCCTGACGGTGACGCTCGACTGGTAACCCCGTAGAGGACGAACACCATGCGTACGATTGCATCAAGGATAGGTTTGTCGTTGCTCGGCCTGACGCTCGCTTCCAGCGTCAATGCCGCCACCACGGTCACCGGCCAGATCACTTCCAGCCTGATCCTGATCAGCAGTTGCCAGGTCAACGGTTCCGGCGGTTCGACCGGGCTGAACTTCGGTGCGTTGAACTTCGGCACCGCCAACAGCCTGTTCACCACGGCCACCGGGCAGGTGCTGGGCGGCGGGGGCGGGGCGCTGTCGATCCTGTGCTCGGCCGGCACCACCCCAACGGTCAAGGTTCGGGCCGGCGCCCATGACGGGCTCTCGCCGGGTGGTACTCGCGCACTGTACGACGGGGTCGCCAACTACGTGCCGTATGACCTGTACACCGACGCCGGACACTCGCAGTTGCTGGCCATCGACGGGGTGATCAACCTCGCCGCCAGCACCGGTGTGGCGCAGACCGTGAACATCTACGGTCAGGCGGTGGGCAAGGCCGGGCTGCCGGCGGGCACGTATACCGACACGATTTCCGTCGAACTGACGTTCTAGTGCCATGGCCCGGCATGGCGGTGCGGTGCTGTTTCTGTTGTGTGCGGGCAGCTTGCCGCTGCCGTTGGCGGCGGTGACCAGCCAGAGCTTTCAGGTCAGTGCCACAGTGACACCGGGCTGTCTGGTGGTGGGGGGCGTATCGAACTATGGCGGGCTGAATTTCGGTTCGCGTTCGGCGCTGGCCACCGGCACGGTGCAGGTCGCATTGACCGGTGGTGTCACGCTGCAATGCACGCCGGGGGTGGCGCTGAACATGACGGTCGATGGCGGCCAGTACAACAGCGGCGGGCGACGCATGCAGATCAGCGGAGGCAGCGCGAAGGTGGCGTATGCGCTGTTTCGCGATGCGGCATTCAGCCAGAGCCTGGGCATCGGTCAGAGTGTGGCGGTGGCCTACAGCGATGCGAACAATATCAGTCTGCCGATCTACGGACAGGTGCAATTGCCGGGCAATCAGCCCGGGGGGACATACAGCGATGTGTTGCAGGTGCAGCTGTCGTGGTGATGTGAAATGACAAGGAGCAGGTTTATGGGGTTTTTCACGTCACGCTATTGGTCCGTGTGTTGCGCCGTGCTGGCGCTGGTCATGTTCGGGACGCTCAAGGCCCAGGCCGCCAGTTCGGTGCTGATCTGGCCGATCGATCCGGTGTTGGAGGCCGATCAACAGGCCAGTGCGCTGTGGCTGGAAAATCGCGGCACGGAAACCGCCAACCTGCAGATCCGCGTGTTCGGCTGGAGCCAGAGCGGTTTCGAAGAGCAATACCGCAATCAACGCGAGGTGATCGGCAGTCCGCCGGTGGCGAAGATCGAGCCGGGTCAGAAGCAACTGGTGCGCCTGACCCGTACCAAAGACGTGCCGCCAGGTCAGGAGCTGGCGTACCGGATCATCATCGATGAAATCCCCTCGGCCCAGCCGCCCGTTGCCGAAGACGGCAAGACCGCTGCGGCGATCCGCTTCCAGATGCGCTACTCGGTGCCGCTGTTCGCCTATGGCGCGGGCCTGTGGAGCAAGGAAGACAGCGCCCGTCAGCGTGACCCCAAAGGTATCGGCCTGCCGCAACTGAGCTGGCGGACGGTGGCGATGGAGGGCCGTCCTTATGTGGAAGTGCGTAATCAGGGCGCGGTTCATGCGCGATTGACCGATGTGGCCATCAAGCAGGGCAGCCAAAGCAAACCCTTGGCCGAAGGCCTGCTCGGTTACGTGCTGCCCGGCGCAGTGATGCGCTGGCCGGCACCGGGGCCGGTGACGGGAGAGCTGGCGGGGCGCATCAATGGCGCGGCGCAGGTGCAGAGCATTCCGCCGGCGCGATAGCCGTAGCGAGTCATGTCGAAGCCTGGCTTCGGCGCCAGCGGTTTCAGGAGGAATCAGTCCATTGACGGACGTAACACGCTAATGAGTCCGGGATGGGCTCGCCGTATTCAGCGTCCGTTGTGGCTCATGACCGGCGCGTGGTGCCTGATGTTCATTCATCCATCCGGGGCCGGCGAACTGCCGCCGCCTCCCAGCGGCATGGAGGCCGTCAGCGATGCACAGTTGTTTCTGGAACTGGTGGTCAACCAGATGAATACCGGTCGGGTGGTGGCGGTGGAGCAGCGCGGCGGGCGCCTGTTCCTGCCGGCCAGCGTATTGCGCGACACCGGCATGAAGCTGCCGGAAGAGGCGGGTGCCGAAGTCGATCTCGACGGCCTGCCGGGCCTGCACAGCGATTACGACAGTGTCGGCCAGCGCCTGCTGCTCGACGTGCCGCCGGACTGGCTGCCGGAGCAGTTCATCGGCAACCGCGAGGTTTATCCACGCACCCCGGCGCTGAGCAGTTTCGGCGCGTTATTCAACTATGACCTGTATCTCAATGACACCGACGACGCCGGCACTTATCTGGCGGCGTGGAACGAGGTGCGGGTGTTCGACAGTTGGGGCACTTTGTCGAACACCGGGCAATATCGCCGCACGTTGTCGGGGGATGCGGTCAGCACGCTGGACAACGGTTATCTGCGTTACGACACCACCTGGCGTTACTCCGATGACGAACGGATGCTGACCTACGAGGCCGGGGACGTGGTCAGCGGCGCCTTGCCCTGGAGCAGTTCGGTGCGGCTGGGCGGTGTGCAGTTCTCCAGGGATTTTGCGGTACGCCCGGATCTGGTGACCTATCCGCTGCCGCAATTCGCCGGGGAAGCGGCGGTGCCATCTTCGGTGGATCTGTTCATCAACGGCTACAAATCCAGCAGTACCGACCTGCAACCGGGGCCGTACACCCTGACCAACATTCCGTTTATCAACGGTGCGGGCGAGGCGGTGGTGGTGACCACCGATGCGCTGGGCCGGCAGGTGTCAACCACGGTGCCGTTCTACGTCACCAGCAGCCTGTTGCAAAAAGGTCTGAGCGATTTTTCGGTGGCAGCCGGTACGTTGCGCCGGGATTATGGCCTGAAGGATTTTAGCTATGGGCCGGGCGTGACCTCGGGCAGTCTGCGTTACGGCGTCAGCGACACCTTTACTCTGGAGAGTCATGCCGAAGCGGCGGATACCCTGACCCTCGGCGGGCTGGGCGGTAACTTGCGGCTGGGCAATTTCGGGGTGCTCAACAGCGCGATCAGCCAGAGCCGTTTCGATGGCGACGGTGGTCAGCAACTGAGCCTCGGTTATCAATACAGCGGCCAGCGCTACAGCTTTTCCTATCAGCGTCTGCAACGCCGCGATCGCTATGCCGACCTGACCGTGGTCGACAGCCCTTACACCACACTCAGCAAGCGCAGCGAGCAGGCGACCCTGAGCCTCAACCTCGAGCGCTGGGGCAGTCTCGGCGTCGGTTATTTCGATATTCGCGCGGCAGACGAAACCCGCACGCGGTTGCTCAATCTGAGCTGGAGCAAACCGCTGTGGCGCAACAGCAGTTTCTACCTGTCGGCCAACCGCGAAATCGGTGACAGCAACTGGGCAGTGCAGGCGCAACTGGTGATTCCGTTCGACCTGCGCGGCAGCCTGGCCATCAGCAGCGAACGCAGCAAGACCGGACAGACCCAGCAACGGGTCAATTACAGCCGCGCCGTACCGTCCGAGGGCGGGGTGGGCTTCAATCTCGGCTATGCCAAGGGCGACGGCGCCGATTACCGTCAGGCGGACGTGACCTGGCGCCTGCAATCGGTGCAATTGCAGGCGGGCGTCTACGGCACGTCCGACGCCGAAACCCGTTGGGCCGATGCCAGCGGCTCGCTGGTGTGGATGGATGACCAGGTGTTCGCCGCCAACCGCATCGACGATGCGTTCGTGGTGGTCAGCACCGATGGTTATGCGGACATTCCGGTGCGTTACGAGAACCAGCAGGTCGGCCAGACCGACCGCAACGGCCACCTGCTGGTGCCGTGGAGCAGCGCCTATTACCGCGGCAAATACGAAATCGACCCGCTGAACCTGCCGGCCAACGTGCGCAGCCCCAACGTCGAACAGCGTATTGCCGTACGCCGGGGCAGTGGCTATCTGCTGGAATTTCCGCTGAGCCGGGTGATTGCCGCGAGCATCGTGCTGGTGGATGCGCAACAAAAGGAATTGCCGCTGGGCAGTGGCGTGCTGCACGAGCAGAGCGGCACGCGGACGGTGGTCGGCTGGGACGGGCTGGTCTATCTGGAAAATCTCCAGGCGCAGAATTCGCTGCGAGTGACACTTGCGGACGGCAAGACTTGCCAGGCGCAATTCAGTGTCGATCTGCAGCAGGACGAAGTGCCACTGATCGGCCCGCTGGTGTGCCAATGATCCGGGCGCGATTTGTTCTGTGGCTGTTGTTGCTGCTGCCGGGGCTGGCGCAGGCGCTGTGTTCGGTGGTGACCACCACACCGGCCGGGTTCGGGAACATCAGTTCGATCGCCGTGCGCACTACCTCGCAACCCAGTTCTACCTTGAACGGAGGCTTGAGTTGCACCGGTTCGCTGCTGTCGCTGCTGACCAACAATGACCATTTCTGGGCCACCGTCACCTCAACCCAGAGCGGTTTGCTCGGGCCCACCGGTGACGTCATCGGTTACACGATCTACGCCAACAACAGCACCAGTTACCCGCTGACGCGCGGCACCGCCTATGACTTCGCCCGCAATGGCATCATCGATGCCCTCGGTTTGCTCGGCGGTACGGTGCCGAAAACCGTTCCGCTGTACTTCGGTACCACCATCGGCAGCAACGTGGCGGCCGGCGTGTATACCGAGACACTGAGCATTTTCTGGAACTGGAATTATTGTTCGGGCATCGGTGTCGGCGGGCTTTGCCTGGGCCGCGACATCAACAGCGGCACCACGACGCTGACGGTCAACCTGACGGTGTCCAACGACTGCACCATCACCGCGCCGAACATCGCTTTCGGCAGTGCGCCGGTGGTCAGTGCATTCACCCCGGTGACCGGGCAGACGATCAACCTCGCCTGCACCAAGGGCAGTGCCTACACGGTGGGTCTGAACGACGGGCAAAATGCACTGAGTGTCGGCGGACGACGGCGGATGATTTCCGGCAGCAACTATCTGGCCTACGACATTTTCAAGAGTGCCGGCACCACCCGTTGGGGCAGTGTCGGCGCGGCTCGCCGCGCCAGCAGCGATGCCGAGGTCAACCCCGGCAACGGGCTGGGCACCGGCAGCCAGATCTTCAATTACAACGCGAAAATCTACACCGACCAGACCACACCGCCCGCCGGAACCTACCTGGACAATGTGGTGCTGGATGTGGGGTTCTGAACCGGCTAGAAACTCACGGATTGCTGGAGCATTTTCGCCGCCGGGGTATTGGCCGGGCTGACCATCGCGTAGTTGTAGCCCTTGCCGGACCAGTACTCGGCCTGCAGATCTCCGTCCTGGCGGCTGCCCCGGGGCAGGAAGGTATTCTTCGGTCCCGGTGGACGTACATAGAAACTGACCTTGTGCCCGCTCCGGTCTTCATACATCACCATCGCCGCCGGGCCTTCATCGGTGCTCAGCAGACGGCCGCTGACCGGTGCGAAACCGGCCGACGTCAGGTCCGGCAGGCGATTGGCCTGAGTGAAATAACGGTCGAGCCAGCGCTGGATATCGCCGTCACCATCGACCTTGTAGTCCGCCGGCAGAAGCCCTTGCTGGGCGATCAAACGGTACGCCTGCAAGGCATCCGTCATCGGTGCCGGGGGATGAAACACAGTCATGTCCCGGGCCTTCCAGCCTCCGACACCGCCGAGGCTGACGGCAATCAGCAGCACCGCCGCGCTGGCCCACTGGCGGCGTGACTGGCGTTTGAGGCGCTGACGGATCAGCGCCGGATCAAGGTCAGGATTGGCCGGTTGTTGCAAGGCACCGCTGAGGGCGGCGCGCAGGTGCTGGGCGTCCTGTTGCCAGGCGCGAACCTGCGCCGCTTCGTCCGGATGGCTGGCGAGCCAGGTGTCCAGCACATGCCGGTCGGCCTCGCTGAGCTGGTGATCGACGTAGGCGTGCAGGTCACGTTCGTTGGGGGGCAGACTGATCATTTGAGTATCCGCAAGGAAGGGCTGCTGATTTCCCCGTCGCTGAGCTGGCGCAGGGCCTGGCGAGCACGGGACAGGCGCGACATCACGGTGCCGGTGGGGACGTCGAGAATCTCGGCGACCTCCTTATAAGTCAGGCCTTCCACCGACACCATCAGCAGCAGGGCGCGCTGTTCGGTGGGCAGTCGGTCGAAGGCCTTCAAAGTCGATTGGGCAATGACGGTGCGTTCCACCGAGGGCTCGGCGTCATCACGGCCGGTGAAGAATTCGAGCATCCGCGCATAACGCCGCGAACGCCGATGCGCATCGAGAAACTGCCGGTACAGGATCGAAAACAACCAGGCGCGCAGATCGCCGTCGGCGCGTTTTTCGCCCCAACCCGACAGCGCGCGCTCCAGACTGGCCTGTACCAGATCGTCGGCGCTGCTGCTGTTGCGAGTCAACGACACGGCAAAACGCCGCAATCTGGGGATTATTTCTCGCAGTTGTTCGTCGAATTCGCTCATGAAGTTGTACTAGTCGCTACGCTGTGGACTAGGAAGACGCCCGGCATTGGAGGTTATTCCACGTTCTGAAAAATAAATACCGGGCCGTGGAATAAATCCCGATGACGTGCGTCTTGCTGATTCTTCCTACTTGTGGCCGATGGCCCTGGAGTGCTTCATGGTTGATCGCAGCTCATCGCCCGGCGGGCCACAACGCCCGCCACTGAGTGCCGCGAGCCTGGTGTTGCGTCTTGGCGGAATCGCCGTGGTCGTCGCAGCCCTGGCCGGGGCCTTTGCCTACGTTCATGGTTCATTTGACCCACAACGTCTGACGCCTAAAGCGTTGGTCGATGTGCTGGAAAAGAACAACGGCGTGCATCCCGGCTTTCGCCGCAATCACGCCAAAGGTGTTTGCGTGATCGGACATTTCGAGAGCAGCGGCGAGGCTCGCTCGTATTCTGTCGCGCAAGTGTTCAACGAGCCGCGCACTCCGGTGGTCGGGCGCTTTGCGTTGCCGGCCGGCAGTCCGTATGCGCCGG
>Ga0207713_1000867_pt1 | contig 27672 bp, 17 predicted proteins | sample KBSS64metaG_FD_184404 | JGI IMG/M metagenome (GOLD analysis project Ga0207713, IMG submission 184404) | Switchgrass rhizosphere microbial communities from Kellogg Biological Station, Michigan, USA - KBS S6-4 metaG (SPAdes) (version 2) | ecosystem: Host-associated > Plants > Roots > Rhizosphere >... | reverse complement strand
CATCAGAGTGAATTGCGTCTGTACCTTTTTAGCGCTGTATCCCGGTTGGGCCTCTGCTGGAGATAAATTCGGAGAACGTCGTCTTCACAAGGGCAGGGGGGCTTTCCCAAGACTGGTGCTGGGCAGCCGTGAATACCATTGGAATACCAAACTGCCTGGAACTCAAAAAGCCTAGAAAGCCTCTCGTGGCCCTGAAACCCCCGTATTTACTAGATTTCAGGCACAAAAAAAGACGTCCGTGGACGTCTTTAGATGTTGAGGTGGTGGGCCGGGGTAATCTGAATTGGCATCCTATGGCATTGATTATTTAAGATAAATTTATTTTTTAGTTTTGATTGGAATACCAACTGGAATACCCCACGAGATATCCACGCTCTGGTCTGGCGCTTGTAATCGATTTTACGCCTTTGCTTCTCATCTTTGATTAGGGGGTGATCTTCCTGCCGCTCTCGGGATACAGGTTGCGCTTGATAGGAGGCTGAAGGTGGTGAACGGCAGAACCCGGCCGATTCTGTTGAAAAAGTCAGTTATCCAAAACTGCCTGGCCATTGCCTAGTGAGAACGCCATTTTTGCAAGCTGCTGCGTGAAATCTGCGTCTGGAAACCTCTGCCAACAGTAAAGACTTCAATCTCGGACGCGTACTTTTCTGCCGTGGAAACCATGGTCGACTTTTTCAACAGAATCGGCCAGAATCGGACATACCGTGATCACTCTACATCCTCGGCGCTCTGTATCAGATATCGGAGCATTAACGCAGCGAGGAGAAATACTGAGTAGGCGCTTTATCATATAAAAGCACCAATACTCGTTCTAATCTTTACTATTCTTCGATCCAAGAAGGAACTGAGATAAACGGTAACTCCTCACCTTCTCGCAAAGTCATATCTGCATCTATCCAATCATAAAACGCAGGTGAAGATAGCAGATCTTGCTTTTCCACAGATGAAAACGGCTGTTGATAACCGTTATTGAAAAACGATTTTGCTCTTTCTTGTATTGTTTTTTCATCAGAAAAATTCTTACTAAATCCCTCGAAAAATTTAATATCTATATTATTTATACCTTGCGCAATAGTCTGCCAAAATAAACCTCGGCTTCTTAGCTTCCCTGAAAGCTCTCGCACTACATTACCAGGATCGGATAACTCGCCGTTGGAGGGAATCGCTGCGCACAACCTACGATCTAGTGTTTTCTCATCGACAGTTTCTGCAATTGGTAAATAGGCAACTAACTGTAAAGGAACAGGAAGCATTTGAGGGCGAGGTTTGCCTTCAAGCATATTATGGGGGTCAATGTCCGCAATAACCAACGCCTGATCCCCGTCACTCAATGGGTCGTCCTTACTATTGTAATAAATACCTTTCGACCAACCATGATATGGAGTTAAGCTTTCGATGTACCCATGTGTTCCCCCTCCGTTTTTCCAACTCTCTCGCCCGATAAAGCAACTGCCGCCTTTCAAGCCTGAACCGACACCGTTGATGAAGACGGTCGTTGTACCAGCTGCTAACAGGCCAGCCTGACCTGCTATCCAGTAGTCAGCGGTACGCGTTGTGGCAGCTGGAACAATCATGATCGACCTTCGAGAGCCAACCCCACCGTTCTTTGAACAAACTGACAGCCAATTAGAAAGCCCCTTAAGATCCTCCCATACATCACCCTCAGACACTCCAAGTCCAAACCTCGAACACATAGCTGCGTAGTCCCTCGCCATCTCAGGAATATTCGTGGGACTCGTAAAAAGAAATATCTCAGAACAAATCAACTCCATAAAATTCGCCAAAGGCAAACCAGAGTAGGCGAGCAACTTCACTACGCCCTCAATACTTATTTCCCAGTCAAGACGTAATTTATCTACTATTTTTCCAGGAACAAACAATGGCGCCAAGGGTTGTGTTCCAGGCCGTATAAACTCGTTCAGAGCAACCGACCTATATTTTTTTGGCCGACTTAAATTTAGAACAATACCTTGGCTAATTTCATCGTTTGCAGAATCCACACTCAGACCGCCTCGAACTTCAGAGGGCTTCAGGTATTCGCGTATATCTTTCGGAACAGGCCATAAAAGATTAAGAGTCGCGCTTTTGGCAGGAAGTATCGATTCAGAATCAAACTCCAAGTAAGTTCCGGCTAGCACAGCAACTGTTTTTCCAGGTAAACACTTATCCTTCAACCATCTGACTGTTTCCGGACGCACCGAGTACTCCGGCAAGATTAACAAATCCACACCAAAAGATTCACAGGCATCCACAACACTACGTAGTAGCCTACGACGACGGTGCTCCACCCAACTTGGCAACAAAATCTTCTTCTCTCTCCAAAGATGATTTAATCCAGTTGCATCAGTGGCGCTTAAAAGGGAACCGTAAGGAGAGTCTTTTAGATATCTTAGCTTTTTAATTACGGTGGATTTACAGCCAGGACTAAAAGGCCATTTCTTTGGCGTAGCTTCAACCATCGGATGAGCATAACTTAGCTCTTGATGATCCCACTGAACAAACGCAACACGCACATGCCCTAAATTCTTACTATCCTTTCGATCGCTCCAAGCCCCCTTCTGACTTAACTTGAAAGAGCTTGCCCGTGCTTTAATTGTCGCCTCACTAAGTACCACTTCAACGGGTCTATCTTCAGTTTTTTCAGCAAAGCCCGGGGCGCGATTATCGGTAGATTGATCATTTGAATCGATATTTTCACCCGCCTCCAGAGAAAAAATATCTTTTTGGGGTTCAGCGTCTTCTACCTCCACAGGCGTATCTTGCCCTACTTCCGCTACCGGGATAACTTCATCACTACCGACCTTTGCTACAACACTATTATCTTCAGAAGTATTTGCAGGCGTTTTTAACAGCGCAATGGATGCAAATGGCTCACCAAGAACAGAAATCGAAAGCAGTCGATCACTACTCCTATCGTAAACCTCTGTCCATACACGAACTACTCTTCGATCAGAGTCAAAGCTTTCCTCTACATGTCGAGCTCGCAACGGATATTGCGAGATCATCCAAGGCTTTATATCCCAAGCAAGTCCCCTAGAGTCTGTAAAGCGCTTGGTTTGCGCATTGAAACCATAAGCTTGCTCCATAACCAGAACCACATTAAGACCAAGCTCAAAATCCAAGTCTTTAACCATATTACAGACGGTTTCTAGCAACTCAAGATTAAGAACATCAAGAGCCTTTTCTGTAACATCGAAGAAAGGCCAATCAGTCGGCTCTGGCTCAATTAAATCTTTAGCACTTATACTTGCGAGTGCTACAGCGATTGTTTCTATTGCGCTGCTAATACATGATGATATTTGTGGGCTGCCATCATCTGCCAACCTCATCCGGTAACCCAAATGCGTGACAAGCAAACGTAATAAATCCAGAAGACTTATATTGTCATCAATGTTTGTATCCGTTCTCCCGGAATCCGCCACAGCTACGCTGGCGGGCGGAATCTCCCACTCGACGGGAAAATCAAACCCCTCGTATCTTGCAAATCCACCATGGCTTCTGAGCGAGGCAAGAATACCCTGCAAAGCAACAGCGATACTGGAGCTTACTGCTCCTGCTCGAAGTGTTCTCCATGCGAATAATGGAGAAATCTGAGCGTTTTGGTCCATTGACCACAAGCTTCTAGTGAAGGTTAAGATCCCCACCAAATCCCGTCGCAACCCAATTGTTGCAGTTGGAGCAGTGGCTAAGACCTTGCCAATGCTCAAAGGTAATTTGCTCAAAACTCTATCGGCAACTGCCCGAAGAAATATAGTTAACTCTGTTAAATCAACATTCTTCTCATAGCGAACCCACATCCCCGCTGTTTCAGTTTCCGTTGCGAGAAGATGCATCAATTGTAAAAGGGGGTTATCAGTTGTATCCGGAAATTTTTCTAATAACTCAAGAGCTCTTTCAACGCTAGCTGGAAGAAAACTGTGAGGTATTATGCGTCGCCCAATTTGTGAGTTGGCAAACGCCCCTCTCAGCTTTCGAAGTTGGCTTCTCAAAACGTAATGAGAAGGTTCTGCGAGCGTTGCCTCATCTAAAGGCACCTCTGACTCGGATGAGCTAAACTTGGCTATATCATCATGAAATCCTAAGTAATCACTTAGAGCTACACCAGCACGCCATAGCTGAGCCTCATAGATTGGAACCTCTATAGTCCTCAATGCCCGGCCGCCATCTCTCACAAAAGCTCTATTACCCACCTCTCCTTTTGGCACGCCCTCGCATATAAGATAGGAAGCTTGACCAGGCGTATTAATCGCTATATAGGGCCAGGCCGGAATCAACTCCAGGCCTTCATTTTGCCTTTCGTACTCAGCCATCATCAAAACTAACGATCTGTAGAGATTTGCAGCCTGTCTCAACACGCTGGCATTTACGATAAACTTTCCTGACGGTGGTTTGTCTAATAAAAATAGATTAAGACCCACTGGTAAATCTGAAGCTTTTTTAAGCAATGCTGAGCTAGGGCTTTCCTCCACAACCCATTCAGGCACCGCGGCTATAACCACTCCATTTTCAGCGCCAAAAAAAACCAGATCAGATTGACTATTTTCCTTAGAAAATGCGTCATAAAACTCAAATGAATTTACACTACATAAATTTTCAGTAGTGCCTTCATCTACTTTACACGCAACCATTCGCCTTTGATTAACGCCGGGAAGAGGAGGCATTATTAGGAGTTTGCCTCCTGCTCCCAGAGAACTTAACAAGCAAACTCTCTTAGAGAGCAAACTAATAATGCTCTCTCTCGGAATCAATGCAACCAAGACTTGTAAAGCTAAACCAAAATACTTTGTCCCTGATTTAGCGAAAAACTCTAGATCATCTGGATTCCCGTCCGAAGGTAGGAAATATCGGTAAAATTTATACGATTCATTATTATCTTCCCCTACGCTTCTCGACAAAGCTTTATATTGCGTCACATACGAGCTTAACGGGTCAGATTCAGAACATCGATTTGCCAACATCAGTTGTTCTACGGCCGCATGAAACCAGTCAAAAGGCAGCCAGGAGCGTACATACATAGACCGCTCTGCATAGGTCTTAGTTCTACGTACTGGCACCCCACAAGATTTCGCCGCCTTCCACTCTAGCAGATCCAACCTTTTTTCTAGTTGATACTTGAGCTTTGAGTCGTTAGTTAGAACATTCTGTCTAAATCCTTCCTCAAGCACGACCTTTGCCAAATAAGAAATTCGCTTTTGCCGAAGAGCATTTTCTGACGCACTCAAACCTAGCTGAAGGCTATTTTTATGGTCAATAAGCTTTTCCAGCCCTTCTAACGCGAACAGGCTTGGGGCTTCCCACCCAAAACTATCGGAGTCTAAGCCCCACCCTGCGTCCTCAGTACACTCTTTCCAATACTTCTCATATAGCTTCCATGCTTTATCCGCAATCGAATCTGATTCCGAATCTGCAACAGATAATTTAGATGCTACAGCATACCAAAGCAACCTAGCACCTTTTGCAAGTTCGCTTGATCGCAAATCCATTGCTAAGAACGATGTCTTTACAGTTTGCAAAACAACATCTGTTGAGCTCCTGTATATTTCCCAGTTCGATAATAGGTGCAGAGCTGACTGTCTGTCCGATGGAGGAGCACCTGACCAAAACTCCCATCCTGTTTCACCATCACCCGCTAAAGGCGGCTCCCAGGCGGGGCCCGACGCCTCCAACGCACGTCCTTGATTCGCATAATCAGAAAACTCCTCCGCTGTCATCGGAGGAATTGCGTCGGCCTTGGCTACCAATGCCAAATCTAAAGCCCGTGTCTTTAGGTCTACTACCTCTCGTAGCTCTTCCAACAACTCAGCGCTACTAGCCAATAATATAATGTCATCAACGTACCTTGCATAACCTAGATGAGTCTCCTCATCTACATTGTATTTCTTCATCAACTCGAGTGCTGCAAGATCCACGGGAAATAGTGCAACAGACCCTAACCACGCAGAGATCACAGGGCCCTGAGGGATGCCTCGCAGTGGGTCTGAACGAGTGATTCGCCCATTATCTGGACGTAGATATGGATAACCAAAAACCATATCACACAACTGGTCGACAACACTTGCAGCTTTATCAGCAGCCTGCCCCATTCCTGCTTGAGCTTTCAGTAACTCTGCGAATGCTGGTGCATTTCCCGCTACAGACTCCAGTGCTTTTTCAATATGTGGCTGAATGCTATCCCTAACAACATGTCGACGTATACGGTCATAGTATCGACTCACATCGAGGCGAATAGCGTATACGTACTTTATTTCTTTGGCTTGCTTATTAAGAGACTGCATAAAGTCGCGCCAACAGTCTAGGAATGGACGAAACATCCCCTGATCCGTGGCGGGCTGCCTGCCCTCAATGACTTCCATATCAATCTGATAGGCGAAACTCAATGTCTGATCTGATAGAACCAACGGCTTCAAATCGTTAGACAGACCGGTAGTTACTGTTTTTCGTTCTTCACGGTAATAACGCACTGCAGGAATACAAAGGCTGAAGTTCGTCCCCCCCAGAGCGGATGCATCCCAACGCTCCGTCAATAATTCATTCAACACGTACTGATGAACTATTAAGTCCTCGGGCTGAGGCATGACCTTAAGCCTTGGTTCATCTGAACCAAAAGATCGAGGGACCCAAACAGCCTCGAATGGACCAATAGGTTCACTCAATTCATTAGACAGTCGTTCATGAAGCAGTATGTTGAACGCACTGGCAGCGACATCTAGCCGTTCCCACTTTGACTCATCACAAGGAAGCTCACCTCTCCGCGACCCCATATACGCGAGTAGTCTGGCATGGTTTAGCCGGGCATCAGAATTGGTTAGATAACACTCCGATACCGCGGTTTCAGTTGCCACATCGACGTTGAGAAATTGCAGCCACTCCTCCATTGCAGCTACAGAGGTGCCTTTTTGATTACCTTCGATAAGCTTTTTTATTTTTTCAGGGGTGTTGCCAACAATTTTTCGAAGCTCCGTTCGCGCTTTCTCGAACGCTCTATATTTTCTAGAGCGAGAGGCATTATCCCAACGATGTGCCTCCAAGAGGTCGTCAGCATCAACTCCAAATTGATTTGCCAATACCGCTATACCACTTTCGTATGTGGAGTCTTTTAGAAGAAGCAGCGCATTCTGCGCAGACAATCCAGAAAGATACTCATCCGGATCTTTAGTGCGAGTCGAGCCTCCAACCCCCTTAATCTGAGTGGCCGTCGGCCAAATAAATAGCACATCGAGATTAGCACTTAGCAATTTAAGCGCGGTTTCGGAAGCGCCCCTTAGTCCTGCCTCATCACGATCAAAGCAAATGCAGATTGTTAAAGATGCAACCTTTGAAGGCAGAGAGTCGCTTATTCCCTTGATAATTTGCACTTGCTCTTTGCTGAGCGATATACCCATTGCTGCTATTGCAGGCAGCCCTATACTTTCCAGCTTCAGCGCATCAAGAAAACCCTCACAAACATACAAGCGAAGATCTTTTTTACCTTCTTTAGCCGACTTTCGTATAGAGCTTGCGGCTTGTTCTATACGAAATAGCGTCTTAGATTTCGGGAAGCTCTTTGAAAATAAATATTTTGGTGTTTGATCATCTAAAGCACGCCCTGCGAGACCCAACAGCTTTTTTTGCTCGTCTCTTATCGGAAATACAATACGATCCCCAGTAAAAAAATCCGCGTAACGGATATCTTGGCTGGACTGCAAATTCAGATGGTAATTTATAGTACCTACACTAGGAAGAAGCTTACGAATGAGGCTCGCTTCTTCTAATGCTCCAGCCAACTCTCGCTGAGTTGCAGCCGGCTTTGTAATCGATATCTGTTTAGAGAGGGAGTTTTTGTGTGCGTACAAAAAACCTGCTTTTTCTAATGCAGCCAAGTCCAAACTTCGACTAGAAGCCCATGTGGCTAGACGCTCTTTATCATTGCTTACTTTATAAAGCTTGTACGCAAGCTCTAGCCCTGGGGTCTCTGACTGCTCAACCTTAAAATCCTTACGCCCGCTCTCCTTTCGGATAGAAATACTAGAGTAACTTGGTGAGAGCCATTCCACCGCCCCTTTGAAGTCTAGATTAAGAACACCTCTCACCAGATCAATCGCATCTCCATGCTCACCACAAGCAAAACAGTGAAAATGCTGCGGAGATTTATCTCTACTCGTATCTATTAGAAGAGAGGGAGTCTTATCGCTATGGAATGGGCATAACGCAAGCTTTCGCGTGGCTGACTCATTTCGCAGCTCCATTCCCAACCGCTCAGCTACCTTGTCAATTTCGACTTCATGCAGCAGCTTCTCAATGTTGATGCGGGGCATGCCGATTCCTTTCGCTGTTAGCTTAATTATGGCAGGAGGTGTTTGCTGGCCCCATCATATCCGCATATTTGAATACCGCACATGGCTGCCTCACTTGGACACCTCTTACACAGGGATCTTCCGACGAACCCGCTATTAGTACGATGGGGTTGCACAGCTCTCAAATGATAACAAGTATTATTTTCCGCACTGAATCGCCCTGGATTTCGTAGACGGCGACTGTCCGCTCCTGGCCGGTTTCTGCCTGTCACCAAACAGCAGAAGTCGGCCAGAAGCGAACGTTGATCCGACGCGGTTTCCTGCCGAAACCAGCCACTCAAAACGCCTACTGAGCAGGTCAATTCAAAAACTTGAGTTTATTGAGTTACGCAAGACAAGCGGTAAGCCAGATGATAGCATACAGCTATCACACTGAGGGAGTTTAGGATATGGATTTTTCGGAAAAACATACTGACGGGGATGTGTTAGCTCATGCGAATTCCGTAAGATATAAGGTGGAGCTTGTGTTGATAAAGTTACGCCTTCAAGTCGGACTCAGCTTCTTCGCGCTCATGGTTTCACTTTGTTTTTTTCTACTTCTTTTAAACGAGTTACTGCTCTCCAACTCATCATTCGGGACGTATGAATCGTTCGTTCCGGGAATAATACTGTTGACTGGATTTGTTTTTATCCAGTCCTTTCGCTGCTTTAAAATGAGCATTTATCTTTATTTATCTACAACTCTGTCTAAGCGACGCATAGTTTCATCCATTGAAGACTGGAGTGCGCTGCGCGGCACGGAGCATGGCTATGAATAAACAGGACGAAGCGCGCGCATCTTTAGAGGCTGCTACTCAAGACCTAAAATCGTATACTGACGGTGTCATACAGACGAGCGAGAGGATTAGTAAATTATCTACAGCTTCACTTTATGGCGTATTGGGAGGTGTGGTCGGAATGCTCGTTGGTGGTTTTATCCCAGTAACGCAGTTTGCATCTCAGCCTGGAATAATAGCCATGTTTGGGCTCGCCGGAATTACTGCCGGAGTTCTGTACTACCGCTCTGGCTTTAAGGGGATCAAGACTGAGCAAAAAGTAGTTAGCAATCGATTGATCAGCGAAGAGTTAATGCATCGCATTGATGTCGCCACCAAAGCTAATGCCCCGCAAAGTATTATTTTAAGCATGTGGGACGAATATGAAAGGCTTGCATTAAGCTTACAAGATACGCCTAAGGCCCCTCAAGTTAAAATTGGAGGCGCAACCGGAGCTGCGTTGTACATAGAGAGTAACAACCCCCAAGAAAGAGATTTAAATTTAGATAAATAGGTACAATGCTCTAGTCGATGACACAGGTATTCTCACCTGTTCTGAACCGTACGACATAAGGGGACTGATTTATTTTCCCGAGAAATAAATTTGCCCCCTTTTTCGGGGTCTCTCTCATTTAAATTTGGCAGCAATAGCGTGGCAGGTGTTTTTACACACTCTGGGCCAAAAGCGGACAATGATGGAAAAATAAATCACCTCCTTTTCGTACAAAGCTAATTAGCTCCAGTGAGAGATACACAAGCAGCCTGCATGCCGCAAGTAAAAGAACGTAGTCCCTCTATACCTAATAGCATCATCGCTTAAACAATCGATCCCAAAGAAGTACCGCCAATTCAGCGATCATGCGAGCCCAATATTTTAATGTAAACTTGACTCGCCAAAAAATGTTCACCTTGCCGACCAGTTGGTTACTCCAATAACGCATTCTTGGTTCAATCACTAAAGGCTCATCACTATGCTGTGTGACCCGATATGCCAGATCTGAGAGCGCCTGCTGGTCAAAACCCATTTGCTGAGTGAAATCAACGTTGAACCTATCAATCCTTGATGCAGTATCCAGAAGTGACAAATTACCACTATCAAAGAAGGCATCTCTGTACTCCTGAGTCACCTCAATCCAATCAGGATTTGTACTGACGTGCTTGTAAATATCTACTGGCAAAACATGCCTCGGATCTCGCTTTTTTTTGGTTAATTGCACGCCAGTGCCATCATAGGCTTTAGATGCCAGCTCAGAGCAGAATGAATGCCTCCAGGTTGGGAATATAATTCCTCTTAAGCTGTAGTTTTGTCGACTGTAATACTGTAAATCCTCCCTTAGTTGATCTATCTTGTTCTCCACTAGCAGCTGCTTACTTCTATATACCTGAAAATCTCTATTCTCATTCAGGTAAGACCCTAGTGACTGAACCTGAACGCCTGATTTCAGCATTGCATCCATAAAACTGAATTCAGACAAAACAACCGCGACATGGCTATGCCTTGCTCTCGTCTGTCTAAATATGGACTGCAGAAGTAAATTCGGATTTTTCGTGGAGCGATACATTAATATTATATCGCCTGTAATGGCTGGAGTTTTTACTTCCACTTATCACTACCCTTCAATGTTTTTTGGCTTTCATCGCACAACAGTCGCTCGCAGCATACCCAACATGGAGAGTGGCCTCATGATGATCTAGCCGGGCAGCCCTTATGTTCATAAAAATCAAAAGCATGGTGATTAGCATGTGAATGCCTAACCGTAAATTTTGTAACCTGAGACAAGGACTAAAAATACCGAGCCCCAAGCCGATTCTGTACATGAAGCATCGGCCATCGGTCGTGTTTTGGCCAGTAGCTCATTAACCGCCGTATGCTCGCGCACCGCTAGATTTGGGGAAGGGAGTAACTGAAAGTCCGCTTCTGGCCGTTATCTGCCTACTGCAACCGTCCGCTATTGGCCGATTTCTGCCGCTAGTGACGGGGAGCAATCGGCCAGAAGCGATCATCGGCTGTCTAGGGAATTCGTGGCGACTCACCTGTCAGCCAGTTCCTTGGCAAAAAATAGAGAGCGTCAGGTAGCCGGTGTTACGAAGTCGTCCCGCATTCTGAACGCTGCGGATGAGCCGCTTTCGACAAGCACGTCGAGCACATACAGAATCGCCTCGCGCAGTGTGGGATCACGCTTGAGTTCTAGCGGGCGTGAGTAGACATGCCGCTGGAGTAGGCTTTCGAGTATGAAAACCGTGTTGGACTCGCGCAGCATGTCGGCGTTATTTCCCAGTCTGAGCGCATTTGCGATGTTTACAAAAGCTGTTGGCATGGAGCGCTCGCCTATGTGGTAGAGAAAACGGGCGTAGCTGTCCAGTACTATCGAGACCGGTGGCAGAGCATTGAACAGCGAGTCGACGTTATGGGCGTAGCCTTCCAGGCTCCGCCAGTGCCGGACATCGTCCTTCCAATACGAGGTCAGGAAGATCGTCGAGAGTACCTCACTGCCGTATGGATGCTCATTTTTCAGATGGGCAAGCCACTTGGCGTGCTTGACCCTCTCGGCCAACAGGTTCCACAAAAACCAGTACTGCTTGGTGTTGGGGTTGCGATCCTCGCTGCTGGTTAATCCTTGGACGACGCTATGGATTTCGCGTGGATGCCTGTCAACCGCATCCAGGATGGGCAGCAGGACTTGTGCCGCATCGACATCTGCCACACGCATGACAAATTCTTGCACGCAGTAGGATATCGACTGTTCACTTTCGAAGTTTCGGTCACGCCGACCGTTAGAGCGGCCGTACTCGCGGTTCCAGCAGTCGACCAAGTATTCACTGGCGCGTCTGTACACAGCCACAGCAAGAGGTTCGTTGGGGGCCTGGCCGAGAATCACGAGGACTTTTGCGAACGCCTCAGCACCGAATGTCTCGGTGATTTCGAGCCGGATGTGCGCATCTTCTGCGATGGCTCCGTCAGTCCAGAAACGCTCGCGAACCGCTGAGGCTGCGGCAGCGACGATTGCTTCCAGCGGGTTCCGCTTGTCGTAACGCTTCTTCTCTTCGGCTGTCCAATGACAATTGGAAATAGAGGCCTCTGTAGAAATAGCATTGACAGTGAGGAGGGCGAGAGCAGGATTTGCTGTCCAGAACTGGTCGTCAATGCCCCTGGTGGCATACCAACGGACTTCGTCAATCGGGTGGGTTATTGCAGTGATAAAGGCCAGGCGCACGCGCGGTGTTTGGCTTTGGGTCAGGGGCTTGTATAGAAGCAGCGGCACCACAAAAGCACACGGACGATCTGCCAGCATCGAGAACCTCTGCATCCGGCTTATGGTTCCCCATGCGTCCGCGTGCCTGGAGATTTCCGAGCAGATGACATCAATGCACCAGTCCTGCTCTTGCGGTGACATCTCCTCCCAGTGATCGCGGACGCAGACCGCAGCGGCGAAGCCGGGGGCATTTCGGCTGCTGTCCGGGTATTCATTGGTGCGGTCGATCTCCTGCGCACCTGACAGTATCTCCCTCCATTGTGCCGGTTCAGCAGGGCCAAGTTTGTATTGGAAGATCTGGAGTCCCCAGTTGTAGATGCCTAGCCGGGCATTCGTTTCTTCCGTATCTTTTGCGCTCTCCTCAATGAATTGCTGCACTTCCGGGGCCGCGGGTTTGGGTTCCAGACTGATGTAGCTCTTCGTTGGCTTTTCGCTGTCCACTGTGGATGTCGCGCCCAATGCTGGCTGGGCTTCAGATACGACATACTGGCGCAAGTCCATCCGATGAAGGGCAAGTTGCCATATGAGGTCATCTTCTTTGCGCTTGTCCAATGCAGGCAGTTCAGCCAGGTGCTTGTCGATGATCGCGTGAACCCTTGGGGCAAGAGAGCCGAATTGCAGGTTTGCGATAGCTACTTCGAGGTCATGTTGACGATGCGGTAGCTCGTTCGACTGCTTCCTTTCCTCTTCGTAGATTTTGTCCTCGGTGTGTAGGGTAGGGAACATTCCCGCAAGCATGGAAGTCTGGTGCTCGCTGGCCATGCGACTGCGGTCGATAAGGATGTAGTCTTGCACAGAAAGCAGTACCAGAAGAGCCTCTCCGGATTGGTGAGGATGGGCGGTTGCCACGCTTGCAACGACAGCTGCGAGTGCTGCGGAATCGCTGCGGTGCAGGATCGCAAGCAGCATGGTGTCCAATCCCTGAGGGTGGGATTTGGCATAGTCGAGCAGCCATTTCTCGAGAGCCATCAGCAGCGACTGAAGTACATAAGGGCTGACGCCCAAGCCTCGGTACATCCCCCAGAGCCGCGGGTTTGCCCATTGTTTCCGCACTAGCCCATCTGCGAGCGCCAGCTCGACTTCCCAAGCGGGCTCCAGTCGGTCACCAAGGCGTGGATGCGCGTACCACTCGGCACTGTGATTGAAGACTTGTACCAGGAAATCGAGGCCCTTTCCCGGATGGCGCGTGAGCAGGTTGACCCATGGTCCTCGGAACGCACTGGCAGGGAGAGAATGGCGGCTCAGGTGTTGCTTGATGCCGAAGTAAAGCTCAATGTCGAGGGATGAACGGCCGAAGGGGGCCTCGCTCAGGTACTCCTCCGTGGCGAGAAAGTTATCTAGTGCGATGGAGATCAAAAGATCCGGCAGGTCGCGGGCCGCAGGTGCGCCGTCGAGACCCGCAAGAAGAATGTCGCGGAACTCTTCGGCGACGGGGTCGTGATTCCAGCCGTCCCTGATCTGTCCGCGCATAACAGCTTCGAAGCGAACAGGGTTGGCCTTCGGAATCTTGGCAATGACCTTGAGAACGCGTTTACGTGCGTCGCCCCTTCTGTAGCTGTCAACGCGCGGGAGGAGCCAATGAGCAATCCCGGCGATCTGTTCGGCTCCTTCGATGTCCGGTGCCCACCAACTGACGCCGCGGACGGCATCCTCGATCAATGCAAGTAGCAGTGGAGAATCTTCCGAACCAAAACTGCCAATGTTGCGATGAACAAGCCCTGCAACGGTCGCCCAGACCACGCCGTCCGGCACGTTCAGGATCGAACTATGGCCGCGCACGCCGACAAGCCAGGCAGGCGATGTCATGCAGGCAACCCGCAGTAGGTGGATTACCCGCTTGAGTACGGCGCGATCATTGGCGAGCAAATCAGCCTCGTGCCGCGCCAGAAATTCGGGGGCAGACGGTGCCTTCAACAGCGAAACCAGCGTGTCGTCGCGGAATTGAGCGGGAGCATCTGCTTGCGTGATGGCTGCTCGGAAGATCCGGTCTGCAGCAGGCTCATCGCGGTCGACCAGTTCGGCAACCCACTTCCGGTAAGAGCGGCGCAGTGCGGGATGCGGACCAATCGCGGAGGAGAGCGCCTTGAATGCCATTTCATCCGTGAGGTGTTGCTCCTCAATCCATTGCAGGATGGCCCAGTCTTCAAGTACGTCGTGCGCCGTCGCAACGAGCAGGGGCTTCCCGTCCGGAGAAACAACGAGGGAGTCCTGTTTCAGCAGAGTGATGGCTACAGGGTCGAGTCCAGAAGCGGATACATGATCTGAAAGGGCACGCGCCCGGCGTACAGCCAGCTCCTGCAAAGCATCTTCGCGCAGACGCGGCATGCCGTTGGCGGGGTTGTGATCCGCACGTACGATCTGCCGCCAAAAAACAGCCCGAAAATCCCGCTCGCTTTCTGGAAGTGGACGTCCTGCATCCCAGGGAATCTGGCGTGCCTTGTCGATAAAGTAAGGGTTGCGCAGGATCTTGCGCAGAGCTGGATTGCCCAGCGGGATCGCCATTGATGGAAACGCTGTCTGAATCTCTTCTAGTTCGGAGTCGTCGAGTGTTGGTACCTCGATGACAGCGTGATCAATTCCTGCAGGTAGAAGGAAGCTGGCCTGTACCTGCTCCACGGAATAGTCGCGACAGGTCATGACGATACCGAGACCGTTGTCTCCCTGGGCAAGGGTCATCAGATCACTGAAGGCTTCGCGTGTGGGCTTTTCGAGCAGGCGTTCGACGCTCTCGATGACGAGTACTTTGCGGTCCTGCGCTCCGAGAATGGCCTGTAGCTCTGTGGCGCGTGCAGGAATCTGACTGTTGTGCAGGGTTTCATCAATGTGGGCGACGGCGAACTCCTCAACCCGGAAGCCAAAGGCGAAGAATTCGCGGGAAAGAAAAGACACTGCTTCCTTGCCAATGACCGACTTGCCGCTACCAGCTGGCCCCGTGATCAGGACAACTTGCTTCGTTTCGAGGGCTTCAAGAACTTTCTGAATAATCCCAGCGCGCTGCAGGTGTAAGGTTGGTCCAATCGTTTTGCGGATTTTCCTCAGGACGAAATCCGTATGGTTTCGCAGGGCTATCAGTACGTGTCTCTCGTGCGTCCCCACCTCGCTGTATGAAAGGACAAGAGAATCTGGAAGGTCAGTGCGTTTCAGGCTTCGAGCAGCTGGATTGGCGTCGCTGGTAAAGGACAGAAGCCTGTTCCAGGCTGCAGTCGCGCTTGCGAGCGGATCTGAGTCAGTGGACTTGAGAGCGAGCAGTGTTTTGATATGTGCTTCGGTCTGACGGGTCGATGTATGCAGATCGAGGCTCAGGACGTGTAACACGCACAAGAAGGGCCACAGATCTTCGGCAGTGACGGGCGTGTCTTCCAGTGCGCTTACAATCGTGCATAGTTCATTGCACTGGGAGACTGACTTCTTAGAGATGAATCCGTTGAGAGACAGTCGCCGCTGGAATTCTTTGCCATCAGCGGCCCCCCTGGCGCAGTCGAGCAGCCCAGAGAAGTTTTCGAGGAGTGTGTTCGTGCCACGTAGAGTGACGAGGACAAAGCGATCGTACTGGGGGTTAAAAGGGTCGGCTTTCTTGAAGTCTTTCCAGAAATCTCCAACAGCTTTTTTGCACTCATCGTCGGCAGCACTGATCGTGAGGCTGCGCTTCACTTGCCCAACAAGTTGTGCCGGTGCTTCACCTTCCCGCTCGCAGACGACGAGGAAGTCATCTGTGTTGAAACCGAGATGCTCTGTCTGAAAGTGGACCTCTGCAACACCTCTATCAGTCAGTATTGGTGGGATGCTGCGGACGAGCAGTTGCGCCAGCCAATACGCCTGAACGTGCTGCTCGAAGTAAATGCCTGCGCCCCCGGTGGCAGCTGGGCTTGAAACTCGCTCCTGGTTTTGGCCATCCATAGTGTCCACCTAATATGTTCTCAGTCTTCCGAATCGGGGGGCGGCTGCTTTCAAGGCGTGCCTCGATAGCAACATCATGCGAGCGCTCACACGGCCCGCGCACGTACAAACTGATCAAGAATAACAAGAATGTAGGAATATCATTAGTTTGGTGGGGGTTCTACTGAGAGTCCGCTTTTGGCCCAGAGTGTGTAAAAACGCATTTGTACACTGTCGGCTCGAAGCGCCGACGGCTGTTAGCTGAGTAATTGCTCACAACAAGTCTTGCGGATCATCACTTGGGCCTGGGAGCCCCCTGCGTCGCTTCTACCTTGCTGGGTGGTCAAAATAAAGACCTCTTCAGGCCGACAGTGCCTTCATTAAACCGCTGATACCGAGAATTTTCATGACCCGCTTCAAGTTGTAGGCGAGCACATTCAAGCTCATCTCCGCGCTCACCCCGGCCAGCTTTCGGGTCAGGAAGTGCGTCGCACCCATCCATTGCTTGAGCGTCCCGAAGGGATGCTCAACCGTCTGTTTTCGGACTCGCATCATCTCTGGTGCTTTGCTCAGCCGAAGCTGCATCTCCTCCAATACGGCTTCGTGCTCCCAGCGTCGAACTCGTCGTTCCGTGCTCGGTGTGCACTGCAATTTCAACGCGCAGCCCTGGCATTTCGAACTCCAGTAACGATGCAACTTCAGGCCTTTTTCAACGTAGGAGTAGTGCCAGATCAGCGCCTCCCCAGCCGGGCAAATGTATTCGTTTTTTGCCGTGTCATAGACGAAGGCATCGTTATTGAAACGCCCGTCAGCCTTGGCTCCAGAGGTCATCGGTTTGGGCACATAGGCGGTGATGCCGGCATCGTGACAAGCCAGGATTTGTTCGCTTTTGAAATAACCTCGGTCCGCCACCACCGACAACGTTTCTGAGGCTATCGCCTCGCGGGCCTGCTTGGCCATCGAGCTGAGTTGATCGCGGTCGGAACCGACATTGGTCACCTCATGTGCAACGATCAAATGGTGCTGAGTATCGACCGCTGTCTGCACGTTGTAGCCGACGATTCCTGTGCCGCGCGTCATCATGGAACGGGCGTCTGGATCGGTCAGTGAGACCTGTTTATCCGGCGATTCATTGAGCTGGATTTCGATCGCTTGAAGCTCCTTCATTTGAGTTTTGAGCTTGGCGATTTTCTCTTCCAGCCGCACGGCACTGGGCTCGGAAGCTGTGGGTTCTTGCCGATCGGCAGCATCGAGTGCCACCAGGTAACGGTTGATACTCGATTCAATTTCTTCCATGCGCCGCTTCAGTTTGGCGTTGGTGAAATTGCGGTCGCGGTTGTTGACTGCTTTGAATTTACTGCCATCAATGGCGACCAGATGTTCTCCAAACAGTCCCAACTGCTGACACAGCATAACGAACTGGCGACAGACGCCTCGGATGGCCTTGCTGTTGTCTTTTCGGAAGTTGGCGATGGTCTTGAAATCCGGCATCAAACGCCCGGTCAACCACATCAGCTCGACGTTGCGTTGAGCTTCTCGTTCCAGCCGCCGGCTCGACTGAATGCGGTTGAGATAGCCGTAGATGTAGATCTTTAGCAGGATCGCGGGATGGTAAGCCGGCCGTCCAGTATCGGCTGGAATGGCACCTTCAAAACCTAGATTGACCAAGTTGAGTTCGTCGACGAAAACGTCAACTACGCGTACCGGATTGGCATCGCTGACGTAGTCGTCGAGGCTTTCGGGAAGTAAGGTGCCTTGGCCTCGGTGTTCACCTTGGATAAAGCGCTTCATAGGCAATCCCCGCGATAAAATCCTCAGCAATCATAGCAAGGGATCACGGAGTGGTTTCTACATACGCCGGGGCAATCGCAGGCACCAATGGATGCATAGATAGACGGTCTGGGGGCAGCGACTCTGATTGCTCAGCCTCAGGCTCCGAGATACCCTTTCTCCTCCTGACAGATAGGCGCGGCCAACAAATCATGTCTACTTGCTATTCCATTCAAATCACGCCAGAAAGACCATTGCCGGCCTTTTATTGCATTGCTGAACATCTATGGGGAACCGGATGTGATGTTGACTCTGACGGTGACTGCGCAGGTTCAGATGATCGCCAATGGACGGAACTGACATTGTCGCTTCGCGGCATATCAGGAGAACGTATCGACATTGACCCGCTCTCGCTCATGCCTCTTACCCTCGTAATCCGTTCATCGCACGCCACCCTCTGCCAAAGAGCGGCCGACTACATCGTATCTGTTTCCGGAGGCACTATCGGCGCAGCTGTTAACGTCAAGACGGTTTGAGTGCGCGGACACGAGGCTTAAAGAGTTCCGACAGGTGAAGAACCTAAAAGTGAGACCCCATGGCGTTTTTACACACTCTGGGCCGGTTGCTGCCCCTCACAACCGGCAGTAATGAGCCAAAAGAGATGGGGGGCCTCTGCTATGCTTTTCACCTGGCTTCCTGTCACTAGTGCTGCGCCATCCCTCCATTGAGATACGTTCGTTGGCTTTGAGTTAGCCGCGACGTTTGGGGCGACTGTATCCGGCTTGTTCGAGGAGTTTACTAGCCTCAATAATGTCTAGTGGGTGCCGCTCCGGATCCATCAGATCAGTGTAGAAATTTGCGCAGCCACCTACCACATGACCACTCCAAATGCAGGTTTTCCTGTACTCTTTACGAAAAACCTGAAGCAGTAAAGTTTTAAAATTAAGTGTCGGAGAAAATTCAGATTTGTAAGCGTTCCCCTTGATCATATAATCCTCCCAATTTAGCCTTATAGGCAGTCGGAAACCTTCCATTCGGGTGGATAGATCTAAGATAATATTAAACGTCAGAAACTCTACTCTGACCCCAAGAAGATCTTGTGCCAAAATCCTGTTTAATACGTTGTCTCTTCCCTCGTCAGTATTGTACAAACTGGTCCACACACCTTTCTGTGACGACTGGACCACGACAATGTGAGCACGTTGGATAGAGCCGGAGCCATCCATGACTATTGCATATTCGGCAGCGCACGGTTGACGATCGTTGCCAGCGTAAAAGATCTGCTTCAAAAGATTATCTCGCTCTCCTGGCAGTTAACTCAAAAAAGTCACGAGTTTGCTGCCGAACTGTGTGGTCTGTTTTGATAAACAACTATCCGCGCTTAGAATCATTTCAAGCTGCTTTACTTCAACCAATCCCTTTTGATAGAGGTCAGCCCATATGCTATCGAGAATTTCGTGATTTTCAATTAGTTCGGGCATGGCGCTTGCGATAATCTGGGATAAAGAAACTGTAGTTTGGTACGGTTTTACTCGGTTGTTATCCGCAAACCACCGATCAGGATTCTCGAAAAGCTTTAGCAGTCTAATGTGAGAAACTGTGCATACGTCTACAAAATTGAGAAATACCTGGCGATAATCATCGCTTGGACATGTAGGCATCGCAGAATTTATTACAGCGTTGCGCAATGCTTCGAGTTTCTCTGCTTGGTGATTTCTTAGGGAGATATTGCAAACCTCCGCAACAGTGCTGACAAAGGCTTCATTTTCCTGTAGACCTGCCTCCGTTACAATTCCTTGCTCCATGAGGTCGTTAAGAGCAGCCCCAATGGCAAGCATTGTTTCCGTGCGGCGTCTATTTAAAGGAGCCTCGAGTACAGAATTAAAAATCTCCAATAACGGGCTTCCCACAACTGGGATCGCACCTATAGTAGCTCTTCCAATGCGGTGTAATTTCTCATCAAACGGCTCGACTTTTGGGTCTGCCGCTTCAAGATCAACTTTTTTCATGATTAGTGAATCCTTGATATGCCATGTGAGCGAATGCTTACTACGATCGTTGCTTGCCGTTGACAAGCATATCAACTTCACTTGGAGCTAGGTAGTGACCCAGAAATGGAGCCCTAGCAGGCAATTACTATACCTGGTGTGTCTAATCCTCTATTCATACAGCTCTATTCGCTGACGGCTGATGTAGAGTATCTCTGGGGCATCGGACTGTTTTGCAAATCGAAACAGCCTGCACCGAGCTTGGAACTTAACGGGAGAAGGACTATTTTCTGAGCAACCTAGAGCCATGTGTCCGCCATTCGCCTGTTTCTGACCGTTGAATCCGAGGTCTGCTGGGGAGGGATGATGTTCAGTTATGCGTTGAAATGTTGGATTGACTGTTAGCGTTCGAAACGCGATAACGGCTACCGTGATTGAGATTAAGGCCTCATTCCACACGAACTGATCGGTCGGTTGTGGCGCTGCAGTGAAATACGCTTGGAACCTAGCTTGCCCGCTTACATCGACTTAACCGAAATAACTTCCACAAACCTGAATTTTTTCTTGGCGATTTTTGTAGCTTCTTGCTCTGCAACTAGGGAGCTGAGCGTATCGGCTTCATGTACGATCTCGTGCATATTGCCTTCGAATTCATTCCCCACCCTCAGTGTGACTTTCAATCTGGGGGTAAAAGTTTTTGATAATATATTTTTCTTCACTGCCTTTGTCGGCTTCGCGATCACGATTTCGGGTGCGGTGTCTTGCACGTGTGTGTCGATTACTAAAGCAGGGAGCTCAGGTTCACCGAACAGCGCCCGCCGCATTTCTCCTTCCGTTAGCTCTGTAGTCATACAAATTCTCGAGAGGGTTTCGTGTATAGCGTTACCAATTCTATCACTGTGGGGAGCTTCGGAAATATGAAGGAGTTGCGCGGTATCTGACCTACCTTAGCCACTAAATGCCGATGAACGTAAATTTTCGCCCGGAGCTCTCATTCGAATTCGGCGCTTATTGATCTCATGCTTGTGTTGTCGCTTGTTCGCATTTACGCTTTGCTCCGTTGCGGTCAATCCCGCGACCGGGTGTCGCAACCCGCAAACACGCACACGAAGGCGCGGCTCCGCGCCATAGCGAAAGCAAAGTAGTTGGCGCTCTATTAGGTCTGACTACTGCATTTCTATGGCAGGCCGTGCGGGGCAGGCTTATGCCTGGCCGGTTTTCCTTCGTGTGCCGGTTTGCGACCCCCGTACGGTCTGCCACCCAATCGTGTCGCAACGGCGGTTGGCAGCTCCTTAATTACACGAAGGAGATAAGGAAAATGACCTGTCCCCCTTTTAAGCTCGTGCGCCACCCCGGCCAAATGGTTCAAGCCGCAAACTATCTCGGAGGATTCCGTGATGTTTGATCTTTCGCTTCTAATCGGCCTCCCCAAACCCAACAGCATCGATACTTCATCGCTTACCCTTGAAACTGCCGCGATTAAGCTAAGGCAGGCTGCCACGCTTCGGCTTAATGGCGCCCAGAGTATTCTGCTTCATTTTCCGCAAGACGTAGAGTTGGCTGTAGAGTTGCTGGATGACGCCGCCGTGTTGTACGACAAGGCATTCCGGAATTTAACTGGCATTCCGGCTCAAAGCGTTCATCAACAGATCCATGAATATGTCTCTGTCCCGTCAGTTGAAGGGGCTCCCGCGATCCAAACTCCGTGGGGCGATGAGTTCGCTCCGGTAATCAAGGATGGCGTTCGTTGCGCAGAGACTTGGCTTGAGGGCTCATCATTACCGTTATGGTGGGCGCTGTCTCAGAACCGAAAATGTCATCGTCCAGGTGATCCACAAGAGGCATTTGAAGCAGGTTTTTTGCTGCGGTTGCAGCCGACGCTGATCATGCGACGTGAGGCCGTCACTTCCCAATCAACCCGCTTTGATGCCTGAGTCTGTAATTGACGTTTGAGATTTGCTTTTCCCGCCAAACCCTCCGATCAAGCGATCTTTGATCGCGCCGATCGGAGGGTTCACTCGCTTTTTCTCGAAGCCGCCGCGTTCCACCCTCCATGCTCAAATTTAATTCACACCACGCCTACTTTCACCATCAGTAATTCCCCACGATTTCCATCGAGCGCAACGTTATTCAGTGTGTGTGTCCGAATCTTTTCGTTGGGCATGGATGTAGGTGTGGCGACAGCGGCGACGGCGGCGACAACCCACGTATACGTGGTCTGGAGCATGGCGACAGAAGTGGTGACAGTCGCCACTTTCTCAGCGCATTGGCTGTGACGCTTGACCGCTTTTTCGAGTGGGTATAAATATTGGCGCACGGATCGCTGTCGTTGACAGCACCTGCCCAAGTAGTCAGAACCTTTAAGGCTACGCCACTTGCGTGGTGGTTCTTCCCCAAGTGCGATTAGCGTCCGGCGGCTCGCACGGTCACTCCCAATGAGTGATGGATGCCTACTCGACCAATCTGCCCACTGCGGCAGACGATGGACCTACCTCGCTGCATTGCAGCAACCTCACCTCTTGGCACACTTCGCTGCGCCAGACCTCGCCCGTCTCTTTCTCCTGGAAAGAGACGGGCGCTCGTAGCACTGCTGCAAGCCTCGTCGTAGAGGGCATTGCCGCAATTCTTCTCGTGACAATCGGCCTGACAAATCCGATTCGTCTCCATCCGCAATGACACAGGCACCGGTGCCGCAGCCAATGGAAAGGCTGCACCTGACTGACAGTCAGGCATGCCCCAGGTGTCGATGTTGTTGCCTTCTCCCACTCAGGATCTCCAGGTGCCGAACTCGTCAGTCGGCACAGCCTCCACCCGCCCGCATCTTCGGATGCGTCTAAGGAGGCCAGATTCATGGGTTTATGCCCTTGCTCCCGGTTGTAAGGAGCCGTTCGTTCCGCGTCAGTGAACACCTCACAGGCCGCAGGGGCCTTGATCCCTGATAACACTCAACAGCCGTGGCGGGACTACGTGAGGACAACCAGCAATGATTGAGGAGAGGGCCCATGCAGCAGTTAGATCCGAAGCTTGAACTACCGCAACCACCTCGACCGCTGATTGAGTCGAATCCCGTGGCTCAGCCTTATCCGGTGCAGGCACTGGGTGGGATTGTTGGGCCTGCGGTAGAGCGAATGGCCGAGGTCATCGGCGTGCCCCAGGCACTGGCCGCGCAATCAGTGTTGGCTGCCTCGGCGCTGGCCACTCAAGGTCATGCGGGCTTACAGCTCGACGGGAGAAATTATCCCCTGTCGCTGTACCTGATCACGGTGGCCGCGTCAGGTGATCGCAAGACCGCCGCAGACCGATGTGCATTGCTGCCGGCACGGCAATGGGAGCGTGAACAGTGGCAGCGCTATCGCGAACAACTTGCCCGGTACCGTGCCGCACAGCGACAGGCGCAGCGTATCAAGCCTGGCGATCCTGAGCCCGCAAACGGAATGTCGCTCGAAGCGGAGCCCTCAGCCCCTAGACTGATCACCACCGACCCGACTATCGAGGCCCTGATCAAGGGGCTCTGTCATGACCTGCCTAGCATGGGTCTGTTCTGTGATGAGGGTGGACAATTCCTCGGCAGCAGCACCATGAGTCGGGATAACCGTTTGAAAGCGGTCACGGCCTTGTCGTCACTCTGGGATGGCAGCCCGATAGATCGCGCGCGTTCCATGGTTGGTGAAAGCTTGCGAGCCTATGACCGACGCTTGAGCTTGCACCTGATGCTGCAACCGTATTTGGCCATGCAGTTACTCAGTGACCCGTTGCTGCAGGGGCAAGGCATTCTCGGGCGCTGCTTGATGACCTGGCCCACCAGTCTAGCCGGGCAACGTAGCTACCAGGCTGTCGACTTGTCCAAAGACGCTGCCCTCAAGCGATATCATCATCGCCTCTCGGCGCTGTTTCATCAGCCGTGGTCATTGTCTCCTGATGGTGCTCTACAGCTATCACTGCTGACCCTCAGTCCATTGGCCCGTCGTCGCTGGATTGATCTGCATGATGCTATCGAGGCCCAGCTGGGTGAGTTTGGCGAGCTAGCAAGCGTGCGTCCTAGCGGATCGAAGGCTGCCGACAACCTGCTGCGTGTCGCCAGCATCCTTGCCGTGGTGGAGGAGAGCAGCGTCGTGGAGGTCGACCACATCCAACGGGCCTCGACCTTAATTGGCTATTACCTTACCGAGATCCAGCGCCTGACCGAACAGGAACCGGTGTGTCGGGTAAAGGAAGAAGCAGATCGGCTGCTGCGCTGGCTCAAGGTCAAAGATTGGAAGCGTTTTAGTATTCGGGACCTAAATCGCAATGGTCCCCGCTTTGCCCGTAAGAGCAGCCGCCATACCACCAAACTGTTGGTCGAGTTGCTTGATCATCACTGGCTGATCACCGACGGTCAGACCTTCGAGGTGCGCCATGTTCAATCTCGATGAAGCACTGCGCAACCACTTAGCTCAACGCCAAAAGTATCCGAAAGCGCGGTTTGTCGCAGCGACTGTCGCCACTTTGTCGCCACGCTCAAAGCCAGGCAAGACAAGCGTTGTCGCCGCTGTCGCCGATGTCGCCACCCTCCGGAAAGCTATCACCTCGACGACAGACATCATTCAGTGGTTAGAAAAGGAGGGGGCGCTTCTCTACGTCGCCGGAAACACGCTGTGTTTTCGCCCGACTGATTGGGCCCATTTCGCTATTGTGAGTGCGCACTGGCGGGCCCTTTTACGTGAGCTCGCGGCTGTCGATCAGGAACAGAAAAATGGCACGCGTCGGTAAGCGATCTGGGCGCAATTTTGGCTTCGGTCGCCAGCTCAGCTATGCCGGACCGCAAGCACTGAAAGACCTGTTTGGCGACGGCCATTTTGCTACCGTCAAAGCCCATAGTGATCGCTGGCAAGCATTCGTGCGTTGGTGTCGATCCGAGGAAGGGCCGAGGCTCAATGATGCGCGACAGATCGACCGCGAAGTCCTAATGCGGTACGCCGTCCACGTGCGGGAGCAGGTTGATCAGGGCAACGTCGGCATCGCTACCGCGCAGAACCGACTGTCCAGCGTGAACCGAACGATGGCTGCGCTGCGCGGTGATCAATACGTCAAAATCCCGAGTCCAAGTAAGGCGCTTGGCTTGCAGCGCTCAAGCGTGCGTAGTGAGGCGCCACAAGGCCAAGACCGTGCGCAGGTCAGGCTGATTGCGCAAGCGCTGTCAGAGCGACAGCAACTGAGGGTGAGTGCCATCGTGCTCCTCGCTCGGGAGACCGGCATGCGCCTGCGTGAAGCGATCTTGGCGAACTTGCCCCGGCTGCAACGTGAGGCTCGGCAACTGGGCAAGATCAATATCCAGGACGGCACCAAAGGCGGTCGATCAGGCGCATCGGCACCGCGTTGGGTTGCGGTCACGGATCAAGTTCGTGGCGCCCTCGAGAGGGCCAGCGAGGCTTCACCCAAGGGCAGTCGGAGTCTGTTAACACCTGATGAAAGCTACAAAGATTTCTTACAGTCAATCGTACGACCGGCGCGGGACATCATGCATGAGCATGGATTGAAAGGCTTTCATGAACTGCGGGCGGCTTACGCCTGTGAGCGCTATGAACAACTGACCGGCTTCTCCGCGCCCATCAATGGCGGTCGTGGTCAACAAGAGGATCGAGCACTCGATCAGCTTGCACGTCAGCAGATCAGTCACGAGTTGGGGCATAACCGCATCGACGTGTTGAGTGCCTACATCGGAGGTCGTCGATGAAGTCCGAGTTCGATATGGCGTTGTTTCTGAGCCCCGTGCTCAAAGGTGCGCATGCCACGCGGCAGCGGCATATCAGGCAGGCAGAAAGGATGCACGAGGCGATTCGTGAGCGCTGGAGTTTTGCGACCCCTTGGTCCTGGAAGGAAAAGCACACCAGATGGTTTTTAGAGCACTACCTGCGTTGCTCAGCACCAGCGACCATTTATTACTATGAGTTAACAGCAGGGCTGATCCGCCGCAGAAAGGCGCAACTCGTGGTTGTCTGATAGATCTTTAAGCGTGAGCCCCTAAGTATGGGAATGCGGAGCCTTCCCATACTTAGGGGCTTGGCCGAAGAAGCGCAGGCATGCGGCTGATTTAGCGACAGTCCCCATTTCAGTCGCCCTGCTGCACGGCACGAATTGTCGCCTGCTCAGCGTATCGGCACGACGTTACGGTCCCTGGTTTGATTGATGGCGGATGCCGACAGGCTGCCGGTGGCTGCCTTCTGGATATGATCACTCCACCAGGCCATCATCGGACGCCGGCGTTCGATGTAATCCGCCCGGTTGTAGGCGCTTCGAACTTCGTCTTTATCGACATGCGCCAGCGCGACTTCGATTAGCTCCGGATCCCATCCATGCTCATTCAGAATTGTGCTGGCCATGGAGCGCATGCCGTGGCTGACTAAGCGGTCCTGAAAGCCCATTCGTTTCAATGCCATGTTGGCTGTCTGGCTATTCGCGTGGGTGCGCGGATTTCTATCTGACGGGAACACATATTCCCTGTGGCCGCTATGGGGCTTAAGCGTCTCCAATAACGAGAGTGCATGTTCGGTCAGCGGGATTGTGTGCGGACGACGCTTTTTCATTCGCTCCGGAGGGATGGTCCAGATGCGTTTTTCGAAGTCGATGTCTGCCCATCGTGTAGTCGCCGCTTCGGCAGGGCGGGTCATAGTGTGTAGCTGCCATTCGATCAGGCAGCGGGTCGTCCGCTTGATGCTTGCGTTCGCGATTTCCATCATGAGCTCCGGAAGCTCATCTGGTGGTAGCGCTGCCATGTTCTCTTTCTTAGGTTTCTTGAACACCGCTCGAATGCCGCTGAGAGGGTTGGCAAAGATCATTCCGGAGTTGACCCCGTAAGTCATGATTTCGTTAAGGCGCTGACTCACTCGCTTAACCGTCTCGAGGCTGCCTTTGGCCTCAATCGGGCGAAGGAGCTTGATGACCATTGGGGCGCTGACTTCGGAGAGAGGTGTTGATTTCATGCTCGGAAAAACATGCAGTGTGAGGGAGCGCCAAATGTCTTCGGCATACGCCGGCGTGACGGAATCCTTCTTCAGCTCGAACCAGGCGGTGGCCACGTTCTCGAAGGTGTGCTCCGTTTCCGCTCGTTTGGCTTCCTGTAGCTCATTGCGCTGAGCTTTTGGGTCGATGCCCTGTGCAAGCAGCTCTCTGGCCTCAACGGCTTTCTTCCTCGCTTGCGCAAGAGAAACCTCGGGATAAGAGCCGAGTGCCATGTTGATTCGATTTTTGGTGACGGGATGCCGGTAGTTGAAATTCCACTGCATCGAGCGATTGACCCTGACTCGCAGCTGGAGCCCGTCGCCATCCGTGAGGACGTAATCCTTGTCTTTCGGTTTGACCGCCTTGAGCTGGCGGTCGGAGAGGCGGGTGGTTTGAGCGCACATGAGAAGTACTCCATGACACCTTTTGGTATTCCCAAGATTAGCGCCGGGTAGCCGGGAATACCATTGGGAATACCAAACCGCCTGGAACTTAAAAAATCTGGAAAGCCCCCAGTAGCCCTGAAACCCCCGTATTTACTGGATTTCAGGCACAAAAAAAGACGTCCGTGGACGTCTTTAGATGATGAAGTGGTGGAGCCGGGGGGATTTGAACCCCCGTCCGCCAGTACTCCGCTGTCGGTACTACATGCGTAGCCGTTTCTATTAAGTTAACCCTCAGCGACCCGAAGGGCAGGGTGCTTTGGGCGAGTTGTGTA
>Ga0207713_1000864_pt1 | contig 27722 bp, 24 predicted proteins | sample KBSS64metaG_FD_184404 | JGI IMG/M metagenome (GOLD analysis project Ga0207713, IMG submission 184404) | Switchgrass rhizosphere microbial communities from Kellogg Biological Station, Michigan, USA - KBS S6-4 metaG (SPAdes) (version 2) | ecosystem: Host-associated > Plants > Roots > Rhizosphere >... | reverse complement strand
GGCGCGGTGCTGCATGAATGGTGTCTCGAAGGCCGCGGACTCGCGTGGCGCTCGTGGTGGGAAGTAGGGGAGGACATCGGCGCGGGGCGTCTCGTGAGCGTGCTCGATGCGTTCGCCGCGCCGCCGGTCGGCATTCATGCGGTGTTTCCGCAGAGAAGGCATTTGCCGTTGCGCGTGCGGTTGTTTCTCGATTTGCTCAAGCATACGTATAACGCGACGGGGTATTGGCGGTGAATCTGCGGATTGCGAGAAACTTCGGATTCCTATGCGGCGGTGTGACTGACCGCTCAAAGCGGCACGTCGCCGCGCACATGCATCGAAACTTTCTCCGCGTCCGTCCCGGTTACTACAATAGAACCACGCACTTACACGTGACGCGGAGGACGCCATGTTCAAACACATCCTCGTGCCGACCGACGGCTCCGAGCTATCGCAGAAGGCCATCGACGGCGCGATCGATCTCGCGCAATCCGTTGGCGCGCGCATCACCGCTTACGCGTGCCTGCCTCAATATCCGTATTCGCCTTTCGCCGATGTCGCCGTCGAGCCGCCTGACGACTTCCATGCCCGCGCCGAGAACGAAGCGCGCGAGCATCTGCGCGCCGTCGAGCGTGCCGCCGAGAGCGCCGGCGTGCCCTGCACGAGCGTGACGAGCATCGATGCCGCGCCGTATATCGGCATCATCGAGGCGGCGGAGCAAAATGGCTGCGACGTGATTCTGATGGCATCGCACGGACGCCGTGGACTGGGAAGCTTGCTTATCGGCAGCGAAACGCAGCGCGTGCTGACGCATACGAAGATTCCGGTCATCGTGTACCGCTGATGCCTCAAACGGAAGCGCACCCGGTGCGCTTTCGTTTGAGCGGCGGCCGTCGCGCGATACTGCGTGCGCCACGGCCGCTGCTTCTTTTCAACGCTCTCCCTGATTCACCCTGCCTGACGCGGTATTACGCAACCTTCTTGTCGAAGAACTGCTCGTCTTCGGTCGAGCCGTGCAGCGCGGTCGTCGACGACTCCTTCTCGACCGTCTGCGTCACGGCGTCGAAGTAGCCCGTGCCCACTTCGCGCTGATGCTTCACCGCCGTGAAGCCCTTGTCGGCGGCGGCGAATTCGGCCTGCTGCAACTCGACGAACGCGCTCATCTGCGAACGGGCGTAACCGTGCGCGAGGTTGAACATCGAGTAGTTCAGCGCATGGAAGCCCGCGAGCGTGATGAACTGGAACTTGTAGCCCATCGCGCCGAGCTCGCGCTGGAACTTGGCAATGGTCGCGTCGTCCAGATTTTTCTTCCAGTTGAACGACGGCGAGCAGTTGTACGACAGCATCTTGTCCGGGAACTGCTTGTGGATCGCCTCGGCGAACTTCTTCGCGTATTCGAGATCCGGCTTGCCGGTTTCGCACCACACGAGATCCGCGTAAGGCGCGTAGGCGAGGCCGCGCGAGACTGCCTGGTCGAGGCCCGGCTTCGTGCGGAAGAAGCCTTCCACGGTGCGCTCGCCGGTCAGGAACGGCTTGTCGTTCTCGTCGATGTCGGACGTGACGAGATCGGCGGCTTCGGCATCAGTGCGCGCGATGAGCAGCGTCGGCACGCCGCACACGTCCGCAGCCAGCCGCGCCGCCGACAGCTTCGCGACGTTCTCGCGCGTCGGAACAAGGACCTTCCCGCCCATATGGCCGCACTTCTTGACCGACGCCAGTTGATCCTCGAAGTGCACGCCCGCGGCGCCGGCCTCGATCATCGCCTTCATCAGCTCGAACGCGTTGAGCACGCCGCCGAAGCCCGCTTCAGCATCGGCCACGATGGGCGCGAAGTAGTCGATATAGCCTTCATCGCCCGGATTCTTGCCTTCCGACCATTGGATCTGATCGGCGCGCGTGAGCGTGTTGTTGATCCGCTTCACGACGAGCGGCACCGAATTCGCCGGATACAGCGACTGGTCCGGATACATTTCGCCCGCGACGTTGGCGTCGCCGGCCACCTGCCAGCCCGACAGATAGATCGCCTTGAGGCCGGCCTTGACCTGCTGCATCGCCTGGTTGCCGGTCAATGCGCCGAGCGCGTTGACGAACGGCTCCTCGTGAATCGACGCCCACAGCCGCTCGGCGCCACGGCGTGCGAGCGTGTGCTCCGGCTGCACCGAGCCGCGCAGACGCACGACGTCATCCGCCGAGTAGCCGCGCTTGATGCCTTTCCAGCGCGGATCGCTTTCCCATTGCTGCTGGAGTTGCTGAGCTTGTTGTTGGCGTGAGGTCATAGCGTTTCTCCTTGAGATTGGACTGAACGACGAATCTTGAACCGGTGTTCCTGAACGACTTGAGCTCCGATGCGCCTGATCTGGCAGCCCGCGTTTGCTCAACTCTTATATAAGAGTCTAGGCAAATGAGACTCTGCGAAACACCCCCTGGGAGGAGATTTTCAGATAATTTTTAATCTTAATATTCAATGAGATACGGCTTACATATCGTATTGCGGAATGTCTTTTTCTATCTTGCAACGAGCAGATTTGTGCCGCGCAGCACATCTTTTGCGACGCAAAAGACCATTGCACATCGTGAAATATGGCCAAGGGCGAAAAAAAACCGATGCGCTGGGCATCGGTTCTTTTTTCGACTCGGAAAGCGGCGTTCTGATCCGCCTCCTTAAAGCCGCTTAGCTGCCGCGGCGCGGTGCGCGCGGGCCGTCGTTGCGGCGTGCGCTGTAGCCGTCGCGCGAGCCGAAGCCGCCTTCGCCACGATTGCCGCCGCGATAGCCGCCATCGCTGTTGCCGCTGCGATAGCCGCCGCCGTCGCGCGAACCTGCGTTCGACTTGTTGCCGTAGCCGCTGGCGTTGCTCGCGCCGTAGCCGCGGCCGCTGCTGCTGCCACCGCCGCTACCGCCGAAACGGCGACCGCCGCCGTTGCCGGCCGGTCGGCCACGACCGCCACCGAAACCGCCTTTCGGCGGCGCCTTGCGCGGCTCGAAGCCCGCAACGACATTCACCGGCAGCGGCGTGCGTACGAAACGCTCGATGCGCTTGAGCGCACCCATCTCGGCGTAATGCACGAGGCTCACCGCCGTGCCGCTACGGCCGGCACGACCGGTACGGCCGATTCGGTGCACATAGTCTTCCGCGAACTTCGGCAGGTCGTAGTTGAAGACGTGCGTGATGCCCGGAATGTCGATGCCGCGCGCGGCGACGTCGGTTGCGACCAGCACGCGCACACGGCGCTCGCGCAGTGCGCGAATCGTGCGATTGCGCGCGCCTTGCGGCAGGTCGCCGTGCAGCGCGGCGGACTCGAAGCCCGCGTCGGCGAGACGAGTGGCGATGAGATCGGCGTCGCTCTTCGTCGCCGTGAACACGATCGCCTGATCGAGCCCGGAGTCGCGCAACAGATGATCGAGCAGACGATCCTTGTGATCGCGGTCATCGACGTAATGCACGGCTTGCGCGATATTGCCGTTCGCTTCGAGCTTCTGCACGATCTCGATGCGCTCGGGATCCTTCAGCAGACGCCCGGTCAGCGACGTGATCTTGTTGTCGATGGTCGCGGAGAAGAGCAGCGTCTGGCGCGAGGCCGGCGTAGCATCGACGATGCGCTCGATATCTTCGATGAAGCCCATGTCGAGCATGCGGTCGGCTTCGTCGAGCACGAGCATGTTGAGGCTCGACAGATCGATGCGGCCGCGTTCCAGGTGATCGATCAGGCGTCCCGGCGTCGCGACGAGAATCTCGGGATTCTTTGCAAGCAGCATCAACTGCTGGCCATAGGCAACACCGCCGAGAATGCTGACGGTGCGCAGACGGCGCAGGTGCTTGCCGTACGTGGTCGCGGCGGTGGAAACCTGCATCGCGAGTTCGCGTGTCGGCGTGAGCACGAGCAGGCGCGGGCGCGCCACCGGCTGCGGACGGCGGCTGCGGGCGTTCGGGTCCCGCGGCTCGCGCGGTTGCTGCGCTTCCTGCTTTTGCAGTTGCGAGAATTTTTCGATGGCCGGCAGCATGAACGCCGCCGTCTTGCCCGAACCGGTCGGGCTCGAGACGAGCAGGTCGCGACCGGCGAGCGCGGCGGGAATCGCGCGCTGCTGCACGGGCGTCGGGTTCTGATAGCCTGCGGCGGTCAGTGCGGACACGATGTCGGCGCACAGGCCGAGCGATTCGAAAGTGGGGCCGGCGGGTTTTTCGACGGGTGCGTCGATGACCGGAGTATCGGCCGTGGGGGTGATGCCAATGTTTGCTGCGAGATTGTCCAACGGGCTAGCGGTGAAGCTCGAAGTCATGTCGATCCTTGAAACGAGGAATAAGGCGTCGGCGCCAATCGGCATACCCAAGTCGTTGGATTCAGCGAGCGAAGAAACAGCGAGCAAATCGAAAAACGGGGGCTACTCGCGCGAACGTGCGGCGAGCATGTTTTGTTAGAAGCTGTATCGGATACGGCAGGCTCGATCGTTCAACTGAGAACGACGGGCGCTGACGTCAGCCTGATGCATGACGGGCCGCGAAACATACTGCGCGCAATACGACCGCGCAACGGCCTAGCAGGGAGGGGACAGTTTCTAAACTGGATTGGGGCGAAACGCTACGAAGCGCCTTGCTGCGCGAGGCTTTGCCGAAAAGCAGGCAACCCGCAGTCGAGCGCTAACCGCTAGTATATCCGACTTTGCTGCACTGCGCCACATATTGGCGCATGACCGCGCCATCGTCGGGCATCGACGGCGCAGGTGGGATTCGCAGTCGCGTCAGGCCGCTTCGCCGCGCTTGAGCGACGCGACGAGTTCCACATAGCGCGTTTTCGCTTCGTCGGCGGGCGTGCCTTCGAGCGCGGCCCACGCCTCATATTTGTATTTCCCGGCGATGTCCGTGAAACCCGGCTTCTCACCTTGCACATCGCCGATGCTCGCCTGCTTGAACAGCGCGTAAAGACGCAACAGCGTCAGATTTTCGGGTCGTTCGGGCAGTTGGGCCACGTCGGCCTGGGCCTGACTGAATTGTTGGTCGATGTCGGTCATGCGTTCTCCGTTCTTATCGGGATAGGTCCGGACGATCTTAGCAAGCGGGGCGCGCAAGACAGGTCGAGGCTTTCCTCCAACCGAGGACGTCTTCCAGACGCGATTCGGATCGCGGCGCCTCTGGCGATCCCGCCGATGCTGCGCATGTCCCGCATTACAATACCGGCTATGACACGCACCGTTTTGCTCGCCCTCGACACGTCGACAGAGTTTTGCTCCGTCGCGCTCCTGCACGCCGATACCGCTTCTGCCTCCGTTCAATCCGCCGCCGCGCCTCAGTACGTCAACGGCGACACGCGCGTCTGGCTGCGCCACGAGGCGACAGGCGCCGTCTCGAGCACGCGCCTGTTGCCGGCCGTGCGCGAGCTTTTCGACGATGCCGGTCTCGCGCTCGCCGATTGCGCCGCGATCGCATTCGGCGCAGGGCCCGGCTCGTTCACCGGTCTGCGCACCGCGACGGGCGTCGCGCAAGGGCTGGCGTTCGGCCTGAACGTGCCGGTCGTCCCGGTGAGCACGCTGCTCGCATGCGCGGAAGCCGCGCGGCTGAACGATCCGTCGATCCCACCGCGCGTGATCGCGGCGCTCGATGCCCGTATGGACGAGGTGTACTGGGCCGACTTCGAATTCGATGCAGTCGCCGGCGAATGGCGCACGCTGCACGCCGCCGCGCTCGATGCGCCCGGCGCGCTGCCGCTGCCCGGCGTGCCGTTCGCACTCGCCGGCAATGCAGCGGCCGCGTTCGGCGAGCGCCTGCCGGCGGTGGCCGCCGCCGCCCGTGTCGATGGTGAAGCGTTGCCGCACGCGTTGCCGGTCGCGCTCATCGGCTTGCGCGAATTTCGGGCGGGTCGTACGGTCGCGCCCGAGCACGCCGCGCCGGAATACGTGCGGGACAAGGTCGCCCAGACCACGGCGGAGCGCATTCGCGCTCGCGAGGAGGCGCTTCGGTGAGCGGGGTGTTGCTCGCGGATCGGTATCTCACGCCGATGACCGAAGCCGACCTCGACGAAGTCGCCGCGGTCGAAAAGCTCGCCTACGAGTTTCCCTGGAGCCGCGGCAATTTCCAGGATTCGCTGCGCAACGGCTATTACGGCGTGTGCCTGCGTCATGTGACCGGCACGTTGATCGGCTATTGCGTGCTGATGCCCGTCGTCGACGAGATGCATCTGCTCAACCTGTGCGTCGCGCCGTCGGCGCAGCGCGCGGGCGCGGGCCTCACGCTGCTTCGCGAAGCGGTGCGCATCACCCGCACGGAGAAGCTCGAAGGCGTGCTGCTCGAAGTGCGGCCGTCCAATCCGCGCGCGATCCAGCTTTACGAGCGCTTCGGCTTCGCGGCCATCGGTCGTCGCAAGAACTATTACCCCGCGCGGCATCGCTCGCGCGAGGACGCAATCGTCATGCGTCTGTCGTTCACGAAGGAGAGTGCGCATGGCGCTCGATGATTCGCTGATTGAAGAACTGGGAATCGGACCGGTCTGGGTCCGGCGAGGTGTCGCGTCCGTGGCGCCGGTCGAGGACGAACCTCCGCCCGCCGAGTCCGCCGCGCTGGTTTCGGAAGCGCCCGCGCCCGTCGGGATGCGGCAAGCGCCGCAGCCTGCCGCCCCGCCTTCCGCCCTGCAGCCGGAATCCGACGTGCCGCCCGTCGATGCCTACGACGATCTTCCCTGGACCGACGACGCGCCCGCCCACGCCGAAGCCGCCGTCGTCGAAGCGCCGAGCGACGTCCATACGCTCGACTGGGATGCGCTCGCCGAGCGTGTCGCGAACTGCGAGCGCTGCCGCTTGTGCGAGCGCCGCACGAACACGGTTTTCGGTGTCGGCGATCGCGAAGCGGACTGGATGCTGATCGGCGAGGCGCCGGGCGAGAACGAGGACAAGCAGGGCGAGCCGTTCGTCGGCCAGGCAGGCAAGCTGCTGGATAACATGCTGCGCGCGCTCACGTTGTCGCGTCAGTCGAACGTCTATATCGCCAACGTGATCAAGTGCCGCCCGCCGGGCAACCGCAATCCCGAGCTCGATGAAGTCGCGCGCTGCGAGCCTTATCTGCAACGGCAAGTCGAGCTCGTGAAGCCGAAGGTCATCGTCGCGATGGGGCGCTTCGCCGCGCAAAGTCTCCTGAAGAACGAGGCGAGCATCGCGTCGATGCGCGGTCGCGTGCACGAATATCGCGGCGTGCCGGTCATCGTCACGTATCACCCGGCGTATCTGTTGCGCAGCCTCCAGGACAAGGCAAAGGCGTGGGCCGATCTCTGTCTCGCGCGCAACACGTATCGCGAGGCGCTCGCCGCGCTCGGCGTGGAGCAGGGAGCGGAGAAGGGCGGCATCTGATGACCACGCAGGCGAGTGAGCTCACGCGACTCGTCGATTGTTTCGACGACGTCACGGTCCGCGATCTCGCCTGGCTGCTTTTCGCTCCTGATCTGCTGCGCGAGGGTGAAGCTACGCTGGCGCATCCGTTCGCCTCGGCGCAAGAGCGTGACGCGACGCTCGCCTGGCTCGGGACGCTCGATGCCGCGCCACAATCGCTCCACGATCACGCGCACGATCCCAAGTTCACGCGCCTCGGCATCTATGCCGAGAGCCTCATCCGCTTCTTCCTCTCGCACGGGCCCGCTGCGCGCCTCGTCGCGGCGAACGTGCCGTTGCGGCGACAGCGGCGCACCATCGGCGAATGCGATTTTCTGCTCGAATCGACGCACGGCGCGCGGCTGCACTGGGAACTGGCGGTGAAGTTCTACCTGCATATCGGCGATGCCGATGCAGCGTGCCCGGTGCGCCTGGCCGACTACGTCGGACCGAATCTCCAGGATCGCTTCGACCTGAAGTACGCGCGGCTCGTCACGCATCAGCTCGCCCTGACCTCGCGCGCGGAGTTCGCCGCGCTCGGCTTCGGAGGGCCGTGGCGCGCGCAGTTATTCATCAAGGGGCGGCTCTTCTATCACGGCCGCGAAGACGAGCACATCGAGCCCGCGCCCGAGATCGGCGCAAGTCATTTGCGCGGATGGTGGCTGACGGCGTCGGAATGGCGCGAGGCGCGGGCGAACGTATCCGACGATGAACGCGCGTGGGTCGTGCAGCCGCGCATGGCGTGGCTCGCGTCGCGGCGGCTCGACGCGGCTGCCGCCGCGACACTGATCGCGGAATCGGATGCGATCCGCACGCGTCTTGAAACGACCGTCGCGCCGACGATGATCGCCGCTTATGCGCGTGACGCCGCCGGGAAATGGGTCGAGGAATCGCGCGGTTTCATCGTGCCGGACGACTGGCCTGAGCGTGCGCGCGCATTCGCCGAGTCGGCGCCGTGACCAACCGCGCCGATCACCACCAGCGATAGAAGTGATGCACCGGCCCGACGCCATGACCGACGTCAAGCCGCACGCTCGCCTCGATCGCGCCGGTCAGATAGCGCTTCGCTTCGGCCGTCGCGCTCGCGAGATCATCGGTTTGCGGGATCAGCGCCGCGATCGCCGACGACAGCGTGCAGCCCGTGCCGTGCGTATTCTTGAGCGGCACGCGCGCGCCGCCGAGCCGCAGCGACCCGCTCGCCTCGATGAGCCAGTCGGGGCTATCGGATGATGCGAGATGGCCGCCTTTCATCAGCACGGCCTGCGCGCCGAGCCTGCGCAAAGCTTCGCCCTGACGGACCATTGCGTCTTCATCGGCGGCGCTTTCGGTGCCGAGCAGCGCCGCCGCTTCGGGCAGATTCGGCGTGACGAGCGTCGCGAGCGGCAGCAGTTCGTCGCGCAGCGCCGCGACCGCGTCCGGCGCGAGCAGCGCGTGATTGCTCTTCGAGATCATGACGGTGTCGAGCACCACATGCGTCGGCCGATGACGCTTCAGCGCATCGGCGACCGCGCGCACGATGCCCGCGTTCGCCAGCATGCCGATCTTCACGGCATCGATGCGGATGTCGTCGAACACGGCGTCGAGCTGCGCGGTGATGAAGGCCGGTTCCGGCGCATGAACCGCCGTGACGCCGCGCGTGTTCTGCGCGGTGAGCGCCGTGACGACGCTCGCGCCGTACGCACCGAGCGCGGAGAAGGCCTTCAGATCGGCCTGGATGCCCGCGCCGCCGCCCGAGTCGGAGCCGGCGATCGTGAGCACGTTGGGAATAGGGTTCGTTGCGGACATATCGGGATCAGGTTCGGGCGCGCACGATGGTCGCGCGCAATGCCGCGGCTGCTTTGCGCGGGTCGGCGGCCTTGCAGATTGCGGAGACCACGGCGAGACCGGCGGGTTTTGCGCGCATCACGTCGGCGGCGTTATGCGCCTGGATGCCGCCGATCGCCACGGTCGGCAGGCGCGCGGCCGCGCAGATATCAGCGAGGCCGTCGATGCCGCAGGGCATGGAGGCGTCGGTTTTCGTCGGCGTTGCGTACACCGGGCCCGCGCCGAGATAGTCGATGACGCCCGCGAGCTTTTCCGCGTCCGCGGTTTCATCGAGATTCGACACCGACAATCCGATCAGCGCATCTGGCCCGAGCAACCGCCGCGCGGCATCGGCGGGAAGATCGCGTTGCCCGAGATGCACCCCATCGGCGCCGACGGCCAGCGCGACATCGACATGATCGTTGATGACGAACGGCACGCCGTGCGCGCGCGTGAGCGGCAGCAACGCGCGCGCGAGCTCGAGCCATGCGCGCTTGTGCCATTCGGGCGCGCGAAGTTGCACGATGGTCGCGCCGCCCTCGAGCGCGGCGCGCGCAACGGCGATCGCGGCATCGTGGCCGCCGCACTGCACGGGATCGAGCACGAGATAGAGCGAGAGGTCGAACGAAGCGCGCATGATCAGCCCGACACGATGTCGCGCTGCACGAACGTCTTGTCGAACGCTGCGGCGTCGAGCGAGCCGAGCCGGTCCAGATACGCGACGGCAAAGCTGCCGGGCAGGGCGGCGTCGCGCGCGGCGAGTTCGCCCGCGATAGTCGAATACGCGATCGCGGCGAGCGTCGCGGCCCAGAACTCGTCGCGATCCGACGCCGTGCCGACGAACGCCGCAACCGTCGCGGAGAGGGCGCAGCCGACGCCCGTCACGCGCGTCATCAACGGGGAGCCGTTCGACAGCGCGATCACGCGACGGCCATCGGTCACGTAATCGGTCTCGCCCGTCACCGCAACGACGGCCTGCGTCTTCAGTGCCAGGACTTGCGCGGCATCGAGCGCGGCATCGGTGGCGGCGGTGCTGTCGACACCGCGTCCGCTCGCGGCGCCCCCCGACAGGCTGATGATCTCCGACGCATTGCCGCGAATCACCGCGGGCTTCGAATCGAGCAGATCGAGCGCGAACTCGGTGCGAAACGAAAGCGGGCCGACCGCGACCGGGTCGAGCACCCACGGCTTGCCCGCGCCGTTGGCGGCATCGACGGCGGCGCGGATCGCGCGGCTCTGCGGCACGTCGAGCGTGCCGAGATTGACCGACAGCGCGTTGGCGAGCGGCGCGAACTCGCCGACTTCCTCGCGCGCGACGACCATCGCCGGCGCGGCGCCGATCGCGAGCAGCACGTTCGCGGTGAAATTGGTGACGACGAGATTCGTCAGGCAGTGCACGAGCGGCGCGCGTTCGCGCACGCGGTTGACGAACGAGAAGAGATCGGCGGCGAGCATGATGAGAGTCTGTCGAAGACGAAGACGAAGACGAAGACGAAGACGAAGGCGCGCGACGCGTCAGTGCCGCGCTTCACCGATCAGCGCGACCGAATCGAACGCGCGCTGATTGGCCTGATGCCGCCGCATCACGAAGTACATCATCAGGCAGACGAACGAGCCGAACAGCACGATGACGAACTGGATCGGCATGTCGAGCCACACGAGCACCGCGTAAAGGCACAGCATGACGAGCACCGATAGATTCTCGTTGAAGTTCTGCACGGCGATGGAATGCCCGGCGGAAAGCAGCACGTGGCCGCGATGCTGGAGCAGCGCGTTCATCGGTACGACGAAGAAGCCCGACAGGCCGCCCACGATCATCAGGAACACATACGCGACTAGCAGATAGCCGGGGAAGTGCATCTTGCCGAAGTAGATGCCCCAGTGCGCGGGAAAGAGGTGGCGTGTGTAGAACGCCATCAGCATCACGGCGAGGCCCATGACGATGCCGACCGGCAGCACGCTGAGCGAGCGCTTGAGCGGCACACGCGCGGCCGCGAGCACCGCGCCCGCCGCGACGCCGACGGCGATCACGGCCTGCAGGATCGCTGCCTGGGACAGCGTCATGCCGAGCGACACTTCGGCCCATTTCAGCACGATGAACTGCAGCGTCGCGCCCGCGCCCCAGAAGAGCGTGGTGACGGCGAGCGAGATCTGGCCGAGCTTGTCGCGCCACAGCACCAGAAAACAGTCGGCGAAATCGGTGATGAGCTTGAGCGGCCGCGTCTCCTGCTTCGGATAGCGCGCGCCGGTGTCGGGGATGCGCAGGTTGAACATCGCGGCGACCACGTACATCAGCACGATGACGAGCATTGCGGCTTCGGCGGGCGTGTGGATGCGCGGAATATTCAGTGACAGCAGATGACTTGCGATATGCGGGCTGATGAGCGCGCCGCCCATCACGGTGCCGAGAATGATCGAGCCGACGGTCGTGCCTTCGATCCAGCCGTTCGCGGCGACGAGGCGGTCGGCTGGGAGCAGTTCGGTGAGAATGCCGTATTTTGCCGGCGAATACGCGGCGGCGCCGAATCCGACGATGCCGTACGCGAGCAACGGATGCGCGCCGAGGAGCATCGTCAGACAGCCGACGACCTTGATCGAATTGGTCACGAACATCACGCGGCCCTTGGGCCTGGAATCCGCGAAAGCGCCGACGAAAGCCGCGAGAATCACGTACGACAGGACGAAGAACAGCTTGAGCAGCGGCGTCATCCAGTTCGGGGCGTGAAGGTCTTTCAGCAGTGCGATGGCAGCGATCAGTAGTGCGTTATCGGCCAGCGAAGAGAAAAACTGCGCGGCCATGATGGTGTAAAAACCTTTTTTCATCTGATCCGAAGCTTTCCTCACTGCGGGTGATCCGCCCCGAGCGCCTGTCATGCACTCGGGCTTATGCCTTTCGAAATGGGTTGTGCGCACGGCTTTATAACACGAAAATAGGCGCATTCTGACTAGCAGTAATCTCGATCGGGCGAGAAATGACACGTTCGTGCCTGAGATTCCTCATAACATACTGATTCGCAAGGCGTCCCGGTCGGAGCAGCGCGGCGCGTCCCGCTGTCGTATGCTCACCTTTTTGACCGCACTCACTGCAATTCCACCAAACGCTCATGCCTCGCCCCCTTTCTGCAACGATTCACACCGCCGCACTCGCCAACAACCTCGCCATTGCACGCAAGTACGCGCCGAAATCCAAGATCTGGGCCGTCGTCAAGGCCAATGCGTATGGCCACGGACTCGCCCGGGCGTTCCCCGGGTTGCGCGCGACGGACGGCTTTGGCCTTCTCGACCTCGAAGAAGCCGCGAAGTTGCGTGAACTGGGCTGGGCGGGGCCGATTCTTTTGCTCGAGGGCTTTTTCCGGCCCACGGACATCGACGTAATCGACCGCTACAGCCTGACCACGGCCGTTCACTGCGACGAGCAGTTGCGCATGCTGGAAATGGCGCGCCTCTCGAAGCCCATCAACATCCAGTTGAAGATGAACAGCGGCATGAACCGCCTCGGTTACACGCCGGAGAAATTTCGCGCCGCGTGGGAGCGGGCGCGCGCCGTGCAGGGCGTCGGCCAGATCACGCTCATGACCCATTTTTCCGATGCCGACGGCCCGCGCGGCATTGCGCATCAACTGGAGGCATTCGAGCGCGGCGCGGAAGGCATTGCGGGCGCACGCAGCCTCGCCAATTCGGCGGCCGTGCTGTGGCACCCGGACGCGCATGTGGACTGGGTGCGGCCGGGCATCATGCTCTACGGCGCGTCGCCTTCGGGCGTCACCGCCGACATCGCCGGCACCGGGCTCAAACCCGCGATGACGTTCCAGTCCGAGCTGATCGCCGTGCAGACCGTCGACGCGGGAAGCAGCATCGGTTATGGCTCGACCTATACGGCGAACGCGCCGATGCGCGTCGGCGTGGTCGCGTGCGGCTACGCGGACGGGTATCCGCGCGTGGCGCCGGAAGGCACGCCCGTGATCGTCGATGGCGTGAGGACGAAGCTCGTCGGCCGCGTGTCGATGGACATGCTGACGGTCGACCTCACTCCGTGCCCGAGCGCGGGCATCGGCTCGCGCGTCGAGCTGTGGGGCGCGAATCTGCCGATCGACGACGTTGCCAGTGCGGCGGGCACCGTCGGCTATGAACTCATGTGCGCGATCGCGCAGCGCGTGCCGGTGCGCGCGGAGTAACTCTTTCAGCATCATTAACGCAATTCGAAGCAAGGCTCTGTGTGGCGAAAGCAGCAAAAGCAAAAACGCTCTATACGTGTAGCGAATGCGGCGGACAGGCGCCGAAATGGACCGGCCAGTGCGCCGCGTGCGGGGCGTGGAACACGCTGGTGGAATCGGTGGAACAGGCGGCATCCGCGCATCGCTTTCAGGCGCTCGCGAAGAGTTCGCCGGTGCGAAAGCTCGCCGAAATCGAGGCGTCGGACGTGCCGCGCTTCACGACTGGAGTCGGTGAATTCGACCGTGTTCTCGGCGGCGGGCTGGTGCCGGGCGGCGTGGTTCTGATCGGCGGCGATCCGGGCATCGGCAAATCGACGCTTCTGTTGCAATCGCTCGCCGAGATCGCGCGCGAGCGGCCCGCGCTCTATGTGAGCGGCGAGGAGTCCGGCGCGCAGATTGCGTTGCGCGCGCAGCGGCTCGGGCTGATCGGCGACGCGAGCGCGGCGGGCGATCTTGCGCTGCTGGCGGAAATCCAGCTCGAAAAAATTCAGGCGACGATCGACGAGCACCGCCCGGAAGTCGCGGTGATCGACTCCATCCAGACCATCTACTCGGAGGCGCTGACGTCCGCACCCGGCTCGGTCGCACAGGTGCGCGAGTGCGCGGCGCAACTGACGCGCATTGCCAAGCAGACGGGCACGTCGATCATCATGGTCGGTCACGTGACGAAGGAGGGCAGTCTCGCGGGGCCGCGCGTGCTCGAGCACATCGTCGATACGGTGCTGTATTTCGAGGGCGATACGCATTCGTCGTTCAGGCTCGTGCGCGCGTTCAAGAATCGATTCGGCGCGGTCAACGAGCTCGGCGTCTTCGCGATGACGGAAAAAGGCTTGCGCGGCGTCGCGAATCCGTCGGCGCTGTTCCTGTCGCAGCACGAGCAGAGTGTCCCGGGTTCGTGCGTGCTCGTGACGCAGGAAGGCTCGCGGCCGCTGCTGGTCGAGGTGCAGGCGCTCGTCGATACGGCGCACGTGCCCAATCCGCGCCGGCTCGCGGTCGGTCTCGAGCAGAACCGGCTGGCGCTCTTGCTGGCGGTGTTGCACAGGCACGCGGGCATCGCGTGCTTCGATCAGGACGTGTTCCTGAATGCGGTCGGCGGCGTGAAGATCACCGAGCCCGCCGCCGATCTGGCCGTGCTGCTCGCCATTCACTCGTCGATGCGCAACAAGCCGCTGCCCAAGGGCCTCATCACATTCGGAGAAGTAGGCCTGGCGGGCGAGATCCGGCCCTCGCCGCGCGGTCAGGACCGTCTGAAGGAAGCCGCGAAGCTCGGTTTCTCGATGGCGCTGATTCCGAAGGCGAACGCGCCGAAACAGGCGATCGACGGTCTGAAGGTGGTCGCGGTGGACCGTATCGAGGAAGCGATCGACCGGGTTCGCGACCTCGAATAACCGGTTGATCGGACCCTTCGTAACGCGGCGTAAGAATCCGGTTGCTCAATGTAACCCAAGCGATGCGCGGTTTTTCTATCCTTGCAGGGCTACCTCATTAGGGTAAGTTCGCGGCCAACTTCGCTAAAAGGCGGCGCAAGAAGCGAAGTGACCGGAAGGATCGAGAGGACCACGCATTGAAACACGCCAAATCAACCCGGCCGAAGCCCGCGTTCCATCTGCGCGGATGCCGCGTTTCCGCGCCGCTTCAGCAGCCTTGGGGAAGCGGTTGCCGAATCGTCGAATGGATCGACGAGCAAGGGCAGATCTCGCGACGCGTCGTCGCGGCCGACATCACCGAGGACGAAGTCGTCGCGACCATTCGCCAGCATGTGACGGGCCGCAAGCACGTGCTCATCGACGACGAACACCAGCCGCGCCAGGTCTTGCCTCGGCGGTAGGCTTTCCGCTTTTCAGGTTGCGTCGCCGCGAAAGAGCGGATGCGCCGCCGCTTCGGCGGGTGTGAGTACAGGCGCGACGCAGCAATCGAGCGGCTCCAGCAGAGTCATCCATTCGTCGCGCGTGCGTTCGCGAAAGCGCGCGGCAAGCTCCGCCGACAATTCCGCCGCATCCGCGCCGCCGATCGCCTGGCCGAGGCTCCAGTGCCGCGTCGCCCAGTCGGGGCGGCCGAGCGCCTCGCACAACGTCTGCCAGAACTTCAGTTCCAGTGCGCCGACCGCGACGAAGCGGTCATCGCGCGTGCGATATACGTCGTAACAGGGCACGCCGCCGTTCAGAAGGCCCGCGCCGGCGTGCGTCCCCGATTCATTGGCGCTGGCGAGCGCGATGTGCGCCATCACGTTGTGGGCGTGCGTCGCGTGCGTCATCGAGACGTTCAGACAGCGCCCTTCGCCGCCGCGGGCGACATGCCACGCCGCCGCGAGTATTTCCATGACGGCCGAGAGTGCCCCGCCGAGCAGATCCGCCAGCTGAAAACCCGGTGCGACGGGCGTGCCGTCGCGCGTCGCGAGCTGATCGAGCACGCCCGCATAGGCGATGTAGTTCAAATCGTGACCGGCCTTGTGCGCGAACGGACCGTCGCTGCCGAAACCCGTGATCGCGCAATAGACGATCTTCGGATTCGCCTCGCGCAATACGTCATAGCCGACGCCGAGGCGCGCCATCACCGAAGGGCGGAAGCTCTCGACCAGCACATCCGCGTCCCGCGCGAGTTCGATGAGCTTCGCGCGGCCTTCGTCCGTCTTGAGATCGAGCGTGAGCTGCCGCTTGCCACGATTGACGATGCGATAGAACGCGCTCGGCGTACCGCTTTGCCGGTCGGCTTCGGTTTGCAGCATCGTGCGCGCGTAGTCGCCTTCACCAGGCGGCTCGATTTTGAGCACGTCCGCGCCGAGTTCGGCGAGACGCAAGGTGGCGACGGGACCGGGAAGCAGCCGCGTCAGATCCAGCACGCGCAGGCCGGTGAGAGAAGGCGTCAAGTCGTCGATCTCCGGTTATGAGCCGATTTGCTCCAGTTCCTCGTGCGCTTCCAGCCACTCCATTTCGAGCGTTTCGAGGCGCGCATTGACTTCGCCCTGACGGCGGATCGTCTCGGTGAGCTTCGCCTTCATGGCGGCTTCGTAGCTCACCGGGTCGGCGACGAACGCATCGAGCTGCGTCTTCTCCGCGTTGAGCTTCTCCATCTCCTTCTCGATTTTCGCGATGCGCGACTGCAGCGGCTTCTTCAGATGCGCGAGCTTCTGCCTCTCCTGAGCTTCCTGCCGACGCTGTTCCTTGCGATTGAGCCCGCTGTCCTGCGCGTCGCCCGATGCCGCGCCGCCGGCTTCCTTTGCCGCCGCGCGCGTCTCGGCGGCGTGTTGCAGGAGCCAGTCGCGGTAGTCATCGAGATCGCCGTCGAACGGGCTCAGGCGATGTTTCGCGACGAGCATGAAGGTATCGGTCGTCGCGCGCAGCAGATGCCGGTCGTGCGACACGAGAATGAGCGTGCCTTCGAATTGCGCGAGCGCCATCGTCAAAGCGTGGCGCGTTTCGAGGTCCAGGTGATTGGTCGGCTCGTCGAGCAACAGCAGATTCGGCTTCTGCCAGATGATGAGCGCCAGCGCGAGCCGCGCCTTCTCGCCGCCCGAGAAGGGCGCGATTTTCGCTGTCGCCATGTCGCCGGAGAAGTTGAAGCTGCCGAGGAAATCGCGCAGTTCCTGCTCGCGCGTGTCGGGCGCGAGGCGCGCGAGATGGGCAAGCGCCGAATCGTCGGGGCGCAGTGTTTCGAGCTGATGCTGCGCGAAATAGCCGATTTTCAGGCCCTTGCCCTGCCGGACGCCGCCAGAGAGCGGTTCGAGCGTCTGCGCGAGCGTTTTGATGAGCGTCGACTTGCCCTGGCCGTTCGCGCCGAGCAACCCGATGCGCTGTCCGTTCTGGATCGACATCGTCACGCCCTCGACGATCGGAATCTCGTCGCCTGCATCGTTGCGATAGCCGCAGCGCACGCTCTCCATGACCATCATCGGATTGGGCGCGGCATCGGGCTCGCGGAATTCGAACGTGAAGGGCGAACTCGCATGCGCGGGCGCGATCAGCTCCATCTTCTCCAGCGCCTTCACCCGGCTTTGCGCCTGTTTCGCCTTGGTCGCCTTGGCCTTGAAGCGGTCGATGAAGCTCTGCAGATGCGCGACGGTCTTCTGCTGCTTTTCATACGCGCTCTGCTGCAGCGCGATCTGCTGCGCGCGCAGCACTTCGAACTGGCTGTAATTGCCGCCGTAACGCTTCACCTGACGATTCTCGAGATGCAGCGTGACATTGCAGACCGAATCGAGAAACTCGCGGTCGTGTGAAATGACGACGAGCGTGCCCGGATAGCGGCCGAGCCAGTCTTCCAGCCAGACGATGGCGTCGAGGTCGAGGTGGTTGGTCGGCTCATCGAGAAGCAGCAGGTCGGACGGGCACATCAGCGCCTGAGCGAGATTCAGGCGCATGCGCCAGCCGCCTGAGAAGGTCGTTACCGGCTCGCGCGTCTGCTCGAGCGTGAAGCCGAGGCCGAGCAGCAGCGTTTCGGCGCGCGCGGGCGCGGTGTAGCCGTCGGCGTCCGCGAAGGCGGCGTGGGCTTCCGCTTCGGCTGCGCCTTCGTGCGCGGCGGAGGCCGCCGCGATGCGCGCTTCGATCTCGCGCAGATGCGTGTCGCCATCGAGCGTATAGTCGAGCGCGCTGCGGTCCACTGCGGGCGTTTCCTGCGCGACATGCGCGATGCGCCACGACGGCGGCATCGAGAAATCGCCGCCGTCCGCGTGCAACTCGCCGCGCAGCACGGAAAAGAGCGTGGACTTGCCCGCGCCGTTCGCGCCGACGAGACCGGCTTTCTCGCCCGGATTGAGCGTGAAGCTCGTGTCTTCGAAGAGCGGCTTGGTGCCGCGGGACAGGCTGAACTGATTGAAGCGGATCACGTCGGATTGGCGGCGAAAAGGGCGCGGCTTTGAGGGAAAGCGCTATTTTAGACTGGACCGGTTGCGAGGCAGGGGTCGGCCGTTCGGCCGATGGCAGGCGAACGCGCGCCGGGTTAGCATCGCCTATCATTCACCGACTTCATTTCGCGGAGCACGCCATGAGCGCAGCCAACGAAGGCATCTACGGCTTTTCGGCCGAAACACTCGACGGCGCGACCGTCGGTCTCGACATCTACCGCGACAAGGTGCTGCTCATCGTGAATACGGCGAGCGAATGCGGTTTCACACCGCAGTACAAGGGTTTGCAGGAGATCTATCAGCAATTCGCGGGGCGCGGTTTCGAGGTGCTGGGTTTTCCGTGCAACCAGTTCGGCAAGCAGGAACCGGGCGACGCGGGGCAGATCGGCGCGTTCTGCGAGAAAAACTACGGCGTGACGTTTCCGATGTTCGCCAAGATCGAGGTGAACGGCGCGAACGCGCATCCGCTCTACAAGTATCTGAAGGACAAGGAACCCGGCCTGCTCGGCATCGAGGCCATCAAATGGAACTTCACGAAGTTCCTGGTCGACCGGAAAGGGAGCGTCGTCAAGCGTTTTGCGCCGCAGACGAAGCCCGAATCGATCACGGACGACATCGAGAAACTGCTCTGAGCGGCGCGCGCGTTCAGAGGATCGGCGAGAAAAGGCGCGCGACGTGCATCGCCATGCGGAGCCAGAACGTCTTGCCGCGGTAGTCGTTGCTGTCGATCTCGAAGGAATCCGCGAAGTCGGCGAGCAGCATCGATTCGACCTGGCTCGCGAACGCGCGATCGACCGTCAGCACCGTGATTTCGAAGTTAAGGCGAAACGACCGGTTGTCGAGATTCGCGCTGCCGATCGACGCGGCGATGTCGTCGACGAGCACGACCTTCTGATGCAGAAAGCCCGGCCTGTAGCGGAAGATGCGCACGCCCGCCTGAACGAGGTCGTACGCATACAGCCGGGATGCCGCGAAGACCACGCGATGGTCGCGACGGCTCGGAATCAGGATGCGCACGTCCACGCCGCGCATCACCGCAAGCCTGAGCGCCGAAAATACGGCTTCGTCGGGAATCAGATAGGGCGATGTGATCCAGATGCGCTCGCGCGCCGCGTTGATCGCCTCGACGAAAAAGAGCGAGCAGGTCTCCTGTTTGTCGGCGGGACCGCTCGACAGCACCATGCAGTGCATGTTCTCGTCCGAATGCGGCGCGGGGCCGAGTTCGGGCAGACGCTGCGTCGCCCAGTACCAGTCTTCGGTGAACACGAACTGGATGCTCGCGACCGCCGGCCCGCGCACTTCCACGTGCGTGTCGCGCCACGGCGAGAGCCGCGGATTGCCGCCGAGATATTCGACGCCGACGTTGTGCCCGCCGACGAACGCGCGCTTGCCGTCCACCACGACGATCTTCCGATGATTGCGGAAGTTGATCTGGAAACGGTGCACGAACTTGCGGGTGGCCGCGAACGGATGCGCCTCGACGCCGCCCGCGCGCAGCGCGCTCACGTAGCGATGCGGCAGGTCGAAGCTGCCGATGCTGTCGTACAGGAAATACACGCGCACGCCGGCCTCGGCTTTCTTGATGAGCGCGTCCTTGAGCAATTCGCCGAGCGCGTCGGCGCGCACGATGAAAAACTGCACGACCACATAGTGTTCCGCTGCGGCTATGGCTTCGAGGATAGCCGTGAACGTGGCGTCGCCATTGATGAGCACGCGCGCCGAGTTGCCGCGCAAAAACGGCATGCCGGAAAGTCGCTGCAAGGTGCGGATCGTCGGATTGCCGAGATAGGACGCCGGTCCCGGCGCGATTTCGCCGCGCACGCCGGTGGCATCGACGAGCGCAGCGGCTTCGGGCGCATCGCTGCGTGCGCCGGAGTCCCATTCGGCGGGCTTCGAGCGGCTGCGCAGGATCTCGATCTCCAGCCGACGCTCGTCGATATAGCCCGCAAACTTGCTGCGGCCGAGGAAGAGATAGGGAATCAGCGTGAAGTAGGGCATCGCGACGAGCGACACCGCCCACGCCACCGCGCCTTGTGACGTGCGAGTGTTGATGACGGCATGGATGGCGGCGATCACGCCGAGCACATGCGCGGCCATCACGAGCGTGCCGAGGTGTAGCCAGTCGGATGCTTGCATAGACGCGGGGAGGAGCGAAGGGCCTCGCTATTGGCGAGTTGCCATATTACCCAACCCTTTCCCGCGAAGTGTTAGCGAACGTTGCCGCGCGTGCGTCGCAACGTTCGCCTGAGCGGAAGGCTCACGCCGGAAGATCGGCGGCCTGGATCAGGAACACGTTGTCGTCGCCGGCGCTCGTCGAGAGCCAGACGAGATCGAGACCGCCGAGCGCGGCTTCCACGTTCGGCCGCTCGTTGCCGATTTCGACGACGAGCACGCCGTCTTCGGTCAGCCACTTGCGCGCGTCGCGCACGATGCGCCGCACGACGTCCATGCCATCCGCGCCGCCCGCGAGCGCGAGCTCGGGCTCGTGCCGGTACTCTTCCGGCAGCGCCTGCATCGCCTGCGCGTTGACGTAGGGCGGATTGGTGATGATCACCTCGTAACGCGCCGGCGGCAGCGGCGCGTACAGGTCACCTTCGTAGAGGCTCACGCGCGCGTCGAGCCCGTATTCGTCGACGTTGCGGCGCGCGACCGCGAGCGCATCGGCCGAGATGTCGACGGCATCGACATCGGCGTTTTCGAAGGCTTGCGCGGCGAGGATCGCGAGACAGCCGGAGCCGGTGCACAGCTCGAGCACGCGCGTGACCTGATCCGGATCGGCGACATACGGCTGCAAGCCGTCCTGCAGCAACTCGCCGATGAACGAACGCGGCACGATCACGCGCTCGTCGACGTAGAAGCGGCGGCCGTGCATCCACGCTTCCTGCGTGATGTACGCGGCGGGAATGCGCTCCTTCGCGCGGCGCTCGATCACTTTCATGACGGCGTCGATTTCGTTGTCGAGCAGGCGCGCGTCGAGGAACGGGTCGAGCGTGTCGAGCGGCAGATGCAGCGTATGCAGGATCAGATACGCGGCTTCGTCGTAGGCATTGGCCGAGCCGTGGCCGAACGACAGGCCTGCTTCGGTGAAACGCGAGACGCCGAAGCGCAGCAGGTCGCGCACGGTGGTGAAGGGCAGCGCCATTGAAGGCTCCTTGTTATTGTGAGATTGAATTCAGGCGATCAGTGCTTCGAGCACGCGCCGGTACACGTTCTTGAGCGGCTCGATGAAGCGCACGTCGACATGCTCGTCGATCTTGTGGATCGTGCCGTTGGGCGGGCCGAACTCCACGACCTGATCGCAGATTTGCGCGATGAAGCGTCCATCGGACGTTCCGCCCGAGGTAGACAGTTCGGTGCGCACGCCGGTTTCATCGACGATGGCTTTTTCGAGCGCATCCGAAAGCGCGCCGCGCGGCGTGAGAAAGGGCAGGCCGCTCACGATCCATGTCAGATCGTAGTCGAGGCCGTGCCTGTCGAGAATCGCGCGCACACGGCTTTGCAGGCTCTCGACCGTGCTCGCCGTCGAGAAGCGGAAGTTGAACATCAGATCGGCGTGGCCGGGAATGATGTTGGTCGCGCCCGTGCCGGAGTGCAGGTTCGACACTTGCCAGGTCGTCGGCGGGAAGTATTCGTTGCCGTCGTCCCAACGCTCGGCGACGAGTTCGGCAAGCGCCGGCGCGAGCAGATGCACCGGATTCTTCGCGAGATGCGGATACGCAATATGCCCCTGCACGCCCTTGACGACGAGCTTGCCTGTCATCGAGCCGCGCCGGCCGTTCTTGACCATGTCGCCGAGCGTGGCGTTCGAGGTCGGCTCGCCGACGATACAGTAATCGAGCCGCACGCCACGCGCCTTCAACGCTTCGACGACCTTGATCGTGCCGTCGGTCGCGGGGCCTTCTTCATCGCTCGTGATGAGAAACGCGAGCGTTCCGCGATGCTCCGGATGTTTTGCGACGAACTCTTCGCTCGACACGACGAACGCCGCGAGCGACGCCTTCATGTCCGCCGCGCCGCGGCCGAAGAGCTTGCCGTCGCGATGCGTCGGTGTGAAGGGTGGCGAGGTCCATTGTTCGAGCGGACCCGTCGGCACGACATCGGTGTGGCCGGCGAACGCGAGCAGTCTGGCCGATGCGTCCGTGCCGCGCCTCACGGCCCACAGGTTGGTGACGCCGCCCGATTCGATCGTTTCGCATTCGAAGCCGATCGCCGCAAGCCGCTCGATCATGAGCGCCTGACAAGCCTGGTCGTCGGGCGTGACGGATGCGCGTTCGATCAGCGCTTCGGTGAGGGAAAGGGTCGCGGACATGGTCGTATTAGGTCGGTGCGATAAAAAATGCCGGCGCGCAGGCCGGCACTCGTAGCAATCCTGCGATGACCGTCGAGTTCACAGTCATCGCGTTCGCTCAGGCGAAGAGCGTTTCGTACTGCTCGGCCGAAAACCCGAGCGTCTTCACGCGCCCGTTCACGACGACGACCGGCCGCTTGATGATCGACGGCTTGTGAATCATCAGCGCGATCGCGCCGCCGGTCGTATCGGCTTCGGCCTTGTGCACGTCGGACAAGCCGCGCCACGTCGTGCCGCGCTTGTTGATGAGCTGGTCGAGCGGCACGTCCTTCAGCCAGTCCTGAATCAGCGCATTCGACACGCCGGCCTTCTTGAAGTCGTGAAACTCGAACGGCACGCCGTGCTCTTCCAGCCACACGCGCGCTTTTTTCACGGTGTCGCAATTCGGAATGCCGTAGACGACGGTGGTCGGAGTGGAACCGCGCGCCACGATCAGTCGCCTCGCAGCAGTTCGTTGAGGCCGACTTTCGCGCGCGTCTTGGCGTCGACCTTCTTGACGATCACGGCGCAGTACAGGGTGTGCGAGCCGTCCTTCGACGGCAGATTGCCCGCGACGACGACCGAGCCCGCCGGGATGCGGCCATAGCTGACTTCGCCGGTTTCGCGGTCATAGATCTTGGTCGACTGGCCGAGATACACGCCCATCGAAATGACGGAATTCTCTTCGACGATCACGCCTTCCACCACTTCCGAACGCGCGCCGATGAAGCAGTTGTCCTCGATGATGACCGGGTTCGCCTGCAGCGGCTCCAGCACGCCGCCGATGCCCACGCCGCCCGACAGATGCACGTTCTTGCCGATCTGCGCGCACGAGCCGACGGTGGCCCATGTGTCCACCATCGTGCCTTCGTCGACATACGCGCCGATGTTGGTGTACGACGGCATCAGCACGACGTTCTTCGCGATGAACGAGCCGCGGCGCGCGATGGCCGGCGGCACGACGCGGAAACCGCCCGCCGCGAAATCTTCGGCCGTGTAGTTCGCGAACTTCGAAGGCACCTTGTCGTAGAACTGCGAGTAGCCGCCCGCGGGCATCGGCGCGTTGTCTTCCAGGCGGAACGACAGCAGCACGGCCTTCTTCAGCCACTGATTCACGACCCAGTCGCCGTCACGTTTCTCGGCGACGCGCATCTGGCCACGATCGAGTTGCTCGATTGCGTGCGCGACGGCTTCGCGGACTTCGGCGGGCGCGGCCTTGGGCGAAAGCTCGGCGCGGTTTTCCCAGGCGGTATCGATGATGCTCTGAAGTTGTTGCGACATAGTGATATCAAGGATGGAGGATTGGACCGGCGACGCTCGATGTGCGTCAGGACTTGAGCGAGCGGCAGAATTCGACGATGCGGCGGGCTCCTTCGACACATTCCCCGGTCTCGGCCACGAGCGCGATACGCACGAACCCTTCACCGGGATTCGTGCCGTGCGCGAGGCGAGCGAGAAAAGAGCCCGGCAGAACCGTCACATTATAGTCGGCGTACAGGCGCGCCGCGAACTCGGTATCCGTGAGCCCGGTGCCCGAAACGTTCGCCCAGAGGTAGAACGCGGCGTCGGGCAGGCGCACGTCGAGCACGTCGGCGAGCATCGGCGTGACTGTCTGGAATTTTTTCAGATACTTCGCGCGGTTGTCGCGCACGTGCGTTTCATCCTGCCACGCGACGACGCTCGCGCGCTGAAACACCGTCGACAGCGCCGCGCCGTGATAGGTGCGGTAGAGCAGGAAGTCCTTCAGGATCGACGCATCGCCCGCGACGAAGCCCGAGCGCATGCCGGGCACGTTCGATCGCTTCGACAGGCTCGAGAGCATCACGAGACGCTCGAAACCGCGATTGAGCAGCCGCGCCGCTTCGAGGCCGCCGAGCGGCGGATTGGTCTCGTCGAAATAGATTTCCGAATAGCATTCGTCCGACGCGATCACGAAGCCGTGCTTGTCTGACAGCGCGAAGAGCTCGCGCCAGTTCTCGAGCGTGAGCACCGCGCCGGTCGGATTGCCCGGCGAGCACAAGTAGAGTAGTTGCGTGCGTGCCCAGATGTGCTCGGGCACCGCCGAATAGTCGCACGCGAAATTGCGCGCGGGATCGCTGTTGACGAAGTACGGCTCGGCGCCCGCGAGCAGGGCTGCGCCTTCGTAGATTTGATAGAACGGGTTCGGGCAGAGTACGATGGGCGGTTCGGCGGCGTTCGTCGTACGACTGTCGATCACGGTCTGCGCGAGCGCGAAGAGCGCTTCTCGCGAGCCGGAAACGGGCAGGACCTGCGTCGCCGCATCGATCGATTCGAGGCCGTAGCGCTGCATCACCCATGCCGCGATCGCCGCGCGCAGCGGCTCGCTGCCGAGCGTCGCCGGATAAGAGGCGAGACCGTCGAGCGCATGGATCACCGCGTCGCGGATCAGCGGCGGCGTCGGATGCTTCGGCTCGCCGATGCCGAAGCTGATCGGCGCGAATCCGGCGCGAGGCTCGATGCCTTTGAAGAGCGCACGAAGCTTTTCGAAGGGATAAGGCTGAAGTTTCTTGAGAAGTGGATTCACGGCGTGACCGGTAAGCAGTGAGCGATGCGCGCGAGGCAGGAAAGCGCCTGCGAGGAAGGCATCGAAAGACATCGAACGGACGCGAAGCAAGCGGACGATTATAGCGCGCGCCCTTGGCTCGAAAGCGGGCAGCGGCGCGCGGCACGAAGGACAAGACACGAATGAACAAGCTCGAAAAGGGCATGATGGGCGGGGCGCCGGCATGACCCGCGGACTGCGCAATGCATGGCCGACGCTCGCGATCATGCTGGGCGCCTCGGTGTGGGGCCTCGTCTGGTACCCGATGCGCATGCTCGCCGCGATGGGCCTCTCCGGCACGGCCGCCAGCGCGACGACGAGCGCCGCCGCGTGCGTCTTCGTGCTGCTCGCCAAACGCCGCTCGATCAGTACGCTCTCCTGGCACTGGCTGCTCGTCGGGCTAGGCGTGGCGGCGGGCGTGACCAATATCGGTTTCGTGTGGGGCGCGATCCACGGCCAGGTGATGCGCGTGCTGCTGCTCTTCTATCTGACGCCCGCGTGGACCGCGATCTTCGCGCACTTCATCCTGAAAGAACGCCTGACTCGCGCCGATGCGGCGCTCTCGCTGCTCTCGCTCGCGGGCGCCGTGACGATGCTCTGGTCGCCCGAGCTCGGCGTGCCGTTGCCCGCCGATCTCGCGGAATGGGCGGGTCTCGTCGGCGGCATGGGCTTCGCGATGAGCAACGTGCTTGTCGTGAAGGTCACGCGCATCCTGCCCGCGATGAAGCCCGAGATGCGCACGGCCGTGATCTTCGGCGGCGCGGCGCTGATCGCGTCTGTCGTCACGCTGTTCGAGCCGATGCCCGCGCCGCCCGCCGCCGCGCTCCTGCCCACGGTGACGTTTATCGTGATCGGGCTGGGCGTCGTGCTCGCGGGCAACAACATGATCGTGCAGGTCGGGCTCGCGCGGGTGCCCGCCAATCGCGCGTCGATCATCATGCTCTTCGAGCTCGTCGTCACCGCGCTCTCGGCGTGGCTGTTCGCAGGCGAAGTGCCCGGCCCGCGCGAATGGGCGGGCGGCGCGTGCATCGTCGTGGCGTGCGTGCTGTCGGCGTGGGTGCATCGACAGGGCGCAGCGCGCTCGCCTCCCGCGCCCGAAGCGCTCGACATCGTAGAAGAGGCGCCGGAAAGCAAAAAGAAATCGACTCGCGCGATGGTATGATGGTGTCCGCTTCGCCGGGACACGCATGCGTCGTCGCGTGGCGTGACCGAATGCGATCGACGCGCCGCAATGCGGCTCGTCTGCCATCTATCCTCCGTCATCAATTCCAAACAGCGATATCGCCGTGCGTCTGACCTCGATAAAACTCGCTGGCTTCAAGTCCTTCGTCGATCCCACGCATTTCCAGGTCCCCGGCCAGCTCGTCGGCGTGGTCGGACCGAATGGCTGTGGCAAGTCCAACATCATCGATGCCGTGCGCTGGGTGCTCGGCGAATCGCGCGCCTCCGAGTTGCGCGGCGAATCGATGCAGGACGTGATCTTCAATGGCTCGACGGCGCGCAAACCCGGCAGCCGGGCGAGCGTCGAACTCATATTCGATAACGCCGACGGCCGCGCCGCCGGCCAGTGGAGCAGCTACGGCGAAATCGCCGTGAAACGCGTGCTGACGCGCGACGGCACCTCCAGCTACTACATCAACAATCTGCCCGCGCGCCGCCGCGACATTCAGGACATCTTCCTCGGCACGGGCCTCGGCCCGCGTGCCTACGCGATCATCGGGCAGGGCATGATCGCGCGCATCATCGAGGCGAAGCCGGAAGAGCTGCGCGTGTTCCTCGAAGAAGCTGCCGGAGTGTCGAAGTACAAGGAGCGCCGTCGCGAGACCGAGAACCGTCTGCATGACACGCGCGAGAACCTGACGCGCGTCGAGGACATCGTCCGGGAGCTGTCGACCAATCTCGAGAAGCTCGAAGCGCAGGCGGTCGTCGCGACGAAGTACAAGGAACTGCAGACCGAGGGCGAAGAGAAACAGCGTCTGCTGTGGCTCTTGCGCAAGAAGGAAGCGGGCAACGAAGCCGAACGCCAGCAGCGCGCGATCCGCGAGGCGCAGGTCGAGCTCGAGGCGCAGACCGCGCGTCTGCGTGAAGTCGAAGCGCAACTGGAAACGCTGCGTGTCGCGCACTACAGCGCAAGCGACGCGATGCAGGGCGCGCAAGGCTCTCTTTACGAAGCCAATGCCGAAGTGAGCCGGCTCGAGGCGGAGATCCGCTTCATCGTCGAGTCGCGCAATCGCGTGCAGGCGCAGATCGCCGCGCTCACCGCGCAGCGCGAGCAGTGGCAGATGCAGGCCGAGAAGGCGCGCGGAGAGATCGCCGAGGCCGAGGACGCGCTCGCGATCGGCGAGGAGAAGGCCGCTGTCGCGCAGGATAACGCGGCCGCGAAGCACGACGCGCTGCCCGCGCTTGAGGCGCGCTGGCGCGATGCGCAGTCGCAGCTGAACGAGGAGCGCGCCGGCATCGCGCAGACGGAGCAGGCGCTCAAGCTCGAAGCGGCGCATCAGCGCAACGCGGACCAGCAGCTTCAGCAGTTGCAGCAGCGTCACGAGCGTCTCAAGACCGAGGCGGGCGGGCTCGACGCGCCTGACGAAGCGCAGCTCGAAGAGATGCGCATGCAGTTTGCCGAGCATCAGGAAATGCTCGCCGAGGCG
>Ga0207713_1000863_pt1 | contig 27748 bp, 26 predicted proteins | sample KBSS64metaG_FD_184404 | JGI IMG/M metagenome (GOLD analysis project Ga0207713, IMG submission 184404) | Switchgrass rhizosphere microbial communities from Kellogg Biological Station, Michigan, USA - KBS S6-4 metaG (SPAdes) (version 2) | ecosystem: Host-associated > Plants > Roots > Rhizosphere >... | reverse complement strand
CTGGCCTGGACCTTGCGTGATCCACGGGTCACTTCGGCATTGATTGGCGCGAGCCGGCCGGAGCAGATCATCGAGAACGTCGGCGCGTTGAAGAACCTGAGCTTCAGTGCAGAGGAACTGGCGGAGATTGACCGGTATGCCCAGGAGGGCGGGATCAATCTTTGGGAGAAGCCTTCGATGGCTGAGTAAGAGTCAGGCGCCGGGTCTTCTGGTGCCTGTCCTGGCCTCATCGCGAGCAAGCTCGCTCCCACAGGTTGGTGGTCGACACAAATCCAATGTGGGAGCGAGCTTGCTCGCGATGAGGCCTGAACAGGCAATGAAAATGTCAGGGATTCACCGAAAAAAACGGCACATCCCCCAACACCGTCGCCCGCTGCATCACCCGCCGCGCCGGCCGGTAATCATCCACGGCGTAATGCTGGGTCACGCGGTTGTCCCAGAACGCAATGTCGTCCTGCTGCCAGCGCCAGCGAATGGTGAATTCCGGCCGCGTCGCGTGGGCAAACAGAAACTTCAGAATCGCCTCGCTTTCGGTTTCCGACAATTCGTTGATCTTCGAGGTGAAGCCTTCGTTGACGAACAGCGAACGCCGCCCGCTCACCGGGTGCGTGCGGATCACCGGGTGCGACAGGGGCGGATTCTTGCGCCGTGCTTCCTCCCACTGAGCCAACGCTTCGGGCGTGTTGCCATAGCGCTCCAGCGGGAACGAACGGGTGAAATCGTGGGTGGCGGTCAGGCCTTCGAGCAAGGTTTTCACCGGTGTCGACAGCGCCTCGTACGCGGCAATTCCGCTGGCCCACAAGGTGTCGCCGCCAAACTCCGGCAGCAGCTTGGCGCTGAGCACCGCGCCCATGGCCGGGGTCGGCAGGAAGGTCACGTCGGTGTGCCAGATCGCGTTATCGCGCACGTCAGTGACGGCGGTGTCGAGGATCAGCACTTGCGGCTGTTCCGGCACATTGGGGTAGATCGGGTGAATGTGCAGGTCGCCGAAATTCGCGGCGAATCGCGCCTGTTGCTGTGGCGTGATCGGCTGGTCGCGAAAGAACAGCACCTGATGCTTGAGCAGGGCCCGCTCGATGGCGTCGCGTTGTTCCGCGCTCAGTGGCTGGCTGATGTCGATGCCGCTGATCTGTGCACCGAGGGCAGAACTCAAAGGGACGATGGTCAACTGGCTCATGGGTGGTTCTCATTGATCCGGGGTGTCGAGCTTTTGTGGGAGCGAGCTTGCTCGCGATAGCGGACTGTCAGGCGACACAAGTGTTGAACGTGCAACCGCCATCGCGAGCAAGCTCGCTCCCACAGGGGTACTCACAGGGCAATTATTCAGTGGGCCTGGCCATGCCACGGCACCAATTTGCGTTGCAGGGCGCGAAGGCCCAACTCCATCGCAAAGGCGATCAGTGCGATCACCAGAATCCCCAGGACCACCACATCGGTGACCAGGAACTGCGCGGCCGATTGCACCATAAAGCCAAGACCGCTGGTGGCGGCGATCAATTCGGCGGCGACCAGGGTCGACCAGCCGACACCAAGACCAATGCGCACCCCGGTCAGAATGTCCGGCAAGGCACTCGGCAAGATCACGTGGCGAATTAACTGTGCGCGAGTGGCACCCAACGACTGCGCGGCACGCAATTTGGCCGGGTCGACCGTGCGCACGCCGGTGGCGGTGGCGATGGCAATCGGGGCGAAAATCGCCAGGTAAATCAGCAGCACTTTCGACAGTTCGCCGATGCCGCACCAGATCACGATCAGCGGCAGGTAGGCCAGTGGTGGAATGGGCCGGTAGAACTCGATCAGCGGGTCGAGCACGCCGCGGGCGATACGGTTGGCGCCGATGGCGATACCCACCGGCACGGCGGTGAGAATCGCAAAGCCGAGGCCCAGGCCGATGCGGCTCAGACTCGCGCCGAGGTGCTGCCACAGGGTTGAGTCCATGTAACCCGAGGTCGCCAGCAGCCAGCCTTTTTGCAGCACGGCGGAGGGCGGCGGCAGGAACAGCGGCTCGATCAGACCGGTCGCGGTCACGGCCCACCAAATGACAATGAGCGCGGCCAGTGTCAGCACGCTGATCCAGCGAGTGCTCAAGCGGCGTCGTGCGGCAGGCACAGGAGTGCCTGGCTTTATCGCGACGACGGGAATTTCGTAACTGCTCATGCGCGCTCCTGCCGCTGGGCGGCGCTGCGTTGGGAGAACACTTTGGCGAGTACGTGTTCGCGGGTTTCGATAAAACGCGGATCGGATTTGATCGAGCGGGCCGACTCACCGGCGGCATAACGCTGACCGAAATCGAGGCTCAGGCGCTCGACGATTTGCCCCGGGTTCGGCGCCAACAGAATCAGGTCGGTGGCGAGGAACACGGCTTCTTCGATGTCGTGGGTAATCAGGAACACCGGCTTGGCGGTGCGCTGCCAGACTTGCAGCAACAGCTCCTGCATCTGCTCGCGGGTGAAGGCATCCAGGGCGCCGAAAGGTTCGTCCATCAACAACACGCGCGGGTCGGCGGCGAGCGCGCGGGCCAGGCCGACACGCTGCTTCTGGCCACCCGAGAGCTGCCAGATGCGGCGCTGGTCAAAGCCGGAAAGATCGACCAGGGCGAGCATTTCCCGGGCACGCGCTTCGCGTTTGTCCCGGGCAATACCGGCCAGCTCCAGGCCGAAGCCGACGTTGGCCAGTACGTCTTGCCAGGGCAGCAGCGCGTCGTCCTGGAACACCACGCCGCGCTCGGCGCTCGGGCCTTTGACGGGCACGCCGTCGAGGGTGATGCGCCCGGCGCTGGGTTCGACGAAACCGGCAATCAGGTTCAAGAGCGAAGTCTTGCCACTGCCGGACGGGCCAAGGGCGACCAGCAATTGCCGGGGCCCGAGGCTCAGGGATATATCCGCCAACACCGGTTCCGGGTTGCCGGGGTACTGTGCGCTGATGCGCTCCAGCTGTAGCAAAGCCATCGCAGTCAACTCCCGATCAATTGGTGATGAACTTGGCGCTGACGTACGGCGCGTAGTCCGGCAGCACGGCCTCGACCTTGCCTTGTTCCTTGAGGAACGCCGCGGTGTCGGTGATGGCTTTGGTGGTCGGCGCGCCGAGGGTGAGCACCTGATCAGCTGCCAGCGGGTAGACGTTGCCTTGCAGCAGCAGCGGAATATCGCTGGCCTTGGCGCCGGACAGTTTTACCAGCTTGTCGACGTTGCCCTGGTTGGCGAGCCAGGCCTGTGGGTCTTTGCGGTAGTCGGCGTAGGCGTCGAGGGTCACTTTGGCGAACGCGGTGACGATTTCCGGATGCTTCTCGGCGAAATCCTTGCGCACGATCCAGGCATCGAAGGTCGGGGCGCCGAACCTGGCCAGTTCACCGGAAGTGATCAGTACCTTGCCGTTTTCCTTGGCCACGCCGAGGGCTGGATCCCACACGTAGGTGGCGTCGATGTCACCGCGTTTCCAGGCGGCGATGATCGCCGGTGGCGCCAGGTTGAGAACGGTGACTTTCGAGGGATCGATGTTCCAGTGCTTCAGTGCAGCGAGCAGGCTGTAGTGGCCGGTGGATACAAACGGCACGGCGATTTTCTTGCCGATCAGGTCTTGCGGGGACTTGATCCCGGAGCCGTCGCGGGCGACCAAGGCTTCGGCGGCGCCGATCTGGGTGGCGATGAGGAAAGTTTCCACCGGGACTTTGCGAGTGATGGCAGCGGTCAGAGGGCTGGAACCGAGGTAGCCGATCTGCACGTCGCCGGAGGCGATGGCGGCGATGATATCGGCACCGTTGTCGAATTTGCGCCAGCTGATATCGGCCTTGGTGGCCTTTTCGTAAGCGCCGTCGGCCTGGGCGACTTTCGCCGGGTCAACGGTGGTCTGGTAGGCGACGGTGACGTCGGCCGCCTGGGCAAAGAAACTCGCGGTAGCCAGGGTTGCGGCCGCCAGCAAGCGTAGAGGGAAAGTCAGTTTCATCAGAAAGCTCCTTGTCAGGCGACCGAATGTCGGCGTGAGAAAGAGACTAAATGATCTAAGAATTCTAAAATAAATAACTTTTTCGAATTAGCTTATGAGCGGGCAATGTTAAAGGGTCAAAAGATCGCAGCCTTCGGCAGCTCCTACAGAGGCAGCGTACGGCCAAAAAAAATCGCAACCTGCGGGACTCCGTGTAGGAGCTGCCGAAGGCTGCGATCTTTTCGGGGCTACGAATTAATTACTGATTGCCAGAATGCTCGCCTGGTAAGCCCCGACAAACACATCGAAATCACCGACTTCGTTCTGTTCCAGCTCAGCCTGTTGAGCCAGCGATGAACGCGCCCGCTCTTCAAACTGCGCTTGTTCCTCAGCCGCCAACGGCTCGCGGCGGAAGAACTCGGCATGCGCCTGGCTTTGGCGCAACGAGAACTGGGCAAAGCTCTCCTTGTGCTCGGCCATGGCCGCCAACACCTGGGCCGACGGCGTCAGGGACGGGTCCCGGACTTTGGCCATCTGGGCGTCCAGCGCCTTGCTGTGGGCATCGCCGCCATGGCTCTGGTCGAGCATCGCTGCCAGCGGAGCGATTTTTTCCAGCAGCTCACCGGCCCATTCCTTCAGATCAACCGGCTGACCGTCACGTTGCAGTTGCAGGCCTGGACGACGACCTTCCTTGACCACGCTGAGGAAGTTCGAGGTCGCGTTGCCGCAGCTGGTGTTGGTCAGCAGCGGGCTGTCGTTGAGCGCGCAGTACAGCAGGAACGCATCGAGGAAGCGCGACTCGGTAAGGTCGATGCCCATCGGCAGGAAGGGGTTGATGTCCAGGCAGCGCACTTCGACGTACTGGATGCCCCGGGCCATCAGCGCCTGGATCGGCCGCTCGCCGGTATAGGTCACGCGTTTCGGACGGATGTTGGAGTAGTACTCGTTTTCGATCTGCAGGATGTTGGTGTTGAGCTGCACCCACTCACCATCCTGGTGGGTGCCGACTTCGACGTACGGCGCATACGGCGTGGCCACCGCTTTGCGCAGGCTGTCGGTGTAGCTGGCCAGATCGTTGTAGCACGGCGTCAGGCCGGCCTGGGCGTTGCTCTGGTAACCCAGGTCGCTCATGCGCAGGCTGGTGGCGTACGGCAGGTACAGGGTGTGCGGGTCCAGTTGTTCCAACTGATGCGAACGACCGCGCAGGAAGCCGGCATCCAGCGCTGGCGACGCACCGAACAGGTACATCAGCAGCCAGCTGTAGCGGCGGAAGTTGCGGATCAGCGCGATGTAGGACGACGACTGGAAATCGCGGTCGCTGCCGACAAAACCTTCGGCCTGCCTGAGCAGCGGCCAGAGTTTTTCCGGCAGGGAAAAGTTGTAGTGGATGCCGGCAATGCATTGCATGGTCTTGCCGTAACGCAGGGCCAGGCCTTTGCGGTACACGTACTTGAGCTGCCCGATATTCGACGTGCCGTAATAGGCGATCGGGATGTCTTCCTCGGCCGGCAACGGGCACGGCATCGATGGGCTCCACAGGTACTCGTTGCCGAGCTTGCTGTAGGCAAAACGGTGAATGCTGTCCAGGCTCGCCAAGGTGTCCGCCGGGTCGGGCAGGGCCGGCGTGATGAACTCCAGCAGCGACTCGGAGTAGTCGGTGGTGATCTGTTCGTTGGTCAGCGCGGAACCCAATTCTTCCGGGTGCGGCGTTTGCGCCAGGCGACCTTCGCCGGTCACGCGCAGGCATTCACGTTCGATGCCGTGAAGGCACTGTTCGAGCAGAGAGAGGTTAGCGCGCTCGCCGAGCAGGGCCAGGCGGCGGTTGAGAAGTTCGCTCAAGTTGGATTCCTTCACGCGTCAGTCGCCCCAATATGGGGGTGGGCAAGACGGTCTACAAGGGTGAAGTTGAAACTGGCGTTTTCGCCTGGTTTTTGTCGCCGTGCACGTTCTGATCGTCGCAATCCCCTGTGGGAGCGAGCCTGCTCGCGAAGAGGGAGTGTCAATCGACATTGAAGTCGCTTGATACACCACCTTCGCGAGCAGGCTCGCTCCCACAGGAAACTCCGGCGCTGCGGTCACAGCGCTGAAATTAACTCAAATCGATGACATCTAGCTACAGGACAGCGAACGTGCCTTGTGCTTTTGCGACCAGTTTGTCGCCTTGCATCACGTCGGCTTCGACCACCAGCGTGCGGCGGCCCGGGTGGATAACCCGCGCCGTGCACATCACCTCGCCGTCGGCGACGGCGCGGATGTAGTTGATCTTGCACTCGATGGTTGCGCTCTGCTGGTCAAAGCCGTGGGTGCTGGAACAGGCCAGCCCCATGGCAATGTCCACCAGGCTGAACAGGGCCCCGCCGTGCAGCTTGTTGGCGCGATTGCGCAGTTGTGGCTCAAGCGCCAGGGCGACTTGCGCCACCCCGGTTTCCAAGCTGTGCAAACGGCAACCCAACAGCTTGAAAAATGCGCTTTCGGTGTACCCGGCAGGGATATCCATCAGCGCTTCTTCAGCTGTTTGGCGTTGGCGAACAGTGACGCCATGGCGTTGTTGCTCGGCGCTGCAGTGGTGGTTTCCTTGCGCGGTGCCGCGTTCTGGGATTGGCGTGGCGCCGAGCCAGGACGTGCGCCTCGGGCACCGTCGACTTTCTCGCCCGGGGTGTCGCTCATGCGCATCGACAGGCCCACGCGCTTACGCGGGATGTCGACTTCCATGACCTTCACTTTCACCACGTCACCGGCCTTGACCGCTTCCCGTGGATCCTTGATGAACTTCTCCGAAAGCGCGGAGATGTGCACCAAACCATCCTGATGCACGCCGATATCGACGAATGCACCGAAGTTGGTGACGTTGGTTACGACGCCTTCGAGGATCATGCCCAATTCCAGATCCTTGAGGTCTTCGACGCCTTCCTGGAACTCGGCGGTCTTGAACTCGGGGCGCGGGTCGCGGCCGGGCTTTTCAAGTTCTTGCAGGATGTCGGTGACCGTTGGCAGACCGAAAGTTTCGTCGGTGAACTTCTTCGGGTCGAGGCGCTTGAGGAACGCGGCATCGCCGATCAGCGAACGGATGTCGCGGTCGGTCTCGGCGGCAATTCGCTGTACCAGCGGATAGGCTTCCGGGTGCACTGCCGACGAATCCAGCGGGTTTTCGCCGTTCATGACGCGCAGGAAACCTGCGGCCTGCTCGAAGGTTTTTTCGCCCAGGCGCGCGACTTTCTTCAGTGCAGCGCGAGTCTTGAACGCACCGTGTTCGTCGCGATGGCTGACGATATTCTGCGCCAGGGTCGCGTTGAGGCCGGAGATCCGCGCCAGCAGCGCTACGGAGGCAGTGTTGACGTCGACGCCCACGGCGTTCACGCAGTCTTCGACCACGGCGTCCAGGCCCCGCGCCAGTTTCAACTGCGACACGTCATGCTGGTATTGGCCGACTCCGATGGATTTCGGGTCGATCTTCACCAGCTCGGCCAGCGGATCCTGCAGGCGACGGGCAATCGACACTGCGCCACGGATCGACACATCCAGGTCCGGGAATTCCTTGGACGCCAGTTCCGATGCTGAGTAAACCGATGCGCCGGCTTCGGAGACCATGACCTTGGTCATCTTCATGGCTGGGTATTTTTTGATCAGTTCGGCGGCCAACTTGTCGGTTTCACGACTGGCGGTGCCGTTGCCGATGGCGATCAGGTCCACCGAATGCTTGGCGCACAGGGCGGCGAGCACGGCGAGGGTCTGGTCCCACTTGTTGTGCGGCACGTGCGGGTAAACCGTGGCGTGATCGAGCAGCTTGCCGGTGGAATCGACCACCGCAACTTTGCACCCGGTGCGCAAGCCCGGGTCGAGGCCCAGGGTCGCGCGCGGGCCGGCCGGAGCCGACAGCAGCAAGTCGTGCAGGTTGTGGGCGAACACGTTGATTGCCTCGGTTTCCGCGCCGTCGCGCAGTTCGCCCAGCAGGTCGGTTTCCAGGTGGGTATAGAGCTTGACCTTCCAGGTCCAGCGCACCACTTCACCCAGCCATTTATCGGCGGCGCGGTTCTGGTTCTGGATGCCGACGTGCTGGCCGATCATGCCCTCGCACGGGTGCATGGTGCCCGGCAGTTCATCGCCAACTTTCAGGGCGGAGCTGAGAATACCTTCGTTGCGGCCACGGAAAATCGCCAGCGCGCGGTGCGACGGCATGCTCTTGAGCGGTTCGTCGTGTTCGAAGTAATCGCGGAACTTGGCGCCTTCCTCTTCCTTGCCGGCAATGACGCGGGCACTGAGGGTGGCTTCCTGCTTCAGGTAACTGCGCAGCTTGTCCAGGAGGCCGGCGTCTTCGGCGAAGCGCTCCATGAGAATGTACTTGGCGCCTTCGAGGGCGGCCTTCACATCGGCCACGCCTTTTTCGGCGTCGATGAAGCGGGCGGCTTCGGTTTCCGGGCTCAGGGTCGGGTCGTTGAACAGGCCGTCGGCCAGTTCGCCGAGGCCGGCTTCCAGGGCGATCTGGCCCTTGGTGCGGCGCTTCTGCTTGTACGGCAGGTACAAGTCTTCGAGGCGGGTCTTGGTGTCTGCGAGCTTGATGTCGCGTTCAAGCGCAGGGGTCAGCTTGCCTTGCTCTGTAATGCTGGCAAGGATGCTGATGCGCCGTTCGTCGAGTTCTCGCAGGTAGCGCAGACGCTCTTCCAGATGACGCAATTGGGTGTCATCGAGGCTGCCGGTCACTTCTTTCCGGTAACGGGCGATGAAGGGAACGGTAGAACCTTCATCGAGTAGCGCGACGGCCGCTTCGACCTGTTGTGGGCGTACACCGAGTTCCTCGGCGATGCGGCTGTTGATGCTGTCCATAAAACCACCTGACAAATTGTGAAAGCAGGCCCGCAGGCGCAACGATGAGGCCTTGGCGAGTCTGGTTGAGCGGCCTGGCCTGCGCCGCTACCTGGATCAAAGGTATCCCGTTGACCCGTGAAATCGAACAATTACTGCCGGCGCCATGAAAATAAAAAGCGGCCAACCGGGGTAACGATCAGACGTTGCCTGACACAAAAGGCCGCGCATTATAACCAGCGTTCTGTCATTCGGGGGCATCGCAGGTTGTAGGCATAATCACCGGATTTCTGGCGATAAAGGAAAAATCTGCTAACAATGCACACGGTGCGTATAACGGCAGCTACGCCATAATGCGCGCCGAGATCAAAGGAGCATCCAATGAGCAGCACTGCAAACATTGCTGAAGGCGAAAAAATTCTTATTGTTGACGACGATCCAGGCCTCAGCAGCCTGCTTGAGCGTTTTTTTGTCAGCAAGGGCTATCGTGCCCGCGCCGTGCCGAACACCGAACAAATGGACCGCCTGCTGGCGCGTGAAGTGTTCAATCTGGTCGTCCTCGACTTGATGCTGCCTGGGGAGGACGGCCTGACCGCTTGCCGCCGCTTGCGTGGAGCGAACAATCAAATCCCGATCATCATGCTGACCGCCAAGGGCGATGAGCTGAGCCGGATCAAGGGCCTGGAACTGGGCGCCGACGATTACCTGGCCAAGCCGTTCAATCCGGACGAGCTGATGGCCCGCGTAAAAGCCGTCCTGCGTCGTCAGTCGGCTCCGGTGCCTGGCGCGCCAGGCAGTGAAGACGAAAGCGTGACCTTCGGTGACTACGAGCTGTCCCTGGCCACCCGCGAACTCAAGCGTGGTGAAGAAGTGCACATGCTCACTACCGGTGAGTTCGCAGTGCTCAAGGCGTTGGTGATGAACGCCCGCCAGCCATTGACCCGGGACAAGCTGATGAACCTGGCCCGTGGTCGTGAGTGGGATGCTCTGGAGCGCTCCATTGACGTGCAAATTTCCCGTCTGCGCCGGATGATCGAACCCGATCCGTCCAAGCCGCGTTATATCCAGACCGTCTGGGGTGTGGGTTACGTATTCGTTCCGGATGGCGCCGCCACGAAGTAATTGGCGAAGTGATCGTCGATTTGTAGGCGCGAGTTTGTGCGGGCAGAGGGCCTGATGGCCTTGCCCGCAGACTCTCGACCGGCAATGTGCGAGCATCGCTCACTCCTGCACGTGTTTAACGGTTGCCCATGAAAACCCCGGTTTGGTTTCCCCAGAGTTTCTTCTCCCGCACCCTTTGGCTGGTGCTGATCGTCGTCCTGTTTTCCAAGGCGCTGACCTTGGTTTATCTGCTGATGAACGAAGACGTGCTGGTTGACCGCCAATATAGCCATGGCGTCGCCTTGACGCTGCGCGCCTACTGGGCGGCCGATGAAAACAATCGCGAAAAGATTGCCGAGGCTGCAACCCTGATCCGGGTGGTCGGCGCCGGCGTGCCTGAGGGAGAACAACACTGGCCCTACAGCGAGATCTATCAGCGGCAGATGCAAGACGAACTGGGGGCCGATACCGAGGTGCGATTGCGCATGCACTCGCCTCCGGCGCTGTGGGTCCGGGCGCCCAGCCTGGGCGATGGCTGGCTGAAAGTGCCACTGTATCCGCACCCGTTGCGTGGCCAGAAAATCTGGAACGTGCTCGGCTGGTTCCTCGCCATCGGCCTGCTGTCCACGGCTTCGGCGTGGATCTTCGTCAGTCAGCTCAACCAACCCCTCAAGCGCCTGGTGTATGCCGCGCGGCAACTCGGCCAGGGGCGCAGCGTGCGCCTGCCGATCAGTGATACACCCAGTGAAATGACCGAGGTTTACCGCGCCTTCAACCAGATGGCCGAAGACGTCGAGCAGGCCGGTCGCGAGCGCGAACTGATGCTGGCCGGGGTCTCCCACGACCTGCGCACTCCGCTGACCCGGTTGCGCCTGTCGCTGGAACTGATGGGTGACCATAACGATCTTACAGACGCCATGGTGCGTGATATCGAGGACATGGACGCCATTCTCGATCAGTTCCTGGCGTTCATTCGCGATGGGCGTGATGAATCGGTGGAGGAGGTGGACCTGAGCGATCTCGTCCGTGAAGTCGCCGCGCCGTACAACCAGAACGAAGAAAAGGTGCGTTTGCGTCTTGAGCCGATTCAACCGTTCCCGTTGCGTCGGGTGTCGATGAAGCGGCTATTGAACAATCTGATTGGCAATGCGTTGAATCACGCGGGCAGTGGGGTTGAGGTGGCGGCGTATGTCTCGGGGGATACCAGTGCGCCTTATGTCGTCCTGAGCGTCATGGACCGTGGCGCCGGGATAGATCCATCGGAGCTGGAAGCGATTTTCAACCCGTTCACCCGGGGCGACCGCGCCCGGGGCGGCAAGGGCACGGGACTGGGCTTGGCAATTGTGAAGCGAATTGCTTCGATGCATGGCGGCAATGTTGAATTGCGCAACCGTTCCGGCGGCGGCCTGGAAGCGCGGGTGCGCTTGCCGTTGGGGCTGATGCTACCGCGGGATGCCGTCTAACCCGATCATTCCCACGCTCTGCGTGGGAATGCAGCCCTGGACGCTCTGCGTCCCTTTCAAAGCCGAACGCGTCCGTTGAGGCGTTCCCACGTAGCGCGTGGGAACTGTCGGTGTGTTAACCCTTGCCTTTGGTCCGGGTCATGTTCGGCCCGCCATTCTTCTCCAGATGCTCGATGATGATCCCCGCCACGTTCTTGCTGGTGGTGGTTTCGATCCCCTCCAGGCCTGGCGACGAGTTCACCTCCATCACCAGTGGCCCGTGATTGGAGCGCAGGATATCCACCCCGGCCACGGCCAGGCCCATCACTTTCGCCGCGCGCAATGCCGTCATGCGTTCTTCCGGGGTGATCTTGATCAGGCTGGCGCTGCCACCGCGATGCAGGTTGGAACGAAATTCCCCGGGTTTGGCCTGGCGTTTCATGGCTGCAATGACTTTGTCACCCACCACGAAGCAGCGAATGTCGGCGCCGCCCGCCTCCTTGATGTACTCCTGAACCATGATGTTCTGCTTGAGGCCCATGAATGCCTCGATCACCGACTCCGCCGCCGTAGCGGTTTCGCACAGCACCACACCGATACCCTGGGTGCCTTCCAGCACCTTGATCACCAATGGTGCACCGTTGACCATTTCGATCAGGTCGGGAATATCGTCCGGCGAGTGGGCAAAACCGGTGACCGGCAATCCGATGCCCCGACGTGACAGCAATTGCAGCGAGCGCAGCTTGTCCCGCGAGCGAGCAATGGCCACCGATTCGTTGAGTGGAAAAACCCCCATCATTTCGAACTGGCGCAACACCGCGCAGCCGTAAAACGTGACCGAAGCACCGATTCGCGGGATCACCGCGTCGAAGCCTTCCAGTGGCTTGCCGCGGTAGTGGATCTGCGGCTTGTGACTGGCAATGTTCATGTAGGCGCGCAGGGTATCGACCACCACCATTTCATGGCCGCGTTCGGTACCGGCTTCGACCAGGCGGCGGGTGGAATACAGACGCGGGTTCCGCGACAGCACAGCGATCTTCATGCAACACCTGTGGAGGAGGTAGATACCGGGAACACCGGCTTGTCTTGTACATACTTGATGCCGGGATTGACTACCAACTGGCCATCAATCAGGGCTTTGGAACCGAGCAGCAGGCGATAGCGCATGGATTTGCGGCAGGCGAGCGTGAACTCGACCCGCCAAACCCGATCGCCGAGGGCCAGGGTGGTGCTGATCACGTATCGCACCTGCGCATGACCGTTGGAGCTTTTAATGGTTTTTCTCGTCACCAGTGGTGCTTCGCAGCGGCGGTGACGCAACTGCACCACCGTGCCCAGGTGCGCGGTGAAACGCACCCACTGCTCGCCGTCACGGTCGAAAGTCTCGATGTCGGTGGCATGCAGGCTGGAGGTGCTGGCACCGGTGTCGATTTTTGCCCGAAGGCCCGCGACTCCCAAATCCGGGAGCGCCACCCACTCGCGCAGACCGACAACGGTCAAATGGTCAAATGTCTTCAAAGTTGCTCAACCGGTAGAAACCGCTCTGGCCGCACGCGGCCGAATTCGCGGTATTCACGCAGAATAATGGTTAAAAGGCGACAGATATCTACGGCCCGGATTTCCAGCCTCACGGGGAGGTTCTGGAATGTCTGCATTGTAATCCGAGACGGCGTAATTCTTGGTACGAGAGAAACGGTAGTACAGTTCATCAATATTTCAGAACGAGGAAATCCCATGGCACAAAAAAACGACGAGGATGACAAAGTCCGGCTGGATAAATGGTTATGGGCGGCGCGTTTTTACAAAACCCGTGCCTTGGCCAAGGCGGCGATTGAAAGCGGCAAAGTGCACTGCCGGGGTGAACGCTGTAAACCGGGCAAGGAGCCGCGCATTGGCGATGAATTTGTGATTCGCACCGGTTTCGAGGAGCGCACGGTGGTGGTCCAGGCGCTGTCGATCGTGCGCCGTGGTGCACCTGAAGCACAGACGTTGTACGCCGAAACCGAAGCCAGCATTGCCAAGCGCGAGAATGCCGCGGCCGAGCGCAAGGCAGGCGCCCTGGGCGTGAGCACTGATGGCAAACCGAGCAAGAAACAGCGGCGGGATCTGTTCAAGTTTCGTGGCAGCAGCAACGAATGATTGACCCGGCCGCCGATCGCGCGAGTCGGGCCAAGGACTTGTAATTGCGCCTGTGCGTAGCCATATGAGGTAATTGGTCTGCCGAGCATGTGCCATTCGTCGTAAAGCGCGCACAGCCACCGGTCTTCAGGCCACAACCCGGCAGCCATACGCTATAGCCAAGGCGTAACCTCGTTCTGTAACCATTTTTGTCACCCATTCAGATACCAGACTTATGACCGACTTACCGGATAACGACTTCACCCAACGCTTCATCTTCGATGACAGCGACACCCGTGGCGAGATGGTTTCGCTGGAACTCAGCTACGCTGAAGTCCTGGCCAAACACGCCTATCCGGAGCCGGTTGCGCAACTGCTCGGCGAACTGATGGCGGCTGCGGCGTTGCTGGTCGGCACCTTGAAGTTCGATGGCCTGCTGATCCTTCAGGCCCGCTCCGAAGGCCCGATTCCATTGCTGATGATCGAGTGCTCCAGCGAGCGCGACATCCGTGGCCTGGCCCGCTACGAGGCTGACCGGATTGCCCCCGATGCCACCCTGGCCGACCTGATGCCGGATGGCTCGCTGACATTGACCATCGACCCGCGGCAGGGCCAGCGCTATCAGGGCGTCGTCGATCTGGATGGCGAAACCTTGTCCGACTGCTTCACCAACTACTTCGTCATGTCCCAGCAGATTGGCACCCGCATCAAGCTCTGTGCCGATGGTCGCCGCGCCCGTGGCCTGTTGCTGCAGCAGTTGCCCGCCGATCGCCTGAAAGACGAGGAAGAACGTGCTGCCAGCTGGCAACACCTCACCGCGCTGGCCACCACGCTGACAGCCGATGAATTGCTGGGCCTGGACAACGAAACCGTGCTCCATCGTCTCTATCACGAAGAGCAGGTTCGTCTGTTCGATGTGCAGAAACTGCGCTTCCGTTGCAGCTGCTCGCGCGAACGTTCAGCCAATGCGCTTGTCAGTCTGGGTATGGAAGACGCGCAAAACCTGGTGCTCGAACATGGCGGTAATATCGAGATCGATTGCCAGTTCTGCAACCAGCAGTACCTGTTCGATGCCGCCGATGTCGTTCAATTGTTCGCGGGTGCGGGTGTTGAGACGCCGTCAGATACCCGGCACTAAAACGGTTCAGCGCAGGTAAATTCACTGGAAAGTACCGCAATAGCGCCGTTACGACGGGAGGGCCCTACTTTTTTTGGGCTTTTCTGGCATAATCCGGCCCACTTTTTTCGCGGTAGTAGTGCACGACTTTCTACTACAAAACGTTTGGAGCACTCGGCCACTGGCCGACGGGGAACCTCATGACGCAAGCCAATAACGCCGTGTACACCGATCTGAGTGTTGATGATCTGGTCAAAGAAGCCCTCAACCGCGGTGAAGGCGAGCTTGCCGATACCGGCGCACTGGTTGTACGTACCGGTCACCGTACCGGCCGTTCGCCAGTCGATCGTTTCATCGTTGATGAGCCAACCACCACGGGCGCCATCGCCTGGGGCCCGATCAACCGCAAGTTCCCGGCTGACAAGTTCGATGCCTTGTGGAACCGCGTCGAGGCGTTCAACAACGCGCAAGAGCACTTTGTTTCCCACGTGCATGTAGGTGCCGCTTCCGAGCACTACCTGGCCGTGAAGATGACCACCCAGACTGCTTGGCAGAACCTGTTCGGCCGTTGCCTGTTCATCAACCCGGCACAGTACAACCCGGCTGGCCGTGAAGAATGGCAAGTGCTCAACGTTGCCAACTTCGAATGCGTTCCAGAGCGTGACGGCACCAACTCCGACGGTTGCGTGATCATCAACTTCGCGCAGAAGAAAGTGCTGATCGCTGGCATGCGTTATGCCGGTGAAATGAAGAAAGCCATGTTCTCGGTGCAGAACTTCCTGCTGCCGGCTGCCGACGTACTGCCAATGCACTGCGCCGCCAACATCGGCGAAGAAGGCGACGTGACCCTGTTCTTCGGTCTGTCGGGTACCGGCAAGACCACCCTGTCCGCCGACGAAAGCCGTTACCTGATCGGTGACGACGAGCACGGCTGGGGCGAGGGCGTGGTGTTCAACATCGAAGGCGGTTGCTATGCCAAGTGCATCGACCTGTCCGAGAAGAACGAACCGGTTATCTGGAAAGCCATCAAGCACGGCGCGGTCCTGGAAAACGTCGTTATCGACGACGCCAAGCACGCCGACTACGCCGATGTCAGCCTGACCCAGAACAGCCGCGCCGCCTATCCGCTGGAGCATGTTGCCAAGCGTTCCGAGAAGAACCTCGGTGGCGAGCCGAACGCTGTGATCTTCCTGACCTGCGACCTGACCGGCGTGCTGCCGCCCGTGTCGATCCTCAACGAAGAACAAGCGGCCTATCACTTCCTGTCTGGCTACACCGCGCTGGTGGGTTCGACTGAAATGGGTTCGGGCAGCGGCATCAAGTCGACCTTCTCCACCTGCTTCGGCGCACCGTTCTTCCCGCGTCCGGCTGGCGAATACGCAGAGCTGCTGATCAAGCGCATCCGTGGCTTCGGCTCCAAGGTCTACCTGGTCAACACCGGTTGGACCGGCGGTGGCTATGGCGTCGGCAAACGCTTCAACATCCCGACCACCCGCGCAGTGATCGCAGCGATCCAGAGCGGCGCGTTGATCGGTACCGAGACCGAGCACCTGGACACCATCAACCTCGACGTGCCAGTGGCCGTACCGGGCGTTGAGACTGGCCTGCTGAACCCACGTAACACCTGGGCCGATAAAGCCGCCTACGACGAAGCCGCCAAAGCACTGGCCGGCCTGTTCATCGAGAACTTCAAGAAGTTTGAAGTGAGCGACGCGATCAAGGCTGCCGGTCCTAAGCTGTAAGCGCTGGATTGAAGCCATGAAAAAGCCGCCCTTCGGGGCGGCTTTTTTGTGCGCGGCGTTTCAGGTTTTCAGATGCAGGACAAGCGCCCCCACCAACACCAGCACAACCCCTGACACCTGCACCTTACCGAGACGCTCCTTGAAAAAAACATACCCCAGGATCGCCGCAATCCCGCCAGACAATGTACTGATCACCGTCACCACCGAAACCGAGCCTGCCACAGCGCCCCAGGCAAATGACGAAAAACCGCCGAGGTTCATCAGGCTGGCACCGGTCAATGTCAGGCAATTTTTAAGCGGCGGGAGTTTCAGGCCGTCATCGATTCTGAGCACGATGCCTACCAGCACGATCAGCCCGACAAGATACGCGAGCCAGAGCATCGTCACCGGTCCAAGTACTGGCAGGACAAAACGACCCTGCAGCCAGAAGCTGGTGCCGTAGAACACCGCCGCCAGCAGCGCATAGGCAATGGAACTGCTCGCCTGCGTGCTGTGTGGCACCTTCGGGTCGGAATGCATGCTGGAGAGGACCACGCCAATGACGCAGAGGGCGATGCACAGCAACTGCAGCAGGCTGATCTGCTCACCGCCAGCCCAGGACAACAACGTGGTCACTACGCCGTAGGAGGTCACCAGCGGGGCGACGATGGAAGCTTTTCCCAAGGCGAAGGCCTTGGACAAGGCCAACGCACCAGACACGGTCAGCACAGCGGCAGCGACGCCGATCAACCAGACATCAAGCGGTGCGGCCATGGACCGGAGAATGAATACGGGGAAGAGGATCAGCAGCAGGCTCATGATGGTAAAACCCAGCGCCTGACCGAAATACACGGCACGTTTGACGCCAACCGCTCGGGCGTTCAAGCCCACCAGAAAATCCGTACCGCCCCACAGCAAGGCGGCTAGCAAGCCCATCAATACGTCCACGCAATTTCCTTATTGTTATGCGCCGCGGACGCTACAGGCCTTCCAGCTCCCGGGTGTCCCAGCATTGAGCCTTGATCGCTCGGTAGAGCATGCCGATGGTCAATGGTTCCTTCTTGCCGCGACCCTTGGCTTTACGCTTGAGAAAGACATCGTAGCCTTCTGGGTGAAAGTAGCGATAGCTGTCGTAGTCGACGAAATCGATGGCGAAGTGCTCTTCAAGGGTTTCGATCAAGTGTTGTGCATCGGCACCGTTGCAGCCGAGGTCGAAGTTGATCGAGGTGGTGAGGCTGATCGTTTTTCGTTCGGGGAGGCCGAGTTCTTCGTGCAGTAGCTGGATGAGTAGGTGAAGGGTGGGGTCGTCGGGAAGGTTGGGGGCGAGGTTCATTGCGGGGTGTCCGGGTGGGCTTGAACAGATCTTATGGGTCGTTGGACTGGAGTGGAAGGATTGAAACCGACGCTCATCCCGCAGAACCCCGTTCACTTCAGGTAACGGTGGTTTTGAGCAGGCGTTGCCGGGCGATGTCGAGCAGGTCGTTGCCATCCTGGGTCAACAGATACAACGCATTGACGATGTTGGGAATGTCGCTGGCGTCGGCTTGTTTGAAGCACAGGCAATACAAAGTTTCCAGCAGGTCGCTGGCGGCACGGATGCGTTGGCGGGCGGCGTCGAGGATTTCCAGGGGGTCGGCCTCGGTGTCGATCACCAGCACTGGGGTTTCACTGTTACTGGACTTGAGCAGGTGATAGCGGTCAGCCAGTGGATCTGTGGTGTTCATCAAAGTGGGTCCTGTGCGAAATCGGCAAGCGTGCCCGGCAGGCCGAGACACGTTTTCAGCCGCGCCGAAAACTATAGGAGGGTGCGTGGCCATGCGACAAGACGGCGTTGATGGACGGATTTTGTAGGGTATTTACCGTTTTTTGAGGATGGGACTACGTTGGCGCTGGTTTTTGTACGCGAAACGATTAGAGGTAAAAATGCCTACGGGAGTGTCAGGCGTTGTTTGGTGGGTCTCGGTAGGGAGGGCAACAGAGGCTGTAGGATTTTTCGACATCAACACGCTGTATCATCCCGTATCGTTTTTGCCCCCGACCTTTTCTCGACTCGCTGCGATCGCCGGCTAGGCTTTGCTCATCGCAGCAGTCAACGGAGTGACAGCTTATGCACAACACCCTGGAACAGGTTTTCGGTTATTCACAGTTTCGGCCCGGACAGGAGGCAGCGGTCAGCGCGGTGTTGGCGGGGCGCTCGGCGGCGGCGATTTTCCCCACCGGTTCCGGCAAGTCCCTTTGCTATCAGTTGTCGGCGGTGCTGTTGCCGCACCTGACGCTGGTGGTCTCGCCATTGCTGGCGTTGATGCAGGATCAGTTGGCGTTCCTGCAACGCCACGGCATTGCCGCGGGCAGTATCGATTCGGCCCAGAGTCGCGACGACGCCAGCGATGTCATGGCCCGTGCCAAGTCCGGCGAACTGAAAATCCTGATGGTCTCCGTGGAGCGCTTGAAGAACGAGCGTTTTCGTAATTTCCTGCAGCAGGTGCCGATCTCGCTGCTGGTGGTGGACGAGGCGCATTGCATCTCGGAATGGGGGCATAACTTTCGCCCGGACTACCTCAAGCTTCCGGACTATCAGCGCCAGTTCAACATCCCCCAGGTGTTGTTGCTGACCGCCACGGCGACCCCGAAAGTGATTGCCGACATGCAGGCGAAATTCGCCATCGAACCTGCGGACGTAGTCACCACTGGCTTTTATCGGCCGAACCTCAATCTGTGGGTGGAGCCTGTTCGCAGCCAGGATAAGCGCAGGCGCCTTGTGGAATGGATGAGCCAGCGACCCGGCCAACCGAGCATTGTCTACGTCACCCAACAGAAAACCGCCGAGCACATTGCTGAACACCTGCTGCGCAATGGCATTCAAGCTGAGGCCTATCACGCCGGTTTGCCCCATGAGCAGCGCGAAGGCATCCAGAAGCGCTTCATGGGCGGGCAGTCCAATTGCATCGTCGCCACCATCGCCTTCGGCATGGGCATCGACAAGAGCGACATCCGTAACGTGGTGCATTTCGACCTGCCCAAGTCCATCGAAAACTACAGCCAGGAAATCGGCCGTGCCGGGCGTGACGGGCAGCCATCTGACTGCCTGGTGCTGGCCAATCGCGACAGCCTCAACGTGCTGGAAAACTTCGTCTATGGCGACACGCCCGAACGGGACGGTATCCGCCATGTGCTCGACGAGATGCAGGTCGCCGCGCCCGAGGGGCAGTGGGAGTTTCTCCTGGGGCCTCTGGGGGACCAAAGCAACATTCGCCAGCTACCGCTCAAGACCTTGCTGGTTCAACTGGAGCTTCGTGGCTTGATCGCCCCGCGTTATGCCTACTACGCCGAATACCGCTTCAAATATCTGCAGGAGCCTGAGGCATTGCTGGCTCGCTTCGAGGGCGAGCGCAGGGATTTCGTCGCGGCGATCATCCAGACGTCCACCCGTGCACGTACCTGGGCCACGGTAAATTTCGATGCGTTGTATGAACAGCACCGGGCCGAGCGCAGTCGGGTGGTGAAGGCCCTGGATTATTTCCAGGAGAAGGGCTGGGTCGAGCTTGAAAGCAAGCAGATGACCGAGGTCTACAGCCTGTTGCAAACCGGTTTCGACAGTGCCGTGTTGAGTGAAGAGCTGCACGCCGGTTTCGCTCGGCATGAACAGACCGAGATTGCGCGGATTCACGCCATGCTGGACCTGTTCGCCACCGATCGCTGTCTGGGCTATCGACTGGCCGAGTATTTCGGCGACGAAAATGCGCCCCGTCAGTGTGGGCACTGTTCGGTTTGCCACGGGCAGGTGGCGCGGCTGCCTGCACCGCCGGCGTTACCGGCACTTGTGGATAAAAACTTCGAGGCCCTGTGTGCTGATTTTATCCACAGGCATGAACAACACACAGGGGAGGCGCCGTCGGCCGAGCGCGTGACACGGTTCCTGTGTGGGATCAGCGTGCCGCTGTTTACCAAGCTCAAGGTGCGGACGATTTCGGGTTTTGCGGCGTTGGAGGATTATCCGTATGCCGAGGTTCGTGAGTGGGCGCAGGCACACCTCTAACTCGGTGTCTGGCGGAGCGCATCCATCCGCTGAATGTCGCTCATCACAGGAATAAATTTCAAAAAGGCGCGGCGGCTGACTATGGTGAGGGCTGTCTTCGGATCGCCAACAAGAGAATAATCATGAGCCAGACACCGTTCAATATTCAGCGCGCAGCCGTCATCGGCGCGGGCACCATGGGCCGCGGCATTGTCATGTGCCTGGCCAACGCCGGGGTAGCGGTACAATGGGTCGATAACAATCCGCAGATGCTTGAACAGGCACTGGTCACTGTGTCGGACACCTATGCCCATAGTGTTCGACAGGAACGCATCGATCAGGTCGAGGCCGATGCCCGCATCGCGCGGGTCACGGCGGCCGCTGATTATGCGGCTATCCGTGACGTCGACCTGGTGATCGAAGCCGTCTACGAAAATCTCGAACTCAAGCAATCCATCTTCCGTGAGCTTGATGGCTTGCTCAAACCTCAAGCCATTCTGGCGAGTAACACGTCGGCACTGGACATCGACGCCATCGCCGCGGTGACAGGCCGACCACAACAGGTCCTGGGCCTGCACTTCTTCAGCCCGGCCCACATCATGAAGCTGCTGGAAATCGTCCGTGGTGCCCAGACTGCACCGGCGGTCATCGATGCTGCGCTGGCGCTGGGCAAGCGCATGGGCAAGGTCAGCGTGGTGTCGGGCAATTGCGACGGCTTTATTGGCAATCGCATGCTCAACACCTACGTGCTGGAAGCCCGCAAAATGCTGCTGGAGGGCGCTTATCCCTATCAGGTCGATGCGGCGCTGCAAGGCTTTGGTTTCGCCATGGGGCCATTCCGTATGTTCGATGTGGTTGGCGTCGATCTGCAATGGCGCGCCCGGCAACTGTCCGGTGTAGGGCAGGATGCACCCGAGGTGCAGGTGGATAACCGTCTGTGTGAGCAGGGCCGTTTCGGTCAGAAGAGCGGCGACGGCTACTACCACTACGAGCCGGGCAGTCGCCAGGCTGAGCACGACCCGATGGTCGATGCATTGGTGTTGGAAGTCAGCGAAGGGCTGGGTTTCCATCGCCGTGAAATCAGCCCGGAGGAAATTCTGGAACGCTGCTTGCTGGCATTGGTCAACGAGGGTGCGAAGATCCTTCAGGAGGGCATTGCCGGATCGGCCCACGACATCGATCTGGTGTACCTCAACGGATACGGATTCCCGGCGGACAAGGGTGGGCCAATGGCCTGGGCAGATCAGCAAGGGTTGGCGGATATTCATCAACGCCTGCTGGCGCTTGAGACCCGCCAGGGTGATCACTGGCGCCCGGCGCGGTTGATTGGTGAGTTGGCGGCGGCAGGTAGAGGGTTTGCAGACAAGTGATTGAAGTGGCGCCTGCGAGGGCGCCATCGCGAGCAGGCTCGCTCCCACAGTTGATCTTCAGTGAACCCAAATTTTATGTACGACTAAGATCCCTGTGGGAGCGAGCCTGCTCGCGAAGAACGATACTGCGATTTCGCTTTAGACTGGCGAACACACTCAGGAATCCACACCAATGCCCCAACGCTGCGACTATCCACACTTCCAACCCATCACCACACGCTGGCACGACAACGATGCCTACGGTCACGTCAACAACGTTACCTACTACAGTTTTTTCGACACAGCGGTGAACACCTACCTGATCGAAGTCGGTGGCCTGGATATACACGATGGCGAGGTGGTGGGGTTCGTGGTGAGTTCAGCCTGCGACTACTTTGCTTCCATCGCCTTCCCGGACCGGATCGAGGTCGGCTTGCGGGTCGGCAAGTTGGGCAACAGCTCGGTGCAGTACGAGTTGGCAGTGTTCAAGCAAGGGGACGACGAGGCCTGCGCAGCCGGGCGCTTCGTGCATGTGTTTGTCGAACGGGCATCGAATCAGCCGGTGGCGATTCCGGCCGGGTTGCGCAATGCATTGGAGTGTCTGGTGGTTTAAACCAGGCAAAAAAAATCGCAGCCCTCGGGCTGCGATTTTTATCTGTCAGTGAACCCTTTCGGGATCAGTGACGATGGCGGTAGTACTTGTGATGCTTGCGATGGCCATAGGCGTGACCGCGACCTGGGTGGCCGTCACGGTAGTAACGACGATCATCATGGCCACGGTAGCGACGATCATCATCGTCGTCCTCATCGGCCTTGTTACCCATGTAGTTACCCAGCGCGCCACCGGCACCGCCGCCTGCTGCGGAGCCGATCAGGCTGCCGGTGGTGCCGCCCATGCTGCGACCGACCACGTTACCGCCTGCTGCGCCCAACGCACCGCCAATGGCGGCTTCGCCACGGCTGTGTTTGTCTGCGCCGACTGCGCTACCACCCGCGCCGCCCAGGGCCGCGCCAATGGTGGAACCTGTACTGCCGCCAAGCGATTGGCCGACGACTGAGCCCAAAACCCCGCCCAATGCGCCGCCCACACCTGCTTCGGTGGTGCCGCCAGCGGAGGCCATGCCACTGACCAGGCCAAGGGACAACAAGAGAATCGAGGAGAACTTCATGGAGGAACCTCAAGGGGATGACGACGCGATCCTGAGGCTGTGTAAGGGGTGTGACAATCGAAATCCGACGAGTAACACGACTTCAGCACATTTCTATAAGTTACTGTTTTTTGGGCGGAACTTAATGGTTTTTCGCCGGTCTTTTACTACTTCGGATAGGCCGTTTTCATGAGGAAACGGCCTTTTTTGTGGGCGTTTGGAAATTGTTTTGCCAGCGACACGGTTAAAAGATCGCAGCCTGCGGCAGCTCCTGCAGAGATCAGCGTAGGAGCTGCCGAAGGCTGCGATCTTTTGATTTTGCTTTAAGCAGACTTTGCCATGATCAATCCGGTCTCACTCGCCGCTTCCAGCCGGATCGCCACGAACTTGGATGTTGGTGTATGGCTGCCATCCCCGGTGCTTTCCAGCGGCACCAGCGGGTTCACTTCCGGATAGTACGCCGCTGCTTGCCCCGCTGGAATATCAAATGCCAGCAGCGTGAAGCCTTTCACCCGGCGCTCAAGTCCGTCATCCCAGATTGAAACGATATCGGCCTTCTGCCCCGGCTTGAAGCCCAGGCGAATGATGTCGGCTTCGTTGACGAACAGCACGTCACGCTGCCCCTTCACTCCGCGATAACGGTCATTGAGGCCATAGATCGTGGTGTTGTACTGATCGTGGGAGCGCATCGATTGCATGATCAGGTCCGGCAAAACACCGGTAGCACGGGTGCGCTCATGCACCAGGTCCTTGGGCAACGCATTTGGGCGGAAATTGGCCCGGCCTGATGCAGTGTTCCACTTGCGCGCACCGGCGCTGTTGCCCAGGTAGAACCCGCCCGGGTTCTTGACTCTCTCGTTGAAGTCCTTGAAGCCGGGAATGGTATCGGCAATCAAGTCGCGGATGCGGCTGTAGTCTGCCACCAGCCAGTTCCAGTCCACCGGCTGGTTGCCCAGCGTGGCTGCCGCGATGCCTGCCAGGATCGCTGGCTCAGAACGCATCTGCTGCGAGAGCGGCTCCAGCTGGCCATTGGAGGCGTGGACCATGCTGAACGAGTCTTCGACGGTCACCGCTTGAGGACCTTGGGTTTGCCGGTCGATATCGGTCCGGCCCAGGCACGGCAGGATCAGGGCCTCTTTACCGTGAGTCAGGTGGCTGCGGTTGAGCTTGGTGCTGATCTGCACGGTCAGGTCGCAGTTGCGCAGGGCCTGGAAGGTACGCGGGCTGTCTGGAGTCGCTTGAGCGAAGTTGCCGCCCAGACCGATGAAAACCTTGGCCCGACCTTCGGCCATGGCATGAATCGCCTCGACCACGTTGTGGCCGTTTTCGCGCGGCACCTTGAACTGGAAGCGTCGTTCCAGGGCATCGAGGAATGCCACGGGTGGACGTTCGTTGATGCCCATGGTCCGGTCACCCTGCACGTTGCTATGGCCACGCACCGGGCACAGGCCGGCGCCTGGCCGACCGATGTTGCCGCGCAGCAACATCAGGTTGGCGATTTCCTGGATGGTCGCTACCGAATGGCGATGCTGGGTGATCCCCATGGCCCAGCACATGATGACGTTCTTGCCCTTGGCATACATGCGCGCCGCTTGCTCGATTTCCACCAGAGGCAGTCCCGACTGCTCGACGATCTGTTGCCATGGGGTGTCGTCGATGGCGGCCAGGTAGTCCAGGACATTGACGCTGTGTTCATTGAGGAAGGCGTGATCGAACACCGCAGGCTCACCCGCTTTCTGTGCGTCGCGTTCCCATTGCAGCAGGAATTTGGCCATGCCGCGCATGATCGCCATGTCGCCGCCCAATGCCGGTCGGAAGAACGCGGTATTGGTAGGTTTGTCACCGTTGGTAAGCATTTCAATCGCGTGTTGCGGGTGCTGGAAGCGTTCCAGGCCGCGCTCTTTAAGCGGGTTGATGCACACCACCTGGGCGCCGCGTTTGACTGCCTCTCGCAACGGTTCGAGCATCCGTGGATGGTTGGTGCCGGGGTTCTGGCCCCAGACGAAAATGGCATCGGCGTGTTCGAAATCGTCGAAGGTGACGGTGCCTTTGCCGACGCCGACACTTTGCGCCAATGCCACGCCGCTAGCCTCGTGGCACATATTCGAACAGTCAGGGAAGTTGTTGGTGCCGTAGGCGCGCACGAACAGCTGGTACAAAAAGGCTGCTTCGTTACTGGCCCGGCCCGAGGTGTAGAACTCGGCCTGATTCGGGCTCGACAAGCCGTTCAGATGTTTGGCGATCAGCGCAAAGGCGGCGTCCCAACTGATCGGCTTGTAGCGGTCGGTTTCTGCGTCATAGCTCATCGGCTCGGTCAGCCGACCCTGATACTCAAGCCAGTAGTCGCTTTGTTCGAGCAGCGAAGTGACGCTGTGCCTGGCGAAAAACTTGGCATCGACGCGGCGCTTGGTCGCTTCCCAGTTCACCGCCTTGGCGCCGTTCTCGCAGAACATCACCATGCCGCCTTCATTGGAATCGCCCCAGGCGCAACCGGGGCAGTCGAAGCCACCGTTCTTGTTGGTCTTGAGCATCATGCGCAGGTTTTTCAGCGCGTTGTCGCTGGTCAACCAGGCCTGGGCGACGCTGATCAGTGCGCCCCAGCCTCCGGCCGGGCCTTTGTAGGGCTTGTATCGAGGAACGGGTGTCTGGTCGGCTTGACGGTGTTGACTCACGCTTGGTTCTCCAACGCTGGGCTGTAGACCCGCGGCGCATTCTTTTGTGGCAGATGAATGAGATTGAGGTTGTGGCGACGGGCCCATTGCACGGCGAGCCCGGTGGGCGACGATAGGCTGACCAGCGTCTGGATGCCGGCGCGCAAGACTTTCTGGATCAATTCGAGGCTGCATCGACTGGTGACAATCGCCAGTCCGCCAGCCGTCGAAATGTTTTGGCGGACCAAGCCGCCAATCAATTTATCCAGCGCGTTGTGCCGGCCGATATCTTCGCGACCCAGCAACAGTTGGCCTTGGTCGTTCATGAACACGGCCGCGTGCACCGCCCCGCAGTGCTGGCCAAGCGGCTGGAACGCGCCGATGCGCTGGCGCAGGCCGTCCAGCCATTCAGCCGGTGGCAGGGGCGCGCCGGGCAATACTTCGAGCTCGGGCAATGCCTGCTCCACCGCTTCCACACCACAGAGGCCGCAACCGCTGGTACCGGCCAGCTGCCGACGCTGTTGCTTGAGGTTCCAGAACGCGCGATTGGCGATGGTCACCTGCGCGTACTGCGCTGAGCCCGAGCCGCTGAGTTGCAGGTCATAGATATCCGAGGCGTCCTGGATAATGCCGCTGCCCAGGCTGAAGCCGACGATGAAATCTTCAAGGTCGGTGGGCGTCACCAGCATCACCGCCTGGCTGATACCGTTAAAGGCAATCGCCAACGCGACTTCCTCGGCCAGCGCGGTGCTGGCTGACTCCGAGTGCTCGAGGTTGCTGTAGCTGTAGGTGTGGCTGGCGGCGGGCGCAGGCGTTTCGAGGGCAGGCGCCGCGCAGGCTGGGCGCTTGGCGTTCATGGCATCACCGAGGGATTGATCAGCTTTAAGACTAGGCGCGGCAACTTGCCACGTCTAATTGCTATTACTGATCTACCGATAGATGCCCTCGATCAAGCGCCGATCAGTGATTGTTGATAAACCGCGAAACAGGCTTCAGCCAGGGCCGAACGTGGCGCGCTGCGGCGCATGATCAGGCCCAGCCGGCCAAGGGTTTGGGCGTTTTCGATCGGTTGCAGGCGCAAGTGCTCGGTCAGCCCTTCCAGTCCACCGTCCAACGGCATCACCGCGCAGCACAAGCCGCCATGCACAGCTTGTAACAGTTGATGCACGGCATCGGTTTGCAACAAAGGTTGTGGGTTGAGGCCGCGGCTGTGGAAGTTGTGGTCGATGGATTGGCGAAAGTGCATGCCGCTGGTGAGCATGCCCAGCGGCAACTCGATCAACGATTCCCAGCTCAGCGGTGCTTCGCCAAAGGTAAAGAAGCGCTGATCGTAGAGCAGGCCCATGCGGGTTTCACTGAAGGCGAAGGAGTCGAAACGCTCGGCATCCAGGCGTTCGAGGTAGGACACGCCGAGGTCCAGGCGATTGTTCGCCAGCTGTTCGAGGATCTGCTCGGAGCTCAGCGCCGAGAGTTCAAAGCGCAGGTTCGGGTGTTCTGCGTGCAGGCGCTGCATCAGCGGCAACGGATCGAAACTCGACAGCGGCACCACGCCCAGGCGCAAGGTGCCGACCAGATTGCCGCGACAGGCCGCCGCCTCGGCGTACAAGCCGTCATAGGCTGCCAAGACGGTGCGCGCCCAGGCCAGCACCCTCTCGCCAGGTGCAGTAAAGCCTTCAAAGCGCTGGCCGCGATTGACCAGTGGCAGATCGAGTTCTTCCTCGAGGCTGCGCAGGCGCATGGACAGGGTCGGCTGGGTAATATGGCAGCGTGCGGCGGCTTGGCCGAAATGGCGGGTTTCATCCAGAGCGATGAGGAATTTCAGCTGCTTGATGTCCATCTTCGCTCCAGGGTGCGGGAAGGGGTCGATTCTAGCGCAAGCGGCGTCATTGGTCGGTTTGGATTGGCAAACGGCTGCCGTGGTCTAGGCTTTTGCGTCTGGAACCCGAAACCCAAGGAGAGCGAAACAATGAGCCTGTTCAGTTTTCTCAAAGAAGCCGGTGAAAAAATTCTCGACGCGTTGACGCCGGACAAGGCTGAAGCCAACAGCGAGGCATTGACCAAGCATGTACAGAGTGCGTTGACGGGGATCGATACTTCCAAGATTCAGGTGAAGGTCGAGGGCGATAAGGTCATCGCCAGCGGCGAAGCGAAGACGCAGGAAGAGAAGGAAAAAATTCTCCTGACGCTGGGCAACGTGGCGGGTGTCAGCGGTGTTGAAGACCAGATCACCGTGACCGGCCCAGTGGTCGTGGCCGCGAAGTTTGTCGTGGTCGAGAAGGGCGACACCTTGAGCGCCATTTCCCTGCGCGTGTACGGCAATGCCAACCTGTACAACAAAATCTTCGAAGCCAACAAACCGATGCTC
>Ga0207713_1000860_pt1 | contig 27862 bp, 13 predicted proteins | sample KBSS64metaG_FD_184404 | JGI IMG/M metagenome (GOLD analysis project Ga0207713, IMG submission 184404) | Switchgrass rhizosphere microbial communities from Kellogg Biological Station, Michigan, USA - KBS S6-4 metaG (SPAdes) (version 2) | ecosystem: Host-associated > Plants > Roots > Rhizosphere >... | reverse complement strand
TCGGAGTGTGGCACCAAAGGTAACTGCCACTTCCTTAAGATCGTAATACAAGGTCTGGTCAGGTTCCGCATTGTGCACTTCCACGTAAAGCTCCAGCGCTCCTCTCAGAAATTCCTTTCTTAAATCAAACGCCTCAGGGCGGGGTAAATTAAATGACAACGGAATTATTTTCTGCAGATAATGGCGCCCATCCGCAACATGCAACCCCTGTTCTACCGCATGACCCAGAACTTCGGGATCGTAGCAGAGTACGTAGTGAAATCCGGAAAAATCGGCGACAGAGCGTATGAGCCGAAGCACCTCCACGGCCTGTTCTGGCTCAAGACGATCGAGATCATCGAGTACGACAATAAAGCTGAGATTGAGACTGGCCATCTTTTTCTCAATTTCATTCCGGAGTTCGGTGGTGGTCTGTCGTCGGGCAGACAGATCTGCCGTGGAGACGGTTTTCAGAACGCTGGAAGCAATCCCTCCCCCAGGCATGACATTACCAGCGAGCTCTGCCAGAGGAGCCAGACGACCCGAGGCCTGTTGTGCGTAACTGACAACCTTCCCCGCCAGCGACGACGCCTTCCCTTTTCGCCATTTGTGCCAGCACCTGCGCCACCAGGAGTAGCTTTTTGCCGCTTCGTCATCAAGGATCGCGGCAACCGGTAGTAACAGGGCTTCAACGGCACTGTCACCCGAGGGTGCAAGCCATGGGGCTATCTGCAGGACGTGTGTGCCATCAGGCACGTCAGTCTTCATCTGCTTTAGTAGCAAATTCAGGAGGCTTGTTTTACCCGATCCCCATCGGCCTTCGATGCCGATGACAGTGCTAATACCTCGATCCAGCTGAAGAATGCTTCCGGTGAGTTTGACCGCCAGTTCATTAAATCCGTAACGGTCTTCTTCCGTGCAGAGCACCGGTTTGTCGTTCCCCGCAGCATTACTGTCCGCTGAGTGACTCATATTACAAATCCCCGTAAATGGCGCGCAGGTCGTTCAGTACTTGGGCGAACGGGGCCTGCGCCGCACGGTTGACCAGTTGGTTGACCAGGCTGTAAAACTCTCCGGCCGTCATGAACACCCGCAGCGCATCACTGCTGGCCGCCATCCGTAAAGCCGGGGCGGCGAAGTAACATCTGTTCTTGGCACGATACAGACGAGCTGATTAAACTGTAGGTCCACTGTATGCTGTTGAAGGTCCTGTTACAAATACGAGATATATACCTCGCGATGCAACAGGAATCAGACCTGAGAGATTATTTTCGTTCGTTTATAATACGCAGTACTTCTGTTACCAGACCTGAAGCAAAGCGCTGGTCTCGCAGCCTTTCGTCTTCCAGATCAGGATCATCACCACGCATAAATTGCCCATAACGAACCGGGCCAGTTAACCTGTACCCTTCAGTATCACCGTTGCCCTCAGCAAACGATTTCTGTAATGCGTCCAGACCAGCCTCTAGTGCTGATGCATGTTCGCCACCTGCAATGCGATTCAGGAATTTCTCCGCAACTTGTTCAGGAATCCCGGCATACTGCATTACATGGATCAGATCCGCTGCATCTTTAGGTTCATTCCGGTTCTTGAATGAGATGGCCTTAAGCAAAATAAAGGCCACCTCATCGGCATACCGTATAGTTTCAATAGCGATACCAGCACCCGAAACGCCATCCTCACCAAATAGTTCCGCTTGTATTTCCGTCTCTCGGTACCAGTCATATGCCATTTCGGCGAAAGGTATCACAAGTGCAGATACATCCTCTCCGTCGATAGGTACTGACCTTCCGGGACGACCATCGGAATTATTCCCCTGTAAGAACTCCACCAGGACAGGTGCCTCCCCCTGAACAGGAAACTCCCAGCGCCATGAGTTATTATCTTCGTGTTTTCTAAAACCTCTTCCCACTAATTGCTCGTGTAACGAGGCGTAATTCTCACCTTCCGCAATTACCTGAAGATTGAGCACAACATCGACATCCGACGTGCCGTAATGTGCAGGGACATTAGGAGGTTGCTCGGGTGTTAAATACCGTGGCACTAACCCGCCAATTAGGCGTAGAGTGCCCTTCATTGTTCCAAAAGTTGTCAGCAGGGTGACTAAAACTCGCTCACACGTTTCAGTATTAATCGCTGAGTAACCAAATCTGGTTTTAGGTTTGGTGTGAACCACCATAGTTACATCTCCAGTATGTCTCTTCGGAATTGCTCTGCAAGCTCAGCATTTCGTCCTTTACCATCTAATAGAGATAAGTACTGGATGAAGTTACTGGCGCACGGGAACGGATTATCTGTATCAATGAATTGCAGACCTGCCGAAGGCCATTCATGTAAAACAACGTTATATCCCTTTTCGGCCCTTTTTATCTCAGTTGACTGCATAAACCGATCAGCTTGACCAAGAGGCACAATGATTTCCGCTACATTCACTCCGGTAAGTAGTGGTGAGGCCTGATTGGCCGACAGTGCTCCAGTGATAGCCCATTTTACTGGGGTATCAGAACGGCGCGTCCTTTGATCTATTTTTATTGCACAATCCACCGCGTCTGTAGCAAACAAATAGCCGTAAAAACTCTTCTTCTTCCGTTGCCTGAAAGCTTCAGCCCAGGAGTTAAGCACTACACTGGGATTACTCAGTTTCCGTCTTTGTGAGCGTCCCCCTTCACTAGATTTTATGAGCCACTCTCTACGTTCAAACTCCTTCAGAACACCAGAAACGGTAAAGGACGACGTATCTGAAAACCTGCTTAACTCCTCACCGGAAAACCATTCGCCTCGGGAATGCAGTAACGCGTGAACAACCATTTCTCTTGCACCGGTAAAAAGGTCAGATGCACCAGATTTGGCGGCACGTTTTCGTGGTCTCTGAATGTCGATAAGTGTTTGTTTATGTTTAATATATAGGGTGCCGCTGAGTTCGTAGTATCCGACATTATGATTTTTCAACACTTCGCGCGCACCTTCGCTGATCAAGTCAGCGACAAAAAGAGGTACGATATTCTGTTTTCCCTTATTTTCTTGACGATATTCATCAAACGCCCAGATCGCCTGTTTTACATCTCTTGGATATGCCTGTTTTTTTATCTCAACGGGCACAATCCATTTGCCCTGAGCTGTATCGATTTCAAACACATAATCAATGCCGTAATCTTGTCCCAGATAACACAGATTTGCATTCTTCCCTTCAAGTATCTCCCCAAGACATGTAATTAAATCCTGTAAGGCATCGTTTTCCAGATTGATCATGAGTGAAACCCTTAATTACTGTTTTTTTCTTAGCTTCTTAGTGTAGTTTATCTGTACAGATAAGGAATAGCAAAAAGCTAATCCTTATGTAAAAATGATTGTTTATCTGTTCAGATAAGGCATCTGTTTTACATAAGGTATAAATCATCTGACACTGATTCTGGACATGCTGCGGAACCAGTCTGATGCTGTAGGGTGATGACTAGACCACTGGCATATGTCAGAGACAATCTGTTGAAGTACTGCTTATAGTTAAAATTTAGTTATAAAAAACATAACATTGTGAATAGAGAGTGAATTAACATGTGGGAAGTAGTGCTTAAAGCGATCCTCGTGATACCAGTTCCACTGGTCACGGCGATGATGACCAGTATCGTTCCTTACCTGACTTACCGTCAAAATGGCGATAAGAACAAACTTGAGTTGATGGACACATTGGCCAGGGAAATTGAGAAACCAGAACCCTGCGCGTATCTTGTCGAATCCTGTGTCGCCCGTTTGCATAATATCCGCCCGCTTTCATGGTCGTTTTTAAGGCTAGTATTACCCTACAGTAATGCCGTAGAGATCATTCAGCTAGTTTCAACAGGGAGGCGTGTAATGGATTTATTCGAGATTTCAGCTGACAACGGACGGCCCTGCGTGAGTTACGCCGTTGCGCTAAGCAGGCCGGTAACAAGATGGCTCACGATGGTGACATGTTTTATGTCAGGAGCGTTTTTTATGGTCATTATGTCGATTACTGAGTGGGATTTGCTCAAAATTCTGTCTGAACAACCCGGAAGTCACGCGATGTATGGTGAAGCGATATACAAATTTGTCCAGATGCTTTTTTGCTCATTAGCTTTCTATATATTCACCGTGCAGGGAGTGATACTTAAGCGCGCAAAGAAAAGAATGGCCAAAATTCAGGCCCTTATTGCGGTCAATTATCCCACTTCCGATGAAAAGAAGCAGAGTGACAAACAGCAAAACACGAATGACTAAATTGATTCAGAACTGGAACCATCATTGATTAATCATCATGTCATGGCAGTATAATACGATCCTGTACCTTACGCAGACGAGTTTACCTTATCTCAAACATGACTGTGGTGAAAAGGTCCGTCGCAGGTTGTGAGGGGAACACTTCGCGCTCCCAGCCTGTTACTGGCTACAGGGAAAATCGCTGTCGTAACGGAGTCTGGTCAGTGTCTGAAAACTATCGATAATCCTGAAAATCCAGACCACCACGGTTCAGAAGGGAAACAGGATGACCGGTGGACCCACTTTAACGCAACTCTGCTGCGACGACACCCCAGCCGGGGTCCCGCTTACCATGTTGTTAAGATAACATGTTCTGAACTTGCCAGGTTCCTGTGCCGTGTCAGATTAGGTCCAGACGATCTCGGGCAGTACGCAGGCGTGCCTCGCCGCGGCGATCGTACTGCTGGGTAGTTGTGACGCTGGCGTGACCCATTGCGTCCTTTACCGTAATGAGATCTTCGCCGTTTTTCAGCATCGCAGTCGCAAAGGTTCTTCTCAGGTCGTGCGGCGCGCATTTCGCAATCCCGGCCTGGCGCTGACGCACCTGCAGAATATGATACACCGCCTGGTCGGTCAGCCGGTCGTACGTCAGGGTGTCAAAACGGCGGATGCGGGTGAACAGCGGACCGGCGCTTTCACCGCGGACCTGTTCGGTCCAGTGCATCAGCCGCTGCCAGGTCCCGGCCGGCATGTAGGCCAGCCTTTCCTTGTTCCCTTTCCCCAGCACTTTCAGCGCCCTCTCATGCGTGACAATGTCACTTAAACTGAGACCCACCGCCTCGGAACGACGCAGACCACAGCCGAGGATCACTGCCAGCAGGGCCGCGTCGCGCGCCCCCTGACAGCTGCTGTCGGCTTCGCAGGCCGCAAACACTTGCCGAATTTCCTCTGCCGGCAGGGCCCGTCCGCGCGGGAGACGGCTGCCGCGCAGGTTGCGCACCGCCCTAATGTGCTGAAAACTCTCGACGTCCATCAGCTTAAGCATCCAGGCTTCCTTCGCCACGCCCTTCAGTGCTGAGAGATAGGTGTTGATGGTAGCCGTCGCACGGCCGGTGTCGCGCAGCAATTCGGTTATGGCCATCACGTGATGGCGGCGCAGGCTGCCCCAGTTGCAGGTGTCCGTGCCTGTCGCGCCGAGCATCCCGGCAACTATCCCGAGAAACGAGGCCATCGTCTGACGGCTGCGGGGAGAATTTAAGGACAGTAAATAGGCCCGCGCCGGATTGAGCAATGCTTCATTCCCCGCCAGCGCCGGCAGGAATTCCTGTTCTAGAGGGACCAGTACCGGTACGAGCTGTCGATCTGGATAGTCATCCGTCAGTCGGGTCATTTCGGGCTCCGGGAAGACCGGAAAACGTCCGGCGCGCTGCGTGAAAAAACGGGGCAATCATACAGCCGAAGCTTACCGCAGAGAGTCTAATTTTTCAAACGTACATTTTAATAAGTAGATTCAAGAGAACCGATTTGCCACATGTACTTCAGTTCTGAAAGTGAAATCCCGCCATATTTCTGATGCCACGTTCTATACGTGGCATCAGAGATTCCCAGTTTGCGGCAGGCCTCCGGCACAGACGTCCCCAGTTCGGTCTGCTACAGGGCAAAACAATCTGCTCTTCGGTGAATAGTGGTTTTTTCATATGCACCACCTCCGTTCAGGAAGTATAGATCATACCGGCATTCTGTTTCTGAATGGCGCAGCATTTTGGGTCAGGGTCAGTAATATATAGCGTTGCAAGAACTATAACTCAAAAGAGATGGTTACTGACGAAAAAAAATCCGTTTAGCTTCGCTGTAAGTTGAATTAATCTCTTAATTTCAACTATAAATAGCATCGTTAACACACGGTGTGAAGGCAAACGGCAACAGATAAGCCATAAAAATTTTATATCTGATGAAAAGCCATATAGTATGTTTTTGCAGGGTCACCATTAGCTGGCAATAAAATTATTACGAATATGTACGTAATAAATTAAAATACTGAATTCCTGTCAGGATATCAAATTAAAAAATTGGTTTATCTATGATATTATGGTGATGCCTCCAATCAGTAGAACATGTATTTTTCGATGAAGGCTCCGATGACTTTTTCGTGGAGCTCGACGGAGCGCGAGAAGCAGATCGTTTTACGAGCCAGGCGCTTAATGCGGGTGCGGAGCGTCAGGTTATTACGCTCAATGCGTTGGGTGAATATTTTGCAGGTCAGATGCTTATCTTTTGGCACTTCCCGACCATAGCTGTTACAGTCGTCGCTGGTGATTATGCCGATGTTGAATGACGTGACCAGGGCCAGTAGCTCCCGGCAGGTTTCATCGGTCCGGGGAACAAAAAAGGAGTGGAATCATGCGAATTTTAAGTATTCTAAGACAAGGGGGGATATATTGAGATAAAAGATGGCTATTTATTGAAACTGAATAAATTACCTCAGAAGTATTGAATTATCAGAGGCGGTACAAAATTTTTGTAACTCACTTCCGGAGGCAAGGAACTTAAACTTTTTTCTTACGCCTGCAGGTTTAATGGCGTACGGAGAAGTGTTGCATCTGTCTTACCGGCGAGAAGTTCATTCTTACTGCCAACACATGCTTAGTGGACATCATTTTGTGTCAGCCCGTTTTTCTCGAGATAATACCGGATAACAAAGGCATAGCCAGTGGTCAAAGCGTCGACTGAAACTTTTTTCCCTTTATGGTTGCTGATGTTCTTAATTTCAGGGTTAGCAACTAATGAAAGATGAACTGAGGGATATGGAGAGCAACGGAACAGTAAACACTGTTAAACGGCCATTTAAAATGGCAAACAATAAATCGACCAGTCTTTCTATACCATCAGGTAAACGAACCGATGATCACTCCTAGACAAGTGCAAGGCAAATTGTTTGTATGCTACGTTGAGTAATAAGTACAAGCCCACCAAAAAGTGGGCAGTAAAAATATTGCCAGGCCGATATCAAAATTAGCCTGGACATTCAATGCTGAGCAGAATACTAGGATCACCAGCTATACTTAACTCCCAGCATAGCTTCAGTATTGAAATAACCTTTATCCCCCACCTGCTGGCCCACATTCCCCCACGCCATGAGGTTGCGAGACAGTTGACCTTCAACGCCGGTTTTCAGCTCACCAATATTTCGGGCACCGTCCTGACCGATCCTGACGTTGTTCATGCGGGTTGAGTAACTGTGAGTATTATGAAGCCAATTAGCCTCGATAAAAGGTTCAAATTCCCGGTCTTTTCCTTCGTCAATATTGCTGTGGCCATTCAGAAAAACGCGGGTCCCTAGGCGGGTCTGGATATTTCCGTCACCGTCGCTGTTGATGCGGGTTCCGTTACCCTCCGTATGGTCGTCTGCCTTGACACCCATCCAGGTTATCTGCGCCTGCGGCTGGATATAAACTAAATTAGGGCTTTGCTTGCTGCCGCTGAACTCGCCGACTTTCCATGTATAGCCGCTCTCCAGAGAGGCGTTCAGGCCACTTGAATCGTATTTTTCTTGGGGAAGGTCTTCACCATTAACGGTGTTTTTAAACCAGCCGTACTGTGCCCAACTGTCTATATACAGGCCCGTTTTGTTCACATCGTTTGCATACCATGTTCCGTAAAGGCCGACGCTGTAACCATTGACCTGGCCTTTGGCAGAATAACCTGTCACGCCGGAGCGGGTGTTGCTCTGGTTGTTGCCGTAACCGCCCATGATGCCAAGATGACCTCGATCCAGACCATCGCTGCTCCATTGCGCCACGTCTCCGCCTAGCATCACAACGTACTGATTGCTGGTAGTTTTCAGCGATCCGATATTTGTGCGGGAGGAGCGATGTGCGCCAACCTGCCGGAGCCAGAGGCTGGTGACGTTTTTCTCACCGGTGAGGACGTCGGTATACTGTGTTTCCCCCAGCCTGTCGTGCAACCGCGTATTAAACATAGTATTTGCTGCCGCCAGGTTTGCCGTATAGCTGCCCGCTTCAGGGCGCAGCATGACATTATTACCTGTAGGCGGTTCAGGGATGCCCGGCTGTGTAGGGTTAGACGGGTCAATGGGATCGGTTGGATCCACTTCCCCTTGTGGGTCATCAGCGTCGTTAGTCAGATACCAGTTTTTTTTGTTAGCGCCCGCGCCGCGCCCCAGCCGGTAATCATATGCACCTGCAACAATGCGTCCGTCCTGTAAGAACTCACCGTCAGAACTTCCGCCGACATTGATCAATTTAATTCCGTTGAGAGTTCTGGCCCCGCTTCCCCCTGCGTTAGCCACGGCTACGTAAGTTGTCCCGCCAGTGTCGCCGTTGACGGTCATATGGTCGGTGGTGGAGGTGTCATTTCCAAGTGCTGTATTAAAGGCGATTTTACCGCCGTTACCTGTATAGTTGCCATTGATGGTGAGCGTATTGCCAGCCAAGGCATCTCTCCCAGCCTGGCCTACCTGAATCTGGCCGCTGTTGGTCATATTGCCGCCTATTGTCAGCGTATCAGTTGTTGGCTTAGCCAGAACGGTGGCAAAGGGCGCGATATTCTGCGTGACGCTGTCCTGCGAAGCCGTGCGATTCCCTACCTGAAGCAGACTTTTGTTATTTACATCCCCGGCAACCGTACCGTTGCCCGCGAGGAAGCCGTTATTAATATTAACTTCTGAGGTTGCCAGCGTAATCGGCTGGCCGCGGCTGCCAAAGGCAATGCCGCTCTGGTTAATATCTGTTGTTCCCGTATAGGCAGCGCTGGCCTGCGTCAAGGTGACAACGCCCGCTCCGTTTTTAACGAGGTTGCCCGCTCCCGTTACGCTGTTAGCCAGCGTCCAGTCGGTGCCGGTAGTCAGATTTAATGTGCCCACATCGTTGATGGCTGCGCTGCCAAGATGTCGGGCTTCTCCCGCCGTCAGCTGGCTGCCTGTATCAATATTAAACGAGCCACTAAACTGTGAGTTATCCCCGGCCAGGATAATCTGGCTGTTATTTAAATCCACGTTGCCGCTGTTGCTCAGGCTGTTGAGCAGCGTGCCGCGGGCTCCATTGAGGTTAAGCAGACCGGAGTTATCGATATCGCCGCTTCCCAGACCCTCCGCATTGGTCAGATTGACCGTGGCGCCATTCAGGATTTTCGTGCTGGCGCTCAGCGTGGTGTTTGCGCCGTTGATGTCCAGCGTGCCGCTATTAAGCGTCAGGTTTCCTGCGCCAAACAGGCCGCCATTTATTGTGCCACCATGGTCAACTGTCAGGCTACCGCCGGCAAGAACAATCTGCGAATATTCAGCGGTATCAACGCTGCCAATCCTCTGGGTATACCCATTCATATTTAGCGCGGTGTCACTCGCCATTTGCAGAAGGGATGTTTTGCCGAGAACTCTGTGGTTATCCATCAGCAAATTACCGCTACGAACATCGGTTATTCCGGTGTAGTCGTTATCCTGATTAGAGAGAGAAACCGTACCATTTGTGGCATTCTCAAATGCCAAATCACCACTGCCGGTAATTTTTGCGCTCAGGTCTGCCGCATTGCCTGAGGAGTTCTGACCATTGAGAATCAGGGCACCGGAGCCGGTACCCTGGAGTTCCACCTGCTTCAGGGCATAGGCGATATACAGTCCGTCCTGGTTTTCACCTGAGCTTAAACGCCAGTCCCAGGTCCCCTGAGCAACAGCACTGCCGTTTTGAATAATGTCGTCGGTAAATGCATCGGTAATGACGTTGTCACCGGCATCAACCAGCGTCAGGCTGCCGCCATTGCCGGTGACGGCACCGTCTGAGCCCGCCAGTTTAATCGTCGTATTTGCGTCATCCTGAGTCAATAGCGGCAACTTATTCGCAGCAGTGGGGTATTCGTTCACCATACTCTCGACGCCCACTTTCACCGTACCGCTGCCGTTCAAATCGAGATCCCGGATGGTTTGAATCGTGTTTTCTGCCAGCGTATCGCCCGGCGCAACGTTACCAAAATCGACGGTACCGCCCGCAAACGTCAGGCCGCCGATATGCTGTTCGCCAGCGCCGACGGTCGTCACGCTGTCAACTCCCACCCGAAGCGTAGCCTGCCCGAGGGCCTGAGTATTCAGGCCATTCAGAGCGAAGGTGCTGTCGCCCAGCGCCAGGGTTCCTGCAAAATTGTCCCCGGCATTGTTGCTGGTAAAGCTAAAGGCGCGGCTATTTGTGTCCGTACTTATCGTACCCGTTCCGCTTACGTGACTGTTAAACGCTGTCTGGCTGCCGTTTTGAATCGCGAGGGTGCTGGTACCGTCTAGAGTATAACCGGTGCTGTCGTTATCGTCTTTGGTATCGCCCAGCGGCAATGGACTGTTATTGAGCGTCAGTGTGGAGCCATTACTGAGAGTAATATGCTCAATACCCTGCAGGACGTTTGCCGTGCTGTGGACATAAATGCTGTTATCCATAACTAACGTGTCGTCGCCCTCACCTCCGTCTATAAGAGGCGAGGAGGCCGCTGAGGCCACATCCAGGTTAGTCAGCTCAATCCGGTCGTTATCAGCCTCCATCATAATATTGCCCAGTATGGAGCCGCTCTTCCAGTGGAAGAGGTCATCCCCCGTGCTCATTCTGATTTCACCTTTGACCGTACCGCCAGTGACCGTCACGCTGTCTGTTCCGCCGCTAACGCTAATGTTTCCACCGATCACACTGTCGCCGCTGACAAGAATGGTATCATTGCCAAAGCCGGTCACCAGGTTACCGACAATCTCGCCGCCGGACATGTCAAAGAGATTGTTATCGAGCTTCATATTGACGCGACCAATGGTTCCGCCGGTCATCCTGGCGACGTCGCCATCTTCGAAAGCCCCCAAGATGGTGCCACCCGTCATGGTGAACGTATCCCGGTTGTCGCCTTGCTGAAGCGCACCAAGCGAGCCTCCGCTCATGACAAAATCATCAATACCGTTTCCCTGAGACAACATGCCAGTAATTGTACCGTTGCTGATACTGGCATTGTCCGCACCGTCGCCAGAATCAACATCGCCGGTAATGGTGCCACCGTTCATGGCGAACGAATCATCGCCGCTGCCAAAGACAACCGAATTGCTACCGGCGCTCCCCTGAATCGTGCCACTGTTTGTCAGTTGGTTATTACCGCTACCGCTAAACTGTACCCCTGGCCCGGTCGTGCCGATGATAGTGCCGCTATTATTGAGCAAGCTTGTCCCTTCCCGTAACAGTACGCCGGTGGTGCCGGTCAACTGCCCAGCATTAATGATACTGCTTCCATCGCCAAGTGAAATAGCTTCTGCTCCTGCGACACTGAGCTGGCTGCCGGAAGCAACATTAATAGTGACGCCCGTCGCGCCACTGGCGCTGACAATCGCAGTGGGATCAGGGTTGGGGGGGGACACGTCGCAGTTCACCGTTTGCCCCGTGCCTGGGAGATAATTATCACAGGCAGCATAAGACTGGTTTGCAGAAGAAAGAGCTAAGTAAATACAAGTAGAAAGGAGAGAGGTCTTTCCAGGTATTGTCATAGTTATAAATCCCATTCCGCAATCGTGATTATAATAAATTAAGCATCTGTAATCATTGTTAAATTCAAAGATCTCAATAGATAAAGGTACAACCTCTACTAACGCACTTATTCGTTCAGCATAGTCAGGCTTAAGAATAATAGTTAGCTCAATGCTATGGCAGGACAATTATTGACTGACCTGCTCCCCGTTGATTAATACACCGTGATGTTAGTGATGTATTCATAAGCCACATGAGGACATCCCCATGAAGAAGCGTTTTTCCGACGAACAGATCATCAGTATCCTCCGCGAGGCTGAAGCCGGGGTTTCTGCCCGTGACCTCTGCCGTAAGCACGCCATTTCCGACGCCACCTTTTACACCTGGCTTAAGAAGTATGGCGGTATGGAGGTTCCCGAGGTTAAGCGCTTGAAGTCGCTTGAGGAAGAGAACGCCAGACTCAAGAAGCTGTTTGCCAAAGCCATGCTGGATAAGGAGGCACTTCAGGTGGCACTGGGGCGAAAGTACTGACGAGAGACCAGAAGCGGGAAGCCGTAGAGTTTATGTGTGATGCGACCGGTCTGTCGCAACGTCGTGCCTGCAGGCTTACAGGTTTGTCCCTGTCGACCTGCCGCTATGAGGCTCAGCGTCCGGCGGCTGATGCGCATTTATCAGGGCGCATCACTGAGCTGGCACTGGAGCGCAGGCGTTTTGGCTACCGCCGCATCTGGCAGTTACTGCGCCGTGAAGGCCTTAATGTTAATCATAAGCGCGTGTACCGCCTTTATCATCTGAGCGGGCTGGGCGTAAAACGCAGGCGACGTCGTAAAGGGCTGGCAACAGAACGTCTGCCTCTGCTCCGCCCGGCGGCGCCCAACCTGACCTGGTCGATGGATTTTGTCATGGACGCACTGGCCACCGGTCGCAGGATCAAGTGCCTGACCTGTGTGGACGACTTCACGAAGGAGTGTCTGACAATTACCATCGCATTCGGCATTTCAGGCGTTCAGGTCACGCGAATTCTGGACAGCATTGCACTGTTCCGGGGCTATCCGGCGACGATAAGAACTGACCAGGGGCCGGAGTTCACTTGCCGCGCACTGGATCAATGGGCTTTTGAGCATGGTGTTGAGTTGCGCTTAATCCAGCCAGGCAAGCCAACGCAGAACGGATTTATTGAGAGCTTTAACGGACGATTTCGCGATGAATGTCTGAATGAGCACTGGTTCAGCGATATCGTTCATGCAAGGAAAATCATTAATAACTGGCGGCAAGGATTATAACGAGTGTCGTCCACATTCAGCACTGAATTATCAGACGCCATCAGAGTTTGCAGCACGGTGGCGGAATGGAAAATGTGAAGATAAACAAACCGACATTACTAACTAACGGTTGTATCAATACTGGGGGCAGGTCAAAGTACCACCAATCGAAAGCGGCGGCAACAGATGTGTCTGACCAGCAAAATTACAGCGCCACATCTCGACTCTACTCGATAACCATACTAACCCCCTATATTTTCCGATTTTCGAGAGATGTTGAGGGAGTTTGACATCATGAGAGCTTTAGAATTAATTAATATTTTCCATATATTTCAATGTGTTAATTATTTTCTCATTTCGTGTATTTCAATTACCCAACAACTCATCACATAACTATTTCACTCATCGTGCCAATATAAAAAATGCCGCCATTCATCGCGCTGACTTCATCTGCAATGATGTGATTCTGGTAAAGGAATCGTGGGAAGGTTCGCGTTTAAACCCAGCGCTCAAACAGCATCTTTCATTGAGCAACACAACTACACTTAAACTAAAAATGCATTGCTGCTAAAGTAAACTATACTTGTTAGTAAGGATGATATCCTTGCTTAGTTAGGTAAAATTTATCATTAGCCATTTATGAAATAGATGACAATTCAATACAGATGATGTTATTTAATAATACTATATTATGATATTCTTTGAGAGTTAGAAGCATATCTAATGACTAAACTGAGAATATATATGACTGAAATTACAAATGAATTCTCAAAATCTGTTTTACAATCCGTCCTAAATTATATCAATGAAAAATCTCCTCGTTATATAGACATGAATGAGTTACAGGCATTTTCTGGATACAGTAAAAGACATCTCAATCGATTATTTACAACACATATAGGGGTGAGACCCTCTGACTACTTGAGTTTAATTCAAATGTATAGAATTACATTAGAGCTTAAATTCACAAATACTTCGCTTGGTGATATATGTAAAAAATATCAAATCAAGGATGAAAATAACCTTCGAGTTAAGCTTTTAAAATTTACAGGGCAAGCTGTCATTGACATAAAGGAATCATCAAACCTAAATATAGGTAATAAATTAAAAAGCAATGAAGCGGGGCTTAGCAAGGAATATGTATCATGTTCATTTGCAAGTTTTTTTGATTATAACACAAACCCTTGTGGCGTCACATACAATCTAAAAAGAAATATAAATAAAATTATTTCTTCACATTATGCTCTTATAGAAAATATCAATAATGATTTTTGTGAAAGATATTCAATTCGACGTGATGAAGTTTGGACTTTTGTTAAATTTAAATCTTCTTTTGATGGCTGTTATGAGGTTGCTGTTACGCCCTGTATATTTAATAATTGTTCGAGATTGCCTAAAGGGGAGACGCTATCGATTCAGGGAGATTACTTATGTTTTTCATGGGCAGGGAGACTTCAAGATACATTTCCAAAAATAAAAAAAATTTATGATGTGTTTTTTCTTCAACACAGTCTTGTTCGCAATGACGGATATGACATAATTCACAGAGAAACAGTTTCAGGTGTTAAAGAATATTATATATATAAATACTACATACCCATTATAATTAACGAGTCCGTTATTGATATATTAAATTAATTAATCAATGTCAATGAGAATATTTATTTCTTGATTTTATTCCATGTGACAAATGAATGAATATTTCAGAATTCCATTAGTTGAGTTTGTGGCGTAATTCCAAGGGCTAAGTTGTTATAGTGATACCTTTAATTAATTGAATATGATGTATAAAGCGGACTTTTGAGGTTCTGTCATGGCAAACGTTAACGTTTATTGCCCACGTTGTCTGTCTCCTCAGGTTTACCGCCATGGTCATAACCCCAGGCCATGATAGATTTCGCTGCCGTGACTGCAACCGTATTTGATCCTACCCGCGTAATGTGGACACGGTCCTAAGCGAGGTTCTGGTTTTCAATTTGTTCCGGACTGAGCCCGACACAGGCACTGTGACATCGCAATCAATATAATTAAACACCATAGCCCACATCATTTCCCGGTTGTTACAGCGCTCACCGTGGATACACTCCACTTATAGCGAGTGGAAGAAGCTTTCTGTACAGGTATTGTCTTAACAGTAGCCTTTCGCACTCATACTCCCGTGCAGTGAATCGCCACTGCTTTCGCGGAAGACATCATTGATAAGTACAAGGCGGTTTATACCGATGATCTGAGCTATTGCGACCAGGCGGCATCTTTCCGCGAGCTGCTCTGCTGGCGCCAGATTCCATCCGCAACCTGCAACGAGTGGGGCCGGCAATCAGTAATCAGTAGCATGACCGCGGCAACGTTTGCAGAGGTTGGCCAGGAGCAGATACCACAACAGCTTGCACATCTTAAGGTTCTCTTAAGCCTCTAAAAATAAAGGCCCGCCATGAAGCTGGCGGGCCTGTTTCTATCGACTATCAGAATGAATATTTAAAACCTACAGTAGCTGCCGTATCGTTATAACCTTTATCTCCTACCTGCTGAGTTACTGTTGTCCAAAGATTGACGTTTTTACTCAGTTTCCCTTCTAACCCTACTTTCAATTCAGCAATGTCAGTATTTCCGGCCTGAGTAAGCTTCGTGCCATCCAGCGACACGCCAGCAGCCTCCGTGTTATGTAACCAGTTAGCTTCAGCATAGGTTGTAAAAAGTTTGTCCTTAGCTTTATCGAGAGAGTTGACTCCATCACGAGAAATCTTCACCCCCAGTCGGGTCTGAACATTGTTTTTACCGACTGATTTCACTCGCGTCCCGTTGGCTTCGGTTAAGTTTGAAGAGTCAATGCCGCTCCACGTTACCTGGGCCTGTGGCGTGATAAATACATCGCCATTTATTCCCTGGTATACCGGTATACGATAGCCACTTTCCACCGAAGCACTAAAACCGTTCATGTCATAGCTTTCACCCGAAAGGCTGTCACCATGCACGCCCGCATCGAAGAAACTGTACTGAGCCCAGGTATCGATATAGGTCCCGTTCAGAGTCTTCGCATTTTCATACCAGGTCGCATAAAGCCCGCCACTGTAGCCATTTAACGTTCCTTTAGAGCGGTAGCCCGTCTTTCCGGAATGTGTCTCACTGTGTGAGTTGCCATACCCCAGCATGACACCAACCCCTAAGCGATCGGTATCGCTGAAGTAGGCTTCTGCCACTTCGCCACCGCCCTGAATGACATAAGTATTCGAGGCGGTCGCCAGCTGCCCGGAACTGTCGCGGAACTTGTTACGGTTTCCTTGTTGTCGCAGCCACAGGCTCGAGTTTTCTGCGCGACCTTCGCGATCTTCCAGTCGTAGCGTGAACATACTGTTCGCCGCTGCCATGTTTGCAATGTAACTGCCAGCTTCAGGGCGTATCACTGTATCATCTGTTGGCTTCGGCGCTGGAGCGGGCTCAGGTGTCGGCTCAGGTGTCGGCTCAGGTGTCGGCTCGGGTGTCGGCTCAGGCGTCGGTTCTGGCGTCGGCTCAGGTGTCGGCTCAGGCGTCGGTTCTGGCTCTACGATCGCTGAACGCAGATACCAGTCGCCGTCGGCCGGTGTTGAAACACCGCCTTTATGCAGGAAATACTCGTTTGCCCCAGCAACTGCACGTCCCTTCAGTGTGAAGCCAGCCTCCGAACGACCCGCAATATCAATAAGCTTGATACCTTCGACAGTTTGTGCACCGGCACCATGCGCATTATTCACGACAATGCTGCTCTGACCGTTAGTATTTCCAGTGATCATCAGCTTGTCTGTCTGTGAACTGTCATTGCCCAGCACGGTATTAAAGACCAGCAGGCCGTTTTCTCCCTGATAGTTACCATCAATGGTAAATACTCCCGGGGCCTTATCATCCAGAACGCCACCTATAACCAATTTACCGCTGTTTTTTACATCACCTGTCACGCGCCCATAACCTGCCAGTGTGCCTGCTGTGCCAATACTGACTTTGCTGTTGAGATTCGCCATAGTGGCCGAATTATTGCCTCCCACAACCAGCATGCCGTCATCAATGCGGGTCAGGCCGGCGGTCACGTTGCTTTTGTTCAGTTCAACCGTACCGGTGCCTTGTTTGATTAGCGTCCCACTTCCGTCCACGGTATTGTCCATAGACCACAGTTCTGTCGTATCAATAACAACGGTACCGTCATTGTGAATGGTGGAGCTACCCAGCTGCTCTGCCCCTGTTGTGGTCAGTGTAGTTCCCGCTTCAGTGGTGAAGGTTCCCGCATAGTTACGATTATTCCCGTCGAGAGTAATATCGGACTCTCGGCTCAGGCGTACCTCACCCTGGATACCCTTAAGATCATTGAGCAGAACACCCACTGCGCCGTCCAGGTGGAGCAGACCGTCATTATTAATGTCGCCATGTCCCAATCCTTCAGACTGAGTCAGGTGGACTGTCGCTCCACTGTTGATGTGCGTGGTTACATCAAGCCCCGTGTTATTCTCCGTCACGTGAAGAACGCCAGAGATCAGATTCAGCTCACCCTCACCAGTTAACAGACCACGGGCAACCCCTCCTTCAGTTAACGTTACGTCACCGCCGTTAAAGTCAAAGACGGTATTGCTATCAGCGTTAAGCATGCCGATTATCTGGCTTTTACTATTGATATCCACACGGGTTCCGTCGCGCATGCGCAGCTCTGATGTCTGTCCAAACGCGTTATCGGTGCCGGCAATCAGGTTACCGGTCTGCAGATCGGTGACACCCGTATAACTGTTATCAAGGTTGCTTAAGGTTAACGCCTGCGTGACTTCACCGGCAAGAATGCCCAGATCGCCGGCGCCAGTCACCTGTGCAGACAACACTTTTTCCGTACTGTCAGCCGTATTAATCACAAGCTTATCAGTCCCGTTCGCCAGCAAATCGATTCGGGTCAGACCGTAGCCGACATAAAGACCGTCGGCAGTGTCAGCGTTATTTTTGGTGGTCAGACGATAATCATAATACCCGTCTGCAGCATGGACGTCGTTCTGGTTGATCGCTGAAGCGGAACCGTTGCTGATGGTGTCCCCCTTCTCATTTATCAGCGTCAGGTTACCGCCTTCGCCGGTAATCGTGTTCGCTCTGACTAATTGGACCAGTGCTTCATGCTGTTGATCTAGTAGACCCTGTGTTTTGTTGATGACCGGCGGAATGGCGGCGTCAAACCCCTTCTGCATGACCTGAACTTTTCCCCTGCCGCTGGCATCGAGTGTCTTGGCGTTGATAAAGGAGTCGGAAACAAGTGCATCGGGTAAAGCCGTTTTAAAGTTGACCGTACCGCCGTTGAATACCAGCCCACCAATCTGCTGTATACCGTTGCCCACGGTTGTCGTATTAAGTCCCATTGCAGTCAGAACCGCATTCGTCAGCGCAGATGTGTTGAACCCGCTCAGCGCAAAAGAGGTGCTGTTCATCTGCACATTGCCGGCAAACTGCTGGCCTGCAGTTGCGGCAAAATCAAATACGCTGCCGCTTATCACATCGATCAGACCAGTACCACCAAGAACATGATCCATCGTGTAGCTGTCAGACGGATTCAGCACCAGTGATGAACTGCCATCAATATTAACCCGGCCCGCGGATGTTGCCGTTTCGCCCATCTGAATACGTTCTGCGGTGGTAAACTGCGAACCGTTCTTCAGATTCAGTGAATCGAAATGCTGGATGTTAGCCACGTTGCTAAGCGTGTAGTTCGTATTATCGAAGGTCAGGCTGTCATCAGCGCCACCAGTACCCGCATCAAGAGTAGTAAATGCTGAACTATTTTTGACCAACACTTTATTCTCTCCTCCGTCCGCGGCGATAAAACTGCCCAATTTGGCCTTGTTATCCAAGGTCAGGGTGTTATTGCCTTCGCCGATACGGACGTCACCCAGAGTGGATGCATCCACCCGCAGGTTATTGGCGCCGCTACCGAGTATGACCGTCCCAGTATGGACCGACCCTCCGGTTGCAGCCAATTCGTTCGCACCGTCTGCAGCATAAATTTTGCCTGTCACCGTACCGCCAGCCAGCGCAATATGGTTATCTCCTGACGTGAAGTCCAGCGAGCCCGTGATGTCGCCGGTGTTAGTGAAGTTTTTATTGCCGGTATTAGACATACCAACGGCAGCGAGCGTAGCGTCCAGAGCGGCAATGGTCCCGTTGTTGCTGATATTCAGGGCTTCGTGTACATTCAGTACCCCTCCCGTAGCCACCTCTGACAGAGAGATCAACCTACCGGAGTTAGCCACGGTATCTGCCCCAGTTACGTCCACAGCAGATCCGCCGCCTGCATTCAGGACATTCACGCTTACGCCAGTTTTCACCGTACGGTTCTTACCATCCAGAGTTGCTTTGACGCCACTTCCGCTGCCGGTAACGTTGATCGCCAGATCTGCTGAATCAGAGAAATCGAGATCGGACGATACCGCACTGCCATTTTCATTAATGAACAGCAGCCCCGCGCCATTTTTGATATTGATGCTGCCAGAGTTCGTTTTAGCCAGCGTTGCGCCTGTTTTTACGCCAGTTGCAGTATCATTGAGGTTTATCGTGGTGTTATCCAGCTGAATACCACCGATCCCCGCTACGTTATGGATACCAACCCCCGTAGAGGATGCGTTGCTTAAATCAATCAGCGTGTCTTTAACGTTCAGTGACGTTGCGCCAATATCCAATAAGATCCCGTCGGCAGTTCCTTTGGCCACAATAGTGCCTCTGCCGGAAACGGCCCCCACGTTGAGACCTGCACCTGCATCCACATGAATTGCAGCGATGCCATCCATTGCTTCAATGGTTCCGGAGTTGGTAACCGTGCTTGCCGCGCCTTTAATATGAATCGCAGTGCCGTTGGCGGCGATATTACCCGTGTTTCTGACATGGCCGTTGTCCACGTCAATAGCTGTATGACGGTTTCCTGCGGTAAAATTAATAGCCCCTTTGTTATCCACAGTGCCGTCATTTTCTGCAAGAAACGCGGTGGCTGCGCTGCTGCCGGCATGAGATTTAATGGCGGTACTATTTTCCACTAGGCTTCCGGTGCCGATCGCTTTGCCGATCAATGAGTTCTTACCGCTGCCGCTAAGGGTTGCCCCTTGAGCAATTACCACCGTACCGGCATTTTCCGCCAGTACACCAAGCGCATTTGTGCCGATGTCTAGTGCGCTTTCCGGACCTAAGATGGCAAGGGAGCCTTTACCATCAGCACGAACACCGATGGTCTGTTTAGTGCTACCCGCTTTACCAGCAATAGATCCTTTCAGAGCACCAGCCATTGTGGCAGAGTCTGTAATATACATCACTGTGGCACCATCACCCAAAGCAGTAGTACTCAGACCATTTGCACCGATATTAATGATAGAGCCTTCACCGTCAGCCCAGAATCCAATCTGATTGGATTTATTACTGTCGAAGGTAACTAAGACGTTGTCTTTTATAGTGATATTACTACCATTTTTTGCGTGAACACCCACGCTCCCAGCACCGTGCATATTCACAAATGCTGCTTTAGAACCACCACCAATAGTGACATCCACCTTGTTCCCACTCGCCAGAACACCAGTTGTGCGCGAGACATCAGTGCTTCCATCCCAGTCACCATTAAGCTCCAGACTACCCGTGGAGCTGAGTTTAGTATCTTTAGAATGGGCGGACGCAATAAGGCCCACACTCCCCGCACCACCGAGCATAATATTGCCACTGTTGACACCTATGGCACCTTCTTCAACACGAATTCCGGCCGCATTTTTGCCGCTAAAGTTAATGCTGCCCGAATTAGTTAATGTGGCCAAATTGCGCGCAATATAACCGGTTACGCTGTCAAGCGTAGAAGACAGATTTGCACCAGCTACAAGAGTAGTGGCTTTCTTCAGGGTGTCTGAGATAACGGTTTCAGATCCGGACAAATCATGCCCCTGACCGTCTGCTATACCTGCAATTGCACCGATACCGGAAAGTATAACATTGGCTGTATCGGTCACTATACCAGTAGCCCCACCTTCTACTAGGAAACCTGTAGAGTTTTGCCCACTGACATTCACGGACATGCCTCCAGAGTTAACACTCGTCCCAAGTCCTGTTGCAGTGATTACGGTAGAATTATTTCCTGAAGCATTCATCGAAGAAGCGGCATCAGATGCACCATTGAAGCTTGCACCGCCATCTAGACGCATTAGTGTCGAATTGGTCGTGCTTACATCCTGTTTACCAGAGCCAGTATTACTAATTTTTGAACCGCTACCATAAACAAAATAGCCAATTTGATTCACACCGTTTTGGAATAAAACATTACCAGTACCAGTAAGATTAATACTTCCCTGTCCACGCGCATGTACTCCAATTGCACCATCACCCTTGAGATTAATATTTCCAGATATATCTATAACTGAGCCAGAGCCTTCAGCCCATGCGCCGTAATTACTTAGACCAGTTAGCAAGTCTGAGCTATTATTGATGTTTACCATCCCTGATGACAGAATTTTAGAGCCAGATACAGCTTTCAACCCTATACCATTAATGCCATTAAGGTCTATAGTTCCTGAATTTTCAACCCCTTTAGATTTATTTGATGCATACATACCAATATTCGTTTGAGGTGTAAAGTCGCCATTCCCTCCATTACCTTCAATTGTTATCTTTCCGCTATTTTTAATACTACTACCTTCTAGAGTACCAGATGCCTGAATGGCAATGGCACCGTCAACCTTCTTACTAAGCGAAATAACACCTTGATTATCAACAGTCGACAACCCATTGGAATGAATGCCATATGATAAAGGTTTAATATATACATCTGAACCGTCTTCTGAGTAACCCATATTAATTTTCGAATTAGCGGAGTTAATAAACTTACTATCTCCGCTAAAGACTTGAACCCCAGTAACGCTAGATAAAACTTTACGTCCTTTATTTCCTTCAGTGATACCCACATTAATGATGTTATTATTAACTGCTTCAGCCCCAGACTCCAGGGTTAATCCAAACCCTTCATGATTAGTTGTTGACATTGAATAGGATGGATTAACACTCAGAGTACCATTATTGATAAAACTACTTCCTTTATCTGAGACGTAAACACCTGTTCCTCGAGAACCACTACTTCTGAGACCACTAATAATGCTATTGTTATTTATAAAGGTTGAAGCCGATTTCACAACGGCAGTGTAAGTTACAAACTCAGTACTTCCATCATTAATGCCAGTTGCACCATTTTCTAAACGAAATACGCTAGAGTCAGTACCACCTACCCCTCGGACATCTCCGGATAAATATGCGCCTTCAGATAATCTAACTAAAGCATTTGCCCCGTTACCACTAAGAAGAGATACGACACCTAAAGGCTCATTAATTACATCCATATCAGCATCAACAGGAATCCGGTTAATAGTATATGGTGTGATTTTCTTAGTATAAGCTTTCTGTAGTTCGGAATTATAACTTTCGTAACTAAGCTCCCCTTTTTTAACTTTAGAAATCAGCCATTCATTATATGACTTAAAATCACTTAGAGAATTAATCTCTCGCATACTTCCATCAAAAGCAGAAACGCTTCCAATATAAGCATTCTCTATAACATTATAGATTGCTTCAGGGATATCACGAAAATTCTGCTCAGTGTTGAAAGCAATAAAATTACTTGATGTCCAATTAGCTTCAGCTTTATTTAATCCAAATCCATCCACATATACAAACTGTGAATTTTTTACTCCACCACCGATCTTAGGTGCCGCAACGCTAATATTTGCAATACCATCAGTTACCGTCAAAAAACGGCTTTTTGTATAAACATCCAAAGGACCTGAACGTACGACTGGTACTATTCCTCCCGACTGGTACTGCGAAGGTAATTCAGTAATAGAAGATGAGTCATACACAGCAACAGTTTTGTTGCTGTTTGTTATAGGATCAAAAACAGTTATAGTTTTACTCAAAGAACCTAATGATAGTTTTTTTGCACTCTCAGAAATCAGAGGAGCATTAATGTATCCAGCCTCAATCATATCATTTACATTACTAAAAGACATGAGAGAACCTTGAGCAATCTTAAATTGCTCAGGTCCGAATACAGTATAATTCATTCCATCTGAAACGACTTTCCCACCAGAATTAAAATTATTGTTTGACGAGGACCATACCTTCTCGGTCTCACAAATTAGTGACACAGCATCGCATTCATTTGCTAGCCCAGCAGATGAAAGCAAAAAGCTAAGTGCTGTACATGAAAGAACTTTAGAGGTAGCGGACTTTATTTTTCCGCGTCCTAACTCTGAAGTGACAATCCATTTATTCAAGGAATGATTCCAAATTACTCGATATATTTTATTCATAAAAAATCCTGTTAGCCATGCAGCTATAAACTGTAAAAACCCAATCCATTTATTATATTTGAAGTATGTTATAAATCACCTTCATAATAAAATATAACATGGGCGTTATTTGTGAGATTAAAAAGAATCACATAGGTATATAAACCATAAGTTATTCACAATCATCATGTAAACATAGAGGGAATATACCCATTAATAAATTTAACAATATTTAATTCTCTCTATCCACCTGACTGCATCGTTATGCAGCCAGGTGAAATGGAGTGTGTTTTGTGATTTTTCGTGGCGTTTTTAACTAAACATCGTACTGTTCGTAGCTGACTCAGCCAAGCTTATACAGAAAAAATAGTCTAGCTAAGTAAAGCCGGTACCTTATTCTGACATTATTTAACGTCTTTAATAAGAATCAGAAGGCGTACTTCAGGCCAAGCATTGCTTGAGAATCGCCGTAGCCATTATCTCCAACTTGCTGAGCCACATTACCCCACAGATTAGTTCTGTCGGTGATTTTTGCTTCCACACCTACTTTTACTTCACCTACATTCTTGCTACCTTTTGCACTATCCGTTAAGCCATTCATACTTACACCATATTGCTCCGTATTAGACACCCAGTTAACTTCGACAAAAGGTTCGAACTCACGGGTAGAATCCTTGTCGAGCTTACTTTTCCCATTAATAAATGCTCTGACACCCAAACGCGTTTGAACATTATTATTACCGGTTCCCTGAATAAGAGTACCGTTATTTTCATGATGGTCTTTTGCCTTAACTCCCATCCAAGTTATCTGAGCCTTTGGTTGAATATATATGTTATTCTTCATTCCATTAGCTGTAGTGTAAGCACCGGTATGGAAGGTGTAACCCGTCTCCAATGAGGCTGTTAATCCTTTGCTTTTATAGCTTTCACTTTGTAAACCTTTCCCGCTGACGTTGTTATTAAACCAACTGTATTGCAACCAGCCATCTGCATACAATCCCTGATACTTTGTATCGTTCTGATAGTACGTACCATAAAGTCCTGCGCTATACCCATCGATGTTACCTTTCGAACTGTATCCATTAGTCTGATTTTTGGTATGGCTTTTCTGATTAGCGTAACCCGCCATCATTCCGATGTGATAACGATTCTTTCCATCACCGCTCCACTGAGCTAAGTCACCGCCAAGTTGCATGACATAACGGTTGGCCGTTGTTTTGTTCTGACCGTCGGCCATTTCAAAACGCTGATGCCCACCCACATTACGCATCCACATGCTTGTCACTTTACTCTCACCTGTCAGCACATCGATATATTGTGTTTCACCGAGCCGGTCATGTAGAGTTGTGTTGAACATAGTATTTGCAGCTATTAAGTTGGCCGTGTAACTACCAGCTTCCGGTCGATAATTTTTTACTGGTGCTGGCTCCGGTGTCGGCTCCGGTGTCGGCTCCGGTGTCGGCTCCGGTGTTGGCTCCGGTGTTGGCTCCGGTGTTGGCTCCGGTGTTGGCTCCGGTGTCGGCTCCGGTGTTGGCTCCGGTGTTGGCTCCGGTGTTGGCTCCGGTGTTGGCTCCGGTGTTGGCTCCGGAATTACTTCATTGCTAAGATACCAGTTCTGGTTATCTTTTTTGGAGAGCGTGTAATCATATATACCAGCAACAATGCGCCCATCCTGAGTGAAAATGCCATCGGATGCACCACCGACCTCAATTACTTTGATACCATCAATAGTTTTGGCCCCAGTTCCGCCTGCGTTTGTTATTTTGACCAACGTGTTACCAGAAGTATCACCGTTAATAACCAGCTTATCCGTAGCTGAACTGTCACCCCCGAGGGCTGTTCGTAAAACCAAATTCCCATCATCACCAGCATAATCTCCGTTAATGATTAGCGTGGACAGTGGTCCTTTTCCGTTAATTTTATCAACAGATAGGGTTCCCTGATTTTTAACATCAGCGGTCAATTCAGATCCATACAATGATGAAGTTGAGTCAATGAATACGTTCGTTAAAGTACTATTCTCTACAGATTTCGTTTCAAGGCTCGAGTTATTGGTTAGATTTAACTGATTAAATCCGCTAAAATTATCAGCCACTGAAGAAAGAACCATATGAGAGTTCACTAGATTAACAGCATTGCTATTGCTTTCTGCAGAGATTACTGGATTGAGCGTGTTATCCATCGAGAAATCATGCAGATTAACCGTGCTGGAACCATTCCCTAAGTTATATTGATACTGCCCTGCGGCACCTAAATCCGCTCCAGAGTAAATACTCAATGTATTATCCCCTGTAGTCAACTGAATATCCCCATGAGCAATAGAACCATCATGGAAAGTTGAGTCAATATTCTTTCCTATATCCACAGACTTTATTAAGTAACCACCTTCATTGGTATCAATATGGCCTTTTACATGAATATCTACGTTAGAATGATAGTCTTGCTCTTTACCAGCAAGATTAATAAAATTATCGATCTTGGAAGCTTTGCTTTCTGTCCCAAAAAAGATAAGTTGACTATCTGCATTTACATTTGTTTCGTCTGCGCCACCACCAATAACAATGCGGCTATTCTTACCTCCTCCATTAAAAAGAAATGCATTCCCTTTATTCTCAATAAGAGCTTTATCCATCTTTACCAAAAGTTTGGCATCAGCATTAAGGGGGGCACCAACAACAATTGCATTAGGAGCGGCATTTATAGTTTCTAATTCATTGATATCTAAGGTGATATTGTCGTATCCGTAGTCTACTCTAATGGCGTCCCCCTTTGATGCAATACTAAGTTTGCCATCAACCTTAAGATGACCATTTGGAGATTTGGTGCCATCGCGACGCGAGAAAACAATTCCTCCAGTACTAATCACGGTATCCGTCGCATCAATAGTTAGATCTTTTTTGAAAATTGCGGTACCGTCCTCACTTAATCTCATTCCAGCCTGGGATTTTGCACCAGTATTAAAATAATCATTCGTAAGTTTAAAGGCCATGTCTTTTTCGGCAATGACTTCCCCGCCAAAAACATCAAGATTGATACCATGTGATTTAATCAGCGTATCACCTTTAAATACTAAACGGTTGCCTTTTTGTTGAACAGCAGCTGCTCTGGAGTTTGCAATTGCATCCACCAATAATGTGTCATTAGTAAAGGTATATGACCCCCCTTCAAATGCCCTTATGGGGTTAGCAAGATCAGTAATACTAGCAACATCGCTGACACAGTCCTCTCCAATTGCAGACCATCCCTCCTGCATGGAATCTCCTGTGCCGCAGAATGCCAATACACTGCCTGAGTGCAAGGCCATGCCAATACTAATAAAGAGTAATTTCTTCTTCATAAAAACCCCAATACATTAATAAATTTATTTACAATACAAAATAATAATTGCAATACTTACTGACTTGCATTTGGCACAGATTGGCGAAGCCATATAAGTGAGGCCACCGCCTTAAACATACAAAAAAAATGACCCCTGTATTTTATATTAAAAAATACATTTTTAATAAGCATGGAGGTACCCCTACACTAAAAGCAGAGCTATTTAATCAGTTGAGTTTTAATCTCAAGACATCTATGCCTTATAATGCTGAAAGATCACCTAACGAGCTCAAGTTTCTCAAAATACTTACAGTTAGTAGTCAATTTATAAAGAGAATACCTTAAGATTACATAATGGTCATGACAATGTCCGCGCCGTCAATATTCATTACAATCGCGTAACATTTACCCCCTGTGTTAACCATGTAATCTCAGATTCATACGTGTTAAGTTATATGTTTATCATGAAAATTTAAAATTGAAGCAGCCCTACAACTGCCGAGCCGTTGATAATTTTCATATTCTGTCGGTGACATCTGATCGCTAGAACCATGTCGACTCCTACTGTTATAAAACATTTCGATGTAATCAAAAATATCGCTGCGGGCTTCTTCCCACGTTCCGTAGATCTTTTTCTTTATCCGCTCGCGTTTCAGTATCTGGAAAAAGCTGTCTGCTACCGTGTTATCGTGGCAGTTACCGCGGCGGCTCATGCTGCCCTCCAGGCCGTGTGATTTCAGGAAAGACTGTCACTCATGGCTTGTGTACTGACTGCCCTGATCCGTATGAACCAGCACCTCTATTTGGGGGGGATGCCGCCATACAGCCATCAGCAGTGCGTTCAGGACAATGTCCTTTGTCATCCGGAATTGCATTGACCAGCCGATAGTTTTTTGAATGAGAATAAATCAACAACCATGGCAAGATACAGCCAGCCTTCTTGAGCCCTGGTGTAGGTTATGTCCGTTTCCCAACGCTCATCTGGAGCATCCGGATTGAACTGTCGCTGGAGCCTGTTGGGCGACACGATACTGACCTCGCCTTTACGTGCCCGAGGGTTCCGGTATCCGACCTGAGCCTTTATCCCGACACGTTTCATCAGTCGCCAGACTCTGTTGACTGCGCACTGTTGCTCGCTATCCCGCAGCTCCAGATGGATCTTGCGATAACCATAGACACATTCCGATTCAAGCCATAACTGTTTAATCTTTCCTGTCAGTCTCAGGTCTACCTGATGCCGTTGTGAATACGGCTGCTGAAGCCAGGAGTAAAAGCAACTGAGATGAACATCAAGAA
>Ga0207713_1000858_pt1 | contig 27908 bp, 24 predicted proteins | sample KBSS64metaG_FD_184404 | JGI IMG/M metagenome (GOLD analysis project Ga0207713, IMG submission 184404) | Switchgrass rhizosphere microbial communities from Kellogg Biological Station, Michigan, USA - KBS S6-4 metaG (SPAdes) (version 2) | ecosystem: Host-associated > Plants > Roots > Rhizosphere >... | reverse complement strand
ATGGCCCGTCGCAAAGAGATCCCCGCCGCGCTGTGGAAGCGCATCGAACCGCTGATCCCGCCAGTCAAGCCCTCGCCCAAAGGAGGGCGGCCTCGCGTCAGCGATCAGCAAGCCCTCAACGGCATCGTCTATGTCCTGCGTACCGGCATTCCATGGGAAGAACTGCCTCTGGAATTGGGCTACGGCAGCGGCATGACCTGTTGGCGCCGGTTGCGCGACTGGCAGGCCGCCGGCGTCTGGCATCGCCTGCATCAGGTCCTGCTGGCCGAATTGCGGCGAGCCGACAAGCTGGACCTGAGCCGAGCCAGCCTGGACGCGGCCAGTGTGGCCTCCCCCCGGGGGGCGCGTACACCGGGCCGAACCCGACCGATCGCGGGAAACTCGGCAGCAAGCGGCATCTGATCGTCGACCGCAATGGCGTTCCCTTGGTGTTCTGCGTGACCGGAGCCAACCGGCACGACTCGGTGGTCTTGGAGGAACTGGTCGATGCCTTGCCGCCGATCGCCGGCAAGCCAGGGCGGCCACGACGTTGGCCAGGCAAGCTGCACGCTGATAAGGCCTACGACATCGACCGTTGCCGCCATCACCTCAAGGAGCGGGGCATCACGCCACGCATCGCGCGCAAGGGGATCGAGCGCAACGACCGGCTGGGGCGCCATCGCTGGGTCGTGGAACGCACTCACGCGTGGTTCGCAGGCATGGGCAAGCTGCGCATCCGATTCGAACGTCGAATCGATATCCATCTGGCGTGGCTCTCGATTGCCTGCTCGATCATCTGCCTACGGATTCTTCCTGAGTTTTGTTAGCGACTCTTAGCTCCGTCCCCACCAGCCAGAATTCCCAATCACACCCTGACTTCTCAAACCGAGGGTCTTGGGAGACGCTCTGAGCATAGTCATAGATCTGGTCAATCTCTGTCGGACCTATCTTTACCGACGGCCTCTTGAGCTCCACAACGAGATGCGAAAGCCTGCTCGCCCCATACCGTCTAGCTGCCTTTGAGAACATGAGATCAACGATTCCCTTTGACTTGCTGACATGTTTGACATCAGAATCGATCTCAATCTCGTCGCCCAGAATCTTTCGATGCGCCCTCAGAACCTGAGTAAGCGAACGATCATCGGCGGATAGCATCCACTGATCGCCAAAAACCCAAGTGTTGAGGGCAAGAATTCGATGGAGCTGCGTTCGCTCCTTTAAGGTTTTTCTATAGTCAGCCTCAAACATTATTGTTTGAAGACCCATAATGAGCTTCAGTCGATCCGCGACAATGGCCGATGCGTTTACAACATTAGATAAACTGACATCCTTCAACAGACCAGCGAGCTTCTTGATTTCGTTCTTCGGAAGATTCAGCACTTCGGTCAGAATCTCTTGCAAGTCGTCCGGACTGCGCTCAATCGCTTGCCGCAAGAGTCTTAGTAAAAGTGCCTGGCTCTCTCTGCTACCCGACCTATATTCATCCACATGCTTAACGACGTGGGTTGCGACTATATCAAAGACTTGCCGCTCCGCGATCTCCACAATGCCGGCAGGCTCGCCCTTGAACGGGTAGACCTCGTCCTCCTGCCACTTTTTGATGATTGACTGACTTTCTTCGATTTCCTGCTTATCGAAGTATTCCTTGATCATGTCCTGCGACTGATTCAGCCACTTGTAGACATGCGCATTCATCTCTGCCATCTCAAGAGAATCACTCTCTTGCAACTGGCTAATATATTCAGAACGGAGGTAGGCAGTGAACTTTCCGCCGCCGACCTGAAACCTCCGACTTGTACGCTGTAATGGTGCTCCGCGCTCGTTCGCAAGAAACAGGGTGCGACGGTCATGCTCCTTCCACTCAATTAAATCGAGCTTGGCAGTCCAGATTCTTCCATCGATCTCTACAGGGTCCAACTCAAGGCTTACCCTATTAGCAATGAGCGGAGCTGGATCTAGCTGACGCCCATCAATCAAAACTCGCACGTCCGAGTAGTCTGCCAAGTACGTAGCGAATGTCTCCGTGAGGTCTTCAAGGGCTCCCTCGCCGGTAAAGGTCTCCATGGCCCTCCCGACGTCTTCAATTCTGACTGTAGCGCCAGTTCGGGCTCCCCTTTCAGCCACCGTTGCCTCACCGATTTCGATCTTGTTAGGCTCGTCCGCACGCATTTCAATTCGGTAGGTCTTCAGCTCCACCAAGTCGTCGTATGTCATCTCCCACGACGCGATGCGACCAATAGCCAAAGCCTTGAAACGCCCCCTACCCTCGCTGCCATGGAGAAAGCGCCCTCCTTCGGAGACGCCCATGCGCCGCTTCCAAGAGCCACCCAACTGGGCGAATCGAGGCTCGGCATGATTAATGGGCATTCCGGTGCCGTTGTCCGTAATGACAAGCTGCTCAACCTGATTGAGCTTTCCTTCCATGAGGACAACCCTGACTTCCTTCGCATCGGCATCCAATGAGTTCCATATCAACTCGGACAAGGCGGCCACTGGCGTCGCCTTCGATAACTTGGCCAGATGGTCGCTTCCTGCGGTAACTGTGTAGGTTGTCATGGTTGCCTCCCCTGGAACCCAAGATCATACCCGGAGGCCGTCGCACCGACCGATATCGACCATCTGGGGGCGCCTCTCTGCGACACGCCTCCAGCTCCAGGGGCTAATCTGCTCTCCCCGGCGTCACTGTCGCCCGGATGCTTACATCAGGGTAGTGTTCTCGGCGGCCCGTTCAGAGGATCTCAGAGCGAATGCCCGGCCGTGTCAACCATCCCTCGGTGACCAGCTCAGATCCGGGCCGAGCCCGTCACTAGAAGTCCCGACTCGTATGGATACTCGCCCAATTCGGAGAGCAGTCCCGATCCAAAGCACGCTACTCTGATGACGTGCATCCACGCCAGCCTCCACTTCGCGCACGCGGGTGCGAGCCCGATGTCTTTCGGCTCGGAAGCAGACCTAGCAGATGCCCGAATCTGCGGATTCGATGACGCACACCCAAGAAGAAAAGGACCCCGTCGGAGCCCCTTTCTTGTTGGGCCGCTAGCAGTAGCGACTTTGCCTATCCGCGCACCCAAGTAGCACTTACCAACGAAAGTCAAATCACCCGCACTTCGAATACCCACAATTCAAACAAGTAGCGCACCCATCCATGATCACCAGGGCCTTGGTGTTGCACTTGTGGCACATCGTGGCCGACGGCGGGAAACTCGCGCCGTCGCCGGTGACGGCGATGTCCTCTTCGTGGTCGGCGGTGGAGTTCGCGACGACCGTACCCTCATCCGCCCTGCGGGCACCTTCTCCCGCAGGAGAAGGAGCGGCCGGCTTCACTTCACTGTTTTTTTTTGAGCGCTCTTCGTACTGCTTGCGCTTCTCGGCGATCAGCGCGCGCTGGTGGTCGCTCATTTCAGGATCGTGCAGCAGGCCGATGGACTTCATGTGCTCTTCTACGATGCTGCCCAGTTCGGCGACCAGCGACGGCATGTACACGCCGCCGGCCTTGAAGTAGCCGCCCTTGGGGTCGAACACGGCCTTCATCTCGTCGACCAGGAAGGTGACGTCGCCGCCCTTGCGGAACACGGCGGACATGATGCGGGTCAGCGCCACGATCCACTGGAAATGCTCCATGGACTTGGAGTTGACGAAGATCTCGAACGGGCGGCGCAGTTCGTGCTCGGTGCCGGCGTTGAGCACGATGTCGTTGAGGGTCACGTACATGGCGTGTTCCACCAACGGCGACTTGATCTTGTAGGTGCTGCCGATCAGCACGTCCGGGCGCTCGATGCGCTCGTGCATGTGGATGATGTTGTCCACCGGGGCCTCGGCCTCGGCGGTGGCGCGGTCGATCGACGCGGCGGGCACGGGCGGTGCGGCCTCGCGCGCCTTGTCCTCGGCGGTGACGACGGCGTAGCCCTTGATTTTCTTGTCGATCTTGACGGCCATAGTGCGGTTCCTGGTATGCGTGTCGTAATGGGCGCGCGGGGCGCGCTGCCTCTCTCCCGCGAACGGGAGAGAGGGTGCAGCGTGGGACGGCTTACTTGCGGGCGCGGGTGGCCGCGGCCTTCTTGCCGGCGCTCTTGCGCACGGCGGTCTTCTTCACCGCGGCGGTCTTCCTGGCGACCTTGGCGGTGCTCTTCTTGGCGGCCTTGGCGACTTTCTTCACCGCTTTCTTGGCGACGGCCTTGCGCGCGCCGACGCTCTTCTTGACCGCGGTCTTCTTGGCGGCCACCGACTTCTTGGCCACGGCCTTCTTCGCGGCGACCTTCTTGGCGGCCTTCTTCGGCGCCGCCTTCTTGACCGGGGCCTTCTTCACCGCCGCCTTCTTGGCCACGGTCTTCTTGGCGGCGGCCTTCTTCGCCGGCGCCTTCTTCGCGGTGGCCTTCTTGGCGGTCTTCTTGCCGGCCTTCTTCAGCGCGGCGGCTTCGGCCTGGGCGTTGGCCTTGGCCGCTTCCAGCTTCTTGCGCGCGTTGGCGACGGTCTTCTTCACCGTCTTGCCGGCCTTCTCGGCGCGCTTGGCGACGGCCTTTTCGGCCTTCTTGACCGCCTTGCGGGTCTTGGCGACCTGGTCCTGCACGCGCTTTTGCACGTTCTCGGCGGTCTGCTTGACGCTGGCGACGGCCTCGCTGGCGGTGGCGGCGACGGCCTCGCCCATGTTGCTGGCGGTTTCTTTCACGTTCTCGACGACCTGCGTCAGCGTCGCCGTCACACCATTACCGTTGCTCATAAAAACCCTCCTCAGGGTGTCAGTGTTTATGTAACGCGGGCGATGCTATACCGATTGCAACGAAGCGTGGAACCGGATGCGGCGACAAATGACGGACGGTCGGCGAGCGTTCGGGAAGCGCGGCGCACCGCGCCCCCGGCTTGCCCACCGCGACCGCTCCCCGCGCCGGCACGCGGGGAGCGACGGGCGGCCTCAGAACTTGCCGTAATACCCTTCCTTCAGCGCGTCGAACAGGTTGGCGGCGGTGTGCAGTTCGCCGTCGTATTCGATCTGCTCGTTGCCCTTCACTTCCACCACGCTGCCATCCTCCAGTTCGAAGCGGTAGGTGGTGTTCTCCAGGTCCGCTTCCTTGACCAGCACGCCCTGGAAGGCGGCCGGGTTGAAGCGGAAGGTGGTGCAGCCCTTCAACCCCTGCTGGTGGGCGTAGCGGTAGATGTCCTTGAACTGCTCGTAGGGGTAGTCGGTGGGGACGTTGGCGGTCTTGGAGATGGAGCTGTCCACCCACTTCTGCGCCGCGGCCTGCACGTCCACGTGTTCCTTGGGGTGGATGTCGTCGGCGGAGATGAAGTAATCAGGCAACTGCGCATCGGCGGCTTCGGCGAACGGCATCGCCTTGGGGTTGACCAGGTGGCGGTAGGCCAGCAGCTCGAAGGAGAACACGTCCACCTTCTCCTTGGACTTCTTGCCCTCGCGGATCACGTTGCGGCTGTAGTGGTGGGCGAAGCTGGGCTCGATGCCGTTGGAGGCGTTGTTGGCCAGGCTCAGCGAGATGGTGCCGGTGGGGGCGATGGAGCTGTGGTGGGTGAAGCGCGCGCCCACTTCGGCCAGTTCGTCCACCAGCTCCGGCGCCACTTCGGCGATGCGCTGCATGTAGCGGCTGTACTTGGCGTGCAGCAGCTTGCCCTCGATCCGCTGGCCCACGCGCCAGCCGTCCTTCGCCATTTCCGGACGCTGGCGCAGCATCGCGGCGGTGACCTCGAAGGTCTCCTGCATGATCGGGGCCGGGCCCTTTTCCTTGGCCAGGGTCAGCGCGGTTTCCCAGCCGGCCACGGCCATCTCGCGGGCGATGGCTTCGGTGAACTCGCACGAGGCCGGGCTGCCGTACTTCATCTTCAGCATGGTCATGGTCGAGCCCAGGCCGAGGAAGCCCATGCCGTGGCGGCGCTTGCGCAGGATCTCGTCGCGCTGCTGCTGCAGCGGCAGGCCGTTGACCTCCACCACGTTGTCGAGCATGCGGGTGAACACCCGCACCACTTCCTTGTATTCGTCCCAGTCGAAGCGCGCGCGGTCGGTGAACGGGTCGCGCACGAAGTGGGTGAGGTTGATCGAGCCGAGCAGGCAGGCGCCGTACGGCGGCAGCGGCTGTTCGCCGCAGGGGTTGGTGGCGCGGATGTTCTCGCACCACCAGTTGTTGTTCATCTCGTTGACGCGGTCGATCAGGATGAAGCCCGGCTCGGCGTAGTCGTAGGTGGAGACCATGATCATGTCCCACAGGTGGCGGGCGCGGATCTGCCCGTACACCTTGCACGCGACCAGGCCGTCGTCGCGGACGATGTAGTTGCTGTGGGTGGGCCAGTCGCGCCAGACCACGGCGCTGGCGTCGGCCAGGTCGATGTCGGCCTCTTCCTTGCGGTTGACCGGGAACACCAGCGGCCAGTCGGCGTCGGTCTCCACCGCCTGCATGAAGCCGTCGGTGATCAGCAGCGACAGGTTGAACTGGCGCAGGCGCCCGTCCTCGCGCTTGGCGCGGATGAAGTCCTTCACGTCCGGGTGCGACACGTCGAAGGTGCCCATCTGCGCGCCGCGGCGGCCGCCGGCCGAGGACACGGTGAAGCACATCTTGTCGAAGATATCCATGAACGACATCGGCCCGGAGGTGTAGGCGCCGGCGCCGGCCACGAACGCGCCGCGCGGGCGCAGCGTGCTGAACTCGTAGCCGATGCCGCAGCCGGCCTTGAGGGTCAGCCCGGCTTCGTGGACCTTCTCCAAGATGCCGTCCATCGAGTCGGTGATGGTGCCCGACACGGTGCAGTTGATGGTGCTGGTGGCCGGCTTGTGTTCCTGCGCGCCGGCGTTGGAGGTGATGCGCCCGGCCGGGATCGCGCCACGGCGCAGCGCCCAGGCGAAGCGCTCGAACCAGTAGGCGCGCTTCTCCTCGGTGGTCTCCGCATCGGCCAGCGCGCGCGCCACGCGCTGGTAGGTGCCGTCGATGTCGGCATCCAGCGGCTCGCCCTGCTTGGTCTTCAGGCGGTATTTCTTGTCCCAGATATCCTGCGACGCAGGCTGCATCGGGATGGGGCTCTGCTTGGACTCGGTCTGGACGACTTCCAGGCGCACCGTGCTCATTCTGTTGTGTTCTCCTCGAACCTGTCCCGATGGGGCGGATGGCCTGGCCGTCCGCCGTGTCTCTTAGTTGTATGTGGTCTGCGCCGCGCCACGACGACAGCCGTGGCGGCGCGGAGGGCGCGGCCCTGCGTTCGATGGGAATGCGTTGGGCAGGCGACTGCCCCTGTCACGTCCACGCCCCTGCGTCACTGCGCGCGCCCCCTGGGATGTGAAAACCCAGTGAAAAACCCCTAGTAGTTGGGTTGAACAGCCGCCCTACCGCTACATGTAGTGGCAGAACGAAGACGCCAAGCTAACCCTGGGCGGGCCCGCTGTCAACGCCGAACCGGTGTCGAGCGGCGCTGCCGTACGTCGCCGCGGGGCTTGCCTGGCGCCGGGCTTTCACTGGCGGTTAAACGCCGCGCGTTCATCTTGATTTATGCGCTCCGGCGCCCATCTGCCCTGCGTCTCCCGCCGCGTCATCCGGAACCCGACCATGCGACCGCTGCCCACGCTGCTGACCCTGACCGCCGCCGCCGCTTTCGGCGGCTTCGCCGCCACCGCGATCAACGCGCACCTGGACAACCGCGCCGAGGCCGCGCCCGCCCCGGCCGCGCCGGTGGCGCAGACCGTGGCCGGCAGCGCCGCCTTGCCGGCCTCCGTGGCCGGGCAGCCGCTGCCGTCGCTGGCGCCGATGCTGCAGCAGACCATGCCGGCGGTGGTGAGCATCAACACCAAGCAGGTGGTGCGGGTCCGCAATCCCTACTTCAACGACCCGTTCTTCCGCCGCCTGTTCCCGGACATCCCGCAGGAGCGGATCAACGAGTCGCTGGGCTCGGGCGTGATCATCGACGCCAAGAACGGCTACGTGCTGACCAACCACCATGTGGTGGAGAACGCCGACGACGTGCAGGTGACGCTGGCCGACGGGCGCAGCTTCAAGGCCGAGTTCATGGGCTCGGACGCGGACACCGACGTGGCGCTGATCCGGATCAAGGCCGACAAGCTCACCGAGATCCGCCTGGGCGACAGCAGCAAACTGCGCGTGGGCGATTTCGTGGTGGCGATCGGCAACCCGTTCGGCTTCACCCAGACGGTGACCTCGGGCATCGTCTCGGCGATGGGCCGCAACGGCATCCGCGGCCTGGGCTACCAGAACTTCATCCAGACCGACGCCTCGATCAACCCGGGCAATTCCGGCGGCGCGCTGGTGGACCTGCACGGCGAGCTGGTCGGCATCAACACCGCCAGCTTCAACCCGCAGGGCAGCATGGCCGGCAACATCGGCCTGGGCCTGGCGATCCCGTCCAACCTGGCGCGGGCGGTGGTCGATCAGTTGTTGAAGAACAACGGGGTGATGATCCGCGGCACCTTCGGCATCGAAACGCAGAACCTGACCACGCAGATGGCGCAGGGCCTGGGCCTGGACGCGCCGCGCGGGGCGCTGGTGACGCGGGTGCTGAGCGGGTCGGCCGGCGCGGCCGCGGGCCTGCAGCCGGGCGACGTGGTGGTCGGCGCCAACGGCGAGCGCCTGGACAGCGCCGAGGCGCTGCACAACTACGAGGGCCTGCAGCCGGTGGGCAGCACGGTGACGCTGGACGTGCGCCGCGACGGCAAGCCGCTGCAGGTCAAGGCCACGCTCAAGGAACAGCCGCGCGCGGTGAGCGGCGAGTCGCTGGACCCGCGCCTGGCCGGGGCGACCTTCACCGACCTGCCCGAATCGCTGCGCCAGTCCGGCATCAACGGCGTGCTGGTGAGCAACGTCGCGCGCGGCAGCCGCGCCGCGCGCAACGGCCTGGCCGGCGGCGACATCGTGGTGGCCGCCTCCACCGGCGAGTTCGCCGACCTGGCCAGCTACCGCGCCAACTTCGCGCGCAGGCCGGCGCAACTGGTGCTGCGGGTGATCCGCAGCGGCGCGCAGGCCGACCTGCTGATGCAGTGAGGCGCCGCGCCGGCGGGCGCCGCGCTCACGCCAGGCGCGCGGCGTAGTCGTCGCGCACGTGCTGGTTGAGATAGGTGCTCAGGCCGCGCCCGGCCGCGGCCAGGCGCTGCATCTCCGCCACGTGCCAGGGCCCGGGGTGGCGCGCGTCGTAGCGGTAGGTGGCGCCATCGACGAAGCGCAGCACGATCCAGTCCGGGCCGCTCTCGTAGGCGACCACGCCCGAGCCGCCGCGAGTGTTGCCGTATGCCTGCATCGCCCTCCTCCTCTGGCCACGCGCCGCGTCAGCGGCGACACTGCGCACAGCGCCTGGCCTAACGAGCCGTACACCCCCGCGATGGTATTGCTGTCGCCCGCACTCCGCGATGCGTTCGTGCGCAGCGGGCGGTCGCCCCTCATCCCTCAGGAGATTCACGATGAATGCCAGCCCCACCAATACCGAAAACCTCAAGGACAACCTCAGCGAAGCCGGTTCGCACCTGAAGTCGGCCGCCAGCTACGCCGGCGAGGCGATCAAGGGCGCCGCCGGCGCGGCCGGCGAGGAGCTCAAGCTGGGCAAGGCCAACGTCAAGGCCGAGCTGTCCGATAGCGCGCTGTCCGGCCTGGCCGCGGCCGAGTTCGGCGGCGCCGCGGCGAAGGAGCAGGTGGACGTGCTGCTGGACAAGGGCCGCGACCTGGTCGACAGCGCCGCCGAACTGATCCGCGAGCGTCCGCTGGCCGCGTTCGGCGTGGCCTTCGCCACCGGCTGGATCATCGCCAAGCTGGCCCGCAGCAGCGACAAGTAAGCCACGTGAGCGAGAGCCAGGCTCGCGACGGCGCCGCCGACGCGCCCGACCCCGCGGCGGCCGCACGGCCGTCGCTGGAGGAATCGTTCCGCGAATTCGGCAACGCCGGCCGCGAGGGCCTGACCGCCACGCTGGAAGCCGGCCGCGCGCTGCGCAAGCTGGTGGCGGCGGACCTGGCCTTGGCGCGCGCGGCCTTGGCGCGCGCGCTGGTGTGGCTGACCGTCGCGGTCGCGTTCGGCGGCTCGGCGTGGCTGTTGCTGATGGGCGCGATGATCGCGGTGCTGCAGCGCCTGGGCTGGTCGTGGCTGGCGTCGATCTCGGCGACCGCGGCCTTCAGCCTGGTGGTCACCGCGCTCGGCGCCTGGCAGGCGCTGCGCTATTTCGAGATGAGCAAGCTCGACGCCACCCGCCGCCAGTTGGCCAAGCTGGGCATCGGCGGCGATGGCGACGACGACGAGGACCATGTCCGCGAGGAGGCGCGCCGATGAAATTCGATCAATTGCAGCGCCGCATCGCCCGCGCCGAAACCGTGCTGGAAGGGCGCCAGCAGCAGATGCAGACGCAATGGACCACGCTGCAGCGGGTCTGGCGCGAAGGCTGGACGCCGTTGCGCATCATCGCCGTGGGCGTGGGCGCCGGGTTCCTGGCCGGACGCGCGGAGCCGGCGGCGGCGATCGGCAAGCTCGGCGGCGCGCGCTGGCTGCAGATGATCAGCGCGGTCTCCAGCCTGCTGACCGCGACCCAGGCCAAGGAAGCCTCCGATCACGCCGAACGCGCCGCGGACACGGCGCAGGATGCGGCCAGTGCGGTCGCCCCGGAGGCCGCCGCCGCCGCTGGCGTCGCACACCGGCGGCCAGCCGCGACGCCGGCGGCGGCCACGGCCGCGGGCCAGCCGGCGCCGCCGCATGCGGCCGAAGCGGCCACCGAATTGTCCGAGCGCTGAGCGCGGTCAGCCCGTACGCCCTCTCCGCCACGCGGTCTTCATACCGCGCGGCCCAGGATTCGGCCTACACTCCGCCTCCCTCTTTTTCGCCGGACGGTACGCGTGCGCAGCACGCGTGCCGGGGCAGGTCCGCAGCGCAGGTCAGATGAGCACACTCTCCGAATCCGTGGCCGACGCCGGCGACGTCGCGCCGCCCCCCGAAGACGCCCTGCCGCCGCCGCCGGCGCCGCGCCCGCGCGGCCCGGTCTCGCTGGTGGTGCTGGCGACGCTGGCGGTGGGCTATACGCTGTGGGCCGCGCAGGAGGTGATCCTGCCGGTGCTGCTGGCCGCGTTCTTCGCCCTGGTCGGCAACCCGATCATCCGCGGCCTGCAGCGGCTGTACCTGCCGCGCTTCCTCGGCGCGCTGCTGGTGCTGCTGTCGGGCATGGCGGTGGCGACCACGCTGACCATGCAGTTGGCCGGCCCGGCCGCCGAATGGGTGCAGCAGGCGCCCGGGCAGATGCGCCACATCGCCACCCAGGTGCGCGACCTGACCAAGCCGATGCAGCAGGCCAACCAGGCCGCGGAGAACTTCGCGCGCGCCGCCGGTGGCGAGAGCGGGCGGCGCGTGCAGGTGATCCGCACGCAGATGGACGACCCGTACCGGGCACTGGTGCGCACCCCGCGCCTGGCCGCCTCGGTGCTGGCGGTGGTGCTGCTGACCTTCTTCTTCATGGTGTTCGGCGAGAACCTGCAGCGGCACGCGATCGCGCTGCTGCCGAGCCGCCAGCAGCAGAAGTTCACCACCGACATCCTGCGTTCGATCGAGCGCGAGGTGTCGCGCTACGTGTTGACCATCAGCGTCATCAACACCCTGGTCGGGCTGATCTTCGCCGGCATCCTGGTGCTGCTGAAGATTCCGCTGCAGGAGGCGCTGCTGTGGGGCACGGTGGTGGCGCTGCTGAACTTCGCCCCGTACGTGGGGCCGCTGATCGGCGCGATCCTGATGCTGCTGATGGGCTTCGTGGAATTCCGCGATCCGCTGAGCGCGGCGCTGCCGGCGATCCTGTACCTGGCGCTGCACATGCTCGAAGGCCAGGTGGTGACGCCGATCGTGCTCGGCCGGCGCATGGCGATCTCGCCGCTGATGCTGATCCTGGCGCTGATGCTGTTCGGCTGGCTGTGGGGCATGATCGGATTGTTGCTGGCGGTGCCGCTGATGGTGTGCATCAAGATGGTGCTGGCGCGGGTGGAGGGCATGCAGCGCTGGGCGCGGTTGCTGGAGTGAGGCCGGGAGTGGGGAATCGGGAATGGGGAATCGCAAATGCGCCGGCGTGCTGTCTACGGCGCGTGGCCCGCGGCGGCAGGGGTGCTTGGCGTAAAATGTGCCGGTGACTTCCCTGCCTTCCTTTCCCGTTCGCGCGATCACGCTGGACCTGGACGATACGCTGTGGCCGTTCGCGCCGATCGGCGCGCGCATCGAGCAGGTGCTGCACGACTGGCTGCTGCAGCACAGTCCGCGCACCGCCGAGATGTTCCCGATCGCGGCGATGCGCCAGTTGCGCGACGACGTGTTCGCCGCGCACCCGCACCTTGTCCACGACCTGAGCGAGATGCGGCGCCTGACCCTGCGCCGCGCGCTGCGCGACAGCGGCGCCGACGAGGCGCTGGTGGAACCGGCGTTCGCGGTGTTCTACGCCGCGCGCAACCAGGTGGAGTGCTATCCGGACAGCCTCGCGGCGCTGGCGCGGATCGCCGCGCGGGTGCCGGTGGCGGCGCTGAGCAACGGCAATGCCGACCTGGCCACGATCGGCCTGTCCGCGCATTTCGCGTTCCAGCTCAGCGCGCGCGAGCACGGCGCGGCCAAGCCCGATCCGGGCATCTTCCATGCCGCCTGCGCGCGCCTGCGCGTGCCCTGCGCGCAGGTGCTGCACGTCGGCGACCACATCGAGATGGACGTGCTGGGCGCGATGCAGGCGGGCCTGCGCGGTTGCTGGATCAACCGCGACGCGCAGTCCTGGCATCCGTCCACGCCGCCGGACCTGCAGTTCGCCACCCTCACCGGCCTGGCCGACTGGCTGGACGCCACCCAGCCGGCCACCGCGGCGCAGGCATGAGCGCCGCCGACCGCCTCCGCCCTTTCCTCGCCCAGGCCGCGCTTGTCGCAGGCCGCGCCCGCCCCACAAGGACCTGCTGATGTCGCTGCCCTCCGGCTTCACCGATGCTCCCGACCACGCGTTGCCGCTGTACGTGCTGGACCGCGAAGGCCTGGCCGAATGGCGCGCGGCGCAGGCGCCGGCGTGGGTGGCGTGGCTGGACGCGCAGCAGTTCGTGGCCGCGCCCGGCACGGCGCTGTTGCTGCCCGGCACCGATGGCGTGGCCGCGGCGGTACTGGGCGTCGGCGACCGCGGCGACGCCTATGCCTTTGCGCATGCGCCGCTGGCGCTGCCGGCCGGCAGCAGCTGGCGCCTGGCCAGCCCGCTGCGCGACGACGAGCAGGCCGCGCTGCACCTGGGCTGGGGCCTTGGCAGCTATCGCTACGCGCGCTACAAGCAGCCGGCGCGGCTGCCGGCGACGTTGCTGGCGACGCCGAGCGCGGAAGTGCGCGACCTGCTGGACGCCTGCGTGCGCGTGCGCGACTGGGTCAATACGCCGACCGAGGACATGGGCCCGGAGCAATTGGAAGCCGCGGCGCGCGCGCTGGCGCAAGCGCATGGCGCGCAATGCGAGAGCATCGTCGGCGATGAGCTGCTGGCGCGCAATTTCCCCGCGATCCACGCGGTCGGCCGCGCCTCGCACCGGGCGCCGCGGCTGATCGTGCTGCGCTGGGGCGAGGCCCACCATCCGCACGTGGCGCTGGCCGGCAAGGGCGTGTGCTTCGACACCGGCGGCCTGGACCTGAAGCCGGCCGACGGCATGCGCCACATGAAGAAGGACATGGGCGGCGCGGCGCATGCGCTGGCGCTGGCCGGCTTGGTGATGGCGCAGCGGCTGCCGCTGCGGCTGACCGTGCTGATCGCGGCGGTGGAGAACGCGGTCGGCCCGAACGCGTTCCGCCCCGGCGACGTCATCGCCACCCGCCAGGGCATCAGCGTGGAGATCGACAACACCGATGCCGAGGGCCGGCTGGTGCTGTGCGACGCGCTGACCTACGCCAGCGAGCAGACGCCGGACGCGATCCTGGATTTCGCCACGCTGACCGGCGCGGCGCGGATCGCGCTGGGGCCGGACCTGCCGGCGCTGTTCTCGAACGACGACGCGCTGGCGCAGGGCTGGATCGCCGCCGGCGAGCGCACCCGCGACCCGGTCTGGCGCATGCCGCTGTGGCGCCCGTACCTGCGCTACCTGAGCAGCCCGATCGCCGACCTGGCCAATGCCGGCTCGCGCATGGCCGGCGCGGTGACCGCGGCGCTGTACCTGGAGCGCTTCGTGCCCGCGCGGCAGGCCTGGGCGCACCTGGACGTCTACGCCTGGAACGACGGCGACCGCCCCGGCCGCCCGGCCGGCGGCGAGGCGCTGGCGCTGCGGTCGGCGTACGCGATGTTGAAGGCGCGTTACGCGGGGTAAGGGCGGCGCGGTGGTGGCGGCGGCGGTCATGCGGCGGGCGGCGCGTGCTTTGCTTTTTGTGGGAGGGACTTCAGTCCCGACGCTTTCCATTGGCGGCACCTGCGCGGCTTCGCTCGTCGCGACTGAAGTCGCTCCCACAGAAGAGCGCACGGCTCGTTCGATGGTGCGCTGTAGGAGGGGCTTCAGCCCCGACAGGCAGCTCGAATCCGCAGAATCCCGACTTCGCTCGTCGCGGCTGAAGCCGCTCCTACAGGGATATCGTGCGGGGGACACCGCGCTCTTCGGCTCCTTGTGGGAGGGACTTCAGTCCCGACGCTTTCCGTTGGCGGCACCTGCATCGCTTCGCTCGTCGCGACTGAAAGTCGCTCCCACACAAGAGCGCGCGGCTCGTTCGATGGGTGCACTGCAGGAGGGGCTTCAGCCCCGACAGGCAGCTTGAATCCGCGGGATCCCGACTTCGTTCGTCGCGGCTGAAGCCGCTCCTACAGGGGCATGGTCGGGGTATCGCGCCCTTGCCTGGCGGCGCGCACGGACGACGCCCCGCTCACCCCTGCCCGCGCAGCAGCGGGGCGATCTGGCGCATGCGGGTCTGGGTGGCCGGGCCGACCAGGGCGAAGGCGGTGCCGCCCTCGGACCAGTACTGCGCCAGCAGGCGGCCATCGCGGCGCTCGCCCTCGTGCAGGCGACTGCTGCCCGGACGCAGGTACAGGCCGATGCGGGCGCCACTGGCATCCTGGTACACCAGCATCGCGGCCGCGCCCTCGGGGGTGGACAGCAGGCGCCCGCCGCGCAGCGCGAAACCCTGCGCCTGCAGGTCCGGCACCGCGCCGGCGGCACCGAAATGGGTGCGCAGCCAGCCCTGCAAGTCGGTGCGCCGGGCCGGGTCGAACTCCAGCGGCTGCTCGCCGTCGGCGAACAGGCGGTAGGCCGCCACCGCGTCGGCCATCGGCAGACGCTCGCCGCCCAGGCGGCTGTCGCGCAGTTGCCAGCCCAGCCCGGTGCCCAGGCCCAGCATCAGCACGCAGCTGGCGGCCATGCCCGCCAGCGTGCGGCGGCGCTGGCGCACCCGCCGGCGCAGCGCCGACGCGCTCAGTGCGGGATTGGCCGGCAGCGCCTCGGCGCCGGCCCAGGCCGCGCGCAGCGCGTCGGCATCCTGTTTCCAGCCGGCCACGCGGGCGGCCTCGGCAGGGCGGGCCTGCAGCCACGCGGCGACCTGGGCGCGCTGCGCCGGGTCCAGGCGGCCATCGACATAGGCGTGCAGGGTTTCGTCGTCGGGACGGAAGACGGTCATTTCAGTACTCGCAAGGCAGGGCCGGCGCCGCTGCGGCCTTCGCCGATCTGGCGCAGTTTCTCGCGGGCGCGCGACAGCCGCGACATCACCGTGCCGATCGGCAGGTCCAGCGCGGTGGCCGCGTCGCGGTAGCTGAAGCCCTCGACACTGACCAACAGCAGCAGCGCGCGCTGTTCGGCCGGCAACTGCGCGAACGCGGCCAGCAGCGCGCGGCCCTCGTGCACCTGTTCGGCCGACGGCGCCTGGGTCGGCTGCTGCGGCGCGAACAGGGCCAGCACCCGCTGCCAGCGCTGCGCGCGCCGGCGCGTGTCGACGAACTGCCGGTACACGATCGCGAACAGCCACGGCTGCAGCGCGTCGGCGTCGCGGCGGCTGGACCAGCGCCGCAACGCGCGCTCCAGCGCCGCCTGCACCAGGTCGTCGGCGCTGGACGCATCGCCGCACAGCGACTGGGCGAAACGCCGCAGCCGCGGCATCACGGCGCGCAGGGATTCATCGTCGAGCTCGTGCATGGCGTTCGCGCGGCAGCGTTCGGAAGAGGGCAGTTGCGGGTAGGACGCACGGCGAGGCGGATTATTCCCCAAGGCTGGGCTGGTTGCTTGGCGGGCCGGACAGGGGCAGCCATGAGGCCTTTCGCGGCAAGGCGTCGGGGCTGAAGCCCCTCCCACAGGAAGCGCCTGCGCAGGAGGCTCCTGGAGAAGGTCCCCATGGAGGCCCGTTGCCATATGCAAGCGGCTTCACGGGAAGCGCCACCGACACCTGAGGCGATCGGCGAGGCGCTTGGAGAGAGTCCCATAGAAGCCGCTGCACGCGCGAGCGGTTTTCACCGCAAGCGCCACCGGCGAATGTGACGATCGGCGGTGCGCGCTGCCAACCCGACGACGAAAGAATAGACCGCACCGGGAATAGAACGCGGCGCCACGCGTCTCACTGCCAATCGCCGCCGCCACTGGAGTCGCCCATGTCCCTCCCCGATCCCACTTCGCCATCGCCGCGCCCACGCCCCTTGTGGCCGCTGGCGGTCATCGCCGCGATCGCCGCCGCCCTCGCCGCCGCCTTCGCCTGGAGCGCCGGCTGGCTCGGCGGCCCGCAGCGGCTGACCGCGCAACGCATGACCGACGCCATCGAGGCCGGCGGCCCGCCGCATCCGGGCTTCCGCCGCGCACACAGCAAGGGCATGTGCGTGAGCGGGCATTTCGAAGGCAACGGGCAGGCGCGCGCGCTGTCCTCGGCGCGGGTGTTCACCCAGGCCGCGGTGCCGGTGCTGGGCCGCATGTCGATCGGCGGCGGCGATCCGCACGGCGCCGATGCCAGCGCGCGGGTGCGCAGCATGGCGCTGCTGCTGCGCAGCGACGACGGCCAGCAGTGGCGCACGGCGATGAACAGCTTCCCGTTCTTCGTGGTGGCCACGCCGGACGGCTTCATGGCGCAGACCCTGGCCGCGCAACCGGACCCGGCCACCGGCAAGCCGGACCCGGCGAAGATGGCCGCCTTCCTGCAGCGCTATCCGGAGGCCAAGAAGTTCCAGCAGTGGGCCAAGACCGCGCCGTGGTCGGACAGTTGGGCCAATACCCAGTACAACGGGGTCAACGCGTTCCGCTTCATCGCCGCCGACGGCAGCAGCCGGTTCGTGCGCTGGTCGATGCGCCCGCAGACGCCGTTCAAGGAACTGTCGGCGGCGCAGCGCGCGCAGGCCGATGCCGATTTCCTCGGCGAGGACCTGCAGGCGCGACTGGCGCGCGGGCCGCTGCGCTGGGACCTGGTGCTGACCGTGGCCGCGCCCGGCGACCCGGTGAACGATCCGTCGCAGCCGTGGCCGCAGGACCGGCAGCAGGTGGTCGCCGGGACCCTGGTGATCGATCATGCCGAACCGCAGGCCAGCGGCCCGTGCCGCGACCTCAACTACGATCCGCTGATCCTGCCACACGGCATCGCCGGCTCCGACGATCCGATCCTGGCGGCGCGCTCGGCGGTGTACTCGCAGTCGTTCAACCGCCGCGAGCGCGAGATCGGCCGCGGCCAGGCGCCGGAGGCCACCGGCCAGGCCCATGGAGGTGCGCAATGAGCCGCGCCAACGCCTCCGGGCATTTCAACCTGACCGCGCGCGTGCTGCATTGGCTGATGGCGGCGATGATCTTGACCATGCTGTTCGTCGGCGTGGGCATGGTCGCCTCGGTGTCGCAACGGCCGTGGCTGCTGGACCTGCATCGTCCGCTGGGCATCGCGATCGGGCTGCTGGCGATCGTGCGCCTGGGCAACCGCCTGCGCCACCGGCCGCCACCGTTGCCGGCCGACCTGCCGTGGTGGCAGAAAAGCGCGGCGCTGGCGTCGCATTGGCTGCTGTACGCGTTGATGCTGGCGATGCCGTTGCTCGGCTGGTCGCTGCTGTCGGCCGGCGGCTATCCGATCGTGCTGTGGCCGGGCGTGCAGTTGCCGCCGATCGCGCCGCACAGCCCGGCGCTGTATGCGTGGCTGCGCAGTGCGCACGGGTGGCTGGCCTATCTGTTGTTCGCCACCGTGCTGGGACATCTGTGCGCGGCGCTGTTCCACGCCTGGGTGCGCCGCGATGGGGTGTTTTCGAGCATGGCGCGCGGGGGTGGGGCGGCGGCGCGGCGGCGTGAGCAGGCTTGAGGAAGGTTCGCGCCGTTCCAGGCGATGCGTGATGTTTGGCTGTCGGTCGCGATGGGCGTTGTCGGAGGTGCCCGTCGCGACCGAAGTCGCTCCCACAAATGGCGCCACGGGGCGCTGATAGGGGCTTGTGGTGGCGGGCTCTGGCGCGGATGAATGTTCGACCGAGACTGGCGTTCTGTCGCGGCTGAAGCCGCTCCTACAAAGGCGGGCGGCGTGCTGGCCGGATTGCTTTTGTAGGAGCGGCTTCAGCCGCGACGGATCGCCCGCAGCGCGAGTGCGGCGCGAGCGGATTCAGCGCGGGCGCGCCGCCGGCGTGGCCGTCTCGTCGGCGATGCCGCGGCCGGTGGCGGCCCAGTAGATGCCGCCGTACAGGTGGTCCAGGTAGCGCGCATCGTTGTAGGCCTCGGCCTGGTGGCCGAGCGCGGTGGCGAACACGCGACCGCCCTCGAAGCGGTGGTACCAGGCCACCGGATGCGGCTTGCCCATGCCCTTGGCGACCTGCCCGGGCCAGATCAGCGTCGGGTCGTAGCTGGTCTCGTCCACGGTCAGCAGCGTGACCAGGTCGTCGCTGTACGGCGGGTCGTATTCGTACCACTCGTCGGACCACAGCCAGCGCTGGGGCAGACCGGCGGTGGCCGGGAAGTTGCGGTCGACCACGTCCACCATCGCGGTCTGCAGGTACGGATGCGTGCGGAACGCGCGGCCGATCAGGCGGTCGTACCAGTCCCACTGCCCGCGCGCGATCGCGAACGCCTTGTGCACTGCGACCACGCCACCGCCGCCGCGCACGTACTTCTGGAAGTTGGCGCGCTGCGCCGGATTCAGGTCGGTGGCCGGCGTATTGAGCAGCACGATGGCCGCGTACTGCGACAGGTCGCCCTCGAAGGCCTCGGCGTTCCAGGCCCACACCAGTTCGAAGTAGTGCTGCCGCGCCATCGCCTCGAACCGCGGCTTGGCCACCGGGATGTAGTCGTGGTGGTACGTGTTGGGAATCGCCGCGACCAGCACCTTGAACTGCCCGTCCGCCGCCCGCGCGGCCGCCGCCGGCCACAGCCACGCCAGCCACAGCGACCATCCCAGGCACAGCACGCGCATCCAGGTCATCCCGCACTCTCCATCGACAGAGGCCACCGAGCATAGCCAGTGGCGGTTGCGCCGCCGCACGGCCACGCACAATTTCATAGGCGCCTGCCGAACCGGCATACCGGCGCGCGTCGGCCGCCATGCCGGCATGGCCTTGCCAGGGCCGCGCCGCTACACTTGCAGGTGTGGGCTTCCCCTGATTTCACGGCCCCGAAGCCCGTTCCGAGAACCCGTCCTTCGTCGGCCCGCCGTTGCGGCGGCCGGCTGCGTCGACAGCGCCAGCCAGGTGCCGATGCCCCGCAGCACAGGCCGCGCCTGCGCGCGGCGGCCCCGCTCCAAGCCAGCCCCCAACCCGACCATCGCGCGGTGCCGCATGCGGCGCTGGCGACGGCCATGCCTGCTTGCCTGGAGTCCCTGCAATGAACCGTGTCCTCCCCCGCCTTCCGCGCCGCTCGGCCCTGGCCGCGGCCTGCCTGATCGCCACGCTGCCCGCGCTCGCCGCCGAAGCGGCGGCCGACGCCACCGCCGACAGCGACGTCACCACCCTGGACAAGATCAACGTCAAGGGCGAGCGCGCCGAAGGCTACAGCGTGCGCAAGACCACCGCCGGCACCCGCTTCGAACTGGCGCCGCGCGAGATCCCGCAATCGGTGAGCATCATCAGCCACCAGCGCATCGAGGATCAGGGCCTGGACGACATCATCGACGTGCTGGCCAACACCACCGGCGTGAGCAGCACCCAGTCCGACAGCGAACGCACCGAGTTCTACGCCCGCGGCTTCTACATCGACAACTATCAGTTCGACGGCATTCCCACCACGATGGTGCAGAACTGGAGCTACGGCGACTCCGGGCTGGACCTGGCGCTGTACGACCGCGTGGAAGTGGTGCGCGGCGCCACCGGGCTGATGACCGGCGCGGGCAATCCGTCGGCCTCGGTGAACCTGGTGCGCAAGCACGCCGACAGCGCCGAGCTGACCGGCAGCGTGTCGGTCAATGTCGGCAGTTGGGGCCGCACCCGCAGCACGGTGGACGTGACCACGCCGCTCAATGCCAGCGGCTCGGTGCGCGCCCGGGTGATCGGCAGCTATCTGGACACCGACGCCGAGATGGACCGCTACCAGCAGCGCAAGACGCTGGGGTACGCGGTGATCGACGCCGACCTGACCCCCGACACCCAGTTGAGCGTCGGCTACGACTACCAGCACAAGAAGGCCAGCGGCGTGACCTGGGGCGGCTTCCCGATGTGGTTCTCCGACGGCAGCCCGACCGACTACCCGACCTCGTTCAATCCGTCGCCGGATTGGACTTACTGGGACACCACCAGCAAGCGCGCCTTTGCGACCCTGCAGCACCGCTTCGGCAACGGCTGGCAGATCAAGGTCGGTGCCACCCACGACCGCACCGACGCCGACGACAAGCTGTTCTATCCCTTCTTCGGCGCCGGCTTCGACAAGGCCAGCGGCGGCGGCATCGTGCCGATGGCCGGCTACTACAACACCGAGCGCAAGGTCGATGGCGTCGATGGCTATGTCGACGGCCCGTTCCAACTGTTCGGGCGCGAACACCAGTTCATGGCCGGCGCGAGCTACAACCGGCGCGAATTCGCCAATTATGGCGACTTCCAGACCGGGTGGGCGCCGCTGGACAACTACCTGGCCTGGAACGGCAGCTTCCCCCAGCCGAACTGGCTGGACACGCTGCCGCTGCAGAGCCGCGGCACCATCACCCAGAAGGCCGCCTACGCCGCCACCCGCCTGTCGCTGGCCGAACCGTTGAAGCTGATCCTGGGCGCGCGCTACACCGACTGGCGCAGCGAGGGCGAAGGCGCCGACCGCTCGCACGAGGTCACCACGCCCTACGCCGGCCTGGTCTACACGATCGACGCCGACTGGTCGGCCTATGCCAGCTACACCGAGATCTTCCAGCCGCAGACCGCGCGCGACCGCAACGATCGCTACCTCGATCCGGTCGAGGGCAAGAGCTACGAGGTGGGCATCAAGCGCGCATGGTTCGACGATCGGCTGAACGCGGCGCTGTCGGTGTTCCGCATCGAACAGGACAACGTGGCGCAGTTGACCAACGAACCCATCCCCGGCCGTCCGGGCGAGTTCGCGTCCGTCGCCGCGCGCGGCACGGTCAGCCGCGGCGTGGAGTTCGAGCTCAACGGCGAACTGGCGCCGGGCTGGAACGGCAGCGTCGGCGCGTCGCGCTACGTCGCCAAGGACGCCAGCGGTGCGGACATCAACACGCAACTGCCGCAAACCACGCTCAAGCTCTACACCAGCTACACCCCGCGCACGCTCGCCGCACTGACCTTCGGCGGCGGCGTCAACTGGCAGAACCGCATCTACTACGTCGACGCGACGTACGGCCGCTTCGAACAGGAGGCCTATGCGCTGGTCAGCGCGTTCGCGCGCTACCGGCTGGCGGACAACGTGACGGTGCAGGCCAACCTCAACAACCTGCTGGACAAGAAGTACTACGCGCAGATCTACGGCTACGGCGCGTGGGGCGAAACCCGCGGCGGATCGCTGACGTTCACCTGGTCGTTCTGATCGGCTTGCGGGCCGTCGCCGTGCGGCGACGGGCCTGCTGGCGATCGCGGCTGCCGCTGGCCGACCCCGGCGGCAGTCCGGTTCGCGGCGGCACCGCGTGCCGCGCGAACGCCTACAGCCAGCCCTTCTGCCGCGCCAGCCGCGCCGCCTCGATGCGGTTGCCGACGCCGAGCTTGCCGATCGCCTCGGACAGATAGTTGCGCACGGTGCCGTGCGAGAGACCCAATTGCGCGGCGATGTCGCCGGCCGAGGCGCCCTCGCCGGCCAGGCGCAGCACCTGGCGCTCGCGGTCGTTGAGCGGATCGGCCTCGGACCAGGCCTCCAGCGCCAGCTCCGGGTCGATCGCGCGGCCGCCGCGATGCACCTGGCGAATCGCATCGACCAGGCGTTCCGGCGGCGCATCCTTCAACAGATAGCCGCCGACGCCGGCGTCCAGCGCGCGGCGCAGGAAGCCGGGGCGGGCGAAGGTGGTGACGATGACCACGCGGATCGGCAGTTGCTGGCGCTGCACCCGCTGCGCCAGTTCCAGGCCGCTGAGGCCGGGCATCTCGATGTCGGTGACCAGCAGGTCCGGCGTGTGCGCCTGCAGTGCGCGCCATGCGGCTTCGCCGTCGGCGGCGCTGGCGACCACGTCGATGTCCGCTTCCAGGCCGAGCAGCGCGCCCAGCGCGCCGCGCACCATCGCCTGGTCTTCCGCCAGCACTAGTCGAATCACGCTCGCCCCCGGTCTTGTGGGCGCATTGTAGGGCGCCGGCCGTGGCGACGCTCAGCGCAGCGCGGGATCCTGGCGGCCGTGCGTTTCGGGTGCGATGTCCGGTGCCGGCGGCAGCGCAGTCGGCGGCGTGCGCGGCAACGGTGCCGACGCCAGCAGGCGCGTGCCCTGGCCGCGTTCGGAGTCGATCCGCAACGAACCGCCTACCGCCTCCAGCCGTTCGCGCATGCTGGCCAGGCCGGTGCCCGGCTGCATCGCGCTGCCGCGGCCGTCGTCGCGGATCTCCAGCCAGGCCTGGCCGTGTTCGCACCATAGCCGCAGCTGCGCGTTGCCGGCCTGGGCATGGCGCTGGATGTTGGTGGCGGCCTCGCGCAGCACCATCGCGAAGACGGTCTCCAGCTGCGCGCACTGCGGCAGCGCATCGACCTGGTAGCGGAACGTGACCCCCGAGGATTCCAGCAGCAGCTTGGCCGAGGCCATCTCCGCAGCCAGTTGCGCGGCGCGGATGCCGCTGACCGCGCGGCGCACCTGCCCCAGCGCCTCGCGCGCGACCTGGCTGACGTCTTCCATCTCCTGCCGCGCCGCGGCCGGATCACGCGCCAGCAGGCGCGCGGCCAGGTCCGCCTTCAGCGCCACCAGCGACAGCGTGTGGCCGAGCAGGTCGTGCAGGTCGCGACCGATGCGCTCGCGCTCGGCCACCGCGGCCAGGCGCCGCACTTCCTCATGGCTCAGGCGCAGTTGCGCATCGGCGCGCGCGCGGCGTTCGAAGCTGATGTTCATCAGGCCCACCGCCAATCCGACCAGCACCGCGCTGGCCATGTACAGGGGCGACCAGCCGCGCGACCACCAGGCCCCCGCGAACAGTGCCAGCAACAACAACATCGCCAGCAGCGCCCGCGGCGTGGTGAAGCAGAACGGCAGGAACGCGCAGGCGAAGATGATGTAGCACTGCGCGCCGGGGTTGTACGGCAGCAACACGAAGGCCAGCGCAGCCATGCCGGCCACGCACCAGCGCAGGTAGCGGCGGTGGCGGTAGTAGGCGCAGTAGTACAGCGCCAGGAACACGGCGTAGCTGGTCATGGTCGGCCAGAACCAGCGGTTGAAGTACTGCGGCTCGTACAGCGGCGTCACGAACAGCCAGATCGACCAGATCAACGATAGCCACACGAACCAGTGCGCGCTGCGCGTGGCCGTGGCCGACGTCATGCGCCGGGCGATCAGCGATTCGGGCGAGGCGTGCAGCAAGGCGATCACGGCAGGCTCCAGGCGCGGACGCGCTGCCGCGGGGCATAGCATAGCGAGCGCGAATGGATGCCGCGCGGCCGTGCGGGCGGCGTGGCGGGAACGGGCAATGCCGGCGTGGCCGCGCCGGTACCCCGGACGCCGGCCATCAGCCGCGGCGCAGGCGGCGATGCGCCAGCGCAAAGAACGCCACGGTCACCGCCAGCAACGCGGCGACGTGGCCGGCGCTGCTGCCGCCGTTGTCCTGGCCGACCACGCGCAGCGCGAGCTGGCCCAGGTGATAGGACGGCCACAGCGGCGCCAGCGCGGTCAGCAGCGACGGCAGCATCTGCAGCGGGATCCACAGGCCCGACAGGAACGCCATCGGCAGGTAGATCAGGTTGACCACCGCCGGCGCGCCGCTGCCGCCGACGCGGGCCCCGATGTACAGGCCGATCGCACAGAACGGCAGCGTGCCCAGCACATCGACCAGCAACAGCAGGGCGCGCTGCGGCAGCGCCAAGCGGACCCCGCCGAGCGTGCTGCCCAGCAGTTGCAGCAACACCCCGATCGCCAGCGCGAACAGCATCGCCAGCACCGTGCGCGCCAGCAGCATCGCTCCCGGCGGCACCGGCAGCGCGCGCTTGAGCGTGAGCAGGCCGCGTTCGCGGTCCAGCGCCAGGCCCACGCCGAAGCCGAACAGCGCCGGTGCCATCACCCCGAACACGCCGTAACTGGCCATCAGGTACACCGCGGCGGCCGGGTTGCCGTGATTGAGCACGATGCCGAACAGCAGGTAGAACATCGGCGGGAACAGCAGGGTCGGCAGCGCGAACGACGGCGTGCGCAGCCAGCGCAGCAGTTCGTAGCGGATCTCGCGCAGCAGCAATGCCATGTGCTCGCGCAACGGCAACGCGGATAGGTCATGCGGCAGTGCGGCGGCGGCAGCGCCACGCGCCGGCGCTGCGACCGGCGCGATGCGGCGTGGATCGGGAGCGTTCATGCGGCCTCCGCACGGGTGATGGCGAGGAAGGCGTCGGCCAGGCCGGCGCGCCTGACCTCCAGTTCGTCCAGCCCCGGATCGGCGGCGAGCAATTGCGCCACCACCGGCTCGGCGGGTTCGGCGACGATCTCCAATACGCCGTCGCGGCCGTCCACGCGGCGCACCTGCGGCCAGCTCGCCACCTGCGCCGCCGCCAACGCGCTGCGGCAGCGGATCGTGCGCTGCTCGAAGCGCGCGCGCAGCTGCGCCACGCTGCCCTCGGCGATCAGCGTACCGTGTTGCAGCACCGCGACCCGGTCGGCCAGCGCCTCGGCCTCTTCCAGATAATGCGTGGTCAGCAGCACCGCGCAGCCGTCCGCGACCAGCTCCTGGATCGCCCGCCACAGGCCCTGCCGCGCCTCGATGTCCAGGCCGGTGCTGGGTTCATCCAGGAACAGCACCTGCGGCCGCCCGCAGATCGCCATCGCGAACTGCACGCGCCGCTGCTGGCCGCCGGACAGGCCGCCGTAGCGGCGCGCCATCAACCCCTCCAGCCCGGCCAGCGCCACGCAATCGGCGACGCTGCGCGGGCGCCGGTAGTAGCCGCGCGCCTGGTCCAGCAGTTCGCCCACGCGCAGCGTGTCCGGCAGCCCGGCGGACTGCAGCATCACCCCGGCCTGGCGCCGCGCGCCGAGCGCGCGCGGGTCCTGCCCGCACAGCTGCGCGCTGCCGGCGTCGGCCACCTGCAGCCCGAGCAGCAGCGCCACCGCGGTGCTCTTGCCCGCGCCGTTGGCGCCGAGCAGGGCCAGCAGCTGGCCGCGCTGCAACTGCAGGTCCACGCCATCCAGCGCGACCACCGCGCCGTAGCGTTTGTGCACGCCGCGCAGTTGCGCCAGCGGAAGAGTGTCGGGAGCGGGCATCGGCATGGGCCGGTGGTGGCAGGAGTGGCCATGCTGCGCCGCGCCGCTGGCGCCTCCCAGTGCGGCCCGTCAACCGCGGCAGGTGACAGCTGTCACTGGCGATGGCCGCGCGATTGCCGCATGCTGCGCTCCACGCCATGGGGAATGGCGCCGCAGCGCTACGCAGAAAGTGACTTCCGGCAACTTGGAAGCGCTTGCCTCGCCGCTCCACACTGCGCCCACCGATGCATCCAGGGACACGATGAGTACTTCCGCCGATCTGCTCAAGGAACTTCGTATCGACCGCAAGGCGCCGCCGAGCGCGCCACCGTCGCGGCGCGGGCTGTGGATCGCCGTGGTCCTGGTCGTGCTGCTGGCGCTGGGCCTGGGCGGCTGGCTGCTGTTCGGCCGCAGCAAGGCCATCGAAGTGACCACCGCACCGGTGGTGGCGATCGCCGCCGGCAGCAGCAGCGCGTCGGTGCTGGACGCCAGCGGCTATGTGGTGGCGCGGCGCATGGCCACCGTCTCGGCCAAGATCACCGGCAAGGTGCGCGAGGTGCTGATCGAGGAAGGCATGCGCGTGGAGCAGGGCCAGGTAATGGCGACGCTGGACCCGATCGACGCCGACGCGCAGCGCCTGCTGTCGGCCTCGCAACTGGACGCGGCGCGCAGCCAGGTCGCGAACATGCAGGCGCAGCTGCGCCAGGCCGAGGCCGACGCGCAACGGCTGCAGACCCTGGCCGGCCAGCAGCTGGTGTCGCGCTCGCAGTACGAGCAGGCGGTATCGCAGCGCGACGCCCTGCGCGCGCAGTTGCAGAGCGCGCAGCGCAACGTGGTGGTGGCCGGCAACCAGTTGTCGATCTCCGACCTCAACGTGGACAACACCATCGTGCGCGCGCCGTTCTCCGGCGTGGTCACCGCGAAGGCGGCGCAGCCGGGCGAGATCGTTTCGCCGCTGTCGGCCGGCGGCGGCTTCACCCGCACCGGCATCGGCACGGTGGTGGACATGGAGTCGCTGGAGATCGAGGTGGAAGTGGGCGAGGCCTTCATCGGCCGGGTCAAGCCGGGCATGCCGGTGGAAGCCACGCTCAACGCCTACCCGGAGTGGAAGATCCCGGCCGAGGTGATCGCGATCATCCCCTCGGCCGACCGCGGCAAGGCGACGGTGAAGGTGCGCGTGGCGTTGAAGCAGAAGGACGCGCGGATCGTGCCGGAGATGGGCGTGCGGGTGAGCTTCCTGGAGGCGCCGCAAGCGCAGGCGCAGGACAAGCCGCAGGGCGTGCGCGTGCCGGGCGCGGCGATCGTCAAGCGTGGCGGGCAGGATGTGGCGTTCGCGCTGAAGGAGGACAACACCGTCGAGCAGCGCGCGCTGAAGACCGGCATCGCGCTGGGCGACGACCGCCAGGTGCTGTCGGGCCTGGCGGCGGGCGACACGGTGGTGCTGGATCCGCCGGAGGGCTTGCGCGATGGCGTCAAGGTGAAGATGGCGGAGGCGACCGAGCAATAGCGGTGGGCGCAAGCGTGTGAGATAGCGCGCGCTGACGCGAACCATGGCAGGGAGCCTGCTTCTGCTCTGGCTTTGCTCTGGCTTTGCTCTGGCTTTGCTCTGGCTTTGCTCTGGCTTTGCTCTGGCTTCTGCTCTGGCTCTGGCTCTGGCTTTGGCTGTTGCTTTGCTTTTTTGCTTTTGACTTACCGGGTTCCCTTCCGCAGCGGCGGATGGACCGGGGAAACACCCGAAGGGCGGCGCACAAGGATGTGCGCCGTCCGCGGCAGGGGCAGGATGCCCCTTCCGCGGATCCCCGGTGCATCCGCGGACCCGGAGCGCGCAGCGCGGAGGGCGCAAGGCAGGGCGTGTTTTCTTTTGGTTACTTTTCTTTGCACGAGCAAAGAAAAGTGACCCGCCGCCAGGCGGAAGCTTTGGCTTTTTGCTTGTCGCTTTGATTGTGCTCTTTTGTAGGAGCGGCTTTAGCCGCGACAGATACTCCCTGGACGGAATGCCTCGGTCGCGGCTAAAGCCGCTCCTACAGGGTATGGGTTCTCACGCAAGAGCAAGAGCAACAGCTTTCGCCTGACGGCGAGTTACTTTTCTTTGCTTGTGCAAAGAAAAGTAACGGCGGTTTCAAGTCCCAAGTGCAACACATGCCTTACTGAGGATGCACCGCGTGAGAACCACCACTCAATGCCAGCGCGTACGCTTGAAGCGGCGTCCTCCAATCCAGCGTTTTGCGTGGGCGCGTGTTGAGGCGGTCGGCAATGGCATCGAGTTGATCTTGCGAATAAATCGACAGGTCCGCTCC